>Ga0172372_10010493_pt1 | contig 11847 bp, 8 predicted proteins | sample LakKiv5m_2_FD_114544 | JGI IMG/M metagenome (GOLD analysis project Ga0172372, IMG submission 114544) | Freshwater microbial communities from Kabuno Bay, South-Kivu, Congo - kab_092012_9.5m | ecosystem: Environmental > Aquatic > Freshwater > Lake | place: Democratic Republic of the Congo... | reverse complement strand
CTACTACTTCAACGTCGCGCAGATCCCGGCACTGGCCGCGGCGAACGCCGACAAGGGCGGCCCGGGCGGCGCCGGCATCGTCAAGTATGTCGCGCCGCGCGCCCTGCTTTGGTTCCGCTGGGCGGCGCTCGCCACCTTCGTCACGGGCATCTGGCTGCTCGGACCCCGCCTCGGCGACGCGTTCCTGCTGCGCGAGGGGAGCGTGGTGATCGGCATCGGCGCCTGGCTCGGCACCATCATGCTCTTCAATGTCTGGGCGATCATCTGGCCGAACCAGAAGAAGGTCATCGGGGTGGTCCAGGCCACCGACGAGGAGAAGGCGAAGGCGCGTCGCACGGCCACGCTGACCTCGCGCGTCAACTTCCTGCTGTCCTTCCCCATGCTGCTCTGCATGATGGGTTCGGCGCACGGCCTGCCGTTCTGAGACGGCGCTGACTCAACGCGGGGCGCGCGGTCCCTGATACCGGATCGCGCGCCCCGGGTTCCCCTGCCGCACGCAGTCGCCGTCCGGCATGCCCTCCACCAACCACCAGTCATCGTCGCTGCTGCGTCCGGCCAGCTGTCGCGGGTTGGACGCGAAACAGGGCTTCAGCAGCGGTTCGGGCACGAGCAGCACCCGGCGTGGGTCCTGCGCCAACCAAGCAGCGGCATCGTGGGCCTCGGCCATCCCCTCACGCCACCGCGCGTGGCCGAAGTTGACGATCTCGCGGTCCAGATAGAGCAGGAACTGTTCCTTGTAGGCGAGCAGACCGAGTTCGCGCTCGCGCGGCGCACGCTCCAGCATCTGCGCGACGAAACCGGAGGCCGAGCGTTCAGCGTTGAGCTGCGGTGCGATGCCGAACCCCCACGCGAGCGTGAGACAGCCGAGCACCGTGGGCCACGCGAGCAGCGGCCGTCGGCGCGCCGCGAGCAGCCACGCCGCCAGCCCGATGACCGCGAAGGCCCACAGCGGGATGAGCGAATCGAGCGGGGTGTCATCGAGCAGCGCCGCGGCCTTCGGCATGCCGAGTGCGGCGCCGAGGACGATCACCCAGGCCGGGATGAGCAGCACCGCACCGAGACCGAGCGACAACCGTCCCACACCGATGCGCTTGAACAAGCCCACCAGGTGCGGCGCGGCCGCCAGCGCCAACGCCGGCAACGCCGGCAGGACATAGACGCCGCGTTTACCCGTGCTCAGCGAGAAGAACAGCACCACCGCGAGGGCGAACCCCAACGGCAGCAGCGTCGCCGCGCGGGTTCCGCGCCAGTCCTCCCGCCACGGCCGCCAGAGCCAGAACAGCAGCGCGCTCAATGGCAGCCACAACGCCGGGATCACCTCGACGAGGTAGTAGTACGGTGGCCGGATGTGATGCCATGCGTCCGTGTAGCGCTTCACGGTCTGCTGGAAAAGCAGTTCGTCCCGGTAGGCCGCGAGTTCGGGCGTGCCGACCTGCTGCACATGCCAAAGCATGGGCAGCAGCCACGCCGCGATGACGCCGAAGAAACCCGCCATCACGGCCAGCAACGCCGCCGGACGCAGCGCACCCGCCGCGATCGCCCCGGCATCGCGCCGGCGCAGCGACCATGCGAGGGGCAGCAACAGCAGCGCAAGGAAACCGACCGCCTTGTCGACGACACCGAGCCCCGCCGCGACGCCGCCCAACAGCGCGAGACCCAGATGCGGCCCCAGCAGCAGATGCCGCGACAGCGCCCACAACGACAAGGTGATGAAGAAGATCAGCGTCGCGTCGATCTGCGCCCCGCGGGTGACCTGCACGAACTGTACGCAGCAGGCGAGCGTCAGCGCGGCCGCGAGCCCCGCCCCGCGACCGTGCAGGCGGCGCCCGAGGTCGTAGACCAGCAGCAGCGTGCCGAGCGAGGCCAGCATCGAGGGCAACAGGAACGCGGCCCGTGTCGAACCGGTGACGACGTAGCTCACCGCGATCATCCAGAAATGCAGCGGCGGCTTGTCCTGGTACAGGTCGCCGCCGGCGTGCGGGATCAGCCAATAGCCGCTGCGCACCATGTCGAACGCGACACCCGCGAACCGCGGTTCGTCCGCGGGCCAGGGATCGCGCAACCCGAAGCCCGCGAAGATCAACACCAGGAACGCGAGGCCGATCCACACGAGATCGGCCGGGCGGACCTGCAGGTCGTGCTTCACCCGTCGACCTGCTGACGGCCGCTGTGGATCAGATAGATGTTGCGCAGGTAGACGAAGAGCCCGAGCCCCTGCCCCGCGATGAACACCGGATCACGCTTGTGGATGGCGTAAGCGAGCAGCGTCGCGCCGCCGGCGAGGCTGAAGTACCAGAACGCGCGAGGCACGATGCTGCGCCTCACGCGCTCGCTGGCCAACCACTGGACGATGAACCGCGCCGAGAACAGCGCCTGGCCCATGAATCCGACGACGATCCAGGCGAGCGTTTCGCCGTTGTCCATAAGCCCCCTCCGGGAGTTTCAGTCTTCGCTGGCGGTCAGCCCCGGCTTGAAGCGGCGACGCAGCCACATCACGCCGAAGATGTCGACGATGCCGACCCAAAGCCGGTCGAACAATCCGTACTTCGAGGTGCCGCGCTCGCGCGGCCGATGCTTCACGGGCACCGACATCACGCGCTTGCCGGCGCGCTGGAACAGCGCCGGCAGGAAGCGGTGCATGTGGTCGAAGCGCGGCAGGTCCATGAAGGTCTCGCGGTGCATGACCTTGATGCCGCAGCCGGTGTCGGGCGTGCCGTCGCCGAGCAGCCAGCCGCGCACGCCGTTCGCCACCCTCGACTGCGCGTGGCGCAGCCAGGTGTCGCGGCGCTGCACGCGGTTGCCCATCACGAGCTCTGCCTTGCCGCGCTCCGCGAACAGGGCGGGGATGTCGGCGGGGTCGTTCTGACCGTCGCCGTCGAGCGTGGCGATCCACTCGGCACGCGTGTGCCGCACCCCGGTGCAGACGGCAGCGCTCTGACCGGCGCGGAACGAGTGCGAAAGGATGCGCAGCTGCGGGATGTCGCGGCGCAGCACGCGCAGCGCCGCAGCGGTGCCATCGGTGCTGCCGTCGTCGATGAACAGGATCTCGAAGGTCCTGCCGTCCAAGGCAGCGACGATCTCGCGCGCGAGCGGGCCGACGTTCTCCTCCTCGTTGCAGACCGGGATCACCACCGACACTTCGGGCGCTGCGTTCATGGCGGTGGATTCTCCGGCATCACCGCCCCGCCCTCAAGGACGGGCGGCGCAAGACGCCACCGTTTGTGCGACCACGGCCAATCGGCGGGCCCCTCGTGGATCTGGCGCTCGACGCGCCGCGCGAAGCGTTCCGTGATGCCGGGTGGCGCGTCGTCCCCGGGTGTCCACAAGGGCTCGAACGAGACCTCGTAGCAGCCGCGACCGGTGCGTTTGATGGCCACGAAGAACACCGGATGCCGCAGCGTGCGCGCGATCACCTCGGGACCCATGAAGAACGCGGTGTCGCGGTTCAGGAAGCGCGTCCAATGACGCCGCTCGCTCGACACCGGCTCCTGGTCGGCGACCAGGGCGATGAGACGGGGTTGACGCCGCCGTGCGATGAGGTCGCGCATGATGTCGTCGGCCGCGACCATCCGCGCACCGAAACGGCTGCGCAGCGCCCGCATCTCCCGGTCCGCCCAGGCGTCGGTGAGCGGCTTGTAGGCGGCATCGACCGGGTGACCGAGCTGCAGCGACAGCGCGAGCAGGATCCACTCCCAGTTGCACTGGTGCGCCGCCGCCAGCACCACCGGCGTCCCCGCGGCGAGGGGCGCCTGCAACGCGGGCAGGTTGGTGAAGCGCATCCGGCGCGCGAGCTCCGCAGGCTCGATGGAGGCCGACTTGACGATCTCGACCATCACATCGCCGTAGCCGCGGTAGTAGTCGCGCGTGAGGTCGCGCAGCCCGCTCTCGTCGAGCGCCGGGAAGGCGCGCGACAGGTTCTCGCGCACCACCTTCGGGCGGTACGGGAACACGCGGAACGCGAGGAAAGCGAACGCGCGACCGAGGGTATGCAACGCCGTCAGCGGCAGTGCCGCGAGCAAGCGCACCCACCAGGCGGGTCTCGGCGTGACGGCGGTGCCGGAGGACATGGGCCGCAGATGGTACGCGTCGCCCGCCATCCGCTCAAACGGGGCGTACAATCGGCGTCCGATGAGCATCCTCTACCTCGTACGCCACGGACAGGCGTCCTTCGGCACCCACGACTACGACCGGCTCTCCGATCTCGGCATACGCCAGGTGGAGCTGCTGCGCGACCATCTGGGGGCGCTGGAGGACGCGCCGCACGCCATCTACAGCGGCTCGCTCAAACGCCAACAGCACACGGCCCGCATCCTCGCGGGAGATGAGGCCGCCGCCATCACCACCCTGCCCGCCTTCGACGAATACAGCGCCGGGTCGCTCATCCGGGCGCACGCGGCACGGACCGGCGTCTCGCTGCCGGAGCCCGGTGGCGACACCCCGATCGACCCGCGAGCCTTCCAACGGCGGCTCGAGGAGGTCGGCGTGCTGTGGGCGGAGGGCGCCCTGCAGGCGCCGGGCGTCGAGCCGTGGGAGCGCTTCAGCGACCGCGTGGCCGAGGGCCTGAGCGATCTGATGGCGCGGGAGGGGCGCTCGCGGCGCGTCTATGTCAGCACCTCCGCCGGCGTGATCGGCGCAGCGGTGGGCGCGCTGCTCGGTCTTGCGCCGCGCGAAGCGATCAAGCTCTCCTGGTCGGTGCACAACTCGTCGGTGACGCGCATCCAGTTCGACGGCGCCCGCGCCAGCCTGCTGTCCTTCAATGGGGCGCCGCACCTGGAGCACCCTGATCGCCGTTCGATGCTGACGTTCCGCTGAAGTCCGGGCGTCGCGCCCCGAGCACCGATCAGGATCTACCCATACCGGCCACCAATTCTTTGAGTCCGTGCACCAGCCCGGAGCGCGCGCCGTCCGACATGCCTCGGGTGGCCTCGGTGACGATGCCGTCGAGCGTCTGCCAGACGAGACGCTCCGCCCCCTCACCCGTCGGCGTAAGCGACAGCCGGGTCGCACGCCGGTCGCGAGGGTCGGGTTCGCGCCGCAACATGCCCTGCGCTTCCAGGTCATCGACCACCCGCAGCACCGACATCGGTTGGACCTCGAGTGCCTCGGCGAGCGCCGTGAGGTTGGCCCCCGGGCGTCGGGCGAGGAACGCCAGCGCGCGCGCCTGGGAGGGCGTCAGGCCGTACTGGGCCGCCCGCCGGGCGAACGCCAGCCGCAGCCGTTTCGCGGCGAGGTGGATCAGGAACGCGAGGTGTTCGTCCGGAGGATTTGTGACCATGCGACAAGTGTATAACAAGCCTTGCTTATCATATGCCTGTCTTTGTATGTCACCGGCCTGCGGTGACCAGGCTGCGGGCGTCCGCCGTCAGGCCGCCGCCCCGACCCCCTCCAGACGGTCCTCGATGTCCGCATAGAGGCCCTGGAGCCGCTCCAGGGTCGCCGTATCGGCCTGCCACATCCCGCGCCCATGGGCCTCGATGAGCCGCCCGATGACGTTGCGGGCGGCCTGCGGGTTGGCCGTCTCCAACCGTCGGCGCATCACGTCGTCCAACACGAAGGTCTGCGCCGCGTCCTGGTACACCCACTCGTCCATGGTGCCGAGCGCCCCCCAACCGACGAGGTGGGTGAAGCGGTTGCCGATCTCCGCTGCGCCGCCATGGCCATGCGCCAACATCGCCTCGTACCACTTGGGGTTGAGCAGCTTGGCGCGCGCCTCGATGCGCAGCATCTCCTCGGCGCCGCTGACCCGCGGTTCACCGCCGGCCGTCTCGGCATAGCTGAGGTCGACGCCCGCGCCCCGCGCCCGGCTCGCCGCGACCTGCAGCGCACCGCTGTGACCATAGTAGTGCGACATGTCGGTGAGACCGTATTCGACGGAGTCGATGGCCTGGAACACATGGTCGACGGTGCCGAGCAGCCCGCGCAGCACCTCGGGCGCCGCCGCGCCGCCGCGCGTGCCGCCGGCGGTGTGCGCGTTGCGGCGCTCGTAGGTGTCGGCGAGCTGCCCCGCCTCCTCCCATTGGTTCTCCTCGACGAGCTCGTCGACGCCGGTGCCGTAGAGTCCGGGTGCCTGCGAGAAGATCCGCGCCGTCGCCTCATCGACGCTGCGACCCGCAGCGCGCAGCGCGTCGGTGTTGGCGCGCAGGAAGTTCGACGCCGGCGCTTCGTCGGCGAGCGCCGCGCGTCGGAAGAGCTCATCCAGCAGATCGAGGCTCATCTGGAAGGTGTCGCGGAACACGGCCGACACATCGAGCAGCACATCGATGCGCGGGCGCCCGAGCCGCTCCAACGGGATGAGCTCGAAGCGGAAGATCTTGCCCTGCCCGTCGCGGGCCGGCTCCGCACCGACCAGCGCGAGCACCACGCCGAGGCCCTCGCCTTCCGTCTTGATCGTGTCCATCGCCCACAGCGCCTGCGCCACCGTGCGCGGCCACGCGCCGCCATGCGCGGCGCGATGGCGCTCGAGCAGGATGTCGGCCGTGCGCCGACCGCGCTCGAGCGCGAGGTCGGTCGGCAGTCGCCACGGGTCGATGCCGTGGATGTTGCGCCCGCTCGGCAGTGCAGCAGCACCCGCGCGTACCGGGTCGGCACCGTAAGCAGGACGGATGTAGCCGCCGGCGAGCGCATGGACCACCGCGTCGAGTTCCTCGCCGCAGCGCGCCATGCCGCCGAGCACTCCGCGTCCCTCCGCGACCATCGTCGCGAGCGCCGCGGGGGCGGTCGGCGCAACGGCTGGAGATGCGGCGACGCCCGCCGTCGTCGTCCACACCCGCACCGGGTCTTCGCGACCGAAGATGCTGCGCTCGACGAGCGCATCGCGCAGCAAGCGCTGCGCGTCGACGGGTATACCGGCCTGCGTCATCAGCGCGCCGAGCCCCGGCGCGCCGCCGCGCGGCACCTCCAGGATCGCCTCGACGAGCGCGCGTGACCGCTGCCGATCCGGCGCCGTACCGAAGACATGCTGACCGTCGACGATCAGACGCTGATCGATGCCCTCGAGCCAGGCCGCGACCCGCGCGCGGAAAGCCGGCACGGATTCGTCGGTCGCGCGCGTCAGTTCGGGCAACGCCCCATCGAGCGCATCCTCCGGATCGTCGAGCCGCGCACGCGCCTGCGCGAGCTGCTTGTAGAGCCCGGCGCGCGCGTACGGCGGGATCGCATGGCTGATGATGGTGGCGTAACCGCGCCGCCGCGCCACGGCGGCCTCGGCGGGGTTGTTGAGCGGGTAGAGATAGAGATGCGGCAACGCGCCGAGCAACTGGTCGGGCCAGCACTCACCGGTCAGCGCCGTCTGCAGACCCGGCATCCACTCGGCCGTGCCGTGCATGCCGACGTGGATGATGGCATCGGCCTTGAAGCCGTGCTTGAGCCACGCATAGAACGCCGCGAACTGGTGATGCGGCGTGAACGTCTTCTCGAACAGCAGTCGCATCGGATCACCCGGCACGCCCATCGGCGGCTGCAGCCCGATGGCGACGTTGCCGCATTCGAGCGCATCGATGCGGATGGCTTCGCGCCCCGCCGGCGCGATGTCGCCGGGCGCCTGGCCCCAGAACCGCTCGATACGCTCCGCGGCTCCGGTGAGCCAGCGGCGGAAATCGGCGACGCTCACGCTGCGTCCACCCTCGCCGCGTTCCAGGGCACCGACCCGCTCGTTGAACTCCGCGATCTCGGTCGGCGCGCGGCCAATCGCGTAGCCCTCGCTGCGCAGCCGCTTCAGCAACGCGGTCACCGACGCCGGCACATCGAGCAGCGCGGCCGTACCGGCTTTGCCGAGCCCCGGCGGGAAGTTGTAGAGCACGATCGCGACACGCTTCTCCGCGGTCGGCTTGCGCCGCAGCCGGATCCAGCCCTCGATCTGGTCGAGCGCGCGCGCGACCCGGTCGGGTGCCGTGACGAGCTCGCCGTCGCGGATCGCGCCGAGCGCCATCGCGCTCGCCACGCCGTCCATCTCGGGCAGGTCGTACATCACCACCGATTGCATCGAGTGCGCGCCGCGGGCGCGCCACTCGTGCTCCTCCTGCATCAGCAAGGGCTGCGCGACGAGATACGGCACATCGAGCTTGCCGAGCAGGTCGGCCGCGGTCTCGTGATAGTGACCGGGCTTGGTCGAGGACGCCGGGCCGCCCACGATCGAGAAGCCCATGGTCGATACGAAGGCGTCGATGGGTTGGTCGGCGAGCCACTCGCGCGCCGCGACATGTGCTTCGATGCCGGACACGAACACCGGCAGCACCGCCATCCCGCGCGACTCGATGCCCGCGGCGAGCTGCTGGAGATAATCGAGACGCTGGATGACATGCTTGCGCATGCCGAGCAACGCCACCAACGGCTGGCCCTTGCGGTAGCGGCCCTGCTTGACCGCCCACTTGAGGTACGCGCTGCAATCGCTGAAGAGCATGCCGGTGGACGGGTCGAAGCAGCCCATGGTCGGGATCACGGCCACCGGCGCGACATCGAAACCCGAGGCGCCGCAGGTGTCGCGCAGGATGAGCTTGACCATCTGCGTGATGTTCGCGGCATCGGGCTGGTTCCAATAGAGGTTCACGCCGAGCCAGGTCCGGAAACCCGCGAGCTTCTGCGGGATCAGCGGCAGCATCTTGGCCGCCACCTTCACGAGCTTGGTGTAGGCGTAGAGCGCGTCCTCATCGCGGCCACGGGTCACAAGCCGCATCAGCAGCTTGACCGCTTTGGGCGCCTCGCCCTTCTTCTCCTTGAACCGATGCTCGCCCACCTTCGTCAGCGCCATCACCTCGGGCATGCTCTCGTAGGCGAACACCGCCTCGGCACGCGACCCGGCGAGCTGCGCAGCCAGCCAGTCGGCCTGCGGCCGCATGTTGATCAAGCTGATGAACACCACATCGGACGCCGCGAGGTCCGCCGCGAGCGCGGCATCCTCCCGGTCGACATGCGCGTCGTGGTAGCGGCGCAGCCGGACCGGCACGCCCTCCTCGGCAAGCCTGCGCTCGACCTCGCTCCATGCGCCGGCGTTGAACCGCTCGATCCCCACGACGAAGGTGATGGTCTTCATGGACAACCCCGCAACCGCCTCAGGTCAGGCATCGCACCCAGTTGACACCCGGCAGCGTCTTGTTATGTTGACACATAGTACGCAGCAGGGATGCCGTACCGCAAACCGCCCGCCGCACAGGATTTGCCTCGCGGGTGACAGTCGGAGCCTTCGTGGCGAACACCGCCCCTTTCCCGTTCACGGCCATCGTCGGCCAGGAAGACCTCAAACTCGCCATCCTGCTCGCGGTCATCGACCCCGCGATCGGCGGGGTGTTGATCACCGGCCACCGCGGCACCGCCAAGAGCACGGCCGTGCGCGCGCTCGCCGACCTGCTGCCGCCCATGGATGCTGTCGCCGGCTGCCCCTACCACTGCGACCCGGTGGCGACCGTCGCCGCTTGTCCCCATTGCGCACGCGGCGGCCCGCGCCGACTTCAGCGTCGTGCGGTGCCCGTGGTCGACCTGCCGCTCGGCGCGACCGAGGATCGAGTGGTCGGTTCGATCGACCTCGAGCGCGCCTTGGTGGATGGCGTCCAGTCCTTCGCGCCGGGGCTGCTGGCCGCCGCGCACCGCGGCTTCCTCTACATCGACGAGGTGAACCTGCTCGAGGACCATCTCGTCGATGTGCTGCTCGACGTGGCGGCGAGCGGCGTCAACGTCGTCGAGCGCGAGGGTCTCTCGATCCGTCATCCCGCGCGCTTCGTGCTCGTCGGATCTGGCAATCCCGAGGAGGGAGACCTGCGGCCGCAACTGCTCGACCGCTTCGGTCTGCACGCGCGCATCCGCACGCTGCATGATGTCGCACAGCGCGTGGAGATCGTGCGTCGTCGCCTCGCCTTCGAGACCGACCCCGCTGCGCTCGCGAAGCGTTTCTCACGTGCACAATCGAAACTGCGCCGCGAGCTCGTCGCGGCCATCGAGCGCCGACCGTCGGTGGCGCTCGGCGATGACGCGCTCGCGCTCGCTGCCGCGCTCTGCGACAAGCTCGCCATCGACGGTCACCGCGGCGAACTCGCGCTGAGCCGTGCCGCGGTGGCGCTCGCCGCTTATGAGGGCGCGGACGCGGCTGGCCGCGACCATGTCGCCCGCGTCGCCCCGCTCGCGCTCGCGCACCGGTTGCGCAAGGACCCGCTCGAACCGGCAGCCGACGATGAGCGGGTCCGCCGCATGCTCGCCGAGGCGCTCGCCTGACCTCGCACCGGCCGCCGCTGCACCGTCTGCCGTTGCCCGCGTTGGTCGCGCTCGACGCGCCGCGACTCGCGCTCATGCTGCTTGCGGTCGAGCCGCGGTTGCGGGGCGTCGCCTTCGCCGGCCCGGCCGGCAGCGGCAAGAGCGCGTTGCTGCATGGCCTGCACGCCCTGCTGCCGGAGCTGCCCTTCGAGCAGCTGCCGATCGGCGCCGACGACGAGGCCCTGCTCGGCGGCATCGACCTCGAGGCCACCCTTGCGCGCGGGACGCGTGTGGTGCGCACCGGCCTGCTTGCACGCGCGGACGGCGGCGTGCTCGCGGTCGAGGACTGCAATCTCCTGCCCGAAAGCGCTGCGAACCAGTTGCTCGGGGCGTTGGACTCGGGCGAGGTGCGCATCGAGCGCGACGGCCTGAGCCTGCGTAGCCCCTGTCGCCTGCGCCTGGTGGCGACCTTCGATCCGGCCGAGGGCGCGCCGCGCGCCCACCTGCTCGACCGCCTCGGCCTCATCGTTGCGCTGCCGCGCCCCGGTGCAGCGGCCGCACGCGCCGAAGTCGTGCGACGGCATCTGTCGCCGGCCGAGGATCTCTGGCAGGAGGACCTCGGACTGCTGCGGGAACTGGTCGCGACCGCTCGTGCGGGGATCCTTGAGGTCGAGCTCGGCGACCGACAGGCACGCGAGCTCGCCGAGGCGGCGCTCGCCTTCGGCGTGCAGGGGCACCGCGCAGACCTCTTCGCGCAGCTCGTGGCCCGCGCCAGCGCCGCCTTGGCGCTGCGCGACCGCGTGGAACGCGAGGACCTCGAGCTGGCTGTGCGTTTCGTGCTGGCGCCACGCGCGACGCGCAACCCGGACGCGACGCCCGCCGAGCCGCCGCAACCACCCGCTGAAGCGCCACCACCGCCGCCGGATCCGACGCGTGACGAGGCCACCCATGACGGGCTGCCCGAACCCGATGAGATGCAGCTCGGCGATGAGGTGCTCACGGCGCTCGCCACCGACCTGCCCGATGTGCTCGCCACACTGCCGTTCCGCGCCGCCCATGGCGGTCGATCGGGTTCGCGCGGCAGCACCGACGGACGGCGCGGTCGCCATGTCGCCAGTGTTCCCGGGACGCCGCGCGAAGGACGGCTCGATGTCATCGCCACGCTGCGCATCGCCGCGCGCGGGCAGCGCCTTCGCGCGCCGCGCCCGTCGCGGGTCGGCGGTCGCATCGTGGTGCGTGCCGAGGATCTGCGGGTCAAGCGTTTCCGTGACAAGGCCGGCGCGCTGTTCCTGTTCGCCGTCGATGCCAGCGGCAGCATGGCGCTGAACCGCATGCGGCAGGCGAAGGGCGCCGTGCACGCACTGCTCGAGCGCGCCTATGTGAACCGCGACCGCGTCGCGCTCATGAGCTTCCGCGGCCAGGGCGCCGAACTGCTGCTGCCACCGACCGGCAGCGTCGAACTGCTGCGGCGCGCCGTCGATCAGATCCCGACCGGCGGCGGCACGCCGCTCGCCGCGACGCTCATCGCCGCGCTCGATGTCGCGCAGCAGGCCAAGCGCCGCGGCCTGCAGAACGTGGTGCTGGTGCTGCTCACGGACGCGCGCGCCAATGTCGGCCTGAAGGCCGACCGCGCCGGCGTGGAGGACGAACTGCGCCGGGTCGCGACCG
>Ga0172372_10010492_pt1 | contig 11848 bp, 4 predicted proteins | sample LakKiv5m_2_FD_114544 | JGI IMG/M metagenome (GOLD analysis project Ga0172372, IMG submission 114544) | Freshwater microbial communities from Kabuno Bay, South-Kivu, Congo - kab_092012_9.5m | ecosystem: Environmental > Aquatic > Freshwater > Lake | place: Democratic Republic of the Congo... | reverse complement strand
TTGGTCTTTGCTAACCATAACATCCCCGACGTTTGTTTTAATTGCAGATTTTACAGGGTCATAGGGCTCTCCATCCCTTTCAAGAATCTCAATATCGCCTTCTTCGTCTTCATCTTCTTCCGAAAACTCTTCGATATCCACAACTTTAGGTTTGGAGCTTGGACGGTCTACCCCAATTGAATTCGCAATCTGCTTAATACTGTCTGTGATCTTCTTAAACTTATTCACTTCTTTCTCTTCGGGTTCATCGTCTTCGTCATCCCCCACTGTAAAACATCGAATATCGGGCGATTGGTTTTCAACTGTTTCTGTTACAAAATAAACCATGTCGCTTGCAATCACAAGCATGTCACATCGTACTGTCCGCCCTCTTATAGATTCAATGAATTCCTTATTTCTCTTCGAAGGATCTTCGTCCTTGAGATACGTAATGCGCATTCTTATATGTTTTTCATTTGGCGCTTTCATGACGTATTTGGGGTTGATATAAACGAAAAATGTTTTCTGTCTTACAGGCGTACGACATTCGATAAATTTAACAAGTTCCGTTTTGGCATCTACGATTACGCTTACAACGTAGTAGTGATGACGTTTCTCAACATGTTCGACAAATTTCTCGTATTCAAGCGTTATCTTACGGTCTTTTCGTTTAATACGTCTAAGTTTATGTTTTTCAAGAGATTTACGCACTTTTAGAGAAGTACGCTCTTTTGCACTTTCTCGATTACGATGTGATTTTGAAGACGACATCGGTTATTATAGTAAAGTGGCTTTTTTATTCCTAAGACTGAATTGAAAATACTACGAAATATGACTTATAGATGTTGAGCTCAAGTCGTATACCTTATCCCTAACGTAATTTTCTGTACTGTCAGATTTTATACGTTACGTATCGATATTTTTCGTTAAAGATAAGGTGTCTATTATGAACCCAATATCTGTTAAGGTTATTGTTCGCAATTTCCTATTGATATAAAAATGCATTGAAACCTTAAAGATACGTCTTAAAAAATACCAATTAAAAGCACTTTTTTAAGTAATGGATCCACTTTCTTCACTCCCTGAACGACCGGGACAAAAAACACAAGAAGAAGAGGCTATCATGTCACAGTTCTTTGGCGAACCTCAGCAAAATCAAAGACCTCCTCAACATCCTAATGCTCCTCCTCAACATCCTGGAGTACATCCGGCAGCACCCTCCCCTCAAGGTTACCCTCCACAACATCCAAATGCACCTCCACAATATCCTAATGGACCACCGCAATATCCTGGTAATATGCAAGGACATCCTGGAATGATGGATCAGAATACGCAACAAGAAGAATACGTGCAAGTCCCGTCTCAGAAAAGTGGAGGTGTTTGGAAAGTCGTAGGTGCTGCAATTTTATTATTTGCTTTAATGGCCAATAGTTACACGGGCGGAATGCTTAGTAAGTTACCCAAATTAAACGAATCGAATATGATGACATTCTCAGTACAGATCGTGGTATTTGCCATCTTACTGGCGATCGCCGCCTATTTCCTTACCAAATAAGCATCATTACCACTCTTTGAAGTATTTCACCATAACAAGGTGAAATATAATGCGAAATTTCGAGATATAACACTCATTGCCTAAATGTAAAACTTCACAATGCCATTTAAATCAAAATCTCAATTGAGATTGTGTTATGCACAAAAGAAATGGAACTGTGACAAGTGGTTAAAAGAAACTCAGAGCGTATGCGATCTTCCAGAAAGGTCTAGAGGAAATGTAAAATCTCGATCTCAACGAAAAGGTGAAATAGTTAAGGGTAAGCTACAGAAAGGACCCAGAGGAGGCTTATATTTTGAAATCGTCGAGAAACATAAAGACGGAAGCGGTTGCGTAGTGAAAGTATACGTGAAGAAATAGAGCGACTCATATAATTATCCTATACTCAATTGAGTATAGGATACGTACGTTATCATTCTTGAATATATGTAATTTCAGGTGTAGACAAAGATTGTCCCACAAGCATGGACAGCGGATTGCGGACGTGCTCATAAATATTATTTACAAAATCGATATGACTTGACATTTTATCGGTTGATGTTTTGAGATCTTGAACGGTATCGCTAACACTACTTACTTTTTCAGAATTAGTAGACATACAAGTGATTATTGCGTCTAGCCGACTATTTATATCAGACAGTTCCCTCTTGACATCTAATATTTCGGTTCTGATATCAGCAATTACTTTGTTGTATTGCTCGAGGATCTGCAATGTACGATAGTCCATATTTTTTTATACCACAGTAAAATCTTAAGTGAAATTTACCAAAACAGCAAGTCTTACAAAAAGATATCTCATCGCAAAGTTCAAATTTCACCACTACTAAAGTGAAATTGGATCTATTTTTTGAGGAACCTATCCATATTTATTTGTGTATTTCCAATTTTTAGTAAATTGTGTAGTCGTCGAGAAGAAAGTTACACTCTCCTCCTAATAAAGGTCTATACAGAATACTCGGTCCGCTTGCTTCCACCTTAAATTTGAATGTGTTTTTTTCATATCTTATTCTCGCTACTTTCTTGTTCTCGATTTTAGGGGGTGAAAACACCCCAGATACATAATCGTATGACCTTCGACAAACTACCAACCCTATTTTGCTGTTTTTTGATATGATACCGCAGTTTATTCCTATTGATCGCATCAGTGAACACAATTCGTACGCTATGTTTTCGATGTGTCTCAGTATGATAACTTCTTTTCTTTTCTTGGCGGGTAAAACGGATAATACGCCAAGTATAACCTCAAATCTAATTCGCATGGAATTGAATGTGTAGGAGCTACCTATTGTTAATACGTTATCTTCTGAGGAAGAACATCCTATGCTTGTGGTGTGCGAAAGCGCATGTAGTTCCCCTAAACTTTTACCATATTCGAACGGATCTTGAGGAACTTTTCGATCTTCAAACTCTTTGAAAGATTTACCCCTACACCCCCTTAATCTACTTCTACACCTCTGATCCAAATTAAGATAGTTACGTACCGTAATTTTTCGGAGAGAAGATGTGTTCCTTTTTGTCGTATCGTAAAAATATTTTGCGGTATGTTCAGAGATTGCGTCTGTCCCTCTAAAGTACTTTATACACGGACCGCCATTTTCGTACCACTTCACTGTCCATCCTCTCTTAGTTTTACGGATCTTGGGTTTAGATTTTTCTACAAGATATAGGGGAGTGTTAAGACCTATTTGTGTGGTGTTCCCAAATCCGTCTTCGGGGATAATAGACACCGTCTCACCAACTTTTTTCTCGATTGTAAATACAGTTCTGATGTGCGTATTTCCTTCTGCATCTATACACAATACGATATCTCCGCTTCTCAAATTTAACATCGATTTGTAACGTCCGTCCGCCATTACAATTTTTGTATCAGGTGCAAATCCGTCATTTTCAAAAGCCATGCGCGATATTTCCTATGATAGTATATTTTTGACTTTTATGCTTGTAAAATCAATAATGTCTCCTTATCTTTTTACGTATTCGTTTATAAAGTATAGTCCTTGTAGTAAAAAGATCACCAATACAAAAGTAAAGGAATGGCGGCAAATCATGGTATTGAAAAAGATCTGAACTTCAATAAGATCATCACGTCTATTAGTTCTGCGACATCCGGTAGCGGATTAAAAATCCCTTTTGTATCTTATGTCGGTGTCGATACTTTGCAGCCAGCAGGTACGATTGTATTTTGTAAGTCTGATAACATCATTTATATTTCAGATGGGAGTGTATGGATACCAATAAACGGACAAACGTCGCAGAGCGTCGGCACAGGTGTAAGTTTAGTGAAAAGTGTGATTAACTATAGAGATCAGCTTAGATCTTTGGTGTCGGGGACAGATACTATCGCGATCTCTCTTACACCAGATGGTTCGTCCATTAGTTTAGATCTTAATGTTGCGAATCCTGAAGTAACTTTACCGGGCGTAGGTACAGTATCGGGAACTGGAAACTTACTTTACGCGAATGCTCCAGAAAGTATCCATTCCGTTTCGATTGGAACTTCAGGAACTGTCCTCAAATCAAATGGCAGTATTCCGTATTGGGAGCCGGACACAACATTCTCTACCATCAGTTCTGTAGGTGCTTTTGATAGTGTCGTAATCGAAAATGCTAGCGTACGGTTTAAACCTTTCAAGGGGGAAGGTGGCGTTAGCGTGAACGATAACAACAACGCCATTATCATTTCAGCACCTTCAACTTCAGATATCCTTTCACACATTCAAGGAACTGGAAGCATTAACGTTTTATCATCGGAAGGAAATCTTATCATTTCTGCAACTCCAACTCCAATTTCTGATGTTCTCTCACATATTCAAGCAGGCGATAACATAACTGTCTCAAACTCTGAAGGTAATCTCGTTATTTCATCAATTTCATCATCTGCAACTCCAATTTCTGATGTTCTCTCACATATTCAAGCAGGTGATAACATAACGGTCTCAAACTCTGAAGGTAATCTCGTCATTTCAGCATCTGCTGCACTTTCTCTGCAAAATACATCACCTAATTCTCTTTTGAAGTCTGCGAATAATGGCACAATCACTTCGATCCCTAACGGAGATGCGGGTATGATATTAGCGCTTGACGAAAACGGTAGTCCTCATTGGCAAAGTAACATCGTCGATACGCTTTATCAATTTAACAATACAGGATCGGGAGTAGGGTTAATAACAACATCCCAACTCGCACCGAATCTTATTTCAGTAAATGCGAAATCTCTATCATCCGATGGGTCCGTGACGATTCAAGCTCTTCCAGATACTGTAGCGTTAAGCGTTAATCTGACTTCTCTCATCAGAAACCCCATGCCTGGTAGCGTGATGTATACCGATAACACTGGCACCGTCGCCCAACTCCCACCTGCCTCTTCGGGGCAGATACTAAAGCTGGTAAATGGTATGCCAGAATGGTCTGACCAACCCTCTATTCCGCCTGAAAAATTTGCGGAAAGTGTAGGAACATCAGGGTTGAGTGTCTACAAAGGACTCTCAGAAAATACGTTTCAATTCAAAAACATAAAATCGTCTTCGTCAATTACGGTCAATGAGGATGACGCGAACAACATTATATTATCGACATCTTTGAACACACTAGTCCCTGACTTAACTCCAGGTAGCATCGTCTACGTAAATGAATCGTCAAATGTTTCGACTTTTCCTGTGGGATTACAAGACCAACTTTTAACAGTTGATAACGCCGGTAATTTGGTATGGGGAAACTTGGGAAATAGTGGCGAAGGACAACCAATCTACAATACCAATAACACATTCAAAACGCTGTCATCATCTAATAACACAATTTCTCTTACACCGTTAGAATCAGGAGAACTTAACCTGACTACATCTTTCAAACAGATCCTTGGAAACGAAGATCCTTTGCGTAATGCGCTTCTTGCAACTAACAATTCGGGAGATTTATGTACCGTAGGTTATGGTACGCAAGGGCAATTACTCACAGCGACAAGTTCTTCGTATGAATGGGCCAATCCATCTTATCCTAGTTCAGATACGAAAGGCGATGGCGTATCTATCAATTTACCATTGAATAATAACTCTTACGGATTTAAGAGTATAAAGTCAAACGGATCGATTACAATCTCTCCTGGCGAAGATGTGATCACTTTAACAACCGCTTTAGGAGCGATTGTACCGGATACACAGGCCGGTGATCTTCTTATAAAAAGTACAGAAGATTTTGTACCACTTCACGTAGGTCCAAGACGTCACGTTCTTACATCTGACGGAACGAATCCTTTGTGGTTGCCGGCACAGTCAGGATCTTCTGCAACTACTGTCATCGTACGAAAAAATCCATCAGAAGGGGAATTCGATAACATCGTAGACGCCATGAATTCTATTGGAGAGTGTGCTTCCAACGTAAATTGTCCTTGGGTGATTAAAGTAGCATCAGGAGTGTACCAAGAACGTAGCACGATAACCTTCAAACCATATGTATACGTTGTAGGAGAAGACATCGGTGGTGTCATTATCCAACCTCTTTCGGAAGGTTACGATCTGTTCAGATTTAATAAAGCGACAGCTTTGAGTTTTTGTAGTATTACTGGAGTTGCATCTCCCAATTACGCATGCGTATTTTCGGATACTGGTTCTGTGGGGTTTGAATACGCGTTACTGCACAAGGTAAACTTTTATTCTTCAAAGGTTTTGGTACAACCCACTTCAGAGGATTCTTATGTCTATTTTGAATATTGTTCGTTTGCACAACAAAATACTAACGACGTTATTGACACAACAATCGACATCATTTCAACTTCGAGTTTTGTGTCGTACCTAAGCATCGAAAACCATTTCGTGCAGGGCGACTTTACTTTAGCGTCCATCAAGGTGGACGGAGGAAATTCACAACTCTACGGACAACTTTGTAATTTTGTAGGTAATAATAGGGGTGATGGCATTTTGGTTACTAATGGAGGAAAAGTGGATATCAGAACGTCATATTTTGGAAATTTCCAAAATGCACTTCATCTCGATCTTAACGGAACGAACCCTTCTCTTACTTCTTCGGGTGTAACTTTTGGAGGTAACGTAGTCAACTTAAACGTTAAAAATCCCACTTCAACCGGTTATCTATTCGGGTTTTCAGAATATAACAAAACGTTAATTAATCCCACGGCGTACGACACGTTCTTCATCGCTAATTCAAATCAACGCATCGTTACCGTAGCTCCTAAAGGAGGTAACTTTACGTCGATTGCTGCTGCCCTCAATGCAATTAATCCTGTGATAAGGTGTACAACATCAAACTCGTCGACCATCCTAAAATCTGATAACCTTTTCACCGTTTTATTACACAATACAATCGTAACAGGTCAAGGTGTGCAACCCGGTTGTGTTTGTACTTTTGTCGACGAAAGTACGTTGACATTAAGTCTTCCTGCTACTGCTTCCGCTGTTGTCGACTTGACCTTCTTAAGAGCTACGGAATACACGGCCTTTACGATTTTAGTACAATCCGGATTTTACGTTGAGCCATCCCCTATGATTATAGGAGAATTCATTAACATCTCGGGTGTGAATCGTGATACGTGTGTTTGTATTCCAGCGATCCCTAATACGTCGCTATTCATCATTTCGTCTCATGCATCCATTTCGAACCTTAACATTACGGGCGTGAACCCTACAAAGTATGCCGTTATTTTTACGGATAGTATGTTCTCTTTTGCAGATAATATTGTGTTCTACGAAATTGGTAATGCGATTTCCTTTGAAAATCAAACAAGATCGTACGTTGTTGAAGTACGCAATTGTATTTTTGTTGGAGGATCAGGTACAAATGCGATATCAGTAAATAATGCTAATCCTCCTGAAAATGGAGTGATATTAACGGTGACGTTCTCTGATCTAAGGTGTTTCCAACACTTTGACACTTTCTTTGATATGAAAGGATTTAACACGGTTGCTGTCATAAGAAACTGTGCTTTAGTTGGCGATGGTACAGGCGACGCCATTCACATCTCCGACGCGTGCAGAGTAAGCGTACAGGGGATTTATATCGAAAGATGGGCTCGCGGATTTGTGTCCAGTGATATTTCCACAAATAACCCTTATTTGGCGGTTGAGGGGATGACAACCACGCTCGTATCTGGGAATTTACTTGACATCAATAATCCGTCGTTATCGGGCTATTACAGCGGATATATCGCTCATGCTCAAGTGCATATTGTCGATGATTCTCCTTTCTTCGTGTGCAACAAAGATTCAAAGATCATCACCGTTGCAAAGAAAGGAGGAGATTACGAGTCCATTCACGATGCCATTTCATCTATTACTAACGCTTCCGTAAGCAACATCTACACTATATTAGTTGGTCCTGGTATCTTTGTGGAACCACCGTTAGTTATGAAGTCGTTTACCAACTTGAAAGGCAACGGCTACATGTCTTCTATTATATTTTGTAATGATGCTGCCGGAGCTGTCGTCACAGGTGCTGATTCTTCAATAGTATCTGGGTTTACGTTTAACGGTGCAACTGCAGAAGGGGGAAGAGCAATCTATCTTGAAGGTAACGGACAAGCTCCCGGTTCTCCTTTTATAGTTGAGAATTGTATTTTGGGTTCGAATCACACACTCGTATCGGTTAATGCAACGAGTTGTCCTGCTGTTATGATCTTAAGTCAATGTTTGTACGGTGCTACATTCGATGCAGATGAAGGTATTAAAGTTGTAGGCCAAGGCGGACAGATCGCGTCTCTTTTAGTTTACAATTGCGTGTTCCAAGATCTCGTAACGCCAGTCCCTCAAACACTTTTAAGTTGTGATGGTGATAATGCGTTGTTGGTTGCGTCAAATACGATGATCCAACTTAATGGAACAAACACATCTGTAGGATTGAGAATGCGTAACGGAGCGGGTGTAAGATTGTATGGTTGTTCTGTGGTCGGGTTACAAACAGGTGTTATCTCTGAAAATAGTGGAAATGGTCCAGGATTAGTCGTTTCGGCCACTTCGTTTGAGAGATGTGAAAAGATATTATCGATTGAGAATCCTTTCACTACAGGATATTTTGCGGGAACTATCGACATCTCTAAATCGTTCATTCATCCTAGATCGACCTTTAACGTGCGCGACAGAGTTACCAATACTTTAGTCGTAAGCGAAATGGGATCGGATTACACATCCGTCAGTTCTGCCATCGCATCAATTAATCCTGTTGTTAGCATCCACGTAACATCTGGTAGTACAAGTATCACGCCTGTAGGACAAGCACTATTTAATCCCTCTATGGATGGATACCCGGTATCAGGTTCCGGCATTCCACCAAGTACTACTTTTACGTATATTTCTTGTACTTCAGGTACCCTAAGCAACGCGATCGATTCGAATTTATTAAGCGTTGTTGCGGCACAAACGGATGTAGTCGATATGACAGTAATAAGATCAGCGGAAACCAACCCTTATGTGGTCTACCTTCAACCTGGCGTCTATATTGAACCCCCGATTACGCTTCCATCGTATGTCTCGTTAGAAGGTGTTTCTAAAACAACGTGTATCATCCATACGTCGTCCAATACTTCTCCCGTTGTGATTATGGGAAAAGAGACAAGTATAAATAATCTTACGATCATAGGATCTTCTGGTGGAGTCGGTATTCTTGCGGATAGTACACAACACGATCTTGAGGAAATTCCAGCAGAGATAAGAAATGTTATTATTAAGGATTGTCAACAAGGCATCTTCATCACTGCAACACAAGGTCCTTGTGTTTTGAAAGGAGATGGAATTCTTATTGCAGGACACGGAAGTTTAGGTATTCTTGTAGACGGGTCAACGATATCTTCTCCTCACTCTATCAATGCAAATTTTACTGATTTGCAAATAAATCTCGAAGATAACTCTCATACATCCATAAGTTGTGAGGGTCTCAATGCTACACTCTTTGTAAACTCCAGTGCCATTGATTGTTCCAATAAGTCGGCCAGTACAGGTATTAGTATTAGTGATGGCGCTACGTTAATTCTAAACGGAAGTCAAATAATAAATTCTACCTTAGATGGGTTAATTGTGTTGTCCGATGGGGATGCACCTAATCTCCAAAGTAATGGAACTACGTTTTACAACAACACAGGGAAAGATATTCATATCCAACATCCCTCAACGACTGGGTGTATTACGATGGCGACAGCACAAACTTCCAAGGTGTCCGTTGTGAATGGTTGTCCGATTACGATATCATATGTAGATCCCGCGATAAATGGCATCACGATGCTTGGTACTATAAACATTGGGAGTAGTGTCTCTGAAAGCGTCAACGTATTCCCTGCTTTGACAGATGGACAAACAATAGGCGTGATGAACGGAGGAATAATAAGTCGTACCTCCAACAACGAAATAATGGTATCTAAGGGAGATGGTTATGTATGCATGGATGCTCAAAATATACCTTTGGTGTATGTGACGTGGGAAGATACCACCCAAACAATATCCGGGTCTCAGATAATTAATTACATTCACATCTCTTCAACGGGAACCGTCTCTGTTTTGCCATCCAAACAACTTACTCTGAATTATATTTACCTTGGGAGAGTGATATGCGAAGGAGGTATCATCGCTTTCGTGGAGAATACAGCAATGTCTGCACATCATACGTCAAATAAATACGACGAATTTCATCGTGCCGCATTGGGAGTTGTGGTATCAGGCGGATTAATTACAACAGTAAATCCTGACAGAACTCTAGTCATTAGTGCCGGTACATACTTTTTATCGGGATGCAAAATAGAATTTGCGGATTTTAATTCACAAAATTACCCAGTTACAGAATATTATAACTCTTCGTCAATCTTCCAAACACTGCAATCGCCGGTACCTTATGTGATAGATAACACATCTTACGACAATTTAACAGCTTTAACATCTATGACAGAGGGATATTATGCCAAACATTCTCTTTATGTTACACCTACAAGAGTCATGGTTGTTTATGCACAAACTCAACACCCTTCAGAAGATGAATGTATTGGGTCTTCGTCTCCCAATCCCCCAAACTATTTCGAAGAGAGCATTATCCATATCGCTGATATTATTACGCAGCAAGGTAACGACACATATTCCAAAGTTATCGATTGCCGTCCTGTGATTACGAGCAAAATTTCTTCTTTGGGGTCTACCTTAGTTCATGGCAATCTACAAGGATTAATGGACGATGACCATCCGCAGTACTTGAGAACGGATGGTACGAGACCTATCTCAGGGACTTTGAACCTTAACAACAACGATATTGTGGGCGTACGTAGTATCAATTCTATCGATTATACCCGACACGCATCAAGACATCTTCCTAATGGCGTGGATCCTCTAGTTACCGCAAGTCCTTCTTCTTCATTGGGTTGTGCAAGCACGAATTACGAGGGAGTAGCAAATTCTTTTGCCAGGTCTGACCATTCTCACAGGATTCTTACGGGAAATGTAACTACCCAGAATCCCGACCAACCCAACTCGGAAGGAACATCGTCTTCTTTTGCGAGATCCGACCATATTCACAATATCCCTACCGATATCGCGATTGATATTTCTACATCAAATAGAGAAGGAACATCATCCTCTTTCGCAAGAGCAGATCACACACATCTAGGTGTCAGGAGCGTTTCTGTGGGTGGAAGTACTATGTTTGGAGACCTAGTTTTAAATTCGGGTAACGGCATTATCGTAAACGCAAGTTCTGGTAGTGTGTCTGTTTCTACAACAGTGTGCGCCAATGAATTTATAGCTAGCATCCAATCTGGATTGAGTATTTCAGTTACGGCTGGAAGAGTGATGTTACCCAATATGACTGTAGGAAATGTACCGCAAACCACACTAACTTTACCTGCTTCTGCTTCCGGGGTGATTTTCGCAGATTATTCCAACAGCGTAAAGTGTCGGGTTGGTACTACTTTCGGTAAGAATGAGTGTCCTATTGCAACTTTTACAACGCTATCAAACTCTATCTCTTCTCTTACCGACGTACGCGTATCTCTCGGAAATAAGACTAACAATATCGGTAGCGGTAATGTTCTAGTAGTTGACTTTATTTACGGGCACAATCCATCTGCAACTCGCGGAGGATCACCTTTCGCTACCATAGATGCCGCAATAAGTAGTTCTCAACTTGGAGATGTTATTTTAGTTTACCCTGGAACATACGTCATGACATCAGGTATAATTTTACCACAGGGTGTATCACTTGTGGGTGTAGACCGCGAGAGATGCGTAATCTCCTTTACGACTTCATCGAGCTTAACAGGCATTACGATGGGTATCGACTCTTGTATTTCCAATTTGAAGGTAGTTATAAATTCATCGGCAAGTTCGATTTTGC
>Ga0172372_10010487_pt1 | contig 11856 bp, 11 predicted proteins | sample LakKiv5m_2_FD_114544 | JGI IMG/M metagenome (GOLD analysis project Ga0172372, IMG submission 114544) | Freshwater microbial communities from Kabuno Bay, South-Kivu, Congo - kab_092012_9.5m | ecosystem: Environmental > Aquatic > Freshwater > Lake | place: Democratic Republic of the Congo... | reverse complement strand
TACAACTTATCAAGAAAGGCGGAGGGATTCAGGCCCGATGATGCCTTGGCAACCCATATAACCCGGTGTACCGGTTCTATGAAGGTGCCAATTCCGACCACAAGCAACTTGTGGAAAGATAAGACAGTGTTACACCACTTTTTTGCAGTAATCTTCAGCCGGTTTACCCACTTACTTTCTTGATAACATGTTCGAAGAATGAAAATTCATTCTGTCACCCAATTGTCTGTTACCCCAAAGAAACAGGCAAACAAAACTGTTTAACATGCTATCAGCCACCCATCTAATTCACAGCATTCCTGTGGACGAACAAACCGGAGCCATCTCCGTACCAATTTATGCTACCTCCACATTTGTACAGGAAGCACCCGGTATCAACAAAGGTTTTGATTATGCCCGAACCGGGAATCCTACCCGAAAAATTCTGGAAGAATTAATTGCCCAATTGGAAAATGGCAGTACCGGACTTGCTTTTTCCAGCGGACTGGCAGCGATCGATGCCGTATTAAAATTACTGCGCACCGGTGATGAAATTGTTGCGATCGATGATATCTATGGAGGTGCTTTTCGATTATTTACCGGTGTTTATGAGCAATACGGTATTCGTGTAAAACTAGTGGATACTGCTGATCTGGATGCAGTAGCAGCAGCTATGAGTCCCGCCACCCGCTTACTGTGGCTGGAAACACCAAGCAATCCCTCGTTAAAGATTTCTGACATTGGGTCGCTTGCCAAATTGGCCCATCAACATAATTGCCTACACTGCGTAGATAATACTTTTGCCACACCAGTTTTACAACAACCCATTTCGCTGGGTGCGGATATAGTAGTTCATAGTGCTACTAAATACCTGGCAGGGCACAGCGATCTGATAGCCGGTTTGGTGGTGGCGGCTGATGCGGAAATAGGGAAAAGATTACAATACTTTCAAAATGCTTGCGGCGCCATACTAAGTCCATTTGATAGTTGGCTGGTGATAAGGGGACTGGAAACATTACACCTAAGAATACGGCAACACAGCAGAAGTGCATTGGAAATTGCCACCCGCCTCCAAGATCATCCTGCCATTCGCAAGGTTAATTACCCGGGATTAACAACCCATCCCAATCACTTAATGGCTGAGCAACAAGCAACCGGATTCGGTGGTATGATTTCTTTTGTATTGCATGATAACACTGAAGAGGCGGCAAGAGATATTATTACAGGAACTCGATTGTTTAAGTTGGCAGAAAGTCTGGGAGGTATAAAAAGTTTGATCTCCCACCCCGCCAGTATGACCCACAAAACCATTCCTGTAGCAAGACGAAGAGCTGCCGGCATCGAAGATGGTTTGATCAGGTTGTCTATCGGACTTGAAGATGCAGCCGACCTCTTCGATGATCTGAATGAGACCCTGAATCGGGTGACAAATAATGCAACAGCAGGAATACAACATGAACCTGCTTTCATTTAACCTTCATTAAAATGTATACTATTGATATGAACACACAAACAAAACTTGTCATTGGATTATTTGGATTCGGAGTGGTAGGCGAAGGACTCTACCGCGTTTTACAACAAACACCTTCTCTGAAAGCAAGCATCAAAAAAGTATGTATTAAAAATGCTGACAAGAAAAGGAATGCACCGGCGGAGCTCTTCACCACCCGAAGAGAAGACATCCTCAATGACCCCGAAATCAATGTAGTGGTGGAAGTGATTGATGATGCAGCCGCTGCTTATGAAATTGTATCTACAGCATTATTGAGTCACAAATCGGCTATCAGTGCCAGTAAAAAAATGATTGCTGAACACCTGGCAGAGCTATTGGAAATTCAGGAAAAAACAGGTGCCTCATTTTTATATGAATCTGCTGCCTGTGCCTCTATTCCGGTCATCAGGAATCTGGAGGAATATTATGACAATGACCTTCTACATTCCATTCGGGCAATTGTCAATGGTTCAACCAATTTTATTCTAACCAGGATGTTTGAAGACAAGCTGGATTTTCCGGAAGCATTATTGCTGGCACAACAACTCGGCTTCGCCGAAAGCAATCCTGCCCTGGACACAGAAGGATGGGATGCCCTGAACAAATGGATTATACTGCTGAACCATGCTTACGGTATAGTTGAACGGCCGGAAAATATTTTATTTACGGGCATACAACACATACAACTATCGGATGCATTGGTGGCAAAAGAAAAAAATTATGAAATCAAGCTGGTAGCACAGGCAAAAAAACTTTCGAATGGGAAAGTTGCAGCTCTCGTACTGCCGCAGTTCATCCCGGCCGCTGATCCATTGTCATTCGTGCGGAATGAATACAATGGCGTAGTGATTGAAAGCGGCTTTGCAGACAAACAATTTTTTTACGGGAAGGGTGCAGGTAGTTTTCCAACAGCATCTGCAGTGGTAAGTGATATTGCCGCTTTGCGGTATCAATATAAGTATGAATACAAAAAAAGATACTTTCATACACCCCATGAATTAACCAATGATTATTATTTAAGAATTTACCTCAGTTGCAATGATTGGAAATGGGTACCACAGGAGAAATTCGAATGGATGGAAGAATGGCATGCCAATAGTGATAGGAAATACCTGATTGGTGTGATACATCAGTCGCACCTTCGTTCATCGAATTGGTGGAAAGAAAACGGAAACAGTCTGCTACTCACTCCCGACCCGATTATTGATAATCTTGATTTGGTGCAAGTGAAGAAAAAAAGCCTGGAGCTGGCAGGTATTCCATCATGAATATTTAACTGATGTGAAGGGGCTGATCGCACGGTTTTGTCTTAACTTTAACGCGTAAAACCTCATGACGATCAGCAGACAACTCAGCAATGCCCTATTGGTAACCCTGCTTACAGCAGTATTACTTTTCATTGGTTCCTATACAATGGGTAAGTACCCATTTTTTCTTTTGCTCAATGGCAATGGAGGTACCTGGCTGGATAAAATTTTTCATGGGTGGACCTATCTGGGTGATGGATGGATGTGGGTACTCGTTGTACTACTAGTCGCCTATCTCCAAAGAGAAAAATTACTGCTGGTACTCTGCTGCATAGCAGTATCAACCCTATTGGCACAGGGAGGCAAGCACCTCCTGTTTCCTGATGAACTCAGACCGGCTGCAGATCCGAAGGAATTACCTGCCATTCATACCGTTCCGGGTGTCGAATTACATACTAGTCAAAGTTTTCCATCGGGACATACAGCTGCTGCGTTTAGTATTTTTTTATTGGCCTGTCATTTGATTCCTCACCGGAGAACAGTACCTGTTGGATTCCTATTGGCATTGGGGGTAGGATATTCCCGTATTTATCTGGCACAACACTTTCCGGTAGATGTCGCAGCCGGGATGGTCGTAAGTATGATAACTATTGCAGTTTCCCTATACCTGGAATCTATTTTCCCCAAAAAACAGAAAAATGAAAAGTAGAGTTATTTATAGTTGCTTTCTCCTCTTGTCTTTGTTTTCTACCGTTTGCACGCAGTTGCATGCGCAGGATACAACTCAGCAGATTAATCTTCAGCGCGTAAACCAAATCAATCAGATAGGAAAGCCATATATCATTTTAATATCAGCAGATGGATTCAGAGCAGATATGGCTGAAAAATATGGCGCACAAAATCTGTTGTCACTGAGCAAAGAAGGTGTAAGGGCCAATTATCTTGAAGCAGGCTTTCCTACCGTTACCTTCCCGAATCATTACAGCATTGTTACGGGCCTTCATCCGGCTCATCATGGTTTGGTCGACAATAACTTTTATGACCGCAGTAAGGGAACGGTTTATTCGATGTCTAATAAAAAACAGGTCGCTGATTCAAGTTGGTATGGTGGGAAACCGTTGTGGGTATTGGCAGAAGAACAGGGTATGCTCGCTGCTAGTTTTTACTGGGTTGCCTCAGAAAGTGCGATACACGGCAAACGACCAACCTATTACTACAATTATAATGATAAAATTTATATTGATAGAAGAATACAGGTAGTGGGAGAATGGTTGCGGCTGCCGGAAGAAAGAAGACCGCATTTCATTACCTTTTACTTCCCGGAAGTAGACTATGCAGGTCACGTTTTTGGTCCCGATTCAGAGGAAACAGGTAAAGCAGTACAATGGGTAGATGCCGCTATTGGAAAAATAGACAGTGTGGCCAGGGCTTCCGGATTACCGGTAAGTTTTGTGTTTGTTTCAGATCATGGAATGACAAAAATTGATCCTGGAAATGTCATGCGTTTACCAAAGTGTATTGATACTTCTCAATTCATAGTTCCTTATGGAAACGCTACTGTTCACTTGTATGCCAAAAATGAGACAGACATTTTGCCACAATATGAGTTATTAAAAAAAGAGAAGGGACTCTTTCAGGTTTATTTGAAGAAAGACATACCTGCTCATTGGAAATATAGTGCTACAGATGATAAATTTAACCGCATTGGAGATATTCTGTTGGTAGCAGAACCACCGGCCATTTTCAATCCTTCCGGTAACCCTATGTCACCCGGAAAACATGGTTATGACAACCGACACCCGGATATGCATGCCAGTTTTATGGCCTGGGGACCGGCTTTTCGGCAAGGAATAGAATTAGCAGGTTTTTCGAATGTGCATGTCTATCCTATGATTGCCCGGATATTGGGACTAACCTATTCGAGGCATGAAATTGATGGAAAATACCGTGTTCTTCGCCGTATTGTCAGGAATTAGTAAATTTACAGATAGTTAGCACACCTGGGTCTCCGGATGCAGGTAGAAAATTCAATATTTATATGAAAATGGTCGGCAGAAATCTGGTGATACTTTTTGGTATTCTGCTGTCGGCTGCATTCCTTCCGCTCCATTTAGCTGCCCAATCTCCACTCACTGAAATGCCTTTGAACATCAATTTGGGGGTAACTAAAAGTACCGAATTGGAGACCCGCGGAGTTTGCGTGGCAAGAGTCAATTCCCCTGATTCAGCCAAAACACGTTGTATCAGGTACAACATGGATAACAACAGGTTTTACGCACATACTGATTACGCTAAAAATATTGACCGCATCAGTTTTCAATCTGTAGCACACCATCAGTTGCCTGAAAATTGGAAAAAATTAGGTATCAGACTGGCCTCCAGTTATCGCTATCGAAAAGTGAAGAGTGGACAGGAAAAAAATAGCCTGACAGCAGAAAATGAGGGCGGAAATACCATTACTGAATTTATGCAGATCATTACTGCGCAATATGCCAAGGAAATCACCCGCAGGGTTTCCTATAAAAGTGATTACCAAATCGGGGAGACTGTTGAATTTGTTATCGGCAATTATTTTTTCATGGCGGAATTCATGAAATGGGTAAAACCGGAATGGTGCAAGGAATGTCCCACTTATTCGGATTATGATAACGGATTGGTCTCTTTGGAAATCACCCGACCGTTTTAATTTTTTTAGCTAATCTGCTGCTTTATTCCTACTAATCCTTCCACCGCCATTCTCCTGCTATTCTAAGTGGCTCCTCGAGTTTATTTTTTATGAGGAACAGACGGGTTTCTTCATCAGTTAAATTTCTGGCCGGGATTTTACTTACTGATGCCAATGCATAAATCAGCATTGAATTATAGCGTACGGTGTTCTTCATGCCTTGTTCATCCACCAACTTAAAGTCGTCGCAATCTGCATGATAGCAGGGACCAGCGTTATTCGGTAATGACCCACCGGCACCTCCACCCGTAGGTATTCCCCTCAGGAGAAAGGGTTGGTGATCACTGTGCAATCCTGCTCCCGACCTAAACATATTGGCAAATGCCGGATCAATTTTCTGAACTGTATTCCCTATGTGCTGAAACAATTCTTTCGTTGTGTCAGTTGAGGAGGAGAACCCTTTGGGATCATTGGTCATATCATAATTCAACATGTATCGAATTTGATCCAGCTCCTTATTTAACCCTGCGTTTGCTACGTAATGCCGTGAACCAAGTAATCCCTGCTCTTCTCCCATGAATAAAACAAATTCAACGGTACGAGCAGTTCGAATGCCCAGTTGTTGAAATGTTCGGGCCATATCGAGCACAGAGAAGGACCCTATTCCATTGTCTATGGCACCTGTTGCGAGGTCCCAACTGTCTAAATGTCCACCTACCACAATCTTTTCCCGGGGAATATCGGTGCCTTTGAAAGTTGCAATAACATTTCTTGCTTTGATAACAGCCGATTGATTGGTCATTTTAATATTGGCAGTCAAAGGAGTTTGAGCCAGTCTTTCCTTCAGTGCCATTCCATCTTCTCTGCCTATACAAATTGCTGGGATAGAAATTAATTTTCCGGTAACTGATGCAGTTCCTGTTAGCAGAATTCCACCGGGAGGTGTATTGATGATAATGATGCCTTTTGCTCCATATTTGATGGCCAGAGCTGTCTTTTCAGATCGATGCAGTGTACCCGTACCAGGTTTTGAATTGGGTAAAACGCCCAGGAATACCAATGCAATTTTTCCTTTCACCTTATCCGGATTCGCCAGGTAATCTTCTTCCAAACCATTCCCCATATCCGCCAGTGGCAGATTAACCTGGGCTTTGACAGGTGAATGTGCGAGTGTCACAGCTTTCATGGACTGCATTTTTTCTCCGTTGCCAACAGAGAGTGACAGCGTACCCCTACTCCAGCTTTCTACAGCAAAGGGCTGGAAACGCACATCTTTACAGCCCCAGGACTTTAACAGAGTCGCTACATAGTCCTCTGCTTTTTTCCCATTAGCAGACCCCGTAAGACGGTGGCCAATTGTTGAAGTCGCCTCCCTCAGGCGTTGATAGGCCTGTGAATTTTGTTGAACTTCCTGATTTATTTTTTCAAAAACGGATAGCCAGGCATCGGTGGTCTGCGCAGCTACTGAAAATGGAATGAGCAGGAGCCAACAGGCATATAGAAATACTGACTTCATACAATGAGGTTTAGATTCAAATTACATTAAAAAAGGGAAAAAACAGGGATGGGAACTTACAAAAGTGGATTAAGACACAACAATCCATTCTTAAGCATGAAAGAAAAATCTGATTTAAGGGAAAGTGTTTTTTGTTCTCCACTAAGCAACTGATAGGTAATCGATTCAACCGGTTTAGTGATGATTTGGTTAGTGAATTTATCCAGGATGTAAAAGGTGTACAAGGTGACTTGCTTTCCGTTCACACGACTTAGATTGATCAGTGCTTGCGGCAATCGCATTTCAGATTTGTCTGTAAAAAGAATGACCAAATCGCCCTGCAATTGTTTGGGTGTGATTGAGGAAGTAAATTGTAAAGTGATATAATTGGAAACACTTGCCATTTCAATACCCATTCCACAAATTTCGTCAGAGGTACTATCAATCGTTACGGGCTGAATGTATCTTACAGTCAGGCCATCATTCAGATAGCGGGTTTTTATAATGCAGTTGGGCTGACCAAAGGCAACATGTAAGAAACCGACGAAAAATATGGTAATCAGACGCTTGTACGCCATGGTTGGGGGGTTAGAATCCATTGTTGGGTAACGGAATCTAATAACGCGATTCAGTTGCGGATATTGTAACAGTTTCACAGGATTTGGATATTCAAATCTAATGAAAAATAATCATATAAGGTGAAAGTCGGGATTAAATGCAAAAAGCTCCGCTATTTGCGAAGCTTTTTTAACATAATCTATTGATACTTATTTATTTATTGATATTACTTTTTTTCCACTTAAGTTGATGGCAGGGAAGCTGATTACACCATTAACATTGGAGGTGGATACCGCTAAAGTAGTAGGATAAATTGCCAGGTGAATGGTAGCATTGGTGTTGATACCGACATTCTCTAAATCCCGCAGAGAGATTGATTGCACATCCAACACTTCGGTGCTTTTAATTTTGAAGTACGGTGCATTTCCGGCACTCACATCGCTATTATTAGAAGCAAAAACGATATAAGCAACTGGCTGTTTACTGGCTGGAGCGGGATAGGAAGTCATGGTCATTTGAATTTCTTCATCCTGAACAATTGCATTGTCGATCACCAATAAATGATCAGCAACCGGGCCTATGAAAGTGGAAGTTGCTGCGGTATATCCGTTTACTTCAATCGGCTTACCAATTACCACCAGTCCTTCTTTTTGGAAAGTCAGTTGATAGTTTCCTGCAGGAATTTCTTTGAAATCATACCTTCCCGTATTATTAGTAATCAGTTCTCTGGAAATTCCGTTTCCTTCAATCAAAACTTTAACACCACTGTTGTCACCAGTCAGTTTACCATATTTATCCAGGACAGTTATATTACCGAAAGCGTAGCTTTTATTTTGATTTTCGATGATGGTTTCAGGAGCAACGGCATTTTTTGTGCAGGATACCAGTAAAGAAGAAAGACCGGCGATAACTACTGTCACTTGGAGAAGAGAGATTAACTTTTTCATTTTGTTTGTTTTTATATTGTTTTTGTTGATGTTGATAATGCAAACATCCGACCGCCGGATTAAAGGCGTCTTAAAACCAACTTAAAAACAGATTAAATCTAATTGATTGATTATCAATAAATTGGAATCAGCAATTTCAGACATGCGGGAATCTGATCAAAAAAGAATTCAATCCTTCCCAAACCCGGTAATGAATGGTACCCCCATGCAGGAGAACCACTTTCTCTACGAGAACGAGGCCTAAACCACTTCCCGGCTGCTTTCCCTTATTGCCTGCCCTGAAAAAGGGTTGAAACAATTGTTCGGTTTCCTCCGGGGTCAAAAGCGTTCCTCCATTGATAATTTCGATACTCAATCGCTGATCGTCTAAATCGAGCTTTACAGTTATCGGTGAGCCCTCCCCGTATTTTGCTGCATTAGATAGCAGGTTATCGATGGCACTTTTTATCAACACCTCATCACCCGGCATCGTATAGTCCTCAGGATCGGTTGCCGGACGAATAAATTGCAGTGAACAGCGAATGGTAGGATATTGTTGTTGAATGGCGGTGCAACATTCTTCCACCAACTCATACATAGAAAAGGTTGTCAGTTTTTCTTTCTGCAAAGGTTGCTCTGACCTGAATATAAGCAACAAACGAGCAATCAGCTCGGTCAATCGCTCATGATCTTCCCTTAATGAGTACAACAAATCCCGGTATTCCTCTTCGGACCGATGCCGGATAAGTGCCAGGTCGATTTGGCTCATCAGCACGGCGAGTGGTGTACGCAATTCGTGTGAAGCAAACCGGATGAATTGCTTTTGTTGTGTATCGTACTGCTGCAATTGATGCATCAGATCATTGTAACTGTTGGCCAGCGATGCAATTTCATCTTTGGAATCTAGCAGATCGCTTTTTAGTTCCGGAAAAGACTGGGGTGATGCGGCAGATTGAAGAATGTGCTGTTGTAAAACTGCAAGTGGTTTCAGCGCACGTCCGGCAAAAAAATAGGAAGTAAGTAAAATGACAAACAGGATGACAACCACACTGATTGATAACAATACTATCCAATTTCTAAATAGTTCTTTTCTACCTGCATCTCGAGCAGCTATCAGGATATAGCGAGTGATGCTACCCTCGCTGTAAAAAATACCCACAGTCTCGTATTCACCTTCCGAAAAATAGACAACTCCCTCTTGTCGGATACGCATGAGCAGATTTTTGTCCCATGTTATCCGATGGTCATCTGCACTGCTATACACTATCTCGCCTGTGCTATCTAATACAAGTGTTTTTTCATCCCGAAGTTCATGCAAGGTTTGAGCATCAATGATGCTCAGCAAGGTGCTATCCACTTCTTTTACTTCATCCAGTAACTTGACTGTCTGAATGGCTTTGTCTTTGAGGATAGAGTGGAATTGATTGCTGTGGTTATTGACCAGCAGGTAATAAACTAACACAGAGAATGACAGTAACATCAGCATCACTGCCGAAACTATCACGATGGCAGAACGTTGACGTATGGTCATGACTGTTCCTCCTTCAAATAATAACCGAAACCGCTTCTGGTATGAATGAGTTTACTATCAAAGGGTTTATCAATCTTTGAACGTAAAAAATTGATATATACTTCCACCGAATTGGTTCCGGTATCAAAATCCATGTCCCACACTTTTTCTGCCAGCTCCGCTTTGGAAAGAACCCTGCCATTGGCTTTTAAAAGTGTTTCCAGCAAGAGAAATTCTTTTTGAGAAAGGCGAATAAGTTTTCCGGCTCTTCTCACTTCTTTATTGGATAAATTCATTTCCAGGTCTCCTGAACGAAGACTATCAGTAACCGGGTCTGAAGTTCTACCTTGTCTTTTAGCGATTGCATGAATTCGGGCAGCCAGTTCTTGTAAATGGAAGGGTTTTACTAAATAATCATCCGCACCTGAATTGAATGCCTCCATTTTATCGGATAATTCACCCAACGCTGTCAGCATCAGAATGGGTACATTAGGGTCTGCCTTCCTGAAAGCAGAACACAATTCAAATCCATTTTTCCCCGGCAGGTTCACATCTAAAACAATGAATTCAGGATGTACACTTTTAAAAAGTCGTTCAGCTATTAATCCATCATAAGCTACGGTCACATCATTGCCGGATTCTTCCAGAGCTGCAGCAATGGACTTTGCTAATTTGTCTTCATCTTCCACCAGGAGAATTCGCATGGGTTAAAAATAAAACTTTATATACAAGCATTTTCAAATATGCGCTGAAAAATAGAATAGTTTTTCTAAGAGAGTAGATTGAAAGTCATTTACTTTTGATGAGATATTTTTTTCTTTTATCCGGCGACATTTTTTCGATGGCATATCGTAACATGGTCCTGGGCATTTGATGAATATGCTTCCCAATAAACTGTTCAATCAGCGAGTGATTTCGTTTCCATGCTTCCCGTAACATCCAGCCCGTAGCTTTGTGCATGAGATCATGAGGGTGCTCTAAAAATTGTTGTGCCAGGCGAAGCAAATCATCGAAATCATTTGCACGAATGAAAGCAAGGGTAGAAAGGATCGCGATTCTGTTTTTCCATAGGTTTTTGGAGCGCGCCATTTGATAAAGGATTTTTCTATCCCGATCAATTAGCCATTTACCCAATATCCCCGGAGCACTACTATCCACCAGGTCCCAGTTGTTCACATATTCCAGGTGATTCAGATAACACTGTACCCATTTCTTTTGGACCTGTTCATTGTCTGCTTTATCAAAATTTCTGATAAGCATAAAAAGGCCGGTTGCCCGAACCTCGTGAAATTTTGATTGTAAAACAGGTGATAATTCCTCCGGACTGAACAATGCGGCAAAACGACGGGCGATGGCACGTTGATGAGGTACAGTAACCCCCAGAAATTGATCCCCCTCACCATATTCACCTTTCCGCGCTTTAAAATACCAGATTGATGCGTTTGCTCGTTCTGGAGAGGCCATTAGCTTTAAAGATTGAAGCAGATCAGCATATTTTTTCATAAGCAGAATATATTAAAATTACTACATTCTTACATTTATTACATTTGTCAGACGATGGGACTGGTATACAAATGGCTATCCCTGATTGCATAGTTCTATCCATCACGATATGGCGAGAAAATTTATATACATAGGGGGTATCCCATTGATCCTGATGGGAATTTGGTTTGCCACCAAAACTTTTTCCGGCGTGGGCCAACTGCCTCCGACTTCTCCCCCCAAACAGCCAACCATTGACAGCCAACAAATTCTTGTAATGGGGGTAGGAGATATCATGTTAGGTTCGAATTATCCATCGGTGCAATTATTGCCTCCCAAAGATGGTGCTGATTTGCTGATGGAAGCTACTCCCCTACTGCAGTCTGCCGATATTGCTTTTGGTAATTTAGAAGGGGTGCTTATGACGGGCAAGGGAGTACCCAAGCATTGCCAGGATAAGAAACATTGTTATGTTTTTAAAAGTCCGGATCACTATGTTCAT
>Ga0172372_10010486_pt1 | contig 11856 bp, 12 predicted proteins | sample LakKiv5m_2_FD_114544 | JGI IMG/M metagenome (GOLD analysis project Ga0172372, IMG submission 114544) | Freshwater microbial communities from Kabuno Bay, South-Kivu, Congo - kab_092012_9.5m | ecosystem: Environmental > Aquatic > Freshwater > Lake | place: Democratic Republic of the Congo... | reverse complement strand
GTCAGCTACAATGGTAGCAGTCGACGTCAGGAGGCTGTGGAAGGAGTCCCGAGATTCCAGTTCTGGGAGCTGGAATCTGGAAACTGGCATCTCCCCTGGTGGCCGCGTGCGCCCCAGGCGGCGCTTCATGAGTCCCGCCGGGTGAGGGCACCCGGCCTTCATCCGGCATCTGGCGTTTGGCCTCCTTCAAACTTGACCCTTCCAACTTGAAACTCCCCCCACCAACTCGCCTCTTGAAACTTGTCTGCGAAACCTTGGACCTTCCCCGCATCATGAAGCGCATCCTTTTGGGGCTCCTGAGTGCCCTCGCCCTCGCCTCCCTCGGCTTTGCCGCGGACGACGCCAAGCCGGCCGCCGAGAAGAAGACCGAAACCCCGAGCTTTGCGGACCCAGCCAAGCTCACCGAGAAGGCCCCGGAAACCTTCAAGGCCAAGTTCACCACCACCAAGGGAGCCTTCACCATCGAGGTGACACGCGCGCAGTCTCCCAACGGGGCCGACCGCTTCTACAACCTCGTCAAGTCGGGCTATTTCCAGGACGTCGCCTTCTTCCGTGTGATCCCCGGGTTCATGGGCCAGTTCGGCATCCACGGCGACCCGAAGGTTTCCGCCGTCTGGCGCGGTGCCCGCATCCAGGACGATCCGGTCAAGTCCAGCAACAAGCGCGGCGCGATCTCCTTCGCGATGGCCGGTCCCAACACCCGCACCACCCAGTTCTTCATCAACCTCGTCGACAACACCAACCTCGACAGCATGGGTTTCTCCCCGTTCGGCAAGGTCGTCGAGGGCATGGAGATCGTCGACAAGATCAACGGCGAGTACGGCGAAGGCGCCCCCCGCGGACGCGGCCCCAACCAGGGCCTGATCCAGGACAAGGGCAACGAGTACCTCAAGGCCTCGTTCCCCAACCTCGACTACATCAAGTCCGCAACCCTCGTTCCCTGATCCCACCCCCCACGTCCCCACATTGGTTCCCCAAAAATGAGCACTCCCACCACCGCCACCGACGAAGTGGCCATCATCACCACCAACCACGGCCAGATGGTCGTGGAATTCTGGTCTGACGTCGCACCTGCCACCGTCGAGAACTTCAAGAAGCTCGCGCGCCAGGGATTCTACGACGGCACCGCGTTCCACCGCGTCATCCGCGGTTTCATGATCCAGGGCGGCGACCCCCTGACCAAGGACGCTGCCAACGAGAGCCGATGGGGGACGGGCGATCCCGGCTACAAGATCAAGGCCGAGTTCAACGAACGGAAGCACGTCCGCGGCGTCCTCTCCATGGCCCGCGCCCAGAACCCCGATTCCGCCGGGTGCCAGTTCTTCGTGTGCCACGGCGACGCCGCCTTCCTCGACCGCCAGTACACCGCCTTCGGCAAGCTCTGTGGCGGCGACGACACCCTCGAGAAGATCGCCACCACGCCCTGCCGTGCCGCGGGCGAGCGCTCCCCGAGCCGCCCCATCCAGCGCGTGCACGTTGAGAGCATCAAGATCGTGCCCCGCGCTTCGATCGCCTGACCTGCGCAGGCAATCCTCCCGTTGCAGGGCGGACCCAACGGTGACCGGCACCGGGGGTCCGCCCTTTCCTTTTGATTTCACCCCTTTCGTTCCCCGTCGCCATGGAAACCCCTCAGCCTCCCCCATCCCCCGATCTCGCAGCCATCGCGGAAACCCTCGTCCAACTGGGTTGCCCCGCGGAGAAATCCCTCGAGATGGCGGCCCAACTCCACAAGCGGGCCGGTCAACTCGCGATCGAGCGGGGTGGCACCCAGGAAGCCGCGCTGGGGCACCTTCTCCGTCTGATGGCCGGCGGCTGGGCGGCCACCGCACGCTCGCAGGGAACACCTCCCCCGTGACCGCCCGGCACCCCAAGAATATTCCCAAAACGCACCGGTAACCTTTCAGGCCTGTCCGGCGTAGCAACCCGTCGACAGCCCATGAACAACCAACTGTTCAAACTGATCGGTGCGGCCGCCTGTGCCGCGATTCTCTCAACCGCAACCCTCGCCGCCGCGGAGTCCACTCCTGCGACCGGCACTTACCAGACCCAGAGGAAGGCGTCATCGCACGCCTATCCCTTCCGCGGCACGGTCGATTCCGTCGACGCCACCGCGAAGACCATCACGCTCGACGGAAAGAAGTCGGAACGTGTCCTCCATGTCACCGACGACACCGTCCTCGAAAAGGATGGCAAGCCCGCCAAGATCGATGAGATCGCGTCGGGTGATTACGCCCGCGGCCTCCTGAGCAAGCCGGACGGTGCGCGCGAGATCCTCGTGAAGGCCTCGTTCGGGCCGAAGCCGGACAAGAAGGCCGACAAGAAGACCACGGCCAAGTCCAAGCCCGCCCCGGCGGCGCCGTCGACCGACACGGCCGCGAAGTGATCCCTCCGGGGTCCTGTCGGCATGACTGACGGGACCCCGCCGAGCCCGCCAACCCAAGGAAACCAAACCAAACGACCGACCCAGACCAAACACCCAACAATTTCCGGGACGTCGAGGGATTCAGGGGAAGACGTCCGGAATGCAGCCGCCGCCCCGGGGACCAGGGTTCGGGTCATTCCCCGGGGCGGCCATTGGATGGCCTTACCGCTTCCGCGGTTTGAAGCCCTTGGGCATGGCCGGATTCTCGGGATCTTCTCCGGACGTCTCCGCCGCGGGGGAGGTTTCCGATGCGCCTTCCGCCGAAGCCGCATCCGCTTCGACCGGCTCGGCAGGCTCCGGCAGGCCGAGACGTTGGCGTGCCTTCTTGGCGGCGGAGGTGTCCGGATACTCCTTCACGATGCGGTTGAGGACCCCCAGTGCCTTGTCCGCCTGGTTCAGGCGGCCGGAGTAGATGTTGGCGAGATGGATGGCCGTCCATCCCCACTTCTCGCGCGGCAGGCGCTTGCTCAGGACTTCTTCGAGTTCAAGGGCAGCGGCCAGGTAATTCCCAAGGTCCTTCTCGTAGATCTCGGCGATGCGGATCGCCGCGTGCTGCTGCGCCGGGTTCTTCTTGAGGAAGTCACGCAGCATCTTGATGGCATCCATGTGGTTCCCCTTGGCCCACTCGGCTTCCGCGGCGTCGTACTCGGGATCATTCTCGACCGGACGCACGTCAACACCCAATCCCTGTGCGGACTTCCGCGCCACCCATTGGGTGACATCCCATCCCAGCAACCCTGCCAAACCCAGCAGGGCGGCCACGAAGCCACCGAGGTAGACCGCGGATTTGTTCTCGGGCTTGGCCACCGTCGCCTTGCTGGCGGTTCCGGTTCCCGCGCCGCCTGCCGGGGCTGCCGCAACCGTGTTGGTAGCGGATGCAACCGCGTTCGTGGCTCCATCCTGGCCCGCGACCCCATTCGTTGTGGACCCAGCCACGCCATTGGTCGCCTCGGGCTCCACGGGATTCGTGGATTCCTTGATGGTATCCCCTGGTTCGGGCTGTTCGAACTGGCGAACCCCCACATCGGAACGCGAGTAATCGCGTTGGAAGCGTCCAAAACAGAACACCGCCAACATCAGGAACACGAGATAGAGCAGGAGTTTGCCCGCCGACTTCATTCTGGTTGGACTCTGAACAACCCAATCCCCGGGGGCAACCGCTTTGACCCCCTCCGGCGTTTTTCGCCCTGGAGCGGCAGTGGCATTGACCACGTCACGGCTTCGTGACCGCGGTCTCCGCCGGGATCCCCTTCTCGCGTCGGAATTCCGATTCCCGCAATCGATCCACGACCAGGATCGCGAAGTTGGTCCGGGAGGAGATCATCACCGGGGAAGCCAGCCTGCCCGCGGTGTGCGACGCCACATCTGTCCAAGGCACCACCACGTAGTCGGCCCGCGGGTAGCCCACCGGTTGGCGTTGCAGGACCTCCCAGGCGAACGGCGCCCCGATGTAATTCATCAGCAAGGGACGACCAAGAACATGCGCCAGGTCCCGATGTGGCACCCCGAAGGAAGCAGCCACGCGGGCGTTGGGCGGCGCGTTCCGGAGCAACCACGCACCCACTTCCGCGAGATCCGGAACAGGTTTCGGCGGAGGTGGACGAAACCACCAGTTCGCCCCGGCGTTGGCAAAGAGGAGGAGCGTCACGGTGAGCTCCGAGATCGCCTTCAGACGGGGCCGCTCGGTCACCACCTGCACCCATCCGCGCCAGGCCCAGACAACAAGGCACGGCAGGACCAGCAAGGCCGGTCGGGTCCATCCGTGAGGAGGACCCGGCAGGAATGGCACCACCACCAGGAGCCATCCGCACCCCAAGCCCAGCCCCAACTGCGCCAACGCCCGTTGCCGCGTCCAGCCACCTTCGCTCCGAGGTCCCGTCCAGCGCCACCAATCCGAGGGACTCCAGCCCAGCCCATCCAACTCACAGCGCACGCCGACCAGCACCAGGATCAATCCGCCCAGGATCACCCCGCCGCGCAGCCAACCGCCCAGCCAGGCCACCGGCTGCAACGGGCCGAGGAGCGAGGGAGGCAGGCGCCGCCACCATCCACCAATGGCCGTCAGGAACGGTTCCCCGCGCAACATCTCCCAGAGGTCGCCGCCCGAATCCGAGATCCCACCGCCCCCATTGGCCGCCGCTGTTTCGATCAACTCATGCCACGCCTCTCCGCTGCCGGTTCCCACCTCGCCCCACATCCCCCATCCCACGACCGCAGCGGTCACCGGCCCCAGGGCCATCAGCAGTCGGCCCGGAGTTCGCGCGGCGGCCAGCACCACCACCCCGAACACCGGCAACCAGGCCAACACCGCCGTCCGTGTCAGGTACAGCAGCCCGAAGGTCGTTCCAACCCACAACCAACCGAGCAACCCGCGTGCGCCGGGTTCGCCGGTCAAGGCCATGCCCATCCCGGCATACAACAGGAGCAGGAAGACAAAATCCGGCGACAACCCCCGCCACATCACCAACCAGTCCATCGAGGTCATCATCCCGGCGCACAAGCCCAGCATGATCCCCACGGGAATCCCCTGCCGCCGCCCAAACAGGTACACAACGCCCCCCGCCAACGTGCCCAGCGCGAAGACGGCCCACTCCATCCGGACCAACCGCTCCGAAGGTGTGTCGCCTGCCGCTGCCCCGCCCACCAGCAGGGCCGCCTGCAAGGGTGGATACCGCGTGATCCGTGGCTCCCCGACCCATCCATCAAAACGGTACCCCTTTCCCCGCGCCATGGATTCCGCGCCCGAGGCATACACCGCCGCCTCCCCGCTCAGTGCACGCCCGGGCACCACATAACCCCGGAACAGCATCAGGAGCACCGCCACCAGGAGCAGGTACCCCAGAACATCCGCCGCCCCCAGCGACGGCCTCCCCAGATCAAACGAATCTTCTGCTATGACTCTCCCCCTCATCCGATGCCCCAATCAGACCACTTTACCCACCATTGGCAATCTTCCAGCCAGTCGCCGCATGCCGGCTGGACAAGCCTGACCAGCCATCGAAAGTCGGCAGGTGCCTTGGTTGGGCACTCATGACCATGGTCCAGAAAGAATTGTTTGAACTCGGCGTTCTCACCGAGGACGGCTTGCACCATCTGGGGCAGGCATCCGCGGAGGCTCGTGGGGCAATCCACACCCGCCCCGAGGTGGTCGAGTTCATCCTCGATCTCGTCGGCTGGAAGCAGGGATCAATTCATGGCACTGAAAGGCTGCTCGAACCCTCCGCGGGCCATGGAGACTTCTTGATCCCAGCTGCGCGCAGGCTTCTGGAGTCTCACCCATCCATGCCACTCGCCCAGTTGAGGGAGAGAATCATCGCCACGGAAGTCAGTGCATCCGCCGCAGAGGTATGCAGGGAACGATTGGTGGAACTCGCGATGGAGCTCGGACGCACTCCGCAGGATGCTGCGTGTCTCTCCAAGGCATGGGTTCGGCAGGCAGACTTCCTGACTCACGACCTTGCCCAAGGGTTCACCCACATCGTAGGGAACCCCCCATACCTCCGACTGGAAGCACTTCCAAAGACCCTCCTCAGCCTTTACCGGACGTTATGGACATCGCTCTACGACCGAGCAGATCTCTACGTCGCCTTCATTGAAAAGTCCCTCAGCCTCCTCGCGTCCGAAGGCAGGCTGGGCTTCATTTGCGCTGATCGATGGATGAGGAACCGGTACGGCAAAATCCTCCGGGAACGCGTCTCGTCCGGATTCCATCTGGAAATCAATGTGGACTTCACGGGCTGCCCGGCCTTCCTCAGCGAAGTGGACGCCTATCCATCCGTGTTCACCATTCGCAAGGGATCTGGAGTCAGCACCCGCACATTCAGCAAACCCGAAATCTCACGCCCGGCCCTCACTGAACTGGCCCAACGGCTGACTTCCCCGATTTGCGATCCCGCGATCCATGAGGCTAAAGGTGTCGTGAAAGGGGACCGTCCGTGGGTCCTCAACCAAACAGACAAGACCGTGGTCCTGCGGGATCTGGAAGAACGGTATCCACTCCTGGAGGATGCGGGGTGCAAGGTGGGCATCGGTGTGGCCACTGGAGCTGATGCCATCTTTATCGGCCCCGAATCCAAACTGGACGTTGAGGAGGATCGCAAGTTGCCGTTGATCGGCACCGCCGATATTCAGTCCGGGCAGGTCGTCTGGTCAGGAAACTGGGTCCTGAATCCATTTGAACCGGATGGCTCCCTGGCACCGTTGTCAAAGTACCCCAGATTCGAACGTTACGTTCGCGGCCACGAGGCAGCGCTCAAAGCCAGGAACGTGGCCATCAGGAATCCAAATGCGTGGTATCGCACCATCGACCGGATCCAAGCGGATCTGATCCACACGCCCAAGTTGCTGATCCCCGATATCAAAGGGTCAGCGCACGTCGTCGTTGATCTGGGTGGCCGTTACCCCCACCACAACCTTTACTTTATCCTTCCCGGCGAATGGCCGATCCACGCACTCGCAGCTGTGCTCCGAAGTCGGATCGCGTATGCCTTCGTCGAATTGTATTGTCCCCCTTTGCGGAGTGGATTTCTCCGGTTTCAGGCTCAGTACCTCCGAAGAATTCGGCTTCCACGCTGGGCAAGCCTGTCGAACCCCCTTCAATCTCAACTCCAGAATCCAAATTCAGCCGAGGACCTATCGAGAGCCATTCAGGATGCTTTCGGGCTCACGGCAAGGCAATGGGCCAACCTGCGGTCCTCGAATCCCCGATCATGAATCTGCCGCCAAACCTTGATACGCAGATCCGCCGCGCGGCCCGCGAGTTCTGGAACGCGAGGGCAGTGGCGCGACATGAACAGACGAAACAAGGAACCAGCGACAGCGGACAACGCGCAGAGGTCACCGCGGGACGCAGTCTCGACGGGTTCAGGTCGCTCATCATGGACACCATCCGCCGGAATTCCTGCCCAGAGACCCTCATTCACGACGGTAGAAAGGCAGTCAGCCTTCCTGGCTATTTCCGTCCCTCCAAGTCGTGGGATTTGCTCGCCGTCCGAAAGGGCCAACTCGTCCTCTGTGTGGAATTGAAATCACTCGGAGGACCTTCATTTGGCAACAATGCGAACAATCGCGCCGAGGAAGCGATTGGCAGTGGTTACGACTTCCGTCGCGCCCAGCATCACGGCCAGTTCGGCGATGGAAGCCGGCCGTTCCTCGGCTATTTGATCCTGGTTGAAGATGATCCCGGCTCCTCGCGAGCGGTCGGAGTTCATTCGCCGCATTTTGATGTCGATCCCACATTTCGCGACGCATCCTACCAATCCAGGATGCGCATCCTCTGTGAGCGTCTCATGGAACAACAGGTGTACAGTTCCGCTGCCGTTTTGGTCACTCCGAGACCGGCAAACCGAAATGCTCGGGGAAGCTATTCCGACCTCTCGGAGGCAACTTCCTTCCGCAGGCTCCTGACACGCCTTGCGGCGCATGTTTCCGGCGAATGCCAGTAGTCACGGATTTCCTTTCAGATCCACGGAATCCGCCCCCCCAGCGCGCTGGCCGGAACGGGGTTCCCCGCCTATGGTGCGCCCATGTCCGCCTCCGTGCCGCTGCTGGAAATCCGACGGGTGACCAAGGCCTACCGCCCCCCGGGCGGTGCACCCCCCATTTCCGTCCTTCGCGATGCCTCCCTCACCGTCGCCGCCGGCGAAGCCATCGCCATCGTCGGACCCTCCGGCTCCGGCAAGAGCACGCTCCTCAACCTGATCGGGGCCCTGGACCAACCCGACGACGGCGCGGTGCTCATCGACGGTGTCGCCCTGTCCAGCCTCGACGAGGCGGGGCTCGCCCGATTCCGGCGCGAGCGCATCGGCTTCGTGTTCCAGTCGCACCACCTGTTGCCCCACTGCTCGGTGCTGGAGAATGTCCTCGTGCCGGTGCTGGCCGGCCAATCCGCCACCGACAACGCCGTCGAGGAGCGCGCGCGTCACCTGCTCCAACGCGTGGGCCTGGCCGACCGCATGCACCAGCTTCCAGGACGGCTCTCAGGCGGCGAACGCCAGCGGGCGGCCGTGGTCCGCGCCGTCATCCAGAAGCCTGCCCTGCTGCTCGCCGACGAACCCACCGGGGCCCTGGATCGTGCTTCCGCCACCGATATCGGGCGGCTCCTGACCGACCTCAATGGCCTCGAACAGGTGACCCTGGTCGTCGTGACGCATTCCCGCGAACTCGCCGAACAACTCGGCCGCGTCCACGAGATGCGCGACGGACGCCTCGTCCAACTCTGATCCCGACCGCCCATGCGTTCCCAGCGTCTCCTTTCCCGCAGCCTGTTCTTCCACCTGCGCTCCCATCTGGGCGTCCTGCTCGGCACGGCCGTGGGCACGGCCGTCCTCGTGGGTGCCTTCGCCGTGGGGGATTCCCTCCAGGCCAGCCTTCGGGAACGCGCCCTCAACCGACTCGGCCACGTCACCGCGGCGTACGACGGACGCGACCGCTTCTTCGAGGCGGACCCGGGCGGCCCGGTGCAGGCCGAAGGTGCTCCCAATCCATTGCCCGACCCAAACGGGCCGATCTACGCCAACGTCCTGCGCCTCCCCGGCCTCGTCGCGCGGCAGGATGGTGCCGCACGCGCCAACCGGATCCAGGTGCTGGGCGTGGACGCCGCCTTCCTCCCGATGGCACCAGCCCCGGCAAGCCAGCCCCTCCGCACCGAAGGCATCTGGCTCAACGCGGCCCTTGCCCGGCAGCTGTCCGCCCGCGAAGGCGACGGCGTCATCCTGCGCCTCCACAAGCCCGGTGCGCTCTCGCTCGATGCCATCGTCTCCCCGCGCGACGACTCCAGCATCCCCATCCGCACGCAGGTCCTCGGCATCCTCACGGACGACCAACTGGGGGCGTTCGACCTCGGCGTCGGTCAGGAATCCGCCCTGAACGCCTTCATCCGGCTGGAAACCCTCCAGGGCCTGACCGGCCTCCCGGGCCGTGCCAACGTCTTCCTCGTCGGGCTCGATCCCAGCCGGGTCTCGCCCGAAGCCGCCGAACGTCACCTCGCCACCGCCGCCGATGCCATCCACGCCAACGCAACGCTGGCCGACTTCGAATACGCGTTGCGCACGCACCCCGCGTCGACGGTTGCCAAAGCCTCCAATCCAGCCCCGCCCTCCGTCGAGTTCTCCACCCGCCGCATCTTCATCGAACGTCCTGCCGCCACCGCCGCCCTGAGCGGTTCCAACACCACGGTCGCCCCGGTGCCCATCCTGACCCACCTCGTCAACCAGCTGGGTGCGACCAACGGCCGGTTCGCCCCCTATTCCATGGTCACCGCCGCCGGGTCGCCCTACACCCCCGCGGACATGGCCGACGACGAGATCCTCATCAACCAATGGCTCGCCGATGACCTCGGCCTGCGACCCGGCGATCCGCTGATGATGACGCATTACGACGCCGACAGCGCGTCGGCCCTCATCGAACGGACGAACCACTTCCGCGTGCGTGCCATCGTTCCGCTGTCCGGCCTCTGGGGTGACCGCACGCTCATGCCCGAGTTCCCCGGGCTCGCCAAGGCCGAGAGCACCCACGACTGGGACGCCGGCTTCGAGCTCGTCCACAAGATCCGGAACCAGGACGAAGCCTACTGGAAGCAGTGGCGCGGAACGCCCAAGGCCTTCATCACCGAACGCGCCGGACGCCGTCTCTGGGCCAACCGCTTCGGGGATCTCACCGCCATCCGTTGGTTCCATCCCACCGAAGCCGCGGCTTCCAACGCCCTTCCCCAACTGCGGCAACAGATCCGTTCCCGACTCCAACCGGAAGAGTTCGGCATGGCCCTGCGCCCCGTGCGGGCGGAAGCCCTCGCGGCCGCACGCAACGGGACCGCCCAGATGTTCACGGCAATGTTCATCGGGTTCAGCCTCTTCATCATCGCCTCCGCCCTCCTCCTCACATCGTTGCTGTTCCGGTTCGGACTCGAACAACGGGCCGGCGAGATCGGCGCAGGCCATCCTGAACAAAGGTGGGGGCACGCTGCAAGCGCTGCTTGACGACCTCAGACGCTGGCGCCCCGTGCGGCACGTCGACCACGCAAGGACGGACGCATCATGAACATGCCACGCGTCCTGATCGTGGACGACAACCTCATGAACCTGGAGCTGGTGAGCTTTTTGCTGCAGGCCGACGGCATCGAGGTGGTGTCCGTGCCGGATGCCCATTCGGCCCTGCGTGACATCCGCGCCGTCCAGCCTGATCTTATCCTGATGGACATCCAGTTGCCCGACATCGACGGGCTCACCCTCACGCGCCAGCTCAAGACCGACCCGAGCACCCGCCACATCGCGGTGGTGGCTTTCACGGCCTACGCCATGAAAGGCGACGAAGCACGCATGCTGGACGCGGGCTGTGATGGCTACATCGCCAAACCCATCGAAATCGGCAGCTTTACGACGACGATCCGGAACCATCTGGCGAAAAACACCTCCCACCTGTGATCTGGCACAGGGTTGCGTCAGGCTGCTGCCGTCATCATGTTGTATTGCTGCAGTGCCAGCATGGCTGCCCATCTGCCAACGCCCCACATCCCAAATCAGGCCTCACACGATGTACCACGGCGAACGACTCAACAGCGTCACCCATTTGCTGGGCCTGGCCCTGGCCATCGTGGGCTCGGCCGTGCTGGTGGCCCAGGCCATCGAAGGCGGCGATCTGCTCAAGATCCTCAGCTTCAGCGTGTTCGGGCTGACGATGATCGTGCTGTACGCGGCCTCCTCGCTGTATCACAGCGTCAAAGGGGCCAGCAAGGCCATGTGGGCCAAGGTGGACCACTGCGCCATCTACCTGCTGATTGCCGGCACCTACACCCCGTTCACGTTGGTCACCCTGCATGGCCCGCTGGGCTGGGGCATCTTCGCGTTCGAGTGGACGCTGGCGCTGGTGGGCATCGGCAAAGAGTTGTGTTGGGGCCGCGAGACGGTGCCCTCGGTGCCGCTGTACGTGCTGATGGGCTGGTGCGGGATCGCCGCGGCCACGCCGCTGATGAACGGCCTGCGCGGCGGGGGCTGGATGTGGCTGCTGGCTGGCGGCCTGCTCTACACAGTGGGCATCGTGTTCTATGTGCTGGACACGCGCCTGCGCCATGCGCACGGCATCTGGCACCTGTTCGTGCTGGGCGGCACGGCCAGCCACTTTTTCACGGTGTGGCGCTTTGTGATGTGATCAAGCGCGGATGCGCTCTCACACCATCCGCTGCGGGCGCACCCATTCGTCAAACTCTTCTGCGGTGACGTAGGCCAGTTCCAGCGCGGCCTCGCGCAGGGTCAGGCCCTTGGCATGGGCGTATTGCGCCATGTGAGCCGCCCGTTCATAGCCGATGTGGGGGTTGAGGGCCGTGACGAGCATCAGCGAGCGCTCGATGAGCTCCTTGATCCGCGCCTCGTCGGGCTCGATGCCCACGGCGCAGTGGGTGCGGAAGGAGTCCATCGAGTCGGTCAGCAGCCGCACCGAGT
>Ga0172372_10010482_pt1 | contig 11860 bp, 6 predicted proteins | sample LakKiv5m_2_FD_114544 | JGI IMG/M metagenome (GOLD analysis project Ga0172372, IMG submission 114544) | Freshwater microbial communities from Kabuno Bay, South-Kivu, Congo - kab_092012_9.5m | ecosystem: Environmental > Aquatic > Freshwater > Lake | place: Democratic Republic of the Congo... | reverse complement strand
TAAAGCGATTGTAAATTATGCAGATATTGTTCGTAAAACCATTCGCGATATTGGTTATACTGCTGGTGAAATGGGTTTGAGTGCGGATCATTGTGCTGTGATGATTACACTTGGGACTCAGTCACCGGATATTTCTCAAGGAGTTACTGCTGGAACAGGCTTACATAAAGAACAAGGCGCTGGGGATCAAGGGATGATGTTTGGTTTTGCCTGTGATGAAACGGCAGAATTAATGCCAATGCCAATTATGCTTGCTCATAAGTTGATTGAAAAACTTACCGTATTGCGAAAAACTAAAAAAATTAAATATTTAAGACCAGACGCCAAGAGTCAGGTAACAGTCGAATATGACGATAAAGGTAAACCTAGTCGTATTGAAGCGGTTGTAATTTCAACTCAACATGACGATGGTGTTAAACATGCTCAAATTAAAAAAGACATGATCGATATGATTAAATCTGTTATTCCTGCAAAATACTTGGATAATAAAACAGTTTATCATATCAATCCTACCGGTAAATTTGTAGTAGGTGGTCCTCAAGGCGATGCTGGTTTAACAGGTCGTAAAATCATCGTCGATACTTATGGTGGTATGGGACGCCATGGTGGTGGTGCTTTTTCTGGTAAAGATCCTTCTAAAGTAGATCGTTCAGCCGCTTATGTTGCAAGGTACGTAGCCAAAAATATTGTAGCGGCAAAACTTGCAACGCGTTGTGAAGTACAACTTGCTTACGCAATTGGAGTTGCTGAACCTGTATCAGTTCGTGTGGATACTTTTGGGACAGGTAAAGTTGATGAAGGCGAACTAACCCAAGTTGTTCGCAAAATTTTTCCATTGAAACCTAGCGAATTGATTGAACACCTTCAATTGAAACGACCAATTTATAAGGAAACAGCTTATCATGGCCATTTTGGCCGTAAACAATTTTCATGGGAACAGACTGATAAAGCAGAAGAATTGCTGAAGTTACTTAAAGTGAAATAAAATTCTAGTTTATTAAACCCATCAAAATTATTTATTTTTGATGGGTTTTTCAATCTCAAAAGAATTGATTAAAAAAAATAATTTATCGTGCTTAGGTATAAATGATTTCCTCAATTTTTTTGCAACAGGTTGTTCCATTTTCAATAAAGGCTTTAAATCCTTTTATGAGTTGATCATTTTTAAAACAATCGGTGATATCGAGTTCTTTTTTGAAAAGTGCTTTAAAAGTCAACTTATCTTCATATTCAATAGATTGACTGAATTGAGTATGGTTTTTTTGAAGTGAAGTCAAACTGATGTAGCGTTTTAAATTTTTAATGGGCATATTTGTGGAAATGAGTTGAGTTTCTATGCTTTGATTTTTTTTAGTCTTAATAATTTTTTCGCATAAATGAAGAGGAGGATTTTTAAACCAAATCGTTCTAGCGAGTTCTTCAGTACCCATTTTTTCATTTAACAATAATGTTTTAAGGTACGTTTTGTTATATAAATACTCTTCACTAAAATTAATGAGGTATTGATTATAAATATGCCCCATATCGCGTTTTATTACAATTTGAAAATTAAATCTATGCAGCATAGTCATTTCCAAAAAAAGAGTCAAATGTTTTTAAAAATTTCATGACATCCCCTAGAATAAAACAGCAGTATTGCTTATAAATTTAAATAATCAAATTATTCCAAGCGATATTTTTTAATGTAAACAAATAGCTTTTTGTAATAATTTGCTAAAGATAAATTTAAAAAAATTATATTATTTTAAAAATATTAGATGATGAGTAAAAATTTTTGGGGGATAAAAAATCATATCTTCTGGGACTTATAGGGGTTTTTAATAAATAAAATCACTTTTGTTATTTAATGGTGATGTATAGGAAAAATTCTTCAAATTGATGATTTGAAAATAAAAAAACAATAAGCTGTTCAAGCGCTTAGAGCTATAAACTAGAAAAAAAGACGGGTAAAATCGATTTTTTAAAGTGTCATCAAAATCAAAAAAGAGGTTCTTTATTTTAACAAAGCAACAGTTTTTTGTCACATTTAGGTGTTGAGGCATATTTCCTTATTCGTCTAGTTGTTGTCTAATTTTTTTGGTCTTACAGATTTTATGAGAAAATATTGCTATTTATTTTTATCATTGCTTGTTTTTATCGCGTTTGCATTGGCTAAACCACAAGAAAAAAAGCGTATTGAATGGATTGAAAATTTAGATTATGGTCCTTTTATTGCAACTTGTTTAAGTGAAAAAGAAGGTGATCAAGATCCAATTTTGAAAGGTTTGGTGCTTTCAATAGGAAAAAAGCGTGAGATAAAAATAGTTTACGACACGGCTCTCTTACAAGTAACAGGTGCTTGGGATGGAAAAATTTATTTACAAGGCACGCCGTGGGATGGAAAACATGGCGGTAACCCAGAGGTGGAAGGTGAAAAATTATGGTGGTCTAAAAAACAACCAGGTTGGGCGATCAATGGCAGTACGGCTGATCCAAGAGAGATTCCTTATGGAAATTTACCAAAGAACAATGGTCGTTACAAAGGTTGTTATCGTGATGGAGAAACCGTAGTTTTAAAATTTATTGTCGAAGGTGAAACCATTTTTGAATCGCCAGAATTGATCGAAATAGGTGATCAACAAATTATTGCAAGGCATTTTAATGTTCCAACAACTGGAAAGGGTTTGACTCTATTGGTAACTGATATTGAAGGGTTTGTAGCTGTTGATAAGAGCAAAAGTTCTAAAACGTTGAATATTGGCAACAATGCTGGACTTAAATTTGAATCAGAAACTGAGGGAAGGCATTTGTTGAAATTGCCAGCAGATCAAAAAGATTATAAATTTAGTGTTTATTATTCTAAGTCGGGAGTAGCTTTAACTCATCAATCCAATACTCCGGATTTATCAAAACACCTTCAAGGTGGACCAGCTCACTGGCCCAAAACGGTGGAATTACAAGGTAAGGTGTCGAATGAGCAAAATGCTTATGTCGTTGATGAAATTCCCATTCCAGAAACCAATCCTTATGGTGTTGTTTTTCGTTCAGGTGGTTTTGATTTTTTTGCCGACGGTAAAAGCGCAGCATTTTGTACCTGGAATGGTGATGTATGGATTGTCACAGGAATAGATGACAAACTCGAAAAATTGACATGGAAAAGATATGCTTCAGGACTATTTGAAACTTTAGGTTTAAAAATTGTCGACGATCTTGTCTACGTGACGGGTAAAGATCAAATCACCCGATTGCATGATCTAAATGGTGATGGTGAAGCAGATTATTATGAATGCTTTAATAATGATATTATGATCACTAAGAATTTTCACGAGTTTACGTTTGATTTACAAACTGACCCTGATGGAAATTTTTATTTTGCTAAAGCCGCTCCCGTCAAAGCAGGCGGACGAGGTTTTGATGTCACCACACCTAATCATGGTGTGGTTTTTAAAGTTAGTAAAGATGGACAAACATCAGAGGTGTATGCAAGTGGTTTAAGAGCACCGGGAGGAATGGGCGTTGGACCCAATGGTGAAGTTACAACAGGTGAAAATGAAGGCACTTACGTTCCTGCCTGTAAAATCAATTGGGCGACTAAAGGAAGTTTTCATGGCGTGATTCATCCAGGCAATGGAAAAACTGAGGCCGAAGGTTACGACTTGCCTGTTTGTTGGTTGCCGATGTGGGCGGATAATTCTGGTGGAGGCCAAGTGTGGGTTCCCGACGATCGTTGGGGTAATTTTAAAGGCGATATGCTTCATTTATCTTATGGACAATGTGCACTATATAAAGTGATGAAAGAAGAGGTGGAAGGTCAAGTTCAAGGTGGTGTTAGTAAAATACCTATCAAGCTATCTTCTTCAGCGATGCGTGCTCGATTTAATTCTCAAGATGGTCAATTGTATATTTTGGGTTTTGCCGGTTGGCAAACCAATGCAGCAAATTTGTGTGGCTTTCAGCGTATTCGCTATACAGGCAATAGTCTGTTGCTTCCAAGACAATTGGAAACCTTTGTCAATGGTGTTAAATTTACGTTTACCGATAAGTTAGATAAACAAGCAGCTTTAGATCCAGGTTCTTATAAAGTTTCTCGTTTTAATTACTTGTATAGCTCTCAGTATGGTTCAGGTACCTATTCATTGAACTCTCCGCAGGAATTGATTGAAAGAGGAAAGGTGAGCGAAAGTAAACGATTCATGTCTGTTAAGGATCTGGTTTTTGTCAAATCAGTTAGCTTAATGGATGATGGCTATAGTGTCTTTTTAGAACTTGCTGATATGCAAAAAGCAAATCAAATTGAGTATGAACTCAAATTGAAATCTGCTAAGGGTCAAGTTTATGATGATAAAGTTTACCAAACGGTTCATCGTGAATCGAAGCGTGAAATTCAAAAAGATCGCATCGTTGAAAGCAAACTTTTTAAAGAGGAAAAAATTGATTGGGATAAATACCAACAAGGATTGGTGAGTTCCTATACACAAAACGATAAAAAAGTTGATCAAACGGTGGTTAGAATGGTTGCCAACCGTTTTACAAAAGACGAGTTGCCCGCATTGAACTTAAAACAAGAACCCTATGTTTTGGAATACGAAGGTTATATTTATATCAAAGAGGTTGGGAGCTTTCAACTTTTGTTTGACGAGTCATCCAAGTTGACACCAGATATACAAATTGGGACATCTATCATACGTTATATCACACCATCTCATCGACTCAAATCAAATGAATTGCTGCCGGTGATGTCCTTGCCTATTGGTTTACATAAATTTAAAATAACCAAGCTTTCATTTCAAGCGCAAAAAGATTATCGCTTTAGATTATTGTGGAAATGGGAAGGAAAAGCATTGGAGCCAATACCTTCAGAAGTATTTTTTCACGAAACAACGCCTGAACTCAATCACAGTCTAAGCATGCGAGAGGGTCGTGAGTTATTGGGAACCAAACAATGCACAGCTTGTCATGAGTTGGATTTAAAAGCTGGTGAAGGCATGCCAGAATTGTGGGAACGAGCTCCCGATTTAAACAAAGTTGGTGCTAGACTTAATGCAGATTGGATGCAAGCATGGTTATTAGATCCAAAAGCGCTTCGCCATAATGCAAAAATGCCGTCGTTATTTAAAGGCGACGCACAAAAGGCTGCTCATGTAGCAACTTACTTGAGTGAATTAGCTGCTAATGAAAAAGTTCAGCCCTTTAATATCTCAGATGATTTGGTTAAAAAAGGTGGCGGTTTATTTAACGATTTAGGTTGTATTGCATGTCATAGTAGCCCTTCCAATTCAAATGTAGATTTAACTAGAATGCCATTGGATAAAGTGAGTATTAAATATCAACCACAAGGTTTGGTAGAGTTTTTGTTAAAACCAGAGGCAAACCATCGTGATACGAGAATGCCAAATTTCGGTTTGAAAGAAAATGAGGCAAAAGCACTAGCGAGCTTTTTATTAACTGAATCTTTAAAAACAAAATCAGCTTTAAATCCTTTAAAAGGAGATGCTGTGCAGGGCAAACAAATCATGGTTCAAATGGGTTGCGCTAATTGTCATGAAGTAGAAGGCATAGCAAAAATCAATGCACCGGAATTAGCTGCCTTGAATTTAAATTCAACAGGCTGCCTTGAGTCAGGTTATGCGAATTATCAATTGCAGTTACAAGAGCGCGATGCGCTGAAGTTGGCTTTGAAAGCACAAAGCACGCTTGCTCAACATGTAATAAGTGAATCTTCTTTAAGGGCGATGAAACAACTCAACTGTGTGGCTTGTCATGAAAGAGATGGTCAATCTGACTTATGGTCAAAGTATAGTGTTGAAACAAAGGTTTGGGCTGTTGAGCATACAGATAAAGGACATTTGGCTCAAGATCGACCAAGCTTGACAAACGCTGGAGAAAAATTAAACACAGCTTACATTCATCAACTTTTAAAAGGTACTTTAGACTACAATGCACGTCCGTGGTTGCTGGCGAAAATGCCGGCTTTTGTCAGTCGAGCAGAAAGAATTAGTTTAGGTCTGGCATCGCAACATGGAATGAGCATTGAGAAAGACAAAGTAAAACAAACTAAAGATGGAGAAAAAACAGGGCATCAACTAACGGGTGTTCAGGGTTTTTCTTGTATTGTTTGTCATGGTGTAGGTCAATATAAACCATTGGCTGCGTTTGAAGTAGAGGGCATCAATTTAAGTAGAGTGGCCGATCGATTGAGACCAGCCTATTACAAACGCTGGATGTTTGATCCAATTCGCGTTGATTCAAAAACTAAAATGCCTCGTTATTCAGATGATGGAATCAAAACCGGTTTAGGTCATATTTTAGAGGGTGATGCAGAGTCTCAGTTTGACGCATTATGGCAGTATTTGCAAAAAGGCATGGCTATGGAGAAACCTGTTGGAATGCAATAAAAAATGATTTTGTTTCAGTTGGCAAGTTGATCCAACACCATTATTTTAAACCTCACATGATGATGTGAGGTTTATTTTATTAAAGTCCTTAAATTCTGCTTAGTTAAATTTAACAATTTAAAATGAGCTTATGAAATTGAAGATGTTGTGTTTATATAGTTGTTTGTTCATCTCTATGCTGTTTGCAAATGAGTTGCCTAGATCGAATGATCCCAATGTGAACATCGAACAATTTGCGGGTTCAGACTTGATAAAGCATCCTACAGGAATGGTTGTTACAAAATTTGGTTTATTGCTGGTGATTGAATCACACACTCACTTTGCGCCAAAGGGTTACGCTGGTCCAAAGTTCGATCAAATTTATCATATTGAAGACAGCGATCATGATGGTCGCGCTGATAAAAGAACTGTTTTTTATAATACTGATCTAACGCATACAATGGATATAGCAGTTCATCCCAAAACAGGTGCCATTTATGTTGCCACTCGCAATGAAATCATGCGCTTGTGGGATAAAAATGGCGATGGCAAAGCAGATCCTGAAGATGTAGAACGTAGGTTAGTCTATTTGGATACAGAAGGCAGATATCCTCATAATGGCATTTCAGGTTTGAGTTTTGATCCTAAGGGTGATTTATACTTTGGCTTGGGAGAAAATTTAGGGGTAAAATATAATTTAATGGCTAAAGATGGCAGCAAGGTGAGTGATGAAGGTGAAGGTGGCAATGTATTTCACGTTACAAAGGATGGCTTTAATTTAACCAGAATTGCAACAGGATTTTGGAATCCGTTTGGAGTGGTTTGCACCCCACAAGGTCATATTTTTGCTACCGATAACGATCCGAGTTCAAGGCCTCCTTGTCGATTGTTGAATGTGATCAAAGGAGGTGATTATGGTTATCAATTTCGTTACGGGCGTTCTGGTCAACATCCATTTGTTGCATGGAATGGTGAGCAAGCTGGAACATTGCCGATGTTACATGGCATTGGAGAGGCACCCTGTGACATTATCGAAGAACGAGGAAATTTATTGGTGGCGAGTTGGGCAGACCATCGTATTGAATGGTACCCTTTAAATACGGTGGGTAATAGTTTCAAAACCAAACAAAGCATTTTGATTCAAGGTGGTAATGAATTTAGACCTGTGGCTTTTGCAAAAGCTGATGAAAACACTATTTACATCAGCGACTGGGTAAAGCGTGATTATAATTTACATGGTCATGGTGCGATATGGGTGATGAAAGGTTGGAATCCGAAAACAATAACATTGTCTGAACATAAGACGAGTTTAGAAGTTGATTTCAAGCTAGAAGCATTGAATGCCTTGACTGATCCTTTCGAGTTGACCAGTTATATTGAGAGCATAAGGTCAAGTAAGCCTGTCTTGCCGATAAAGCCATTGACGGTGAATTTGTTGCTTGCTCATCGTCGTTTGTATCCAAATGATCTATATCGGGTGATTCCAGAAGCGATACAACATCAAAATGCGGAATTGCGTTTACTTGGATTGAAATGGATAAGCGACAAAATGTTGTACCCATATCGTGATTTAGCAGAAAGTATTTCAAAAAATCCTAAGACAGCAATTGATTATCATGCTGCTATAACAGTGATAACGCGTTTAAATGGAAAGTCTGTGGAAGACAAGGAGATCACAAATATTATTGCAGCTCAATTAAAAGATGCTAGCATGTCAGAATCTGTAAAAGCTGCTGCCGTCATGGTGTTGCCCGATCGCGAGGAATTGCTGTCTGTTGCTGAAATAAAAACAATCTATGAACAAAGTGAGAGTGAAACGGTAAGAGTAGGTTTATTGTTGACACTAAAATACCATCAGGATCAAAATCAGGCTAAACACTTTGCCAATGAGATATTGGCAAAAAGCGATTCGAGTGAACTAAAATCTTTTGCAAAATTAATCGTGGAAGGGTACATAAAAAGTCCTTCTGAAAATGAAGTTAAATCACGACCAAAGACATACGACGTAGAGGAGTGGCAGAGATATTTAAAAAGCCTCCAAAGACGTGATGAAGCAGCCAGTGTTTTACAGGGAAAATTGGTTTTTTATCAACATTGCGATCGTTGCCATCGTGCTCAAGGTTTTGGTCGAAAAGGTGGTCCAGATTTAAGCACGATTGGTTCAAGAGGCGAGAAGCATATTCTCAATTCAATTTTAAACCCAGGTGCAGAAGTAGCTCCTCAATACGAACCTTGGCACATCACTTTAAATACAGGTGAAACGGTTACAGGCTTTTTGGTGTCTGAAAATGATTCGAAACACATTTATGCTGATATAGCTGGCATACAGTATAAAATATCACAAAGAGATATGGTTAAACGTGAACAACTACAAATGTCTATGATGCCTCCGGGTCTAGTCAATATTATGAATGATGATGATTTGAAATCACTACTCCATTATCTTGTTTCATTAAAATAAATGGAATTTGGCGGATGAAGCATAAACTGCAATGGACGTTTAATAAAGTGACAATCTGCGACAAATTTTAAAAACAATCAGTTTAGTTTTGATCATGAGTTGGGCTATGGGACAGAGCCTAACGGTAGAAGCTTCATGGTTAAAACGTGTGGTTGAATTTGCACAACCTGACTTGTTTGATATTCAAAAAAAGCTTTCGGAATTAAATTCAAGTTTGAATCATCTGCCCATGTTAGAGCAAAATAATCGCAGTGCGCAATTGGGTTATCATAGTTTATTGTATTTTAAACCTGATCACCCACATTGGATTGAAATAGATTTAGAAACAATGCAACCTATTGATCATATAGCCTTGGTTCCTATTTATGCTGATACACCCTTATATGGGAAAGTGAGCTATGGTTTTCCAGCACGTTTTAAAATTGAATTGCAAGATCAAGACAAACAAACGGTATATTTAATCGATCAATCCCAAGTAGATTATCCAAATCCAAAGGGTTACCCCTATTTATATAAAATGGACCAACCCATTCGGGCACGTTATGTTAAAATAACCTCTATTAAACATTGGAAAACTATTGAACATTGGACCGTGGCATTTTCAGAAGTGATGGTTTTAAAAGGAAATCAGAATATTGCGGTCAACAAAAAAGTTAGCACGTTTAAAAATGATGTGTGGGTATTGCCTGGCTGGAATCCAAATTATTTAACAGATTTTCAAAGTCCACTTGGACCTCCTGTTTCAATTCAAAAAAGTCCAAGCAATGGTTTGCTTTGTATTAGAGAAAAGGGCGAGAAAAGTGAAGAACGATGGATGGGAGTGGATCTTGGAGAGGTTGTTGTCATTGATGAAATACGCTTGTTGCCATCACGTCCAACCGATTATGCCGATGCTCCGGGTTCTGGTTTTCCAACACAATTTATTGTTGAAGGAAGTTTAACCGAATCTTTTGAAGATTCGCAAATACTGTTCCAATCAATGCAAAATAGCGTTTACCCCAATCCAGGTGATAATCCAGTGTCTATAGTTGTGAATCATCAAGCGTATCGTTACATTCGTTTAAAAGGTCTAAAATTATATGAAAGGCCAAATGCAAAATCTATGAGTCTGTCTGAAATGATGATATATTCTAATGGTCAAAATATAGCCATTAACAAAAAGGTGTTTTCTTCCTCCTCTTTTAACAGCACTACCTATCCACGTTGGTACAGACAAGCTTTGGTGGATGGTTACAATAGTCAAAACAAACTTTTAGAGTTACCACAATGGTTGGAAGGTCTAGAAAAAAGAAAAACGATAGAATCGACGATAGTGGAATTATCAAAGAAATACGCCTTACAGTTTCAAAAAACACAATGGTGGTTGATTTTATGCATGGTGTTGATGGTTGCGACGATATTTATTTATCTGATTGTCGTCATTATTAAAACAAAAAGAGAAAAGAACCGTCAAGTCAAAGTATTACGGGATCAAATATCACGAGATTTGCATGATGATATTGGCAGTCAGTTGGGCGGCATCACTTTGTTGAGTGAATCGAACTTGGACAGGAAAGATTTACCTTTAGAAGTTGTTCAGGATTTTGAAAGTATTTATAAGGTTGCCAATGCCACCAATGAGGCTATGCGTGATATTATTTGGTTGACTAAGCATGAGGATGGTGAATTACAGGAGTTGATTTTACATTTACAAACTATAGCTTATAGTAGTTTGAAAGACTACAAAGTCGTGATAGAAATCATTCCACCGCAACTTTCTTCTATTAATATTAACCTTAATACCTCACGTCATATCATGTTAGCTTTCAAAGAGGTATTGCATAATATAAAAAAACATGCTCAAGCGAATCAAGTTAATATTGTATTTGAAACCATTGAATTCAAGCGAATGTTTGTTTTTAGCGTTGTGGATGATGGCTGTGGTTTTGTATTTAAAATAGACAAAACAAATGGTTATGGATTAAAAAATTTAATCGAAAGAGCTAACTTGTTAAAAGGTGAATGTAAGATTGACTCACAGAGCAATCAGGGCACTAAGGTGATTTTTTCAGTTAAAGTATAATTATGACGGGTTTTAAAATAAAAGTCTGGGTGGTTGAAGATAATGATATTTACCGACAAGCTCTAGTCCGGTCGATTAATTCAACAGAAAATATGCAGTGTGATTTTAATTTTAATAACGCTGAATCCTTATTGACTAAGCTGAGTCAAGGAATAGTGCCAGATGTGATACTATTAGATGTTCAATTGCCTGAAATGGATGGTAGAATGGCGTTGAACTTTGTAAAAAAAATAAATGTAGATGTTAAAACCATTATACTGACAGTATTTGATGATTCGGATAAAATATTTAGAGCAGTTTGTGCCGGTGCTTCAGGCTATATTTTGAAATCCGGCATTCGCTCAGAAGTCGGCGATGTTATTGAAGAAGTGATGAACGGTGGAGCACCCATGACACCTTCGGTGGCAAAAAAAGTTTTATCTCTTTTTTCAAACTTAGAGCAAAGCAATTCCAAGAAAGCAGATTATCAACTGAGCGAAAGAGAATTAGAAGTTTTACGTTTGATGGCAGAAGGACTCATAAAAAAGGAAATTGCTGATAAACTTAAATTGAGTACACATACTATTAATACACATATAAGAAACATTTACATCAAACTTCATGTCGATACTAACACAGGGGCGGTAGCAAAAGGCATAAGAGAGAATTTAGTCTAGGTCGCCACATCTGAAGCTTGAACTTCTGATCAACTTCAATGTCTTGCATCTCAGAGATGGTGTTACAAGAAAATTCAACTAACCTCTGTGCCCCTCTAAGTCTTCTGTAGTTTTACCTCATATTGATAAGCCGTGTTAATTCTGACGGCCCACACTAGTGAGTTTAAAAATGCGTGCTATGAGATCTAAAACTGAATTTTTGTATATAGTGTCTGCGGAAAAAGTATTCATTTTTTAGTTTTGGGCTTGGTGAATTACAAATTTTTAAAATCTGGCTGGATCATTTAGCCCAAATTTTTATAAACCTTCAATAAAATGATGTGTTTTG
>Ga0172372_10010480_pt1 | contig 11861 bp, 8 predicted proteins | sample LakKiv5m_2_FD_114544 | JGI IMG/M metagenome (GOLD analysis project Ga0172372, IMG submission 114544) | Freshwater microbial communities from Kabuno Bay, South-Kivu, Congo - kab_092012_9.5m | ecosystem: Environmental > Aquatic > Freshwater > Lake | place: Democratic Republic of the Congo... | reverse complement strand
AGCACCGGTTTCGAGGAAGTTATTTCCACGGAAACCAACCAATACTACGTTATCGGTCATATATGGGTTCTTGTAGACTTGGAAGCGACTTGCGAAGCTACCAACACGACTTACACCCATTGCGAACTTAGCTTGGTCACCATCGGTATTAACAACATAACCTGGGATTGATTCCAAGATGGTTGCTACGTCTGGACTTACGACCAAGAAGTTAGCGCCACCACGGAGGGTCAATTTTTGGATTGTGTTAGATACTTTTTGGATCTTATTACCGAGGGTTTGGAACCAAGTACTCTTTACGTAAGCGGTACGATTTGCTGAAGCATTTGCATTACGTGTGAAGCTAGCTTCACCTGTGGTTGCATTTACGCTCTTGCTAAATTCCACACCGATTTGAGCACTCCAAGCTTCAGTTGTTACGCCTGTTACAGCGTTGTTCAACATGTCGAGGATTTCTAGATCAATTTCCATACTAACATATTCACTCAATAATGCAGTCAATGTTGCTTCTGCGTCTATGGAGTGATATGCGTTCATGTCTTGAGCTAGTTCTGGGGTCCAGACTGCTTTCAACTTACGGGTTTTGGCAACGATAGGCTCACTATTGAGTACCAAGTTGACTTCAGGAATACTGATATCAGTGTCGATACTTTGTGTAGCAGGAGCGTTACTACCACCTGAACCTTCACCAGCGGTTTTACCAGCTTCGAAGTCACCACGGAGGTTATCCGTTGGTTGTAGGGTATAAACCAATTTAACGTTACCGATACCACTGTTAGAAGCGGTTACGATATAAACGGTTTGGTAGAATGGGTTACTGAAGCTACCGGTATTCAATACTCTGGTATAAGTATTTAGAACTGTACCACTGCTTGCGAGTGTAGCAGGAGCTGCTGCATCGTCGATCAAATTGAAGCTACGAGCTGCATTCAAATCGATATTCCAAGCATAACCTGTGGCAGCTGCGGTATTTGATTGTGTATTATCGTCGTGATTCAAGATAATCTTGAATAGTTTCTTTGCTACTACGGATGAGCTTAAATCAGAAGAGTATTGAACGTCATTCCAAGAAGCTGTTTGGATGGTATTACCTATAGACGTTGCGGTAGGACTTTTTGTGATTGTATAGGCTGAGCTAGTCAATGCACGGCTTGAGTAAGCGTATGCACCTTGACCGTACAAACCTTTAACTGCATCATCGGTAGATCCGAATTTCTTTTGGTTACCACCGAACAAGCTGTCGTTCAATGCTTTACCAGCACGTGTAACTACGCCGGTACGATAGTCTTGACCAGGAGCGGTAGTACCATATTTGAAGTCTAAGTAGAAGATAAGACCGGAAGGAAGATTCATTGGTTGTACACTAACGAATTCCTTAGCAGCGATCTCAGCAAATACACGACGAACTAGAGGTAGTGCTACACCTGCCCATTGTTCGGAACTGGTACTGGTACCAGTTGTAGTAGCTTCATCCAAGAGTTGTTTTGCTTGATTTTCAAGCAAGATACTCATGTGAGCTTTATCTAGACCTTTGCATCCTTCTAGAAGGCCGCTCTTTTCCCATTTGCTTTGCAATCCACGTGTTTCTGCCATCAATCTGGCCTGTGGATTCATATTATTTGTCAATAATGATTTAATATCACTCATATATGTTTCCTAATTTATTGTTTGGTTTTTTACTCGCAAACTAATTTTTACTTCGTGATTCCAGCGAGTTTTTGGAGTCTTGAAGCCAAGTCACTAGCTTGAGGGTCTACAATCGCAGATTCAGGCTTTGTACTTGATACTGGTTTGCTTGCCAAACCTTCGGTGATAGTTTGTGCAGTTGCATTTATTTTCTTTTTAGGGGCAACTGATCCACCGGCAATAATTGATTCGGCTAAAACTGTATAAGCTAATTTGACTTCACGAATATTCTTCGTTAAGTCGAAAGTATTGATTACTTTAAGTTTTTGTTCTTCGGTCAAATTCTTACCTTTGAACAATTTGTTTGTATAAAGCAACTTAGCGTTTAGTAAGTTTGCTTCATTCAACACACCTTTTAGATATTTGACAGTATCACGATGTTCTTGTAAATCTTGTTTCAACTGTTCATTTTCTTCATTAATAGCGATCAAAGCTTCTGCTAGTTCATCAACACTAACTTCTTCTTCGTATGTATCTTCTTCCATTGGAGATGGAACTTGACCTGCAACTGGTGCGGCGGGAGCAGGAGCTGGTGTTGTTGGAGCTTGAGCTTGTGTAGGATCTACTGATGGAACAGCAGGAGCTGGAACAGCAGCTGGAGATTGAGCATCTTGTTCATCTAATTCTGCTAGAAGTTCGTCTAAATCAACAACTTCGTCCGTGAATCCTGGTTCATCATCGTGTTCACCATCGTGTTCATCTTCACCTTCGGATACTTCACCTTCAAGTTCAGCTAAAATTTCATCTAATTCTTCGCTGGTGACTTCGGTTTCTTCTTCTTGAAGTTGTACAACTTCTGGGCCTTCACCACTTGTTTCGGTTGAAGTTTTATTTGCAGATGCCGATGGCGTTTTTGGATGTTGTTTACTTGCAACATTTCCTTTTTCACCACCGATACCAGATGAAGATAATTTCTCTTCGATGGTACCTTCTTCTACTTCACCTTCGGCTTTTTGTTCCGTATCAGCCTCGGCCATTTCTTCCTTGAGTTTTTCTGCAAACATTTGTTTCATGCTGGCAGCAAAATTTTCTTCAAGGAAAGTTTTTGCGTTTGCTAATGCAGTTTCACGAACTGCTTTTGCATCTGCGATACTTTCTTTTAATAAATCGCTCATATAATAATTACTATCCTTTCTTGATTTTGTCTTATTGTGGATCGTCATTGATCCGGTGAAGCTATTGAAGAACTTCAAAGAAGATAAATTGATATGACATCAAAGAATGATGTATTTGTATAATAAATATGATTAAAATTACAAACAATTAAAATTTTTTTATATTTATTGATATATGCCTGCAAAATCGCAAAAACAAGCAAACTTATTTAAATTAGTAAGAGGTGTACAAAAAGGTAGTATATCTCCAAAAAAAGTATCATTACAAGTTCGTAAAATGGCCAAAAGTATAAAACCAAGCAGTGTAAAAGACTTTACAAAAGTCAAAGAAATTGTAAATCGTCTTAAAGAATCTGAGTATAGTTTGAGTAAATTTAAAAAGGTAGAAAATAAATCATTCGATGCACTTTTATCTGAAAATAACGGATTACCATTTGACAATAAGGAATTGTTAATATTTCAAAGCAAACAAAATGGATTTACAGGTTTTGGCAAAACTCCTTTTTTACATAATAAAAATAAAAATGAGATGACCGCCGAAGTATTTAGTAACAACAGTGCTAAAAAATTTGTATTCAAGAAACTAATTGATGTCAAAGACGAATCGGTAAATAAATACGCATGCTTTATAGAAAAAAGCTTTCCTGATAACAACAAAAAAGAAGTATTTTATACATTAAGCAACAATTTTATTGAAAACGAAATTTCGGAAAAAACAAAAATGTTAGGAGATTTCATAAACCGAATCAATTCATATGGCATATAATTTCAATCCAAATTTTTCAAAACATCTAAACACTAAATCTAATAATTACAAAAATATTATTAGAAATGGAGATGAAACTATGTATTCAAATCCAAATATGTTTGATATAAAATCTGCTAACAAAAGCGAATCAAAAAAGTATTCTCTTAATTTTATTAATACAGATAATTTTGAAGAATCAGAAAGCAAGTTCAAATTGGAAGATGTTGATGATCCAAATGGGTGGAGCTTTAACGAATTGGATATGTTGGGAGAAATGAATTTTAGAATAGAAGATGACTACAACATGTATTCTGAAATTGAAGTTCCATCTTTGCAACTAGACAGCGAAAAAGTAAAAGCCTTCGTTTATAAAAATAAAGAAGGCTACGTATTGGAAACTAGCAGAAAATATGTATTTGAAACCTTTAATAAAATGATTGAGTTCATAGACTCAATTCCCATTAAAACATTTTAAATATTTAAGTTATTGGTTTATTTATTATTTTGATTGGATTGATACATCTCGTTGTTAGTATCTGCAATTTCAAAGTATCTTTCCAATCTATGTCCTATTTGTTCGTACAACATTTCAAGTTGTTGTTCAATTGATTTAATTTTTTGAGCTTCTTCGTATAATTTAGCCGCATCTTTTTTGATTTCTTTCATGTCACGTTGTATCATCTTTGCTTCCATCCAATCACCACATTCTTTGATGGAGTATCGTTCGGCTAAATTAACTGCTTCCATTATGTTATTGGCCGCAGTATACACATTGTGCGACTTTAAATTGTCACGATATGCGTTGTACGATTTAATAGTTTCATACATCTTCTTTTTCTCTTCTTTTGTAAGCGGAGTATAAGCCGTTTCAGTGGAATTTTCCAATAAATGTTTTAATTTCATACTTTATAAATATATTTTAATTCAAATATAATTCGAATTTAATGCTACCACAGTCCCAGATTCTATCATATCCATTGTTTTTCATGTTTTCCCACTCCGATAATAATGTGTTAAAATTCTGCAATACAGAGCTTAATATTTGTTTTCTAAATTTATATCTATAAAACCGTTTAATATTTTTCTTTGGTACATACCAATAATTAGGAGTTCCGCTGGATATCTTGGTAAAACCCAACTTTTCGTATATATTGTTTGTCATCTTTGTCCATCTTCTATCAGCATATGATAATATTCTAGACGGTTTATATGTTTTTATAAAATGTGACAATAATTTACTACCAATACCCGTAACATTTCTAGAAGTTGCGAATCGTATTAATTCATATTGACCATCTATGAGTTTTCTATGACCCATAGCAATTCTAGGTTTTCCAAATGTCATAACGGCAACCAATTCATTTTTGTAATACGCACCTAGTTTAACATTGCTAAAATCATCACCTTGAATGTGGTACTTATATAGAAAATCATTTTTATCTTTCACCGATATTTCTTTTATTTCACAACATCTAGCATAACACTTATCTGTATTTTTAGAAACATTTAAAATGTGTGACAGTTTGGATTTTACAATTTCTTCGTTATCAATCCATTCATCTTCGAATATATGAACTAAATGTATATTAACCTTTTCACACGCTTCCGTTTTATTTAAATGATAATTTCTTTTTTTGCCACCGTTTAATTCGCCGTGCCAATATAAACCGTTACACTCAATTGCTACATTTTTCGACGGAATGTAAATATCTAGTTCTTTGCCATTTAAAATTGATTTATCGTTTTCTACAATCTCGGTACCATTTTCTAGTACGCTTTTTATATAGTCTGTGATTTCTTTTTCAAATAATGAAGATCCTTTTACTGGATAACACACTTTACATCTGGGAACATCTCCATCTTCTAATTTATCAAAAAATTCATTTGTACATTTTACACATTTAAACTTATAGTCTACACCTACTCCGTTATATTCCTCTTTTGAAAACAATGGAATTATTTTACCTTTTAATCTGTCAGTTGAAAATAAAGAATCGTAAAATTGATCTTTTCTTTCCTTTGAATATTTTTCTCTAATTTCAATTCGTTTGGTGTTATTATCAACTCCGTATTTTTCAATCATTCCATTTTTTCTTATCTTGGAATCCATTAATATCCAATCTACACCATAATTTTTAAAACATGTTTGTTTTTTCTTATCAGAAACCTCGGTTAATTGTGATACATTATCAACGCCATATTTGTTTTTAACAGTAATGTTTCTTTTGGAAATTACATCTTTATTACTTAGTCCATAATCACTTCCGTACTTCTGATTATTTGTGTTTTTTATTTTACTAAGTGTTTGTAAATCTAGTTGCGCACATGATTTTGAACAAGTTCTAATATATCCTTTTGTAAATGTTGAAAAATTAGTAGCGTTGTTACAATTTGGATTTTGACACTTATAAAAAGTTAAGTTGTTATTAACAATGTGCCATATTCTCTGAGGAAATGTAGGATTTAAATCGTTTAAAAACAGTGTACACTGAAGAATATCTAAATATCTGTTATTGTAGTTATATGTATCAAACCACTCTTTTTTACATTTTTTTGATACCAATTTATCACCACATATTAAATTTAGTTTTATCCAATTTACCAAATCCGTATAACTCATATAACATAATATATCAAATCGTATGCTATAAAGTCAAAATATAATTTTAATTAAAAACTAAACAAATTACAAATCGGATAAAATACTGTGAATAATTTTTTCCACATTGATATATGGATTAATGATCTTATTTTCCACACTTTCATTTATCTTACCTTGAGGATACATAAAAGCTCCTTGGGTGCTCGGATTTGATACGAAATCGAATGCAATCAAATCAAAATCATCTTGAACAATATCTGCATTTTCTCTCATATCTTTTTTAACTGATCCTAATCCTCGGCTACTGATTCCCAGCAATATACCAGCCTTTAAAAGATCTTTTAAGATATTTCCACTGGGAGTTGGTAAAATTTCCACGGTTCCTACTAAGTCTTTACCATCCCAACCCATATCTACAATATTATGACTGACATTTTTTAGATTAACAACCGATGATTCTGGATGATCTAACTCGCCCATTGCTCTACGTTGTTTAACAAAATTATCCATGTATTTCTCAGACTCACGTTTTAGTATTTCTTGTGGATAAACTCTGCCATTTTGATTTTTTGCGTCGGCTCTTTGTAATACTCCAGTAACAACCATCTTACCATCCGCATATGATTCGTTTAAAGATGATTTTTTAAATTCAAACGGTAATATATCTATCAATACTTGTTTCATGTTATTTTGTTGGTGTATTTGAAATTGGTTGTTGTGATTTATCTTGTGAAGCTGGTTGTTCTAATGAATCATCGTCCGCAGTTACTGTATTACTCAATGCCGATGATTGTTTTGGATCAACAAGTGCTTTTGATTTAGCTAATTGATATTGATCTTTTGGTTTAAGTTTATCAGCAACACCTAAAATTTTAATTTTATAACCTGGTTTTATAAAAAACTTAGCTAACTTTTGTTTTTGTTCTTCTCTGCCTATAATAACTATTACATATCTATCATAATAATAATCTATAGAAACTCCGGTTACATTTATTGTGTAATCACTTTCAGGTTGTTTATATCCTTTACTAGCTCTAACAACAATTTTCTTGCCTAAGATCTTATCTTGTATAGTTTTTTGTAAATTTACCTTAATTTGTTCAGTAGAATTTTTAAGACTTTTGTCAAATTTAGTAAAATCATCTTGTACATCATAAGATGTTAAATTTATAGGCGGTTGTTGTGAAGTTGTAACAGTTTGTTGTGCAGGTGATACGTTTTGCGCAATCTGTTGTGATTGTTGTTCGTATTTTAATCCATTATAACCCTCACGTAAATTACTATGTTCTGTAAACGGCAATGATGATTGTTTAAATCCAACTAAATTCGGATCTAATTGTGGATCATTATGTTGTACTAATCCATGTTCATCTTTATAAATGCGCATCGGTTCTATATTTTGAGCGGGAGTTGAATATGATGGTTCACTATAAACTTGATTTTCCAAAGTATAATTCTTACTCTTTTTTACTTTATTTGCAAGAGTATAACCTCCCTGTTTGATAGTATCGGGTCTAGCGCCATGTTTACTAAACGCAAATGGAGTTGATCCAATATCACCGCCAAATTGAACTCCACCTGTAGCAACTGGTGCGGTGCCTGTAGTACTAGCTTCTTTACGAATCTTATATGATTCCAATGCTTTTTTTAATTTCTTTTTAAGACTTTGTTTCATCGGATACCTTATTTAATTCTTCTATTAATTCATAAGCATTTAACAAAGAAGATAGTTGATTTTCTTTAACAACTCCGGTTATAGGTTTTGAATAAAATTGGCTAATTACCTCATTTATTTTTATTTTAACAACCTCAGATTTTACATGTAAAGTTTTTTCTTTTAAAACTTCACACAATCTCTTATATTCTTCATTAACAAACATGGTAAATTTATTAGTATTACTTATGTTTGTTATATATTCTTTTAATAATCGTTTTTGATCTGGTAATAAATTGCTATATTTTTTGTTGAAATTCTCAATCAAAAACTTATAAGCTAACAAACGAACTTCGGTAGGTTGACTATCGTAAACATCCATGGAACTATTTGATGATTTTTTATCACGGGTCAAATTTTCAATAATATATTCTCTACTTTCCACCAATTCATTTATATCAAACTTTATTTGTGTTTGAACACGATCTTCAAATAATTTATAAATGGATGCGTATAACTTATAATTTGGAATTTTATTTTTTAAAAATTCATCTATATTGTATTTTTCTTTAACTTCTTTAATTAAATTATACTTTTGTTTATCTAACTCACGTTCATCTAATTTTGAACGTGTTTGTAATATAACATTTACCAATCTATCTGCAGCTGCTACATCTTTAACATTTTGTTGAATTATAAAATTATAAAGTTGAATTTCTTTTCCCAGATCTTTGCTTTCGTGAAAGTATTTGAACATTAAGTTTTTGGTAAATGACTCATCTCTTCCAGCTAAAATATCAGCTGTAATCTGGCGAGTTAATAACTCAAACAATATTCCAGCATTCTTAAATTTTGAATGTTTCGCTTTCTTTTGCATAATATATTATTATTTATAAATATATGATAATAACATAAATGTATATATTTATGTTATTCTTTTATATTAGTTTCATCCATAAAGGATTTGTTATCGCCTTCTTTAAGTATTTCTCTTTCTTGATCAACTGTATTTAATAAATCATTTAATCCACTCAGAGATTCTAATGATAACGGAGATCTGTTTTTATACTTATGAGCTACAGACAAATCTGATTTTCTATTATTTTCCAATGTACCCAGTGGATCCTCTCCAAATGGATAATCGCTAGCCTTTTTTCTACCAGTCTGATCACGTTCCGATAGCTTTGGCGGTTCGGATGATTTTTCTTTAGGAGCTTCACTTGGCGTTTTATCCGTCGAAGGTGTAGATGTTGTATCACCTTCGCCACCACTTGTATCGCCACCACTTGTATCGCCACCACTTGTATCGCCACCACCTGTTTCATCGGTTTCTTTTGATTTTAAAAATGATAAAGCTGGGTCATTACCTTCATCTTCGATTTGTTTGAATCTATAACTACTCTTACAGTCATCTACTATTTGTTTTTGTAGAATGATCATATCTTGATCACTTAAACCAAACACGTTTTCATATACCCACTTCTTACTGAACAATTTCTGTTCAGCCATATCTTTACTAACTTCAACTTTACTCTTCCAAACATCAAGTTTTTCTTTTTCAAATATTGTAGATGGATTTGTTAACTCAAGACTAAAATCTACCAACGATTCGTCTCTATATCCTTGACTATACAAATGAATAACTGCAATCTTATTTAATTCACTTACTATAATACGTTGGACACGTTGAATAGTTCTAGCAAAACGAATATCTTCCGCTGCTAAAGTTGCTTTACCAGAATTGTGTATGATTACGCCAGCTGATGTTGCAAAATTATGATATTTTGTGATCGTGATATCACATGTATCAATTCTATCTTTTAATACTTCAACCTTTACAACTTTATGGTTTTTATAAACTTTGTTGAAATTATTCATGAATCCTTTATTTTTTAGTGCTAAAGGCATGTGATTCAAAACAAAATCTAATTTATTAACCACACCGTGGTGTATAAATAATTTATTTAATGTGTTTCTATCAATCTTACCAAGTTTATTTTCTAAATCTTTAAAAGAAGATGAAGAATTTGCGACGTGAGTCAATTGGTCGTATGTGATTTTAGTAAACTTCACGTTGTATCTTTTATCGGCGACGAAATGTTTGTTAGAACAACCAACTGAACAAGTTTTGGCGTTTAATGATTTGACGGTGTAAAACTCACAGTTGCACGTAGGGCACGTTTTAGTATAGCCACTTCTTAAACCTTTGTTAACAGGACTGTGTGTTTTCACATAATGTGCTAAATGTACTGCGGACTTTAATCCACCCAATTTTCCTGCTTTAACTACACTCTCTCTCCATTTTGGATTATTTACTCTATTTTCTATATTTTCTTTTGAGTTTATTGTTTTTTCTGATAACAACGAGTGAAATTTTCTATGTTCAAAAAAGTTCATAGAACAATCCAAATTCTCCGGATTATTATTTAATTTATTAAAATCAACGTGATGTACCACATTTCCAGAACCACGATTAATTAAATTATAGTGTTCCGCAACTAATCTATGCACATCTTGATATTTTCCAGTAGATGGGTGGTACACCATTTCATATCCACGGTGTGTTTTTTTATAACTTTTCTTTGTATATAAAGGCATCAATGATTGTTCTGGTTTCAGGTTGATTGCGTCAACCCACTCACCAGTTCGTGTCATAAATTTATGATCCGGTGTACAATCAATGTATTTATCATTATCAAACCAAACTCTAACAATTTCTGCGTTTTTTCTAGTATATCCAGCCCACTCAATTTCTCCTGGAACTATATTTTTTGTAGACTCGTCGATGGAATATACATAATTTTTAATGCCATTATTATAATCATCAATCAGTTCTTTAACAGATTTTTCAACTCCGCTCAATAACGGGATTTTTGTATCTGGAGAAACACAAAGTGACTCATCATATCCTAAGAATGCTTTTGGAATCTTCAAAGCTGCCATCATCTTGTTACGAAGATATTCAATATCATCGGTACCAGTCCACTCAAGTCCACTTAAGTTTTCGATGCTTGTTCCACTGTCACCGCCGCGAACAGGTAAGAAAAAGTCTTCGACCATGTTTTGAAGATTGAATCTTAAATTATAATCACCGGTTTGTTGATCCAAATATGGAACTTTTTTCATTTGTGTAATGATTCGTTCCATGTGATTGTCAACTTCATTTGGAGGTATATTACCAATATCAACTTTAAAAATTCGTTTTTCAGGAGCACGCATGATACGATGAATTAACATTGCGTCTTCCATCAAACTCAATTGTTTCCATACACGACGAGCGCCTTCCAATGTACTTTTACCATATGGCAAAAAGTTACTGTCACTTAATAATCTAAAATGTGCAATTTGATAGTTTTCACACTCTTCGATTTTATTTCCATATGGCAAATTAACTTGAAATCTTACAAAATTTCTATTTTTTAAATCCGCATTTTCAATACGTGTAACGTAATATGTACTTAGTGGTTCGACTAAATAAACACCATACTCAGGACTAATATGTAATTTAAGATAAAAGTCTCCATATTTTACCAAGCTACGTGTCCAACTCCACAAGTTAAACTCAATATTGAGAATGTCATAAAACAAGTTATTTAAAATATTCTTAATTTCGTCGTTATTGGAACGAACGGTAATTACATCACCCATTTCGTTTCTAGTAGTACATTCATCTGCATAAATGTCTAAAGCGGATGCCAAAATTGGATCCATATCCATTGTATTTGAGGCGAAACAACTATCTGTTGCAAAATTTTCATATTTTTCAACAGTTACATCATAAACATCAACTTCACCGATTTGTTCAATGGATACAATTTTATGATTAAGCGTAGACTCAATGTTTTGTTTAAATGATTTCCAATCATGACCTTCTTTTTTCAATCGGTTTTGAATAGTAGAATGATCACAATTAATATGTTCTATGAAGTCCCATAAGTTAATCTTCGAATATTCTTTGTAATATTCAAATGCTTTTTGTTTTACATTATCAAACGTTATATCGTGTCTATATTTTGGATTTTTGACATCAGTTTGATCTCTATTCTTGAATACATT
>Ga0172372_10010479_pt1 | contig 11862 bp, 5 predicted proteins | sample LakKiv5m_2_FD_114544 | JGI IMG/M metagenome (GOLD analysis project Ga0172372, IMG submission 114544) | Freshwater microbial communities from Kabuno Bay, South-Kivu, Congo - kab_092012_9.5m | ecosystem: Environmental > Aquatic > Freshwater > Lake | place: Democratic Republic of the Congo... | reverse complement strand
TGGCTGATCGGGTGGGACGCAAGCAGGCCCTGATGTCAGCCGTACTCTGCTACTCGGTCTTCACCGCCGCGTGCGGCTTTGCCCAGTCGGTGCCGCAGCTGGCCGTGTTCCGCATCCTGCTGGGGTTCGGCATGGGGGGCGAGTGGGCGACCGGCGCCACGCTCGTCTCTGAAACTTTTGCGCCGCGGCATCGCGGCAAGGCGCTGGCCTTTGTGCAGAGCGCCTGGGCCATCGGCTATGCGCTGGCCGCCCTCGTGAACCTGCTGGTGATGCCGCTGTGGGGCTGGCGGGGCGTGTTTTTCGTCGGCGTCATTCCGGCCCTGCTCACGCTGTGGATCCGCCAGCGCGTCGACGAACCGGCCGAGTGGCAGCGCACACCGCCCGAGGCGCGCGGACGTCTCTCGCAGCTCTTCGTCGGTGAACGCGGTCGACTGACGGTGCTGCTCACCGTCATGAACGCGTGCACGCTGTTCGGCTGGTGGGGCCTCAACCTGTGGGTGCCTGCGTACCTGAACCTTCCCGAGTCGCGCGGAGGCATCGGCCTGAGTGCATCGGCGATGTCATGGTTCGTCATGGCCATGCAGGCGGGCATGTGGCTGGGTTACGTGAGCTTCGGCTATCTCGCCGACGCCGCCGGACGCAAGCGCGCGTATGTGCTGTTTGTGCTGATGGCTGCCGTGCTGCTGCCGGTCTATGGACAGGTGCGCACGCCGCTGCTGCTGCTGATGCTGGGCCCGCTCGTGGCCTTCTTCGGCACGGGACATTTCAGCGGATTCGGCGCGGTCATTGCCGAGCTCTTTCCCTCGGAAGTGCGCGCCACGGCCGCAGGTCTCTGCTACAACCTGGGCCGCGTGGCGAGTGCCGCCGCGCCATTTGTCGTGGGCGAACTGGCCGGCACCCGCGGCTTCGGGGCCGCATTTGCCGTCGCCGGGGCTGCCTTCCTGCTGGCCGGCGTGAGCTGGGCCTTCATTCCCGGCCAGCGTCACGCCTGACCCTCCGACGCTCCACACCACGCAGCTCCGCAGGTCCTGAGTAAGTGCGACGGGCACATAGGACCAACGCCCGGGAACGCAGCCGCCTCTGCCGCGGACCTCGCGAGGCCCGCGGCCAGTGCCGCTCCTAGCCCTTCACTGCCGCCGGCGTGCGCTCGTGCCAGCGCGCCGCATCCTGATAGGCCTTCCCGAGAGCGAGAATCTCACGTTCGCGGAAGGGCTGCGCGTAGATCGTGGCGCTCGTGGGCGTACCGGTCTCAGCGAAACCATTGGGCAGGTTGAGCGCCGGATAGCCCGCAAGGTTCGCCATGTTGAAGTGGCGCTGCGAGGGTGGCTGCGGACGCGCGGGCTGTGGCTGCGGACGCGGAGCCCCTTCGGCTGCCGGACGGGGACCGCCGCCACCCGTGCCGGTGCTGTTGGACCCCATCAGGTAGACGTCGACGTGTGCCGTAGCCTTCGCCAGCGCCTCCATCATCATCATGCGCGCGCGCTGCGACCGCAGGTATTCGACCGCGGGCACCACGCGGCCGTTCGACATGCCGCCCCCGCGGCGCGTCGACGCCAGCCGCCCGGCCCGCACCACATCGTCAAAGAACACCGCCGATTCGACGGTGATGGCGCTGGTGTTGGCATAGATGTCGGGGACGTCGACCGGAATGAACTGCTTCACCCCGAGACGCCGGAACGTCTCGAGCATCTGGTCGGCATTGGCCTTCGCCGCAGGGGCCGTCAGTTCGTCGAACGACGACTGGATGATGCCGACGCGCAGCTTCGCGATGTCGAGTCCGCCCGTCCAGTTGAACGGCACGTCGACCATGCTCATGTCACGATCGTCGGGCCGGCAGATCGCCTGCAGCACCAGCGCGCAGTCTTCGGCATAGCGGCAGATGGGGCCGAGCCGATCCTGCGTCCACGACAGTGCCATGACACCGTAGCGGCTCGTGCGACCAAAGGTGGGCCTCAGGCCCGGCAGTCCGCATCGCGCCGATGGACTCAGAATCGATCCGCTCGTTTCCGAACCGATGGCAAAGGCGACACCGCCGGCCGCCGTGGCCGAGGCCGGTCCCGCCGACGATCCGCTTGAACCCTGCGTCGGATCCCAGGGACTCTTCGTCTGGCCGCCGAACCAGTTGTCGCCGGCGGCCAGTTCCCCGGTGGTCAGCTTGGCAATCAGCACGGCCCCCGCCGCGCGCAGCTGTTCGACGATGGTGGCGTCGTAGTCGAATTGCTGATCCTTGAAGGCGGCAGAACCCCAGGTGGTGGGGTGGCCCTTCACGGAAATGATGTCCTTGGCGCCCCACGGAATGCCGTGCAGCGGCCCCTTGTACCGACCGGCGGCGATCTCGGCGTCGGCGCGTCGGGCCTCGGCGCGACCCAGATCGTCGAGGAACGTGACGACGTTGTTGAGCGTGGCGTTGTGGCGGTGCAGCCGCGCCAGATACATCTCGGTAAGCTCGAGCGACGTCACCTGCCGCGTGCGAATCAGTTCGGCCAGGTGCCGCACGGGCCAGAAGGCCACAGCATCGAGCGATGCGGGCCGGCGGACGCGCGGGGCCGGGCTCATCGCAAACGGCACGCGGGCGCGATCGACCTTGAGCCCTGGCACCATCGGGCTGAAGTGGAAGGGCGGCGACACATCGTTCGGAATCTGGAGGTCGCGCAGCTCACGGTACTGTGTCAGGTTGCGATTGGCCGACTCGACCAGCGCCTGCTGCTCTTCCTGCGGCAGGTCGACGCCCGCCAGGCGCAGGGCCTCAGCCACCATGGCCGGCGTCAGCGCCTGGGTGGCGGCATCCTGCATCCGGGCCCAGAGGACACCGGGCACCAGAGTCGAGCCGAGGCCGGCACCGGCGCAGACGGCCATGAAGCGGCGGCGTGATTCGTGAGCTGTGGACATGCGGGTCTGTTCCTCCGTGCGCGCCTATAATACCGGCCATGCACATTGCACTGGGGGCCGACCACGCCGGCGTCGAGCTGAAAGAGGCGCTCAAGGCGCATCTTGAGGCCCGGGGTGTGGTGGTCATCGACGCGGGCACCCACGGGGCGGCGTCGGTCGACTATCCCGATTTTGCGCAGCAGGTCGCCTATGCCGTGCGCGAGGGCCGGGCCGACCGGGGCGTGCTCGTCTGCGGCAGCGGCATTGGCATGGCCATCGCCGCCAACAAGGTCGCGGGTATCCGCGCCGCGGCGATTGGCGACGTGACAGCCGCACAGCTCGCCCGCGAGCACAACAACCTCAACGTGCTGGCGCTCGGGGCGAGGCTCACGCCGCCAGAGACCGCGCGTGCCATCCTCGACGCGTTCCTCGACACGCCCTTTGCCGGCGGTCGCCACGAGCAGCGCGTGACGAAGATTCACGCCGGCGAAGCCAGCTAGCACCGGTGCCGCCCCGTGCCGCCGGGGTGTCACAGCGGTGTAACAAAGTGCTATAGTCCGGCGGTTATCGTTCCATCCCCAGTCCGGGGCCCGCAGGCCACCGGAGGAGGCGACCGCATGCGACCCAGTTTCCCCCGCGCGTTCCCGGCCACGCTCATGGCCCTGTTTCTCGTGCTGGTCTCCGGCCTGACGCCGGCGGCGGCGCAGACCGACACCGGTGCGATTGTCGGCTCAGTGGCTGACAGTTCCGGCGGCGTGCTGCCGGGCGTCACCGTCACCGCCACACAGGATGCCAGTGGCACGGTGTCGACGACCGTGACGAACGCCAACGGGCAGTTCATCTTCCCGAGCCTGCGCGTCGGTGTGTACACGGTGGCCGCCGAACTGTCGGGGTTCAAGCGCGCGGTGCAGCAGCAGGTGCGGCTCAGCGTGCAGGACCGGCGCGAGGTGAACTTCACACTCGAGGTGGGGGCCCTCAGCGAGCAGGTGGTCGTGACTGGCGCGGCACCGCTGCTGCAGACCCAGTCGGCAGACATCGGCGTGGTCGTCGACGAACGGCAGGTGAACGACCTGCCACTGCTGGGCCGACGCTATTCGGAACTCGCGTTCCTCGTGCCCGGCGTCGTCGCGGCCCCGGCCGGCATTGCGAGCCGCGGCGAAGACACGTTCTTCAACTCGAACGGCAACTATGCGACGTGGAACAACTACATGCTGGACGGGGCCGACAACAACTCGTTCTCGACCAACCTGCAGGAACGCAGCCCGCAGGTCGTGCAGCCTCCCGTCGACGCGCTGCAGGAATTCAAGGTGCAGACACGCACCTACTCGGCCGAGTTCGGCCGGTCGGCCGGTGCGGTCATCAACGCCTCGGTCAAGCAGGGCACCAATGCCATCCGCGGCAATGCCTATGGGTTCTTCCGTGACGAGGCCCTGAACGCCAACACGTGGGACAACAACCGGGCGGGACGCCCCAAGGGTCCGTTCGATCAGCAGATTGCCGGCTTCACGCTGGGCGGCCCCCTGTCGAAGAACCGGCTGTTCCTGTTCGGCGACTATCAGGCCACGCGCACCAACCGCCAGCTGTCGCAGACGGCGACGGTGCCCACGGCGCGCATGCGCACGGGTGACCTGTCGGAGCTGACGGGCACACTGAATGCCACCAACCAGTTCGTACCTGCCGGGTGCGTCGACGCGACGGCCCGCCGCATTCTGCCCGGCTGCATCGACCCGGTGGCCGCGAAGCTGATTACCCTGTATCCCCTGCCGAACGTGCCGGGGACTGGCTTCTTCAACAACAACTTCATTTCGAACGGCATGCTGCAGAGCAACATCGACCAGTTCGACGTGCGCAGCGACTACAACGCCGGCGCCAACGACAAGGTCTTCGTCCGCTACAGCTTCCAGAACACCAACCGTAGCGAGCCGCCCCTGCTGGCCGACCCGGTCGCCTCGGGTGACTTTGCGAGCGACATTCTGATCCGTGGACAGAACGGCGTCGCCGGCTGGTCGCACATCTTCGGCAACTCGGTGTTCAGCGAGTTCCGCGCCGGCTACAACCGTGTGCGGTCCGATTCGGTGCACCCGGCGTTCGGCATCGATTCCAATGCCCAGTACGGCATCAAGGGTGTGCCCAAGGACCCGCGTTTTTTCGGCGGCCTGCCGCACATGCCCATCGCGCGCTTCGCGCGCCTGGGTGGTCCGTTCTTCCGGCCCCAGTTCCAGACCTCGCAGGTGTTCCAGTTCGCCGAGCACCTCACGTGGAACAAGGGCACGCACACCTTCAAGTTCGGCACCGAGCTGCGCCGCGACGTGGTGCGCTACATCGACCTGCGCTCGCTCAACGGCGAGCTCAACTTCCCCGACGGCCGCTACACCAACCTGGGCCTGGCCGACTTCCTGCTCGGTCTCTCGAGCGTGCAGCGTCTGACACTGTTCCACGAGCCGAACCTGTATACGAACGGCTACCAGTTCTACGGGCAGGATTCGTGGCAGATCAACGATGTGCTGACGCTGACCTACGGGCTGCGCTACGAGCACTTCACGCCGATGTTCGATCGCAATGCGAAGCTGACCAACATCGACCCGGCCACGGGGGCCATCCTCACCGCCAAGTCGTCAGGCAGCACCTACGACCAGACGCTGATCCGTCCCGATCGGAATGACTTTGCACCGCGCGTGGGTTTTGCGTGGAGCATGACGCCGACGGTTGTGCTGCGCGGCGGCTACGGCATCTTCTACCAGCAGACCGACCGCTACGGGTCGGAAAGCCAGCTGGGTCTCAACCTGCCGCAGCTGGTGGATGCGGCCATCTCGGCCAACTCGGGCACCGAGCGCCCGGCCTTCACCTTCGCCGAAGGCTTCACCTCGCTGGCACCCGAAAACGTCAACAAGGCCATCGTGCAGTGGCGCATCCAGGATCCGAACCAGCGCACACCGATGGTGCAGCAGTTCAGCATTGGCCCCGAGTGGCAGTTCGGGTCGAGCATGGTGGCCGCCGCCGAGTACGTCGGCAACCGCGTGACGCACGGCCGCCGCATCCGCAACCTCAACCAGGGCATCATCGAGCAGGGGCCGACCGGTCCGCGCGTGGTCTATCCCTACGCGCAGTTCGGCTACAACAACGCCTTCCTGCAGCAGATCGTCACCAACGGCAACGCCGACTACAACGCGCTGCAGATGCGCGTGCAGCGCCGCATGTCGGGAGGCCTCGGATTCACGATGGCCTACACGCTGAGCAGTGCCAACGGCGACTTCCTCGATCACCTCAGCGCGGGGGGCGGCGCCACGGGCAACACACCGCAGAACGCCTACAACATGGGCGCCGACTACGGTCCGCTGCCCTTCGACGTCACGCACCGCATGGTCACCAGCTTCATCGCCGAGCTGCCCTTCGGCGAGGGCCGCCGGTTCACTCCGAAGGGACTGGCGGGAGCGCTGCTCAACGACTGGTCGATGAACGGCATTCTCACGCTGAGCTCGGGCCTGCCTTTCACGGTCAGTGCGGCAGACCGCGCCCTCACCGGTCAGGGCCGCAACCAGCGCGCCGACTGCATCGGTGATGCGGTGCCGCCCGGCTTCAACCCGACACTCGACCGGTGGTTCGACACCTCGGCCTTCGCCGTGCCCGCACAGTTCACCTACGGCAGCTGCGGCTACAACACCATGCGCGGCCCGGGCTTCAAGACGATGAACCTGTCGCTGTTCCGGTCGATTCCGCTGCCGGGTGATCGCCGCATCGAGCTGCGTGCGGAAACCTTCAACCTGTTCAACTGGGTCAACTACGGGCTGCCCGCCGCCAACGTGTCGAACCTGAACACGTTCGGCACGATCACCAGCAGCCGCGGTGACCAGCGCGAAATGCAGCTGGCCATCAAGCTCTACTTCTAACCGGAGCCCGTCACCATGCCCCACCGGTCGTTCGTTGCTCGTCTCCGCCAGGCCAGCCTGCTGGCCGTCACGGCCCTCGCCCTGACGGGTCTGGTCGCGCAGGCACAGGGGCCCACCGGTCCGGCCACCACCGGTGCCGGGGCCACGTGGCACTGGCTGCAGAAGCTGGGCACGACCGCCAGCGCGCTGCACACGACCGCGCACCCGGATGACGAGCACGGCGGCATGCTGGCCCTGCTGAGCCGCGGTGCCGGCGCGCGCGTCTCGCTGATGACGCTCAACCGCGGCGAATCGGGCGACAATGCCCTCGGGCCGCAGCTGTTCGACGGACTCGGACTCATCCGCACCGAAGAGCTGATGGTGTCGAACCGCTACTACGGCGTCGACCGCCAGTACTTCACGTCGGTGGTCGACTACGGCTTCTCGAAGCGGCTCGAGGAAGCGTTCGACAAGTGGGGCCGCGACAACGTGCTGCGCGATGTCGTGCGCGTCATCCGCACCGAGCGGCCGCTGGTCATCGTCTCGCGGTTTCAGGGAAACCAGCGCGATGGCCACGGTAACCACCAGACCGCCGGCCTGCTGACGCAGCAGGCCTTCGAGGTCGCCGCCAATCCGCTGATGTTCCCCGAGCAGCTGCGCGAGGGGCTGCGGCCCTGGCAGGCCCGCAAGCTTTTCATCGGCGGCATGCGCGAGGACGAAGACTGGACCGTTCGCGTCGACACGGGCCAGTACGACAGCTGGATGGGCGAGTCGTACGACAACATCGCCCGCACCGGCCTCAGTTTCCAGCGCTCGCAGAACAGCGGTCGCCTGTCGCTCGGCACCGGTCCCAACTACGGCTTCTACAAGCGCATGGGGCCCGGCGTGGCCGCCGGCAGCAAGGAGCCTGATTTTTTCGCAGGCATCGACACGACCCTGCCCGGGTTGTTCCGCATGCTCGGTCGCCCCGAGCCCGCCGGCGCCGCCGCGCAGCTGCAGGCCATCGACGCGGCCATCCAGCAGGCGCGCCGCAGCTTCGACGGTCGCGATCCGGGCGCGATTGTCCCCGTGCTGGCGCGAGGCCTCGCAGCCACACGCACGGCCATCGATGCGCTGTCGGCCGAGCCCGATGCGGTGCTGATTCTCGAGCGGAAGGCCGAACAGTTCCAGCACGCCATCAACGCCGCCCTCGGTCTCGATCTCACCGCGGTGGCGCAGCCCGCAGGCCTGCCCGAACCCACCGGCCCAGGCGCGGGGTTTGCCCAGGCGCCCACGATGCCGGCGGTGGTGCCCGGTCAATCATTCGAGGTGCGCGTGGCGATGAGCAACCGCTCGGGCACCCGCATCACGCCCGAGTCGGTGACCATCGACGGCGACCGCGGCTGGACGTCGACCGCCGTCGAGACGAGCGCGCTGCCTTCGTCGCTCGGACGCGGCGAGGTCATCAGGCGCCGCTTCACCGTGACGCTGGCGGCAGATGTGCCCATCAGCACACGCCCCTATTTTTCGCGACCGTCGATCCAGGAATCGCGGTACGACTTTGCCGATGCCGCACAGTTCAGCAAGCCGGCCACTGACGCGCCGGCCGAAGCCCTCGTGCGCTACCGCGTCGACGGCGTGCCGGTCGAGGTGCGCAGCGTCGTGCGGCGTCGCGAGTCGAAGGCGCCGTACGGCGTCGTGCTGCGCGAGCTGCGGGTCGTGCCCGCCGTCACCCTGACGGCCTCACCCGCCACGGCGGTCGTGCCGCTCAAGGCCGAACGCAAGCAGGTGACGGTCGATGTCGATGTGCAGAACAACCATCCGGCAGGCAGCCAGGGCGATGTCACCGTGCGTGTGCCGTCCGGCTGGACCGTGGCACCCGCACAGGCGCCGTTCCGCTTCCAGCGCGCCGGCGAGCGCGCGTCGTATCGCTTCACCCTGTCGATGCCCGACATCGCCGCGCAGCGCTATGACCTCAAGGTCGTCGCCACCAGTGGCGGCCGCGACTATGCCGAGGGGTTCGAGGATATCGACTTCCGCGACCTCGAGCTGCGGCATCTCTATCGCCCCTCGACGCTGGCCGTGCGGGGCATCGACGTGGCGTTTGTGCCCGGGCTCAAGGTGGGCTATGTCATGGGCCTCGGCGATGCCGTGCCACAGGGCATCGCGCAGCTGGGCTACGCGGTCACACTGCTTGATGAACGCGCACTCGCCAGCGCCGATCTGTCGCAGTTCGACGCCATCATGACCGGCACACGCGCCTATGCCGTGCGTCCCGATCTCCGCACCTACAACCGGCGTCTGCTCGACTATGCGGCCGCGGGCGGGCACCTCATCGTGCTCTACAACACGCAGGAGCTGATTCCGAATCAGTTTGCGCCGTTCCCGGGCGAACTCACCCAGCGCGCCGAAGAAGTGTCAGAGGAAGACTCGCCCGTCGAGATTCTCGCGCCTGACGCCCCGATGCTGCGCTACCCGAACGTGATCACCCAGGCCGATTTCAACGGCTGGGTCGAGCAGCGCGGCTCGAAGTTCTGGGCGACGTGGGACGCCGCCTACACGCCGATCATCGCCACCTACGACAAGGGGCAGGCACCGCAGCGCGGCGGCTGGCTGTGGGCGCGCACGGGCAAGGGGCACTACACCTACTTTGCCTACGCGTTCCACCGGCAGCTGCCCTACGGCGTGCCCGGGGCCTATCGCCTGCTCGCCAACCTGCTGGCGCTGCCGCGCGCAAACACCAGGTAGGCCACCACGCCGGCCGCCAGGAACGCGAACGAGAACACCACGCCCTCGCCCGGGCCCTGGACAAAGAGATACAGCCAGAGGCCCAGCGAGAGCAGTGCCGGTACCGGATAGAGCCACATGGTGAAGGGCTGCGGAATGTCGGGGCGATAGCGCCGCAGCAGCATCACCGCCGCGCACTGCCACACAAAGCGCAGGAGAATCTGCACCTGCATCAGCCAGCTCACCAGCTGCCCCAGCGAGAAGAAGCAGAAGGGCAGCGAAATGAGCGTGATGACCACCAGCGACACATGCGGAAAGTGCTTGGTGGGATGCACACGCGCGAACACCTGAAAAAAATCACCGTCACGGGCCGCAGCAAACGGCACACGCGAGTAGCCCAGAATCGTCGCGTAGAGCGACGCCGCCGCCACGCCGAGGATGAGCGCCGTCATGGCAAAGCCGGCGATCCGCCCGGTCGCCGGATCGGCGAATGTGCGCACGATGAACTCGGACGCAATGGTGCGCAGCGTCGCCGCTTCCTGCCAGGGAATCAGCCCCAGCACGACCACGGTCATCGCCATATAGAGGGCCGCGACAATCGCAATCGACAGCACGATCGAACGCGGCACCGTGCGCCCGGGGTCCACAATTTCCTCGGCAATGTTGCACACCTGGTTGTAGCCGCCGTAGCTGTACATCGCCAGCACCGCCGCCGCGCCGACACTTGTGGCGAGGGCCTCGTTCATCACGAAGGCCTCCGGGGGAAAATCAAACGCCATCGCCGGTGAAAACGTGAAGAGCCCGACGCCAATGACCCAGCCCACGGTCACCAGCACCCCGACGAGCATGACCACGGCCAGCCGCCCGATTGACTCGATGTCGCGCCAGAGCAGCGCCGCCGTGCCCAGACACAGGCCCGCCGCGAGCACGTTGTGCTGCAGCGGCGTCATGGTCGTCCAGACAAACTGCAGGTAGTCGGAGACGCCCACGGCGCCGCCCGCAATGGACAGCGGTGCCACGAGGATCGTCTGGAAAATGAACAGGAAGCCCATCAGCCGACCGAGACCGAAGGGCTGAAACGCCTCGCGCAGGTAGAGGTATCCGCCGCCGCTGCCCGGAAGGGCCGCGCCGAGCTGCGCGTAGACCAGCCCGTCACACAGGGCCAGCACCGCACCGGCGATCCATGCATAGAGAATGTGCGGCCCGTTCATCGCCTGCACCATGAAGGGAATGGTGAGGAACGGCCCCACGCCCACCATGCTGATGATGTTCGTGGCCGTGGCCTGCAGCAGGCCCATGCGGCGGTCGAGCTGTGCGGTGGTCGTCGCCATGTTACAGGCCCAGTGTGTCGACGAGAGCCGCCGCCGTCTCGTGCGACGGCACCAGCGGGTTGAGGGCCAGGGCGTCGACGAGAGCCTCGCGCGTCCCGGCGGCCACCGCGTCGATGGTGGCACGCTCGAACTGCTTCACGCGCCGCACCAGTTCGCGCACCTGCGTGGGCAGTGCCCCCACGTGCAGCGCCTGCGGCCCGTTGGCATCCACCACACACGGCGCTTCAATCACATCATCGTCCGCGAGGTCGGGAATGTTGCCGTGATTGAGCACGTTGAGCGGAATGATGGCGCGCGAGTGCTGCACCATCGCCTGCATCGTGTTGAGGGCGATCTTGTCGTAGCCGGTGAGGTGTGCCCACGGGGCCGGTGTGGCGTGCCCGGCATGGCCGCCAGACTCGAGCTGCATGTAGCCCGCGCTGCGGTCGGCCAGATAGCGCTCGTAACGCGCGACCGGATCGGCCACCCCGGCCGCGAGATCGCGGAACAGCTCGTGCGTCAGTGCGGCAATCACGCCCCCACGGGTCTGGCCGGCGGCCTGCAGGTTGGCCAGGGCCCGAGCGGGGTCGTCATAGTAAAAGACGTACTCGGTCGGCAGCAGGCGCAGCGCCCGGAGACGTTCGGGGGGAAAAAGCGGCGTCCGATAGACCCTCGCCAGGCGCGCCTCGTCCGCCCACAGCCGGTGCAGTTGCGGCCGCCCCTGCCAGTAGACCTCGCGGATGAACCCGAGGTGATTGAGTCCCACGTAATCGAAGCGGCAGTCCTCGGCCGGCAGGTCGAGTGCGTGGGCAATTTCCTGGAACACCTCGGTCGGGGTATCGCAGATGCCGACGACGCGCGCACCCTCGACACGGGTCAGGGCCTGTGTGACGAGCCCCGCGGGATTGGTGAAGTTGATCACCCAGGCGTCTGGCGCGTGCGCGACGACTTCGCGCACATACTGCTGCAGCACCGGAATGGTGCGCACGGCCATGGCAAACCCGCCAGGGCCGACCGTCTCCTGGCCGATGCAGCCCAGGGCGAGCGCGGCGCGTTCATCGTGCATGCGGGCATCGATGCCGCCGACTCTGATGCTGGTGATGACAAAGCGC
>Ga0172372_10010477_pt1 | contig 11863 bp, 16 predicted proteins | sample LakKiv5m_2_FD_114544 | JGI IMG/M metagenome (GOLD analysis project Ga0172372, IMG submission 114544) | Freshwater microbial communities from Kabuno Bay, South-Kivu, Congo - kab_092012_9.5m | ecosystem: Environmental > Aquatic > Freshwater > Lake | place: Democratic Republic of the Congo... | reverse complement strand
CGTACACCTCATCTACATAGCCTGTGTTCATGACTAGCGTTGTACGGCTATTGATATTAAAATCCTTGTATTGACCGGTTTGTGTATCCGGAGCGGTAAAGCCATCCTGATAAACCATGCGCTTAAAGTCCTCACCACGGAACTCATCGGTACGCGTGCTGACTTTATAGAAGGTGCAGTAGTCCATAACTCCATAGCGATTGACAAAGGCTATCTGATACGGCGTGTACTTACATTCGCATTGCAGCTCATAGCGAGCTGTTGCAACTAGTTCGCCTTCTGCAAAAAGATTCACATCATAGTAATCACCACATTCGTGTGTTGATGGTTTAATGCTGTCATCGATTTCCATGTTGTCCTGTAAATTCTGAGGCCCTACTCCGAGATAGATTACAGCGTTATTTGAGTTGAGGGAGTAAACCGGTAAGGTAGTAGAACCTCCGGGGCCGTACAGCAAGTCGGCATCACCATTGTTCCATGCTATCTGGATTGTTTCAATCGCATACGGCACGTTGTACAATGCTAGCGTTTCGTAACTACCGGCCATGACATATCGGGTGCGGGCTACGCTCAATAGGGCTATGGTAACTTGTTGCTCGACCACATTCGGGAACGGCTGCCATCCATCAAGTGCTAGCCATGAGTTGGCTGTTCCTGAAGTATGCAACCCTGAACCGGATGCTCCGGCATTTAAGTATGACCATGAGCCCGGGCAATTGACCCATAGCACCTCATCGGTTGGGGCACCAGCCCAAGCGATTGTGCTGTAAATATCGGGGTCATGGCTGAACTGCTCCTTGACTAGATTGCTAACCTCGAAGCTGATGGTTTTATTTACCGCGTATGGCTTTGACAGGCTAGCAATAGGGTTTGCTGGAGAGCTTGTTCTTAACCCGCTCCACACCTCAAGGTCAAGGCTCATGCTGACCATGTTGTCATTGTTCAGGATGGCGTTTTTGCCGGTTATGAACATCGGGCTTCGGCTCATGGCTAGGCTCGCGGGTCGGCTAATAATAGGCGTGCTCATTTTTACTTGAATTGTGTTTGGATAAATTCATCAAAGTCCTTTGCTAACGCTTCGCTTATCACTTTAGGGAGCGTTTTGGTCATGGTTCGGAATGGAGCTGTGATGAAGTACGTTTGAGGTGTTCCCTTACGTTTGATGCTCCGGGCGATTACATAGGCAAGTCCCTTGAACTGATAGCTGTTGAAGCCACCTTTGGCGTAACGACCACGCTCATCGCGAACCCGAATGTTTTTACGCTTCATCCACTCCATGATGCTTTCAGTCATGGCCATACCTGGGCCTTCGGTTTTGAAGCTGAAGGGTGAGGGCTTGGGTGTCTTGAGCTCCGTACCGCTTACCCCTTGGTCTACAAACTCGCCATACTCCGCCATGGTTATACCAGCGCTTAGCCTGTTGCCTGTTTGCTTTACCGGTAGCGCTCGGATGCTCTTACTCAGGTAACCGGTTGTATCGATTTTCCCACGGCGCAACTTGCCATCATTCCCCTTACGCGTGATGCCTCCAGCCAAGTTTTTCTTAGCTGTTTTGACTACTCCAGCGAGCTCACCCTTGAGGGCCGCTGTCATGTATGTCAGTTTCATAGACATCGGTCAGGAACTACATCGGTGTTTGCGGTGAGAATATCGATAGTCATTACCCAGCCGGCTAGGTTGTTTCCGTACGACTCTTTGAAGGGCACAAGTATAGGCGCACCATCAAGCTGATAAAGGTCTTGATACAAGTCTCCCCGATTGAGCTCAGTCGCAAGGCGGTTGAGAATCATCAGCGTTGTGTTTAGTACATCCTCTAGGTTGTCGATACGGCGAAGCTCAGGAGTTAGAATAAGCTCATCCCGGGGGTTGCCTTTGGACTCATCTACTACATCGCAGCACACAATGTCAATGTTAAAGGATACTTGGTTCAGGTCGTTACCCTGAAGCGAAGCCGAATTGATGGTCATGTGAGTAAGAGGGAATATGGTCCTCTTTTGCAAGTCTACCTCCTGAATGTCTCCGAAGGTAACGGACTTGTTCATTTCCTCATCCCGAAGGTGAGCGGTAATCCTATCTAGAACCTGATATACGTTGTTCATTTTTTGGTTAGGCTTTTTAACTGGCTACTTTCGAGCTCATGCTTTTCGTTTTCAAACTTGGCATGGTTAAGTGCAAAGAAGACATTGAGGCGAGCAACTGCGTCAAACCGGAGTGCATCGCCTTGTGCAAGCGAATAGAAGATTGTGTACCAACCCCAGCGTTTAGAGAATCCTGACCCGGCTGAGTAATCGAGGTCTGAACCTCCTCCGCCAAAGAATTCAGGGAATGTTTGCACAACTCTATCCCTAAACGCTGCATAAAAAGCAAGGCACCAAATGTTACGTTCATGGGCATGTTCCGCATGACTTCTGCATACTTGGTGCTTGATTCATAAGGCTCGATGTTGTACAACTTTTTGAACGAGTGAGAAACAGGGCGGTACAAAACAGCCATTGCGCGGTGCATTGTTTGCCAATCCTGAAGCAAGTTGTCGAGGTCGCTATATTCACCTAGGCTTATGTCTTCCAAGTTGGGCACATACCCGTACTCTACACCTTGCTGACTCCAGCGCATTGTAAGGCCGGGCTTTTGGTCAAACATCTCATTGAGTATATCAACTATGTAATTGACATCATTCCATTTCAGCTTGGCCACTTGTTGCAACTCTACTCCGCAAAAGATTTCAATCATCTTGTGAGCCTTGAACTCCTCATCACCTTCTATCTTCAAAAAGCGTTGATACTGCCCGAGGGTGATTTCGGACAAGTCATTAGGGATGGTTACTTCAAGCTTCACGTGTAATTAACTGATTTTGTTCCTCGGCGTTATACTCGGCCCACACTTTTCTCAGGTCATCAACATATCGCTGCCATTCCCGAGGGGAGCAGTTGCACGGCTTGTGGAGCGTGTGATTGAACACCCGGGCATGAGTGCGAGCAATATAGTCCTGTTGAGCAATACTGAGGCTCCGGGGCTTGCTGTTGTAAAGCTGGGTTAGCCATGAGTACTCATCTTGAGTCAAGCACTCTATACGGGAGTATGACAAAAGCTGATTGAGCTTCTGCTTACGAGCTTCGCACCCGCAGTCTACGCCTGTGGCTTCGCTAAACCAATCGACTAGCTTTTTGATGCCGGTGGCTTCGGTGATTTGTTCTATGGTATCACCTAGACCTTGAGGTTTCATCCGAGGCCGTCTTCCACGCTTCGTAGAGGGCTCTGACTTCTGATTCGTGAATTCGCTGTTTTCCATTTTTGATTGTGTTAAAAATTGAACTGATTGAGATATGAGTTTCCTCTTGTAACGTACGCATCGACTTTCCGGATGTTGCGTATATGGTAAAGAGTTTGTTGTCGTACCAATGCCACGTATCCATTTCGCGTTTAAGCGCTCCAATCATGTCGGCATAGGCTTGTTCCTTTTCTGACAAGTCATCATCGCTTAGCGGCTCCCTGATGCTGTGAATATCGATTGTTTGGACTTTATCCCTAACCCGGAGGTAATCATGATACATGTTGCGCAGCGTAACGTAGACAAAAAAGGTATTGACATCTGATTTGCCGTACCTGATTTTCTCAGGAGTATCAACTAGCCGGTGCATGCGTAGGTACATTTCCTGAACTAGGTCTTCGCACAAATGCTGTGGACAGCCGAAGCTCCGAACCATGGCCACCCAATCTTGGTGACGAACAGCGAGAAGCTCCAGCAATTCCACAGCACAATTTACTACCGGTATCGGGAATAATAACGGATATGCTCGACTACCGCGTCTTCCTTGGCCAACTCCTTAGCTAGCTTAACTGCCTCTTTGTGAGAAGGAACCAACGAATGATGGGTGTTGATGTCGCCACTATCGCCACACTCCCGAACTGAATACACACGCTCATCGCCATAGCTTTCTGAGGTGATGAAATAACGCCCGCCATAGATTGTTGGGCTGATGCGCGACTTAAAGAATCGCATAGCACTATGGTTAAAGAATAGCCGACCGCTTCGGTCGTTGGCATCCATAACTTCATGGATATTGGCGTACCATACTTGGCTCATGTGGTAATGATTGCTTTGAGATTAGACATAACTACGGCTTCATTTATCCACTCGTACACCCGCCGCGAGGTGTCCTCGGAAACTCCCATCTGACTCATCATCCCAACAAAGGGGTCGAACCGCATGGGCTGATACACCGGCATTGAAAACTCGGCGTACTTTTTATACTCATCATCGACTATGTTGTATAGCTTAATATCGATGAACTCTTTTTTACGCTTGGCGATTACTAGGGGCTTAGACACGGCTCACCTCCATTCCCAATAACAGCGCAGCCTCATACCATGCACGGGGGCATAACTCGGCATGAAACTCTACACGCATGATACGCTTGGCAACAAAATAATTAGCCGGCACTTCTCCCTCCATGTAATCGAGGTACTCATGGGGGTCTTGAACTATTTTTTCCATTGATACTTGATTTGAATTAGACATATCCAAAGGTAGGCATTTATTTTTTATACGCAAAAATTAGCTCGGTCTATTTATACTCATTTTCAGTCAATTATTATCTGACTGCGTATCGGCCTACGTTAGGTCGGCTGAGCCTGTCCATAACCAAATATCGAGCGGCGTCCATCAGGTGGTCAAACATCTTGACCGGCTCATTCAGAATCTTTCCGTTCTTGTCTTGTTGCCACTTATAGTTCCTGAACTCCTTGATTAGGTTCACGCTGCCCTTGTGCGCTACAAGTCTATGGCGCTTCATGATGTCGATGCCTAGGTTGATAGCATCCTTACCCTTGAAGCATGGGTGAATGTTGAACCCCATGCGGTGTAGCTCCTCGATGGACTTAGGCTCGGCTGAGTCGGCAACTATGCGCTGGGTTCGCGGAATGTTCAACTCCTTCATCCGGGCTGCTAAGTCCGCATTGGTCAGTCCGGTCTGATACAATAGCTCCTCAAAGAACAATGTTTCCTGATATTGGTAACAAGCCACTAGTGCAGTTGGGCTGTTCGAGAAGCCGAAGTCAAGGCCGTATCCCAACAAGTTAGCCCCATCCGGTAGATTGTCATAATCTCCAGCTGTGAAGATTACGCTTGGAGACTGCCCGCGCTCCCCTAGGCCGTATACTTGCCAATAGTAGGAGTCGGTTTCTCTTAAACGCTCGATTTCTAATACTTCGAGCTCGGTAAGGAATGGATTGTCTAGATAGGTTGTTTTGAAAAAGTCTACGTCATCTCGAGGGAGAAGGTTGTCGTATATCCAGTGATACTCATCTGATGGGTTAAAGTCGATGATGACCCTATACGTTGTACGGATATTGAGCTGAAAAAAGTCCTCCCAACTGAGTTCATTGGCCTCATTGATAAACAACAGGTGCCGCTTGCGACCGCGTATTTTCTGAGGCTGGTCTACACTAATGAACTCAATGAGATTTCCGAATAGGTGATACTCGGCGCTGGACTTGTTATGCTTGTTTTCATCATACATCCCCTCGTTCTTGAGAATGTTGATGAAGTCCCTCATGGCGGATGTTCTTAACGCCGGATAGGTCTTACGGCAAATGCTGATTGTGTAGCCGCGGTTCTTGTTTAGGAACGCCCACTCGATTAGGAGCTGGAGGATAGAATAGGTCTTACCTGAACGCGTTCCGCCTTGATTAACGGCTATGCGCTTTTTGGAGCCTTTGACATCGTAGTATGTCTTTGGTAGCTTCACTCCTCAATGTGGTCAATGTCTTCAGTTACCTCTAGCCTATTTTGCTCTGAGTCGGCAAACCATGAGGGCACCTTGGGCGGACCTTGGTGCACCTCAATGGATTGCTTAGCCCCGAACTCCTCCGGGAATTTCCGTTCCAACAGCCATGCCGAAGCGGTCCAGTTGGTTTCCGAGGCGGTTTGAATGTTCTTGATGTGCTTCAGCTTAAAGGAGATGTGGGCACGCTGCACCTTGAGGTCTAGGGCTGGGTCGTTTTTCCGGTGTACCCAAAAGGTGCGCCTGTCTATGCCGGCTAGGGCACATGCGTCTCCTATGGTCAATCCGGCGGCGATACCCGCCACGCATTGGTCAAGATTTTGGGGCGTTACCTCCACTCCTTTCATGCTTAGGCGTTTTGCTTACACCAGTTCAAAATAACTTCTGAAGGCTTATCACCTAGGGCTGCCTGTACAATGTCCCCCTCCTCACCGGTAAAGATTAGGTTGAGGCGGTAGATTTTGTACTTCTGAGCTGCCATTTCACGCTCCTCCTGAGTTTTCGCGGCTTGGATGGCCACTTCCTTAGCTCGGATAGTTTCGATGGCCTCAGCGCTAATTGATTTACGCTGCACCTCGCTATTGGTATTGGTGATTGTGGTCTCTCCTCCGTTCTGCACATCCTCATCTATCATCTGAGTAGGAATATAGGCTTCAGCGTAGGTTTCGGTTGCAAGGATTTCGGGAGCGGGGATGTCCTCAAGGAGTTGGTTTAGCTCGTTCTCAGTAATCATGAGGGAGTCCATCATCCAATCGGTAGCACCTAGGGCCTGAAGCTCGCGAAGCACTTGTACCTCCAGCTCAATGTCATGCGAGCCACGGGCGCGGTTGTGGCGGATAGTTGCGATGCGAGCTTGCTCGGCTGTCATCTTCACATGCACTACGGGCACCTCTTTATAGCCAAGGGTCTTACCAGCTCTCCAGCGGTGCTCACCATCGACAATTACATTGTCTGAGGTTACAATGATGGGCTGAGTGAAGCCGTCCTCCTCGATGGAGCGTAGGAGAAGCTCAAAGTCATGGTCGCTTTGGCGGTTAGGGTTGTAGTCGTTTGGGCGAACTGAATCAGTAGGAACATACTTGATGGTAAGCTCCTTCAGGGCCACGTTGGACTTCTCGATTTTTTTACGGCCTTTCCGTTCGGCGGCCACTCGAGCCTGAGTTTCCTCAGGGGTTGTGTTTGTGTTCATGGTTTTGGTTTTGATTAACGGGAATATGGGGCGGGTTGATGGCGCTTGCCTTCGCCATGGGTTTTAAGAACTTTGTAATAGTCGGGCTTAATCCAAAGGTTATAGGTAAAGCTCTTACGTTCCAAGGCTCCTAGGTTAGCCGGGTGGCCTTGAGCGCTGGGCACCTTCAGGTCATGCTGTGCTAGGCTCATGGTAACAATCAGGGGAGCGATTCCTGAGGCGTGAGCGTAGTGCTGCATCTTGGTATCATCATGCCGGCTGTTTTGCTCTTTGTCGTTCATGAAACGGCTCGCTTGGATTACGCCATTGCACCATGCTTCATTGACTAGCATCATCGGGGGCCAAACTAGTTTCCAGCTTTCAAGGGCGTTGTAGCCCTCCTCATGAGCTTGAGTAAAGGCACCACGGGGCGGTGTAAACAAGCTGATGGCCTGAACACTTTCGGACAAGTGCGCCATAAGGTAACGCACATGGATTTCGAGGTCATCTCGAAAATACAGGTCATCTTGTATTACCAGCTTGATTCTACCTTCACCCTTGCGATATTGGTAAATACGCTTGCAATTCCACCATGCCCCGCGGTGGTCTTTATCCTGAAATACTAGTACATTTTTGCTCAGCCTAGCCAATCGAGGTAGCATGTATTGCCTTACATGTTCCATGCGCTCGGGGACTGCCATGATGCAAATGTCAAGGGCTTGTTCCATCGATTCGTTTGCGATTGATTAGGATTGTCTCATGTAGGGTGTAATGACGCTCATGGCCTTTGATGTCTATGCCATCGGGTGCCGGCCAATACATTGTCCAATACTTATGCTCACCAACATCATAACACAAATAGTCTAGCCTCCAATGGCGCACATGGTAGCCATGCTTACGAATATGCTCTACAAAGGCATAGAACAGCTTGCGCTTGGCTGGCTCCCATGACACAACATGGTAAGCATGGTCTGGACGCTTGGCTGTCTTCCAATTAACAGAATTAACGTAAGCCTCGATTTCGGAATGTAGCATTAGATTGGTTTTCTAAAGATAGAAAAGAAACCCTTACCATTGCGGGATTCCTCCCCATTTACCGGCACCATCTCTGAAGAACTCAGGCTCGATGTAAGGACAAATTTGTTGCTTGAGGCAAAAGGGGTCCCCGCTATACATGCCCTTGGTTAGCTTCTCCCAACTGGAGAAGGCCAAGTTCACACCCTTGATATTGGTTCTCCCCTTTTGGGCTAGCTCAGGCTGCCCTGATGACTTGACCTTTGCTAGCACTTCCTCACGCACTTTTTTTGAACGCTCGGCTATCCATGGTGGCGCTGCATCAATGCACAGGCGTTGGTACGCCTCCTCCCATGTTTCTCCCAACTTGCGATGTGGCTCGATGGCTTGGCGTCCGAATAAGGCCACAGTCCTGACTCCCTCGAGGCGCTCTGCTACCTTATCGAACCATGTAGGCCACGCTTTCATGGCCATTGCGAGCTCATCGGCACCGGAGGCTGACATAGTAGGCGGGCCTATACGTTGGCGCATTGCAGATACCCCTAATCGGTTCATGACATCATACGCCTTATTGTAATCCCATTGGTTATCACCGATAGCTTTCCAAACATCGCCATAACTCCAATCGTAGATTGGTCTGCACTTACGGCGGCCCATGCTGTCCTTCTTTGTTAGGTAACCTCCGGAGCTAGCAATACCTAGTCGGCGGTTAGGCGATTCCTGAACTCGTAGCCCCATGACCACAATCAGGTCCTTGCCGGGCTTGGGAGGGAACCGCTTTACGTTAGCGATGGCATCAATGTGCATCTCATCAATCCACTCGGCAAAGTCCGGCGGAGTGCGAACCCATTGCTCAGGCTTCAGGCGATTGTCAAAAACCCACCAATAGGGGTTCTTGCGGTTAAAGGCGTTGATGATGGGCTGACCAGCAACCAGCCAATGAAAGTTGATGTCTGAACGTGAGGCCGTGCGCTCTGCGAACTCAAAGGTTCCGGGTAGCATGATTTCCTCATCACGCATGACAACGTCTAGGGGTTCGCCTGTACCGGCTATCTGATTAGCGATGGAACATATCTCCATAGCCACGGTGGAATCTTTACCGGCTGAGAAGGTAACGACTACGCGGTGTCCCTCTTGGAACACTTTGACCATCCGGTCGATTGCCTCATCGAATACCGATGTGCCTAGATACTTGCGGGCCATAAGCTAGAATTGAATAGTAATTGTAACGAGGGTTAGGTTTGGTAGTGCGAATATCGTCATAAAGTTTGTCTACCATCTTGACAAAAGAATGCCGGCGCATGGTGCTGATTCTATTGGTGACTAATGGGAATACCTTGACATCATAGCCAATTATCATCTGAGCACGCTCACGGAGGAGCTCGAGGGGAGTAACATTCACACCCTCTACTGCACAGCGGGGAGTATCTCCATTGAACATAAAGAACCCTGTGGCATCATAATCTGAAGCCTCCCGAAGTTTCTTGACTATGGTGAGGAATGTATCCAGCTCGGAGTACGAAGGGCTCCCAAACAAGCTAAAATGAAACTCCATGTCTTCATAGTCCTCAGGCACTATCTCCTCATGGGCCATGCACATGAACTTGTTGAGGTCTCGGTAGGCTCGACGCTTGGTGCTTGCCACATCTAGCATGGCCTGACTAATATCGTATCCAAGGTATCTACTTCCGACATCTTGATTGGTAAGTAGGTCAAGTAAGAGCCCGGTTCCGCAGCCCATGTCAAGGATACTACCCCCGGCCCCCTCATCCACCAGCGCACTGAGGAGGTTCCCAACCACGTGCTCCTCAGCTCGGCTGAACACGTCTTTGTATCCGTTGTCATACTCCCACGCGATTTTGTTGTATCCCTCGGCTACTTTTTGGAGGGCATCTTTTTTATTGTCCATCTTGTGTAACGCTTGTTCTCATTTCTCTTTGGTGTTAAAGGTTTCGCGGTCAAACTGCGTGTAATACTGAGCATCTGACTTTGGCCTGTTCCACCTTGGGACTAGGAGCCAATCGTACTTCTCAATCATCTTACGGCAATTTTGGCAAGTGATGGCTGACCATGCGAAGTGAAACACAGGCTGGCGAAAGTGGCACTCGGGACATTGGACCTCCCGATAGCCTCCATAGTATCCGCACCTTGTGTGCTTATTTACTCTTTCCATTTTGGTAGTATAACCAAGCTATGTATACCATCAGGATTACCATGGCTGGGAGGAATGTGATGACTGCAAAGGCATCCACTAGTCGCTCCTTCCATGTTAGATTCTTCACGGCTCGAGCTTGCTTTTGAAGTGATTGACTAGGCCCTCCATCCTGTGCTCATAGTACCGGGTGAAACTATTGAAGCCATCATTGTTTTGCTGATACAAGCGATACATGACTGCACGTAGGCGCTGGCTGGGGGTTTTGACTTGAAACTCTGAGGCATCAGCTTCGAGCTCCTCTACTGCACGTTCCTCCTCGCGGCTGAACAGCTCCTCCTTGATGGCGAGGTATACCATGGACTGGTGCATGCTGAAAAGCGTACCGGCCTCTTGTACGCTGAGCTCTTGAGTGCCGAAGGTTAGGCGGACTGTCCTATCGGCTCGGGTGGCTACTCCTTCTAGGGCTGCCGGGAGGTATACAATCTTAGCCATTGCGCTCACGCCATTGGGTGTAGCACACGCCTAAGCGTTGCTCCTGACTATCAAACTCTCCAGCGATAGCCTCCATACAGCGTGAGATGAACTCACTTTGTTTTTCTCCGGGATTGGGGTTGGGAATGGGCATGGCTGAATTTTCATCTAAGTTAATCATTTTCACTCATGTATGCAAGTATTCCAATTTTGGTTTTAAAATCTAAGTCGGAATAAACTAGTGCCATCCACTCGTCATACTTGTCGCAAGGCTCCATCGCGGAGGTATCCTTCCACCAGTTCTTGGAATTCCTCAAAGGTTCTGACAACTCGGTAACCATATCCCATGGATACCACCTTACGCTCCCAGTCCTTTTGTCTTTCACTTTGCTTGTTCTTGCCGACTTTAATCTCAATGCAGAGGGCACAATACGTTCCGCTGGGAATCATCAGTATAAGGTCGGCAACTCCGGCCACCCCTCCCTCCTCACGGATTTTGATGGCTGTACGCTTGGAACGGAACCCCCCGTTTGGGACTGCAAACAATAATCCATTGAACTCCGGATATTGGAGGTTGAACCACAATACGCAGCCGGTTTGGAGAGCATGTTCATAGCTTTTCACCGAATAGATTTTCCTCGTCGGGTTTTACCCATTTGTAAAATGCGAGCTGCTCGATGGTATCCAAACTTAGGAATATCTGCAACTCGAAGCCCTGATTCTTAAAGTGAAGATACGACCCGTGCTCCATGATGTGCTTCGGGTCTAGCGCATACTTGTACTTACCATCGATTTCCAACCCCACGCTGAGGGCCTTTGGTATGAGGAACTTCTCTAGGAGGCATACATTGAAGCCGTAGCCACGGATTCGCTGCATCATGTGTTTCTCCTCGCTACGCTGCATGATTAGCACGTTGCCCTTATGACCGCCCATGAAACCGATGAGCTTTGGTCGCTTCTCGCTACGCAGCTTAATAAAAGCCTTGCCGCCTGTTACAAATACGCTGGCGGAACATCCATCATCCCACTTAATCATGGCCTAGAACTTTATCAAAATGAAGGGCTACGTATCCAATTAGGTCCCACTCATGCTCGAGTATCTCTCCCCGATATGTCTTGCGGATTGCCTGTGTCTCCCGGATGAACTTATCCTGAGTATCTCGATACCGCTCACGGACGGCTCGGCCACGGGCTCGGGCATCAGCTTCTGAAAACTGGCCGGGGCGGATGTGGCCCTTCTCTACTAGCCAATCATACTGATGGCGGAACCCG
>Ga0172372_10010476_pt1 | contig 11864 bp, 8 predicted proteins | sample LakKiv5m_2_FD_114544 | JGI IMG/M metagenome (GOLD analysis project Ga0172372, IMG submission 114544) | Freshwater microbial communities from Kabuno Bay, South-Kivu, Congo - kab_092012_9.5m | ecosystem: Environmental > Aquatic > Freshwater > Lake | place: Democratic Republic of the Congo... | reverse complement strand
CCGGAACTTTGTGAAGAAGTAAATGTTAGTGGTACAAAAAAGTTTCTGGAATTTTATGAAAATCTTCCCCATAAACCATGGCTAATTTATGGTAGTAGCAGGGAAGTATATGGAAATCAGGATGATTTACCTGTTGTAGAAGATGCTGTGTTAAATCCGGTTAATACTTATGCAAAAGGAAAAGTTGAGATTGAGCACAGGATAAAAAAATTAGAGAAGCAAGGTTTTAATACTGTGATTTTGCGTTTCTCAAATGTTTTTGGAGGTTTACTTGATCATTATGACAGGGTAATACCTGCCTTTTGTATAAATGCCTTAAAGGGTAATACAATAAGAATTGACGGTAAGGAATGTGTATTTGATTTTACCTATATAGAGGATGTGGTAGAAGGGATATTATTGGCGGTAGAGAAGTTGATGGGTTTTCAGAAAATTGGGTTACCGGTGCATTTAACAGGTTGTCGAGGCTGCAATTTAGATGAATTAGTAAGAATTATTATGGACGTTACCGGTAGTAAATCTCCAATTGATTACAGACCACCAAGAAATTTTGATGTAAGTTGTTTTTATGGTGATTTTAGCAATGCACACAAACTACTTGGATGGAAACCAAAACATTCGTTAGAAGAAGGAATAGAAAAATTTATTTCAGATATTCAAAATGCAGTTACTGATTGCCCATACAATGTAGAGATGCAAATATATGAAAATATTAAAAGTTATTCATGGTTACCCGCCTTATTATAGCGCAGGCTCAGAGGTTTATAGCCAAGTTCTGGCCCATGGTTTAGCCGATAATCATGAAATTCAGATTTTTACAAGACATGAGAATAGCTTTTTACCTGACTTCCACTACAGTACAGTCTTAGATAATAGCGATCCTCGAATTTTATTGCATTTAATTAATATACCTACAACTAAATATCGTTATAAATTTATCAATGAAGAAGTAAATTCAAGGTTTGAAACAATAATAGATCATTTTAAACCTGATCTTATTCATTTCGGTCACCTGAATCATTTATCTATAAGTTTACCAGAAATTGCTTCAAAACAATGTATACCTGTAGTCTTTACCTTACATGATTTTTGGCTTATTTGTCCAAGAGGCAGGTTTATTCAACGTAATTCAAAGCAAATATTGGAATTGTGTGATGGTCAGGAAGATAAAAAATGTGCAAAACAATGTTATAGCGGATATTTTACCGGTGATAAAGATTTATTGGAATCTGATTTATCTTACTGGGAAAGTTGGATAGCAAGCAGGATGAAATATACCAGGCAAATTGTAAACCATATAGATCATTTTATTGCCCCGTCAAAATTTCTAATGAACAAATTTGTTAGAGATTTTAATATTCCACACACGAAAATTTCATATCTTGACTATGGTTTTGATTTAAATCGTTTAAAGAATAGGAATAGACTACCAGAAGAAGATTTTGTTTTTGGTTACATTGGTACTCATACACCGGAAAAAGGTATAGATTTATTACTTAAGGCGTTTTCTAAGTTACCAATAAAAACGAAGCTTAGAATCTGGGGAACACAGAGCCAAGAAACTAAAGCTCTTAAGTCAATCGCTGATCAATTCCCACAAAAAATCAAAGATAAAATAGAATGGATGGGAAGTTGCAAGAATGAAAACATAGTTGCTGAGGTATTTAATAATCTTGATACCATAGTTGTTCCGTCAATCTGGGGAGAAAATTCACCGCTAGTTATACATGAAGCTGAGCATTTGAGAATACCTGTAATTACTGCTGATTATGGTGGTATGGCAGAGTATGTTAGAGATGGAGTAAACGGGTTGCTATTTAAGCATAGAGATGTGGAAAGCTTATCAGAAAAAATGGAAAACCTAGCTGTAGATAAAAAGCTATACATCAAACTTAGCCATGGCTATCTTTACTCTAATGATGGTAATATTCTTTCTATAAATGAGCATACAAGACAACTTGAAAAAGTTTATTTTGATATCGCTACAAGTAAAAACAAATTGGTTTCCACAAAACCTGGTCCCTGGAGAATTACTTTTGATACTAATCCAGATTATTGTAATTACGCCTGTGTTATGTGTGAGTGTTTTTCACCTTATAGTAAAGTTAAAGAAGATAAAAAAGCTAAAGGAATTAAGCCTAAAATAATGCCAATTGAGACTATCAGAAAAGTAATAAAAGAAGCTGCAGGAACACCTCTAAGAGAAATCATTCCTTCTACTATGGGTGAGCCTTTAATGTATAAGAATTTTGATGAAATAATAACTATATGTCATGAGTACGGATTAAAACTTAATCTAACAACAAATGGTTCTTTTCCTATCAAAGGAGCCAAAAAATGGTCTGAGTTATTAGTACCAATTTTATCTGATATTAAGATTTCTTGGAATGGCGCAACCAAAGAAACTCATGAAAAGATTATGATAGGTTCAAAATGGGAAGTTGTGACAAAAAATTTAAAAACGTTTCTTGATGAACGAGATAACTATTTTTATATAACAAACAAAAGGTGTAGTGTGACTCTACAATTAACGTTTTTAGAAAGTAATATACTTGAGTTATATGATATAGTTAAAATGGCTATAGATCTTGGGGTAGATAGAGTTAAAGGACATCACCTGTGGGCTCATTTTGAGGAGATTAAAGATTTATCAATGAGAAGAGATGAAGCAGCGATTAATAGATGGAATACTGAAGTAAAAAAAGTATATGAATTAAAAGATAATACGTTATTGCCAAATGGCCAAAAAATAATATTAGAAAATTTTACTGTTCTTTCTAAAGAAGGAGTTGAAGATTTAGCTCCGGGTGGTCCATGTCCATTTTTAGGAAAAGAAGCCTGGATAAATCCTGAAGGAAAGTTTAGCCCATGTTGTGCGCCTGATGATTTAAGAAAAAAACTAGGAAATTTTGGTAATGTAAATGAAGTAAAATTATCAGATATATGGCAAAGTAGTGAGTATAAAAGTTTACAAAAGAATTATTTTAATCATGAGTTATGTAAAACATGCAATATGAGAAAACCACTGATCAATTAACAGAAAATAATCATTTAGAGCTTATTAAAATTTCTCTTTGTCGAAAATTTCATACTCTTTTTGACAAACCATTGTATGAAGAGAGGTTTCTTTATGTCGAGAAATTTCATAATCCAGGTTTTGCACCTGTTTGTGATATAACAGGTGCTTATCATATAAATTTAAAAGGAAAAGCACTTTATAAAAAAAGATATGATAAAACCTATGGGTTTTATTGTGGAAGAGCTGCAGTAGAAGATAATACCGGGTGCTATCATATAGACTCTGACGGTAACAGAGTATACAAACAATCATACCAATGGGTTGGAAATTATCAAGAAAATATTTGTGTAGTAAGAAGATCTAATAAATATTATCATATTGATTTATATGGTAATAGACTTTATCAAGAGGAGTATGATTATGTTGGAGATTTTAAGGATAATATAGCAGTAGTTTATAAAGATAATTTAGCTACTCATATTGATTCTAAGGGGAGTTTGATTCATAATAAATGGTATAACCAACTTGGTTTATTTCATAAAAACTATGCAACAGCTGAAGATGAAAAAGGTTGGTTTCATATTAATTTTTTAGGATGCCCAATTTACGATCAAAGATATAAAATGGTAGAACCATTTTATAATGGTCTTGCTAGAGTTGAAGAATTTGAAGGAAAAATTAAGCGAATCGATATCACCGGCAATACAGTGCATGATGTGTACATTCCGTCCGAAGAATTCAGGATGCACCGAGTGTCTACTAATTTGATCGGTTTTTGGAATACTTATTTAGCAAGGGCTTTTATTGAATTGGATATATTACATTTTCTGCCGGCTACTTCTGAAGAGTTATCTATCAAGACAAAAATACCTAAGGACAATCTAGTACGATTACTTAGAGCATTGTGGGAGACTGGATTTTTAACTTTTAATCAAAGTAAAGACTATTGGGAACTAACAGATAAAAGTAAAACTATACAGTCAATTCCATTTTTATCAAAAGCAATTAGAATGTGGTCACGAGTTGTTTCTTTGGATAAATGGCTTGAGATAAATACGATACTAAAAAGGCCAATTATTCAATCTTTTCTCTCCTTTAAAGAAGTTGAGAAGTCTCAAACAATTCAAAATGAGTTTTATCAAGCTTTACTTGGTTATTCTAATTTCGATTTTAAAAATTTTAATTCTCTAGTGAAGTTTGAATTGGATGAGAAAATTGTTTTGATAGGTGTACACGCTCTTGCTTTAGTTGATAATCTGAGCAAAACATACAATAAGCTACTCGGGTTTTATAATAATTCAATACTTCCTAAGCAATTAACCGAAAGTATAAACGTTGAATTACTTGATTCAGACAGAAATTTTACCAATTATGATACTGCGATATTAGCTAGGTTTTTACAAGCATATGATGATGCTAAAGCATTAGTATTTTTATCCAATCTAAAAGATAAAAATATTTCAAGAATTCTTCTTATTGAAACTATTCTTTCTGATGAATCAGCGATTGGGGGAGCTATTGATATTAATATCATGGTTGAATCAGGAGGAAAGCTTCGCACATTATCTAAGTGGAATGAACTTTGTAACAAAACAGGCGGAATTAAAATACATTACGTATCAAAGTTGAACGATTACTTATCGATAATCGATATTAGAAGGTGTAACAATGGTTAAAGAAAGTGAAAAAGGTTTTTCTATTGCTAGAAATTTAATCTCTACCGAACAAGCAAACGAATTAGTGTTAACGGTAAAAAGCAAAATCTCAGAATTCGCTCATGAGTTAAATGTATCCATAGCTGAATATCTTACCTGTACCGGGAGGTGGGGTACTAACTCATCAGTTACTAAAGCCTTATCAAGTAAGCTAGATTATCAAATTCAGAATTATATTGAGGAATATTATGGTATAAGAATCTCACAAAAAAAATCAAATGTAATTTGTAAAACTGCAGATTTAATAGATAAAGTGCCTTTTCATCAAGATATTTCTTATAGCGTTAATGATCCATATCATTTTTCTGTTTGGTTGTCATTAAATGATATTAGCGATAATGCAGGAACTGTACAATGTATTGAAGGTAGTCATAGACTTCCTATCAAACCTGCTATAGATTTTTGGTATCCATATTTTACTAATAAAGTAGCTAATCAAAATGCTGATATGCAATACTTTTATTGCTCTGCAGGCGATGCATTTATTTTTGATTCTAAATTATGGCATGGTAGCGATGAAAATCATGTGGGTACAGATAGATTTGCCTATGTTACAAGGTGGGTTATAGATGGTAAAGGATTTCCTAAGATTCCAGCAATTAAGCCGGCAGCTTTTGGTATGTTTAATTGTGGAAATTTAACTCAGGAAATAATGAAAAAAGCATTATCATTATTTGACTTAGAATTAGCGGAAACAGTTACAAATAAAGGAGAGTTAATAGCTACCTGGCTGGATATTTTAGCAAAAAATTCTAATATTTGGGGTCTTGATAGCAATACAGCTATCCGTGACTTAAAAAATTTGTATATATTAAATAACGCTTATGAACTACATGATGCAGGTATTATTTCTGGAGAAGTATATAAAAATCTTTGGTTTTCTTTACTTTCTACATTGAACAATAAAATTCAGCTAATAGAAGATATGGGACATAAAAATTGAATAAAGATAATTAGCAGTAATTTTATTTCAATCAAGAGGTTAATCAACAATGGACAAACATAACAACTTACGAAAAGACTTTATGGAAAAAGGCTACTGCATTTTAGAGAATGCATTAACTTCAGAAGAACTTCAGTCATTATTAGTTCAAACTGAACATGTTCTGACTTTAGATGATGGTAGTGATGATTTTCTTCGAATTAATGACTCAAACCATATACATAAGATCAAATACATGTTTGATAAGGGGGATATTTTTTTACAATACTTAGTACATAACTCTATATTAAAAATAGTTTCAGAGTTATCAGATGATATTACACAAATTGTACCAACATGGGAAGATATGCTTATTAAGATACCACAAAATGGGATTCCCGTTAATGTCCATCAAGATCTTGCTTTGCAGTCTGCTAGTCACGATGTATTTAGTGTGGGAATATACTTACATGATTCATACGATAATCCAGTGTATTATCTGCCGGGAAGCCACAAAATGGGAGCTTTAACTAAAACAGAAATATATAAAGTTTACGATAAAGATCGAGATAAATTTGTTCCTATTCGTGTTAAAGCAGGAGATATAGTTATCCATAATGTAAAAACCGTTCATTATTCTGAAGAAAATAAATGTGACCATCCAAGATATACGTGGTATCTTGAATTTAGGACAATTAACCAGTTAAAAAATGATAGTCCATGGGATAATGACTGGATTATGTCAAGAAGAGCAATTTGGGCTTACGCTTTACAAAAATATCACAAAAACATTGATTACTTATTACCTGATATAGATTTATTAGCAAAGTATTTGCAAAATCTAAATTTAAAAATCTCACATACAAATGAGTTTATTAATTATGATATGCAAAGCCCATATAATCATTTTTCATAAAGGTCAAATATGATTGATTTAAGGAGTGATACTGTAACTTTGCCAGATAAAAGCATGAGAAAAATCATCTCTAGTGCTGAGGTTGGGGATGATGCGTATGGAGAAGATAAGAGTGTAAATATTTTACAAGATTATTGCAAGGAGCTTTTTCAAGTAGAAGATGCATTGTTTGTAACGAGCGGAATGTTAAGTAATAGACTTGCTATAATGTCCCAAGTTGAGAAAGGGGATGAAGTAATTACAGAATATAATTATCATATAAATTTTTTCGATAGTGCAGCGTTTGCTTCAATCTGCAATGTGGTTTTAAACACCATTCAGACAAAAAATGGTATCATTACTTGTAGTGATATTAAGCAAGTAATAGATTCAAAACCTAGATATTATTATTTTTCACAACCTAAACTAGTGTCTATAGAAAACACTATAAATGGTTGGGTTGGAAAAATATTTCCAATTCATGAGATCAAAAAACTTAGGTTATTTACTAAAGAATCCAATATGTCTATCCATTTAGATGGTGCAAGAATTTTTAATGCGCATGTTGAAACTAATATACCTCTTGCAGAATATGCGCAGCAGGTCGACACAATGAGTATTTGTTTATCTAAAAGTCTTGGTTCTCCATATGGATCAGTATTAATGGGTAAAAAAGAAATTATAGATAAAGCAAGAAGATATAGAGTGTGGCTTGGTGGAGGTGTTCATCAAGTTGGTTTTAATGCTAAGGCAGCATACTATGCTATAAAAAATAATATTGATAGAATTAAGATAGATCATAAAAATACTCAAGTACTTTTAGACAAACTAAAAAAAATTGAAGAACTTATAATTAATCCATTATCAGGAAGTACAAATATGATTCAATTTGATATATCCAACCTTAAATTAAGTTCTGATGAATTTCTTGAGCACTGCAAGGAGTTAGGATTATTACTTTTTCCTTGGTTACCAAATATAATAAGAGCAGTAGTACATAAGGATATTTCTTCGTCTGATATTACTTTAACTGCGCAAATTATTAAAAAAGTAGTTGAAAGCCTAGGAAGAAAAAACGGATAATTTATAATGAAGCAGAAATTTAAAATAGATTTATTTAGCGATACTAATTGTTCCATTAGTAAGGGAATGCGTGAATATATGTGTAACGCTGAAGTAGGGAATGAAGTTGCAGGAGAAGATCCAACTGTTAACTTATTATTAGAAAAAATTTGTTATCTAACAGGAAAAGAGGATGCAGTATTTTTACCTTCTGGATCAATGTGCAATATTCTTGCATTTCGATCTTGGTGCAAGCGCTCGGGAGATGGTATTATCTTTGAAAAAACAGCGCATCCTGTTTTAAAAAATAAAACAATATTTACAGGCATTGTACAAGCCCAGCCTATACTAATTGATGGAAATAGAGGCATTTATACTGCTCAGCAATTAGAATCTGAACTAGATAAGTTTTTTGGATATAATGACTCTAATCCATGTCTTGTATCTGTAGAAAACCCTACTAATTATGGAGGAGGAGCAATTTGGTCATTAGATAACTTACACTCTGTTTGTAATATAGCAAAAAAATATTCTATCCCTACATATATGGATGGAGCTAGGTTATTAGTTGCTGAGGTCAAAACAGGTGTTCCAATTAAAAAATATGTAGAGCCATTTGATGCACTATTTATCGATTTTTGTAAATCATTAGGTGCTCCAATGGGAGCTGTATTAGCAGGGAGTAAAGAGTTTATTAAAGATGTATGGTTTTATAGGTTTCAGTTTGGTGGGTATATGCATAAAGCAGGAATACTTGCTGCTGCTTGCATTTATGGATTAGAACATAATATACAACTTCTTCATACTGTTTTAGAAAATACGCGTTTGTTAAGTAACTATCTTCATCAATTACCTTTTATTAAGATAGAATTAGAACACGTAGAAACAAATATAATCTTATTGACTATAGAGCATGAACACCTAACTGCCGCTGATTTCGAGAAGGAGTTAGCAAAAATGAGCGTACGCGTATATGCATTTGACAGAGCTAAAATCCGTATTGTAATGCATTTTGATATTGGATTAACTGAAGTTGAATATATAAAAAATGCCTTTGAAGAAATAGGTATGAAAAAATAAACAAATGAACATAACAAATGATGGTTTATTAAAATTTTATTATAAGGTTTTATTTCCGCACAGATGGAAAATATTATTGTTGTTTACCTTCCCTATAATCTGGTGCGTTGCTGAGACGATCGCTCCATATCTAATTAAAGTTATTATAGATGATCTTTCAGGCGATAAAGTTAATACCACCTCATTTGGTGAGTTGCTCGGAATACCAATTTTATACTATTTTGTTCTGATGGTAACTATAGAAATAGCTATTAGGGGATGTAATTATGTTTGGTTACAATTTATCCCAGAGCTAAGAGGCGAGTTTAGGAATGCTATTTTAACTACTGTATTGCAAAAGCCAATTAGCTTTTATCAAAACCATCTAATAGGAGAATTAGTTACAAAATTTAAGAATTTATCGAATAGTTTTGATTTAATTTTAGCAAGTTTTTTGTATGGTATTTTTCCTGTCTTTATTTCTTCACTAATTATCCTAAGCTTTTTATTTTATATTGATGGATTATTTGCCATTTTCTTTTTGATATGGTTTTTAGGTATGAACATTGTCACTTTTTATTTTGCGAATAAAAATATTACTTTGTCAGATAAGCATATCTCTCATGAAAATCTATTATTAGGTCATTTTGGTGACTTATTTAGAAATATTATATCCATCAAAACATTTCAAGGAGCAGAATTAGATAATGAGATAACAAATAGACTACAGAATTCAGAAATAGAATGTACAAAGGAATTAGAATGGCTGACTTTTAAAATTGATTCTATAAGAAGTATTATTTCTATATTGGTTTTTCTATCTATGATAATTCTTCTTGGCTGGGGGTGGCAAGTTAAGAGAATAACGCTTGGAGATTTCTCATTTGTTACTGCAGCGTGTTTCTATATTAGACGTTCAGTATGGATAGCATCAGTTAATCTTTTAAATTTATTTAAAGAAATTGGGATTGCAAAAGAATCGTTCAATGATCTAGTCATTTCTGATATATCAACTATACAATTAAACGAAATTGCTAAGTGTCAAAGTAATAATTATGATATCAGTATAGAGTCTATATACTTTGGATATGATCAGAATCACACGTTATTTAATAAACTTACATTATACATTCCTGAAGAACAAAATGTTATAGTGACGGGGACATCAGGCTCTGGCAAAACAACTTTAATGCAACTTATATTGAATCTATTTCCTATAAAGGAAGGTAGTATTTTAATTGGTAACACAAAAATTGAAAGCTATTTAAGGGATAATTTGGACAGTATTGTATACGTACCTCAAAATACTGAGCTATTCCATAGAAGCATTCTAGATAACATTCTCTATAGTGATCCCAAAGCATCAAGGCAAGAAGTCGATGCAGCAGCTAAACTTACAAAAGTCGATAAATTCATCTCAAGTCTTGATAATGGATATAATACATTAGTCGGAGAAAATGGAGTTAAGTTATCTGGTGGTCAATGTCAAAGAATTGCACTTGCTAGAGCTTTATTAAGAAAACCGGCAATTTTAATTCTTGATGAAGCAACATCAGCTCTTGATAATAATATGGAGAGAAGCATATTAGAAAATATTATTCACAAGACAGAAATCAAAACTCTGATAATGGTATCGCATAATCATACAAATTTAAATTTATTTGATAGAGTTTTGATTTTTGAAAATGGCTTGATTAAAGAGGATTATCTTTGTAAATAATTTGATTTTTACCATCAAAATTATTCCTAATGAATTCAGAATTTCAAAAAGAGTGATGGTTTATGTTAGTAAAAGTAGAAGAAATAAGAAATATTTGTATCGGTATTTTTAATTCAATAGGAGTTAATGATCAGCTATCAGAATTGATTGTAGATGATTTAATAGATAATGATATACAAAAATATAGCTCTCATGGAGTTATGAGGGTAAAAGAGTATGTCACTCATATTAAACAAGGATATATTCTTTGTAAAAACAAACCAACCGTTAGCTTAATTTCAAATACGATTTCAATGATTGATGGTAATAAAAGCTTTGGCGTTTTAGTTGTAAAGAAAGTGGTTAAACATCTTTTACAAAAACTAAAAACAAATAAATTTGGCTTTGTTACTTTTGCAAATAGTGGACATATAGGTCGTTTAGCTAATATAGCTGAACCAATTATAAATACTGGAGGTATAATAATTGGCTTTCTAAATTTTTCTGGTTCCGGACAAAATGTTATACCTTTTGGTGGCAAAACTCCTAAGCTGTGTACCAATCCTATTGTAATGGGAGTCCCGTCCCCAGAAGGTCCAATATTGATAGATTTTTCAACAAGTTCTTATTCTGAAGGTAAATTGAGAGATGCATATTATAGAAATCAAGAAATACCAGAGGGTGTGTTAGTAGATAAAAAGGGTAATTCTATAACGAATCCAAAAGAGTTTTATGAAAAATATGGAGAAGTTTTTTTGACACCTCTTGGAGGAAGTGAGTTAGGGTATAAGGGATTTGGATTATCATTATTTACTGAAATATTAGCAGGAATAGTTTCAGGAGGAGGTTGTTGTTCAACTAAACTTGGCGGTATGACAAATTCCGGGTTTTTTCTAACGTTTTTACCGGAAATGTTTAATCAGAGTAGTGATACATTTAGTTCTGAAGTTAATAATTTAATTAATTATTTAAGAGAGCCGATTTCAGAAATGCCGAGCAATAACGTTTCAATTCCCGGTCTCAGAAAAATGAATAATAAACAAACAAAAAGTATTGATTTACCACAGAAAATATTAGATGAGCTCATGGGGCTTAACAATGGTTAAGCTCCTGGGTAATATCATTTTTTTAATATGCTCAGCGCCGTCTGTGTGCAATACACATCTTAACATAGCTAGTATTTTTAATGGCAATTTAGTACCTCAGATTCAAGTTTTGCATGGGGGATTGTCATCACCTGGAGTATATAAATTTAGAAATAATGATAAAGAATATGTTCTTAGATTAAGTCACCAAAATAGATCAATTTTTGAAAGAGAAAGGACAGTGCAATGTTATAAATTAGCTTCTGATAATGGAATTGCACCTACTATAAAATATACCAATGCAGATGGAGTTATTGTTTCAGATTATATAAATGGTAATTATGTTTCCAAGACAGACTTGCAAAGCAAAAAATTATTGCCAGAACTAGCAAAAACTATTAAAAAATT
>Ga0172372_10010474_pt1 | contig 11869 bp, 12 predicted proteins | sample LakKiv5m_2_FD_114544 | JGI IMG/M metagenome (GOLD analysis project Ga0172372, IMG submission 114544) | Freshwater microbial communities from Kabuno Bay, South-Kivu, Congo - kab_092012_9.5m | ecosystem: Environmental > Aquatic > Freshwater > Lake | place: Democratic Republic of the Congo... | reverse complement strand
GCCCCGAACGGCCGCTGGGGCGCGGCACGAAGTCTTCGTCCCGCAATTGCTGGCGGACTTTGCTCAACGAAAGACCGGTTTCGCGCGCCAGGTCTTCCGGTTGGAGCAAGTAGAGGTAAGTGCCGGGGCCGCTCACGGGGTAAAGGGGATGTGGCTCATGGGAGGCTCATGCATAGGAAGATGGCATCAGAGGATTCCTTTGGGGCATCTCAAAAAATGGCGGGGACTTTTGGTAGGAAAAGCCCCCGCACACGTTGTTGAGCGAGAAGAATCTTCCAGCGGGAAGACCCTTCAACCTGATGGAGTCCGCTGTCCGAGCTCCGGACCGCTTTCGCGTGAAGGAGCGAGCAAACAAAGGCGTAGTTCGAAGGGCTTAGTCTCCCTGGAGCGGCCCTGGGGGTGCTTCTGGGCCAGGTACTGGTTGCCAGCGAAAAGCGCCAAAGGCCCTTCGCCCGAAACTGCTTACCCGGCCATGCTCCCAGCTCCGATCGTTAGGTACACCAGCCCTCTCGGGACTGCGTTCTTCCTCCCCGAAAATAACCTGCCTCTGGCTGGAGGCAGGTCCAGAACAGGGAAAAGCTTCGCACACTTTCTCCACAAAAAATGCCGTTCTGTTTGGTGCGATGACCCGTACTTGGCATCTTTGAAAGGGTTTCCGGGCACAAATGTGCGATCAGGAACCGTGCAGCGATGGTCTGGCCCGGTTTTTGGATGATTGCGCATGCCTGGAAAACACGCCTATCCCGCTTCATCACCTGTTAACACCCTTTGCCATGAAACGTAGCGCTACCCTCTTTTTCCTGTTTTTCTTCCTGCTGGGCTCCACGGCCTTTGCCCAGAGCGAAGCCACCGAGCAGGCCACCAAAGTGGCCAAGGAATATGCCGTAACGCTGGAGTTCTCTGCCGAACAAATCGAGCAGGCCAAAAAGGTCTTCGCCGAACATTTGCGCGCCTCCCGCGAAAACTGGCAGAATACAGACGGGGAGCGCGATGCCTTCAACGAAAAGCAGCAGGCCACCTTCAAAGCTACCGATGCCAAAATCCAGGCCATGCTCAACGACGCTCAATTGGAGAAGTACGTTACCCATCGCGAAGAGCTCAAGCGCAAGGCGCTGGACCGCTACGTGAGTGAATTCATCCAGCAATAATGACCGCAAGCTTCTTTTTTAAGGCCCTTTCATTCGGATGGGGCCTTTTCTTTTTGGCTTCAGCCACGCTGCAGGGGCAGTCTGCCTGGGAGTTGAAAAAGGACGAAAACGGCGTCAAGGTGTACGTCCGCAGCGTGGTCAACCAACCGATGAAGGAGTCCAAGGCCATCACGCAATTCAGCAGTTCGCCAGAGGCCGTGGTCAAACTCATCCTCGATTATCCCCGCTACGGCGATTGGGTTCCCCGTGTCCTGAATGCCCGTGAAGTAGAGCGCAGCAGCGATACCGATATCATTTCGTACTCGCTTAACGACTCCCCCTGGCCGGTCAGCGACCGCGACCTGGTCCTTCGCAACACGATCAAACGCGCCGCAGACGGCAGCATTACCCTGACCATGAAAGCGATCAGCGGCAAGGTTCCGCCCAAGTCGGGCGTGGTGCGCATGACGTTCTACGAAGGCTTTTACCAGATCACGCCCAAAGGCAATGGTCAGGTCGAAGTGGTTTACCAGGCGCTGCTCGACCCCGCCGGGAGCATCCCGGCCTGGATGGCCAACATGGCCGTCGTGGATACTCCCTACGATCTGCTGCAGGGCATGCGGAAGAAACTGGCGGCTCGTTAACGGCGTTCCAGGTACTCTTCTCTGCCGGCGTAATTACCCGGTGTCCGGGTTAGATTTGCGCGCATGATCGTGTTGCTGTCTCCCGCCAAGCGTCTGCTCGCGGAAGGTTCCCCGGCGGTAAGCCGCTTTTCTCTGCCCGAAAATCTGAAGCGTTCCGGCGAACTGGTGGAGCGCTTGCGGAAATATTCGCCCGCAAAATTGGCCGGTTTGATGGGCATCAGTCCCGACCTGGCCCAACTGAATTACCGCCGTTTTCAGGAATGGACGCCCGAGTTTAGCCCGGACCAGGCCCACCCTGCCCTGCTGAGTTTTCAGGGCGATGTCTATCAGGGGCTCGACGCCGCTTCGCTCAAACCCGCCGACCTGGAATGGGCCCAGGATCACCTGCGCATTCTTTCGGGTCTGCACGGACTGCTTCGGCCACTCGACCTCATGAAGCCTTATCGGCTGGAAATGGGTACCGCCTTGCCTGTAAAGCGCGCCAAAAATCTGTATGCTTATTGGGGAGATTCATTGACCCAACAGATCAATGCAGCGCTGGATGCGCTGCCCCACGAGGCACCGCTCGTGCTCAACCTGGCTTCTGCCGAATACTTTAAGGCGGTAAAACCCGCCCTGCTGCAGGCCAACGTGGTTCGGGTTGACTTTCTGGAGTTCAAGGAGGGCACGTACAAACCCATACAGCTTTTTCTCAAGCAAGCGCGCGGATACATGGCGCGCTGGATCATCCAACAGCGCATCACCCGGCTGGAACAGCTCGGCAGTTTTGCGGAACAGGGCTACCGGTTTGACGAGGCGGCTTCCGGCGAATCAGTGCTGGTGTTCAAGCGAAACTAGGCCGGTACGCCACACAGCTGTTGCGGTGGCTGCTTCAAGGTGCCTCCAGAAACTCCCGGATAAGCGCATTGATCCGGTCGGGGCTTTCCAGCGCAGACATGTGACCGACACCATCCAGAATTTCCAGCCGGGCTTGCGGAATACGCTCGGCGATGCGCCTTGATTTAACCAGTGGCGTTGCGCGGTCTTCCTGACCGGCTATGACCAAGGTCGGACAGGTGATAGCAGGGAGCTCTTCCAAAACAGCGCCGCGGTTAATAACCCCCTTCACGGCACCAACCACATCGCGCGACAAGCCGTGGAGCCAGCTTTTCCAGTGGTGAACCATGGGCAGCAACGCCGGATTGGCGAGTGTGGTTTGGCCAAACATGATGGGGATTACGCGCGACGTGACGGCGCGAACGCCGAACAATTGCACGGCAATCACCAGGCTTCGGTACTTCTGGGTATGGGTTTCGCCATCGGCGGAAGTGTTCAGGAGCACCAGCGAGCGGACCAGTTCTGGCCGGCGGGCGGCTACGCGCATGCCCACAAAGCCGCCCATTGACAGCCCTATAAAATGAACGGGACCGCATCCCAGATGCTCCACTAAAGCGCAGGCGTCCTCCGCCAGCAAGTCCATGTCGCGCCCGCCCGAACGGCTGCTCTTGCCCTGTCCCCGGTGGTCATAGATCACGCAGCGGTAGTGCTGCGACAAGTTTGCCAGTTGAGCGGCCCACATTCCCCCGTGAAAAAGAAGGCCATGGCTGAAAAACAGGGTTTCAGCGCCCTGGCCGACAACCTCGCAGTACAGTTTCGTTCCGTTAACTTCGCGCAGCATATCGCAGAGGTCTGGGGCTTAGGCGTTCGGGTAAAAGTCGAGGTTAGTTATGCCGGGCGAAAGGGGCAGAACGGACACTGCGCAAGATACTACACAGGATGTCAGCAGAATTGCTCCCCTTTAGGCTCAAAGTGGCTTACGCTACTGGCATGTTGGGATGGTCGTTGATGACAGGCATCTACATGGTCATGCTGAACTATTATTATGATCCGCCGGCCAACCAGGGGCTGATTCCCCTGATTCCCGATGAGCGGGTGTTTGGATTTGTGACGCTGCTTGCGCTGGTCATGGCAGCCGGGCGCTTGTTTGATGCCATCACTGATCCCCTGATTGCCCAATACAGCGACCGGAGCCAAAACCCGAAAGGCCGGCGAATCCCCTTAATGCGCTGGGCGGTGGTACCCACCATCTTTTTTTGCTGCATGATGTACCTGCCCATGAACGACGACCGGGCCAGCATTGGCAATGTGATCGGGTTGGTTGTTTCGCAGTTTGGCTTCTTTTTGTTCATGACCTTGTACAACATCCCGTACAATGCGCTGCTGCCGGAACTGGGCCACACCAGCCGGGAAAAGCTGAAACTGGCCACCTACCAGGGAGTTGCCCTGATGTTTGGTTTGATTTTGGCCGCTGCCTTCCTGCAATTGTCGGAGTACCTGGCCGAAGCGCTTCATGTCGTTAAGAAGATAAAAGCCTATCAATATTCCATATGTTTTTATACGCTCATAGCCGGGATCTGTCTGGCCATCCCTGCCTGGAGCATTGACGAGAAACGCTATTGCATTTCAAAACCAGCTACCACACCTATTTTTTCTGCCATCCGGCAAACGCTTAAAAACCGTCACTTCAAGTTCTTTCTGGTGGCTGACTTCAGTTACAATACGGCTATGGCCATCGTCTATTCCAGCCTGCTGTACTATGTTACGGTGTTGTTGCTGCAGCCGGATTCCTTTGGCACCATGTTGATGGGATTGATGATTGTCGGCGCCCTTTCTTTTCTGGGCTTGTTGCCCTTTTTCGTTCGGCGTTTCGGGCAGAAAAAACTCATCAACTTCTCCTTCCTGATGCTTGGGCTGGCCCTGCTTGGTGTTTTCAACCTGGGTCGTTTTCCCCTCGATCTTCGCGTGCAGGGCTATCTGGTCAGCGCGATGACCTGTATTCCTCTGGCCATCATGAGCATTCTGCCGTCAGCCCTGCTCGCGGACATTTCAGACCTGGATGGCAAACAAACCGGCGAACAAAAAGAAGGGCTTTTCTTCGCGGTTCGCAACCTCAGTCAAAAACTGGGACAGACCATGGGTATGATTGTCATTGCCATTCTCATTCAGTTCGGCAAAGATCCGGGTGATGATTTAGGGGTGCGGTTAACCGGGCTTGTCGGTGTGGTGCTCTGCAGCATTGCAGCCATAACGTTTGCGTTCTTCCGGGAGAAGCGCTTTTTGCTCGAAGTTGCCGAAATGGAGAAGACCTATTATCCGGAGGAATACTCCGAGGCTGCTGAAATTGCTGATAGATTATAATAATCTATATAAATAGAAAACTAATTCCGAGCGCCAGCATGGCCAGGACAGGCAGGAAGATACCGATGTACGTCAGGGTAACGATGCCATACTTCAGGAGAGTTTTCAGCCAGCCTTGTTCATAGACCTTGAGCATGCTCAGGAAGAGGTACGGAGCAATAACCAGCATCAGCCAATTGGAGTAACTTTTGGTGAAGATTTCCACTACCAACAGGATGATCAACCAATAGACAATGGCGGCATGGGCATAGGTAGTGAAGATAAAATGTTCAATAAAATGCTTTTTCTTTCGTATATACAGTAATTTTATAAATAAAGACTGCATAAAAACACTCGTCAGCACAATCAAGGTGCCGTTTCCAATCATGTAGGTGACCAGATTCTTTCCCCTGCTCTGATAGACTTTGGCAGATTGAACCACAAACTTTCGACGCCAATACGACTTATCCGGCACCAGTTTGTCCGCGATTTCCTCGGGTTTGAGGCTATCAGACAGTTCCGGAATCTGCCGCAACAGTTGATTGATGTTCTCATCCCGCTTGGTTCCCTGGGTCCAGGGTGTTTGGGTGTTTACGGTCAGCGCAGCAGAAGAATCGGGGTCCGTTTTTGCGGGAAAGCCATCTGCCGCAAGCGAGTCCGCGTTAACGGCAAGCGAATCAACGGCCACCTGCAGCGAGTCCGCGTCTTCGTTGAGGGAAATGACCACCGGTCCATCTCCGCCGCTCAATTCCCAGTCGTTCTGGTTGATCTTGCGGCCCAGCAAGGCAAACAGGATGATGCTGCCGAAGACCAGAATGCGAATGGGCCCAACGTAGCGGACCCGGTGTCCTGCCAGGTAATCTCGGGTGAGCAGCCCCGGGCGGAAGAAAAATGGGGGTATGGTACGGAAAAACCGGGAATCAAAGGTGAAAAAATCACCAAGGAAATCCCGGACCAGCGTACCAAAGGAGGCGATCATCTCCCGGCTCTCCTGGCCGCAACCCGGGCAATACTGCCAGTCAGGCTGCAGGCTGGTCTGGCAATTGGGACATTGGCTAAATCGGACAGGGCCCTTCGCCCGGCTGGCTTCCCGTTGCGAACTCTCGGGCGCTGCGTCTGGCCTGTCGTTGGTATCCACCGTCCGAAAATAGAACGGCCGGATGATTCCTTCAGCGGTCTGGGCTTTCTTTGTGCCAAAGCTCGACCCCTTCCATGACCCCCACCCCCCCAGCCGGCCCGTCTTTTCAAGGCACCGAACGCTACGTCGCCACCCGCGAGCTCCAGGTTGCGGTAAACGCCGCCGTGACGCTGCAGAAACCCCTGCTCATCAAGGGCGAGCCTGGCACCGGCAAAACCGTACTGGCCCAGGAGCTCTCCCTGGCCCTGAACCTGCCGCTGCTGACCTGGTACGTCAAGTCCACCACCACAGCGCAACAGGGCCTGTACGAGTACGATGCGGTATCCAGGCTCCGCGATTCGCAGTTGGGGTCGGAGCGGGTGGAAGACATTTCGAACTACATCCGGAAAGGCAAGCTCTGGGAAGCCTTTGAAGCCGAGCGGACGCACGTATTGCTCATCGATGAAATCGATAAGGCGGACCTGGAATTCCCCAACGACCTGCTCCTGGAGTTGGACAAAATGGAATTTTTCTGCTACGAAACCGGCCAGACCATTGCGGCACGGCACCGGCCCGTGGTGGTCATCACGTCCAACAACGAGAAGGAATTGCCTGATGCCTTTCTGCGGCGTTGCCTGTTTCACTACATCCGCTTTCCCGACCGGCCCACCATGGAAGCCATCCTGAACGTCCATTACCCCCACCTGGACCAGAAGCTCATCACCAGCGCCATGCGCCTTTTTTACGAGCTGCGGGACACGCGCGGCCTGAAAAAGAAGCCCTCCACCTCGGAGCTGATCGACTGGATCAAGCTCCTGATCATGGACCGCATGGAGCCGGAACAACTGAATGCGGTGAACCTCCGCGAGGCCCTTCCCCCGCATTTGCATGCCCTGATCAAGAACGAAGTGGATCTGAGCATCCTGGAAAGCCTGGGAAGGGGGCTGTATTGACCGGCGGGGCAAGGTACTGACCAGCGAGGCAACGCTTTTGCGCTTTCGGGCGTATTGCCTTGGGCAAGATTTGGCATTGCCTTTGCGTTGGTTCCACCAGACCCTCTTTAACCGCTATGGAACACCCCTCAACCTCGGCAATCCTGCACACGGCGGAAGTGGCCGATCGCGCCTCGTTCGCGCGCTTTGTCGGGCACTTGCTCGAAGACTTTTTGGAGCATCCCGACGAATGGGAAAACATCTCCCTGCAGGACTTCCTGGAGGCTATGCAGATGCACGCTCTGGACATCATGCGGCAGTACCACCAGGTGCAACAACCGGATCAGCTCGGGGCTGAACAGCCCAATTGGCGCCAATTTGCCGATTTGCTGCTGGATGCGCGGGTAAAACCGCTGTAAATTTGGGGAGACTGGTGGCGCCCGACGCGCCCGTGTAACGATCCCCTGCCCATGTTCCTCGACTTTTTCTTCGCCCTGCGCGACCAGGGTTTTCCCGTCAGCCCACACGAATACCTGCTCTTTCTGGAGGGCATGGACCGCGGATTGACCGAGGGCAGCGTGGATGACTTCTATTACCTGAGCCGCGCCACCTTTGTCAAACACGAAGTCTGGCTGGATCGCTTCGATCGGGTTTTTGAGCAGTATTTCCGCGGCCAAATGACCCAGGCGGACCTTTTGTTAAAAAATATTCCCGAAGATTGGCTCCGGCGTGAACTGGAACGCGTGCTTAGCCCCCGGGAAATCCGGGATCTGGAGCAAAACGGGGGAATGGCCGCGCTCCTCGAGCGGCTTTCGGCGCTGCTTCGCGAGCAAAAGGAGCGCCACGCCGGGGGAAACACCTGGATAGGCACAGCCGGCACGTCGCCGTTTGGCCAGGGGGGAGCCGCTGCCGACGGCATCAAGTTGGGCGACAGCCCCGGACAGCGGAGCGGCACAGGTCTTTGGAACCGCCGGGACTTCCAAAACCTGGACGACTCCGTGGAACTCAACACCCGCAACCTGAAACTGGCACTGCGCAAGCTGCGGCTGCTGACCCGCGAAGGCCGGGAAGACGAACTTGATTTGAACGGCACCATCCGGCGCACCTCCAAAAATGCCGGCATGCTGGACATCGCCATGCGGGCCAGTCGCCGCAACCGGGTCAAGGTATTGTTGTTGATGGATGTGGGTGGCTCCATGTACGAACACGTCCAGGCATGTGAACAATTGTTCAGTGCAGCGCGGCATACCTTCCAACGGATGGAATCCTATTATTTCCATAACTGCATCTACGGTCACGTCTGGAAAGACAACCGCCGCCGGCAACACCAGCGCACGCCCACCCTGGAATTGCTGGCGCGTTTCAAGCGCGACTTTAAGGTCATCATCATTGGCGATGCCGCCATGGCCCCTTCCGAACTGCATTGGCGGGGCGGCAGCACCGAGCACCACAACGATGAAGCGGGCAGCGTCTGGCTCAGCCGCATCCGCGATCACTTTGACCACGTAGTCTGGCTAAACCCGAACCCGGATTACGGTTGGTCGTACTTCATCACCACCAAAGACATCCGGGAATTGTTCGGTAAGCGCATGTTCCCCCTCACCCTCGATGGCCTGGGCAGAGCCATGAAAGCGCTCAACAATCCCGCGCTTCGCTACGAAGCGGTCTGGGTGGACGATTGAAGGGTTCGCCTACAGAACCACGCGGCTCACGCCTTCGATACCCGTCACGAAGTCTGGTCCAAAAGCGGTTGCCGGGGTATGGTACCCAACGGGGGCTTTACCCTGCAGCACCTGTTGAATGATGGCCACACTGGCCAGCGCGGTCAGGGTGTAGCCTTCCGGCAAATCGAGGTAGGCGCGTTTGGTTTCCCCTCCCCGACTCACCTCCCCCCAGATGTAGCTTCGGGCATTGAGGCGGTGTTCGTCCGTTGGACCAGCCGGTCGCTCTTTGATTTTGCGACGCATGTACGCGCGAATAGGGCCTATTCGCGTCAGCCAACCGGTGTAGTTGATCATCCGCATGCCTTTGACGGACGAAGGGGGCAGGCAGTTGTACACGCGGATGTTGGGAATGCCGGTGCTGCTGAACGCGGTGGACAGGTCTCCCCAGGGAATGGTCACGCCGCTTCTTTCCGCAAAGCCAAAATCAAACTTGCGGGCGTGGTAGGCATGAGGCACTTTGCGCAGCCTGCCGTTCTCGCGGATCATGCCCCCTCTTGCAGCATTCTCCAATACCGTCAAAGCCGTTCCATGCGACAACTTGCCTCCCGGACTGTACAGGGCCAGCGTCAACTGATCCGCTTCCGGAAGTTGTTTGGCCAGCCAGGCCGCCAGACAGTCCGAAGGCACCACATCAAATCCGGTACCCGGCAGGAACGTAATGCCAGCGGCGCGCGCCTCAGCATCGCGTGTTTTAAAGTATTCGAAAACCTGCAATTCTCCTGTGATGTCCAGGTAGCTTTTCTGGTTGCGCAGGCAGGCATCGGCCATCACCCGGCAGGTGTGTTCAAAGGGACCCGCAGCATGCATGACGAAGCGGCAACGCTGGAGCGCTTCATCCAGTTTAGCCCGGTCATCCAGCGAGAACGCCAGGTAGGGCAGTTTCAGCGACTCGGCCAGAGCGCGGGTTCGATTGGCGTCTCTGCCTGCCAATAGCGGCCGCAGCCCCTCCTTGACCGCCAGACGGGCAATCAATTGCCCGGTATATCCGTAGGCTCCATACAATAAAAAATCTTCCATAATGCAAGCCCTTTAATGACGTCCACCCTTTACCGAAACGTTTTCCATGGTCTTCCGACAGTCAGTCCGAACGCTTTTTACAGTCCTCCGACCGTCATCCGACACTTCGAAACTACGGAATCCCCCGTCGGCTAGTGCGGCGGCAAGTCAGATTCGCCAGGTAAACGGTTACAAATGCGGCTGCATCAACAGTTCCTGGTATGGGCCTGCCACTTCGAGGCCGGCATTTCGCCCTTCGCCTTCAAACACCACCTGGCCGTCCCGCTGCGTCAGGCGGATGCGCAACCTCGCGGACATGGACTCGCTGACCCTTCCGGCCATCAGCCCCTGCACCGGCGAAACCAGTTCTCCCCCATCGCTGCGGACCGCATAGACCTCCAGCTGGTGCCGCCGATCCTGAATGACCAATTCCACATGGCTGTCCTGGACGGCCACTTTGTGCAGTTTTGCCCCTGTATAGGTTGTAAATCTATACAATTTATTATTGTGCCAAAGTCCCCCAATAAAACCCACGAAAGCGCTGCCCAACCAGGGAATGCGGGCCACGGATGCTTTAAATGAAGTACCGGATTGGCCGTTTGGTCCATTTTCCGGTAAAAAATGGTTGCTCTGCATCCAGATCCAGGAACTGGGGAACGAGCGCCCCCAGTCTTTCTCCAGGTATCCGCGGCCGCCTTCGAACGAGCAGGGCTTTCCATGCACGACCAGCGCTCCCCGAAGCTCGGTGTCCATAGAGACGATGCCGTGGTAGCACTCCATAAAGGGCACAAAAGCGTACCAACCCATGATGCCGGGCGAAAGGGGCTTGACCGGCCAGGGCACCGTTCGGGCGAATTGAACCTGGCCCTTTACTTCGGGAAGATTCAGCCGGATTTCCTGCTGGCCGAAAAAGTTATCGCCCAGCTGAAGGGCAAAGCGGTCTTTGGAGGGCTGGAAGGCATCCACCGGAAAGCGATGGTACGTGGCGGTGTTCTGCCGCCCATCCAACACCTGCACGAAAGCGTGCCCCTCCCCCTTCTCGTCGTAAGCAATTCCGGGAATCACAGCCAGCGCTGTCGCTTCGTCCGGACTGATCAGTTTGAAATACCATCCCTCAAAATAGCGGCGGGTCTTTCCCCATCCCTGAAATCGCTCGGGATTCCAGGTTACCCGCCAGCGCTGCCATGCGTGTCTCATTGGGGTAAACATAGCACCTACAGGGGTTAAAATGCCGGGCCTGCTTACTTTCACGGCATGTGTGGTCGCTTTACCATCACCAAAACCGAACAGGAGTTGGAACGGCGCTTTGGCGCCAACTTCTACAGCCGGGTATTGGAAGCCCGCTACAACATTGCGCCCACCCAACTCAGCCCGGTGTTGACAGCGGAAAAACCCTTCGACTTTCAGTTTTACCGCTGGGGCCTGATCCCCTTTTGGGCCAAGGACCTTTCCATTGGGCTGAAGATGATCAATGCCCGTCAGGAAACCGTGACCGAAAAACCCGCCTTCCGCTCTGCCCTTCAGCAGCGCCGCTGCCTGGTCATCGCCGACAGCTGGTACGAATGGGTGACGGTGGGAAAGCGAAAGCAGCCCTACCGGATCCTGCGAAAGGACCGCGAGGCCTTCGCCTTTGCCGGCCTTTGGGAGCGCTGGAATCCCGCGCCTCAGGACCAAAACCGCGACCCTGATCGGGACATTCACTCCTTTACCATCATCACCACGGCAGCCCTGCCGTCTTTGGCCGCTGTCCACGATCGTATGCCAGCCCTCCTGTTACCGTGCGATGAACGCAACTGGATAGACATGGCCTGCCCAGCGGATCAGGCCCTGCAACTGCTGCAACCTTACCCGGAAGCCGACCTGACCTTCTATCCGGTGTCCGATGCGGTCAACAACGCCCGCAACGAAGACGTCCGCCTGCTCGACGAACAATTACCCCTCCGCGCACCGGAAACGGGAACCCTGTTCTGAAGGCTTGGCTCACCAGCGTCTCGCCCTGAGCTCCCGATCGACCTGTCCAAGGCTCACCAGCGCCCCGCCCGCTTCGCCTTTGACGAGGCGGCATCCACCACTGGCACACGACCGGCCGGGGCTTCCGCGTAGCGGGGATCCGGGATCCAGGTCAGCCGTTCTAGGTGTTGCACCTCCAGGGTCGGCACACCAAAATCCAGGG
>Ga0172372_10010471_pt1 | contig 11871 bp, 11 predicted proteins | sample LakKiv5m_2_FD_114544 | JGI IMG/M metagenome (GOLD analysis project Ga0172372, IMG submission 114544) | Freshwater microbial communities from Kabuno Bay, South-Kivu, Congo - kab_092012_9.5m | ecosystem: Environmental > Aquatic > Freshwater > Lake | place: Democratic Republic of the Congo... | reverse complement strand
GATGGTGGGATCCTGTCGTGTGCGGACACGGCGGACGGGAAGCGTTTGTGGCAACTGCGGCTGAAGGGGCCGTTCAGTTCGACGCCGGTGGTGGCGGCTGGTGTGCTGTACTGCGTCAACGAGAAGGGACTCGTGCAGGTGGTGGATCCCACGAAGATCACGGATCCGGCGAAGCCTGAGACGGCGATCGCCAGTGAACTCGATCTGGGCCAGGCGGTGATCGGAACGCCGTCGATCGCCGCGGGGTCGTTGTTCGTGCGGAGCGACGGGAAGCTCTGGCGGATCGGTCGCGCGAGTGCGCTGTAAGGAGCGGGTGCCCTTTATGCAGATGACGGGGAAGTGTCGCCATGACTGGCTTGTGACGGGCGGGTCATGAAGGGGTGACGGGTGAGATGTTCCTTGAGCGGGAGCGGTTGGATGTGGTGAAGACTGGTGGGACGGCCCTGAAGTTTCCCGAGGGCCGGCACCGGCCATGCATTACCGCTCCATCTGGATCTCTGATGTTCATCTGGGCAGCCGCCATGCGCAGGCGGATGCGTTGCTGGGGTTCCTCCGGGATGCGGAGTGCCGGCATCTTTATCTCGTCGGGGACATCATCGACGGGTGGGAACTGCGCCGGAAGTGGTCGTGGAGCGAGGAGGCGAACACCGTCGTCCAGAAGATCCTCCGGAAGAACCGCAAGGAGACCAAGGTCACCTATATCTACGGGAATCATGACGAGTTCCTGCAGGGATTCGTGGGGATGCCGCTCGGTGGGCTGCGCTTGGTGGAGCGCGCGATCCATGTGACGGCGGATCGCCGCCGGTTCCTGGTGCTGCACGGGCACCAGCTGGATGGCCTGGTCCACTTCAACCGGTTGCTGGAGCGGGTCGGTTCGCGGCTCTACACGGGGATCCTGGACTTCAACCTGTACTTCAACCGGGCGCGTCGGCGCATGGGGTTCGGCTATTGGTCGGTGTCCTCCTGGCTGAAGTTCCAGGCGAAGTCTGCGGTGCAATATGTGACACAGTTTGAGGAAGGCATGGTGCGACTGGCGGCGGGCGCCGGGGTGGATGGCGTGATCTGCGGCCACATCCATCGGGCCGAGATGCGGAAGGTTCACGGGCTCGATTATTTCAACTGTGGCGACTGGGTGGAGAGCTGCTCCGCGTTGGTCGAGCACTGGGACGGTTCGTTCGAGCTCATCCGATTCCATGAAGATCGCGTTTGCCGTGCAGGGAGAGGGCCGGGGACACATGACGCAGGCCCTGGCGCTGCGGGACTGGTGTCGGCGGCGGGGCCACGCAGTCGTGGCGGTAATGGCGGGGGCCCATCCCAACAGGAGTTGGCCGGCCTTTTTTGAGCAGGGCTTCGAAGCACCGGTGACTCCGTTGCGGAGTCCGGGCTTTGTCTACCGGCGTCAACGTCGGGTCAACCTGCCCGCGACGTTGTGGCAGTTTGTCTCACGGATGGGTTCGTACCGTGAGAGCCTGCGGCGGATGGACTCGGTATTCCGGGAGACGAAGCCTGACCTGCTGGTGAACTTCCTTCGTTTGATGGCGACGTCGCGTGCGGTGGTGTGCAGTGCGGGGTTCGAATCGCTTTCCGAGGCGGCCTGGCTGGGGAAACCGGCGCTGGCGGTGCCGGTGGAGGGGCACATCGAACAGATGCTCAACGCCGTCGACATGGAAAGAACCGGACTGGGCCGGGCCTCCGGTCGGTTTGATCTCTCACGCTTGGACGACCTGAAGGTGGAGGGCGCCCATGAGCGATTCCAGAGCTGGGTCCGGGAATCCGACGCCCGCCTGGATCAGGCGTTCAGCCGCGTCCTGACGGCCAGGGCGGGCATGATGACGTCGCGGGCGTAGGTGACGTCATGGGGGAAGTCGATCTCGGTCCATGGCTCGCTGGTGACATCCTCGAAATGGAACAATCCCGCGACGGTCATGGCGCGCAGGACCTCGTCGAGGGAATCGCGGCGGTGGATTCCGAAAGTGCGGGCGCGGGTCTGGGCGGCGAGGAAGGGGAGGTGTTCAGCGGCAATCTTGAAGAAGCCGATGGATTCGCCGACGCGATCGGCTTCCCCGGACCATTTCTTGAGGAGCTCGAACGGACGCCCACGGCGGATGGGCACGAGCACGGGATCGTCGTCCTGGGCCTCGACGCCGAAGTCGACGAGCATGGTCGAGGGTGCGGGGGAATCGATGAGGCGCCGGAGAAGCTCAGGTCCGTAAAGGACGTCGCCGTCCATGACCAGGACGGACTGGGCGGCGGGTTCGATGGCCGCGAGGGAGACGTGCATGCTGATGGCGCTGCCCTCGGTGAAGTCCGGGTTGTGGAGTTCGTAGATGTGGATGCCGTGGCGCGCCGAGAGTTCCGGGATGACCGCGGCGATCTGGTCGCGGCAATGTCCGGTGACCAGGAAGAGGTTCCTCACGCCGACGGCGGCGAGGTTCTCGGCGTGGCGGTCCAGGAGGGATCGCCCGGCGACCGGGAGAAGGATCTTCGGAGTGTTTGCAAACGAGGGGCCCAGGCGGGTTGCCCGTCCGGCGGCATAGATGACAGCGGAGTCCACGCCGAACTTTAACCTGGATGGCACCGTTTGGCCATAGTGGGGAGGAGTTTGAAGTTTGAAGATTCAAGTTTGAAGCCGCCTCGGAGTTTGAAAGCCGGGTGCCCTCACCCGGCGGAGGTCTGGAGGCGCCGCGTGGGGGCACGCGGCCTTCAAGCGAGTTGCCAGTTCCAAGTTCCCAGATGCCAGAGGCCCCAAGTTGAAGGCCGGGTGCCCCCACCCGGCGGAGGTTTGAAGGCGCCGCGTGAGGGCACGCGGCCTTCAGGGAGTGGCCAGCCCTTATTCCTTCGGGTTGATCCGGGAGAGGTAGAACAGGATCCAGCCGACGCCGACGAAGAGGATCTCACGGGCGCGTCGCAGGACGGCGTAGGCGAGGCAGAGGGGTTCGGGCAGGCCGGCGGTGCGGCCGATGAGCAGGATGCCGCCTTCCTGGACGCCCATGGCGCCGGGGACCCACATGCCCATGACCTTGGCGACGCCGACGAAGGCTTCCACGACGAGGGCCTGGGTGGGAGTGATCGATTGGCCGAGAAGCTGGGCGACGAGGTAGATCTCGGTGGCGTCGAGCAGCCAGCCGGTCAGGTACATGCCCGTGCTGGCGAGGAAACGGCCGCGGTGATGGCGGTAGAATCCGGTGACCTGGATATCGGTGGCCTGCAGTTTCTCGCGGCGGGATTCGAGCCAGGCCGGGTTCCAGCCGATGGCGTGGGTCCATTGGCGGACCGAGGCAAACACGCCGCGCGATTGGATCCAGAACAGGGCCCCGACCGCGGCAAGCCCGCCCCCGAGCACAACCGCGAGGCTGCGTCGGAGCCAGGGGACTTCCGGGGCGATGCGGAGGAAGATGCCTGCGGCAGCGCAGATGAAGAGCAGTTGGGCGAGGGTCTGTGCAGATTTCGAAACGATGGCCGCGGTTGTGGCGGTGCTGGCGTCCACGCCGCGTTGCCGGAGGAGGTAAACCTTCAGCGCTTCCCCGCCGATGTACGCCGAGGGGATGAGGTTGTTGACGGCTTCACCGATCCAACGGATGCGCCAGAAGGTGGTGAAGCGGAGCGCGACCGGCGGGAGGAAGGTGAGCCGCCAGCCGATGGCATCGAAGACATAGACGCCGAAGTACGGGATCAGGACGAGCGGGGCGGCTGCCCCGAGTCGGGCGAGCGCACCGAAGACCTCGCGGACGCCGCTACGGCCCAGGTATACGGCGAAGAGACCGATGCCGAGGACTAGCAGGAGGATCCTCAGGGCGGTCTTGGCGGCGGGCTTCATCGGGCGGTTCTGGACTCCGCATGGGATGGGCGCTGCAGGATCAGCGCGAGGATCCAGAACACATGGCTGCCGATGGCGGCGGCCCACAGGAAGAGGCCGAGGCGGTCGACGCAGGCAAGGATCAGGACCAGTACGGAGAAATCGCGGTTGGTGGCGGCGTCGATGAGCTTCTGGAGTCGGCTGTTGGCGGGACCCGGCGTGCGCATGCCGCGGAGGATGACCAGGAAGGCGATGAATCCCCCGACGACGGCGCTGCCGCCCAGCCAGAGGAAGGGACCCTGTGCTCCCTGACGCCAGAGCCCGATGGCGATTCCAGCGAAGACGGAGGCGTGGACGACCTGGTCGCCAATGATGTCGAGCCACTTGCCCAGCGGGGACTCCTTGAACACCGAACGGGCCACGTCGCCGTCGACGCAATCGATGATGGCGGACACCTGAAAGAGAACGCTCGCGAGGATCGAGAGCTTTTGGACGCCGAACCCGAACAAGAGGCCTGCGATGATCCCCAGGATCGTTGCGGCGACGGAAATCTGGTTCGGGGTGATGGAGGTGTGGACGAGCCAGCGGGAGAGGAGTTGGCGTCCGATGGGGCGGTTGAAGTACCGGTCGACGGTGCCATCGGAATCGCTGGTGAGCGATGCCCAGAGGGTTTCGCCGGCGGCCCGGGCCGAGGCCGGGTCGTGGACCGGGCAGGCGACACCACGCGCCGCGATGGTGGGTAGGTCCTTCCAGGGATCGGTGGGATCGGTCGGGGTCTTGTCGATGCGGCCGGCGGGGAGCGGGGTTCCGTCGGCGGTTGTCAGTCGACCGAAGCTCCCGGTCAGTTGGCGGATGTCAGCGGCGAGGAGGAGTTGTCGGGTGCTGGCAACCAGTGTGCCAGCGGGCAGCGGCGGAAGTTGGGGGACGACATCAAACGTGATGCCCAGGGCGCGGGTCCGACGCAGGTCGGGAAGTGGGCCGGTGGCGACGACCGTGATGGGAGCGCATCCGCCGCGATGGGCGGCAACGATGAGCCGATCGAGCAAGGTCAGGGCAACAACCTGGAGTCCGGCGGTGCCGGGGTCGGCAAGCAGGACGGCGGGAACAGCATGACGGGACGCATCCACGGCGGAACGAGGTGCGAGGTTTCCGTCTTGGGGGGGAAACTGCAAGGGGAGTTGCCAGACGCGTGGTTGAAGGCCGGGTGCCCCCACCCGGCATGGCGATGACGCACCGCGTGAGGGGAGTTCCCAGTTTCCAGATCAACGCGCTGCGGGAACCTGTACGCCGGAGGCGTTGGAGCAGATAGCCCCGGGTCGTGCGAAGCACGCACCCGGGGAAAGGGACGTTCATTTGGAATCCGTACCCCGGCAGAGGTGCGAAGATTCGCGACGCTGCAACCCCTGCCGGGGTAGGTGGCTCCTCAAGGACCCGAGACCCGGGGTTGCTCCGCACCCCGGGCTACCGGCACCAACGCCTCCGGCGTATCCCACCTGCTTCGTCCGTTACGGTTGCAGGGGATTCAGCACGAATCCGAGCGGGAGGAGTTCGCGGCTGGTGTACGGACGTTCGATGCCGTCGAGGTGGATGATGGCATCAGGGGCGAGTTCGAGGAGCCACTGCCGGCAGGCACCGCAGGGGGATCGGCCTTCCGGTCCCAGCGCGGGGGACGCGTCGAGGCAGGTGACGGCGACCGCCGTGAACCGGCGCGCTCCGGCGGCAATGGCTGAGGCGAGGGCGTTCCGTTCGGCGCAGAGGCACAGCCCGTAGGAGGCATTCTCCACGTTGCAGCCGGGGAACAGGCGGCCGTCGTCGGCGACGACGACGGCACCCACGCGGAACTGCGAATAGGGCGCGTAGGCCGCCAGGGCGGCCTTCCGGGCGGCGGCGATCAGGCTTTCACGGTCCGGGATCGATGGGCCGCCGGCAGGGGAGGCGGTCACTTGGCGGCGCTCTTCTTCCATTCCTCGATCTTCGTGACGAAGGCGGAAGGGCCACCCTTGAGGTATCCGACCTGACGACCGAGTTCCTTCCCGTCGGCATCGACGAGCACAAAGGTCGGGAATCCGCTGACGGCGTACTTCTTCTTGAGGGCCTCGTTCTGCTTCTTCACCTCGGGCGTCTGGGCCTTCTTGTTGGGGAAGTCCGCCTCGAAGAGCACGACGCTCTTGGCGGCGTAGTCAGTGAACTCCTTCAGGTCGAGGGCTTCCTTCTTCATCTTGATGCACCAGCCGCACCAGTCGGAGCCGGTGAAGTCGATGAGGATGGCCTTGCCGTCCTTCTTGGCCTGGGCCTGGGCCGCGGCGTAGTCGGTGGACCAGGCTTCGGCGGCGATGACGGAGAATCCGAGGGCCACCGTGGCGGCCAGGGTCAGCAGGAGCTTCTTCATGTTGTGACGATAGACACCGGAATCGGTCCGGCGTTTCAAGGAAGGTTTTTTGGGGGTCATCGTCGCATCCTGACAATGCCTCTTTTGGGGATCTGTTCGGGGCGGCAATGTCCTCATCGCCATGGAAACGGCTTTGGAACGGCGACGAGGACGTCGCCACCCCGTTCCGTGTGGGGACAGTGTCAGGACGCGGCTGCTACCTCGCGACTTCCGCGAACAGGGATTCCAGATCCTTGATATACCCGTCGAAGTCGTAGCGTTCGCTGACGAGTTGGAGGCCATTCTCGCCGAGCTGGCGGGCGTGGGGCTTGTTGTTGAGGAGTTCGTCGGTGCGGCGGGCGAAGGCGTCGCGGTCCATCCAGGGGACGAGGTAGCCGTTGTGGGCGTCGATGAGCCAGTCCTTGATGCCGCCGGCGTCGAAGGCGACGACGGGGAGGGCGTAGCGCATGACCTCGAGTCCGATGGTGGCGATGGGTTCGGGCCAGAGGGAGGAGAGGGCGACGACGGAGGCGAGGCAGGGGAAGATGCAGTGGGGGGATGCGGCGCGGGTGCAGATCTCGCGGGTGAAGTAGTTCTACTTGTAGCTCCGCATGCAATAGATGTCGTGGTCGTGGACCATGCGGACGAGGGGCTTCCCGGAGTCGACGAGCGCCTGGATGACGTCGGGGTTGAAGGCGGCGATGGCCTTGCGGGTGGTCTCGGCGCCGGCGTCGGGGTTGATGGGGAAGCGGTCGGGGAAGGTGGCATTCCAGCCGGCCTCGTTCTTGCCGGTGGACGGCCCGTGCAGGATGGCCATGTGATGGCCGCGCTTGCCGAGTTCGGTGGCGGTGATGTGGGCGTTGGCTTCCGCGCCGGCGAGGGCGCCGAAGCGTTCATGGACGTAGAGGAGCCTTATGTCATGGGGGGGATGACCGGAATTCTTCGACGAGCTGACGGACTTGGGGAAAGAGCTGCTGGAAGCGGGCTTCGAGGGCGGTGGACGCGGCGAGCTGCCCATCGGGTCGGGATTCGGAGGCGGCGATCTCGATTTCGAGGGCGGCGGCTTCGAGATGGAAGAATCCGAAGAGGGCGAAGCTGCCCTTCAGGGAGTGGGCGGAACGGCGGAGGGTGACGAAGTCGGTGCCGTCGGCGAGGCGGACGAGTTCGGCGAGGCGGATCGGGGTGTCGGTGACGAAGGCTTCGAGCAGTTCGACGACGCCTTCGTTGCCGAGATCGTCGGCGAGGGCCTTCGCGGTCTGGCGTGCGGTCTTGATCTCCTCGGCGAGGGCAGGATCGGTGGAGGGCTGTGCGCTGGCGGTGCTGGTGGTCGCGGCGGTGGTCGGGCCGGCAGGAGTGATGGCGGCTTCGGCGCGTTCGAGGGCGGCCTGGAGGAGGTCGGGTTTGACGGGTTTGGAGAGGTAATCGTCCATCCCGACGGCGAGACAGCGCTCGCGTTCGCCGGACATGGCGGCGGCGGTGAGGGCGATGATGCGGACGCGGTGGCGGTTGGGATTGGCGGCCTCGGCCTTGCGGATGGTCCGGGTGGCGTCATAGCCGTCGATTTCCGGCATGTGACAATCCATCAGGATGACGTCGTAGGGGAGGCGTTCGCAGGCTTCGACGGCTTCGCGGCCATTGACGACGAGATCGGCGACGTAGCCCAGCTTGGTGAGCATGAGCGTGGTGAGGCGTCGATTGATGTCGTTGTCCTCGGCCACAAGGATGCGCAGGGAGGAGACCTCGGTCCGGGGCTGGTGGGTTCCGGTGGAGGACGGGGCTGGGGAGGAGCTGGAGCGTGACACGGTGCGATCGATGATCGAGGCCAGGGCGGCGCGCTTGAGAGGTTTGGTGAGGAAGGCGTCGGCCCCGGCGCTGCTGCCGGTCTGGCGGACGGAGTCGGTGACGGTGCCAATGAGGACGAGCCTTGGGGTGCGGCGGTCGGGGCTGAGGCTGATCTTGCGGAGGGCTTCGAGGGTGGCCGGGCCGAAGAGGTTGCGGTCGATGATGAGGAGGTTGGGAAGGCGTGGCAGGCGGAGTTGTTCGAGGAGGGAATCCTCGGTGCCGCAAAGGATGGGATCGGAGCCGAGGGAGGACAGGTGGTCGCGGAGGGCGGCGCGCGTGTCGGGGTGATCCTCGGCGACGACGACGTGGATGGGTGGGAACTGGGAGCGTGCGGCTCCCGGGGGTTCGGAGACGGGGATGGTGAAGTGGAACTCGGAGCCTTGGGCGGGGGTGGACTCGACGTGGATGGCACCGCCCATGAGTTCGACCAGGCGCTTGCAGATGGCGAGCCCGAGGCCGGTGCCGCCGAACCGTCGGGTGGTGGAGGCGTCGGCCTGGGTGAACGGCATGAAGAGGCGGGAGATCTGTTCCTGGGACATGCCGATGCCGGAATCGCGGACAGCGAAGCGGAGGTGGGATTGTCCGGAGACGGGATGGGCGCGCTGGATATCGAGGATGACCTGGCCGTGCTGGGTGAACTTGATGGCGTTGCCGACGAGGTTGAGGAAGATCTGGCGGAGACGGCCGGCATCGGCGCGGACGCGGGCTGGAACGTCGGGGTGGACGTGGACGATGAGCTCGATGCCCTTCTCGATGGACTTCTGGGTGAAGAGGTCCATGACGCCTTCGACGACGGAGTCGAGGTCGAATTCCTCGGCGAAGATCTCGATCTTGGAAGCCTCGATCTTGGAGAAGTCGAGGACGTCCTCGATGATGCCCATGAGGGCTTCGCCGGAGGAGCGGACGGCCTCGACCATTTCCTTCTGGTGGGAGGTGAGGTTGGAGTCGAGGAGGAGCGACGACATGCCGATGATCCCGTTCATGGGGGTCCGGATCTCGTGGCTCATGGTGGCGAGGAACTCGGATTTCGCGCGGTTCGCGGCCTCGGCCTGTTCCTTGGCGCTGCGGAGTTCGAGTTCGGCCTTCCGGCGTTCGGTGAGGTCGGTGACGGTGGCGATGGAGCCGATGACGCGGCCATCGCGGCGGTGGGGGACGCCGGTGATGAGGGCGTAGGTGGGGGTACCGTCGCTGCGGCGGAAGCGGATCTCGTAGGCGGAGGACTCCTCGCGTTGGCGGGCTTCGCGGGCCTTCTCGAGGATGGGAACGTCCTCGGGGAAGACGAAGTCGGAGGGGCGGCGTCCGATGATCTCGGATTCCGGGAGGCCGACGAAGCGTGCGAAGGCATCGTTGGCGAAGGAGAACACGCCGTTTTCGTCGCTGACGGTGAGGCCCTGGCCCATGAGGTTCATGACCTGGAGGGCGAAGTCCCGCTGACGTTCGATCTCGGCCTCGGACTTCTTGCGTTGGATGAACTGCCCGACCTGGTTGCCGAGGGAGATGAAGAGCTGGAGGAGATCCTGGTCGGGGTCGTCGGAGTGGCGGGAGAAGAGTTCGATGATGCCGAGGAATTCGCCTTCGGCGCGGCACGGGAAAGCGAAGGCGCCGTGGAGTCCGCACTGGGCGGCGGCGGCGCGACGGGGGCTGTCCTGAAGGGCGGTGAAGTTGGCGATCCAGAGGGCGCGGCCCTCGGTCCAGACGCGTCCCGGGAGCCCTTCGCCGGGGCGGACCCGGAAGTCCTCGGCGGCTTTGAGGAACTCAGCGAATTGGCCATCGGGACTGATCCAGAAGGATTCGGAGCGGAGGCTGGTGCCGTCGTCCGTGGGCGCCCAGAAGACCGCGGCGGGCCATCCGAGGGAGGTAGCGATGGCCTGGAGGCAGCGGGCGATGCCGGTGGGGATGGAGGTGGCTTCGGCGAGGGTGCGGGAGACCTCGTACTGGAGGGCGCGGCGATGGTCGCTGCGGACGCGTTCGGTGATGTCGCGTTCGAGGGCCATGAAATTGCAGATCTGGCCCTCGGCGTCCCGGATCGGCTGGATCTCGAGGTGGAGCCAGTACTTCTGGCCGGCCTTGTTGTAATTGAGGATCTCGAGGTCGACGGGTTCACCGTTGCCGAGGCGCTCACGGATCATGGCCACGGATCGGGGATCCGTTTCCGGGCCCTGGAGGAGGTCGCCGGGCTTGCGGCCGGCGGCTTCGGCGAGGGTGTAGCCGGTCAGGCGGGTGAAGCCGGCGTTGACCCATTCGATGAGACCGCGGCGATCGCTGATGACGACGGCCTGGTCGGTCCGGTCGGCGACGAGGGCGAGCTTGTGGGCCACGGCGGCCTGGGCGCGGAGTTGTTCCTCGGCGAGGCGCAGGGCGGTGTTCTGTTCCTGGAGCCGGCCGTTGGTGGCCGTCAATTCGGTGCGTTGGTGGCGCAGCCGTTCGGCGAGCTTCTGGAGGTCCGCGACGGTGGCCTTCTGGGCCTGGACGCTCTGGAGGAGGTCGAGGGCGGGATCGTGGATGGCGAAGTCGTCGAGGAGCAGTCCGAGCTTCCGGAGGGTGCCGATGTCCGTGAGCCACGGGGAACCGAGGAAGACGATGCCGCCGTCTTCGAGGGGTAGGACCTGACCGCGCAGGAGCACCTCGGTGCCGGCGACCTGGATGAGGAAGAGGAGTTGGCTGAACTCGCGGAAGGACTCGACCGAATGTGGCGGCGGGATCTCGGGTTCGCGGAGGTTCAGGACCTCGTCGAACAGGGGGCACCGGACGAGATCGGGGCAGAGGCGGAGGAGCGAGGACCCGGCCTGGGTGATCCTGCCGGTGGCGTCGCAGGAGAAGTGGAACGGGAAGGCAATGGCGAACTGCTCCGGCGTCAGACCCACCTTGCCCGGGAGGAGGGAGGTCTGGGCTGGAGGTTGCATGGCGGGCCGTTCCGGCGGGATGGGTCAGGCAGTGGGGGCGGACCAGGCGACGCGGAACGTGTCCGACTGGGACTCGGGTGTCCGGCGGACGACATGTTCCACGGTGACGGGGGTCTGGTACATTTCGCCGAGTCCATCGAGGACGCCGACGACAAAGGGAGCGAGGCCGTCGCGGTGGGTCTGGTAGTGGAGGAGGAGGCTGGACTCGGTCAGTTCCGTGATGCTGAAGCGGGGGGGCTTCAGGTTGGGGAACATGAGCTTGATGCGGGAATGGAAGTTGGGGAGGCCGGCGAGGAAGTCCGGCAGGGTGCGGCCGCTGGCGGCAAGGAGGTCGCCGTAACCTTCGCGGGCGGTCTTGAGGATCCAATGGCGGCCGAAGGCGTGGAGGATCTTTTCGGCGGGGAGTCCAAGGACTTCGCTGGCGGCGCCGACGAGGCCGTAGGTCATGGAATCGGGATATCCCTCGTGGCTGAGGAACATCTCCTCCTCGACGCCGGCCTTCGCCTTGATCTGCTCCCACTTGTCTGGGCCGAAGCTGGTGCAGACCAGATCTTCGATGGCCTTGTTTACCATCCCGTACATGCCCCGAGCGTAGACGGAAGGGCGAACGGACGGCGATGGAAATTCCCGGTCAGGCGGCGGATCCGGCGGCGTGGCCGGATGCCCAGGCCCATTGGAAGTTGAAGCCGCCCAGCCATCCGGTGATGTCGACGACCTCGCCGATGAAGAACAGGCCGGGAACGGAACGGCTTTCGAGGGTTTTCGAGGAAAGTTCGGCGGTGTCGACACCGCCCAGGGTGACTTCAGCCTTGGGATATCCTTCGTCGCCGGCGGGTTGGATGGTCCATCCGCTGAGTTGGGCGACGAGGGATTCCAGGTCCTTCCGGGAAAACTGGGCGAGGGGGCGGTCGGAGATGCCGCGGCTGCACCAGGCCCTCCGCACCGTCTGGCCCGATCGCCTC
>Ga0172372_10010470_pt1 | contig 11872 bp, 12 predicted proteins | sample LakKiv5m_2_FD_114544 | JGI IMG/M metagenome (GOLD analysis project Ga0172372, IMG submission 114544) | Freshwater microbial communities from Kabuno Bay, South-Kivu, Congo - kab_092012_9.5m | ecosystem: Environmental > Aquatic > Freshwater > Lake | place: Democratic Republic of the Congo... | reverse complement strand
TTCTGTCGCAGTCCTGCTATGTCAGCCATGTCACAGTCCTAGGGTGGTGCGCAGCACGTCGATCTTGGGTATGTAGATCTCCACGCCCTTGGCGAAGTCCCAGGGCGGCGCGGTCAGGGTATTGGGATTGCGCTGATAGAACACCCACCACAGCTGGCTGTCGGCATAGAGGTCGTTGGCCAAGAGATCTGGACGATACTGATAGGTCTCGTTGATCATGAACAGGATGTCGTCCGCAAATCTGGGTATGGGACGGTCCACCATCACATCCAGGAAGAACTGGCTGTAGCCAGTGAGGAAGTAGGGACTCGCGGCAGTATAGTCAGCCATCACCAGAATCCTCGAGGTTGCAGCCTACCAGTGGCATACTCTTTCAAGCTGAACTGCTGGCTGACCTGCTGCCGGCTCTGCATGGGGTGCAGCACGATCGATATCTCCATCCGGGTGGGTACGTAGGTCGGCCGGCTCAAGCCCAAGGTAGGTGGTGGTGGTGGTGAGACCTGGCCACCACGCGGCAGACCACCGGTACGCGCATTCCTCAATCGCTGCAGGGCCGATGAAAAGCGATTGGTCGGGAGGCTCTGTCGATCGCGCCGTTTCAGGAGATTGGTACCGTCCTGGTTGGGAGCACCAGCACGGATGTAGTCCACGTCCGTGGGCAGGTTATAGTTGAATGAGCCGATCACGCAGGGCGCATCCACGTACTGGCTCTCGCCCAGGGCCGAGAGATAGACCAAGGGCGGAGGGGCGCCGCGATTGCCGTCCTGGCCATAGAACATCTTGGTCACTGATCGGAAGAAATGGATCACGGCCAAGAGATAGGCCGCTTCAGTAGAGTCCTGGGCGGTAAACACACCGGTTATGTTGATGTCATCTATCGAACTGCCTTGATAGAAGAATCCACGATAGTTGGAGTGCGTGAGATTGTAGCTGTTGTAGTTGGCCTTGTAGGCGGTCTGGATAGATGGCGTGTAAGGGAAGATCACGCCGTCGCTCACGGCCAAGGGCTGCAGGATGCCGGGATTGGCGGCCTTGTATAGATAGTCGGCCGCTGGCGCCAGGCGCAGGCGCACGCGCCAGTCGGCCGAATCCACGTTGTTGCCACGCTGCTCTCTTATGCTCTGTTGGTTGCGGGCGTTGTCGACCGCGGCCTTGGCGATCGAAGCATCGGATACCACGCTCTCGCCCGCTATCCGGGGATCAGCCGAGAAGTCGCCAATCACTTCGCTCTCTGTGAGAGGTGCTGGAGCAGTGACCAATCCCACGTTCTCACCTGCTATCCGGGGGTCGGACGAGAAGCCGGGCACCACTTCGCTTTCGGTCGAAGCGGGTGTGAGCGGCGGGAAGCCGGCATTGGGATCAAATTCAGCATCGGGATCGGGATAGCCGCTTTCGAACGCGCTGACCGACTCCGGCAGGCTGGCCGGGAAGCCGGCGTTGGGATCCACTTCCGGTGGCAGGGGTTCGAATATGTCCCCGGTCTCGGGATTGCGGCGCAGGTTGCTGATGGCGCCGGTCTCGTCTTGTATGATGGTGGGGTCGGCCTCGATGACCGTGGGCGTGAGCGCCGGGAAACCGGCGTTGGGATCAAAGTTGGGATCAAATGCTTCACCCAGCCCAGGATCCACATTGGCATCCACATCACCCGGTTGCGTGCTGCTAGCACGTATGGGCGTACCGTCGGGTATGTTGGTTATGCCAGCTGCGTTCAGCTCCTCTCGCGTGAACGCGACCGAATCGGCCTGGAACCCGCGCGGTCGATCCAGCCCGGGGATAGAAGGTGCTTCCGTGATGTTGGTGGCCGTAGACGATTGTAGGGGCGCAGGCACATCCGTCAAGGTCTGCCCAGGTGTGTTGTTGGTGGTGTTGGGATTGATGATCTGCTGATTGTTGGCAGAATTGGCCGTGTCTGTGGCCTGTATGTTTTGTCCGCCCGCGGCAGCGGCTTCGGCCTCTCGCCGGGCCCGGCGATCAGCGGCTGTGGTCACCCTCGTGGCTTGAGGCACGCCAGTGAAGGCTTCATATTCAGCATCTGATACCTGGACCAAACGTCCATCTTGCAAGATGAAAGGCATGCGATTTCCTTGGTCTTGTATTTATTAGACCCAAAAACGGCTGCGATAATGTGTGAAATATTTGACACAAGTGTCAAACCCTGTATAATAAGTATGTTCCTAGGAGAAACGCGTTGTCTATCACTCCCCCACCCAAGGTCAATTATCTCAACAACAAAGACCTCTTAAAAGAGATACATCTCAGCAAAAACACCTACTGCGCCTATCGTGATCCTGCAACCGATCACCAGTATGATTTGATCTTGCCCAGCGTGGCCAAGATCAACCAGCGCACTATCGCAGAAGCCCGGCGCAATCGCGCCCTGCGCCTGACCAAAGAAACCGGCGCGGAAGTGAACGAGAAGCGGATACCCAACACCGATCTGGTGTTCAGAGTCATGACCTGGGAACACATACCGCTCGCTCCCAAGAAACAGCCCAAGGCCGCCGCCAAGAAAAAGCGGATCGAGGACATCTTGGGCTTTGACGAACTGCCGCCCGAAGATCCCCTGGCCGACGTGATCGAAGAAGTGGTCCTGGATCCTACGCATGTGAGAGTGAACTTCCCCCCATTCTGGCACTATCGCATAACCGATCATAAAGTACCTTACGTGGTGGGCAAGAGCCACTGGCAGGGTGACGTGGACACGGGTTCGTACTCGCGCGAGCACGGTAACATGACCCGCAAGCTGGCTCAGATGTTCATGAAACTGTGCGAGCGATACGCCACACGATCAAACTGGAGAGGATATACCTACAACGAAGAGATGCGGGGGCAGGCCCTGCTGCAGCTCAGCCAGATCGGACTCCAGTTCGATGAAAGCAAGAGCTCCAATCCCTTCGCCTACTACACCGCGGCCATCACCAACTCGTTCACCCGTGTGCTCAACATCGAGAAGAAGATGCAGAACATCCGGGACGACATCCTGGAGATGAACGGACTCAATCCCAGCTGGACTCGGCAGTACTCAAACTCAGCCCAGCCCAGCCAGGTTGCAACACCCTCAGAAGAATAGTATACTCGCTAGATGGCTAATCTATTCAAGCGGGCTATCGCTTTCACGGACATACACTTTGGCCTGAAAAGCAACAGCCTGTTACACAATCAAGACTGCGCCAGTTTTGTAGACTGGATCATAGAAATTGGCCGCGAGCACGGCTGCGAGACCGGTATGTTTCTCGGAGATTGGCACCATCATCGTGCAAGCATCAATCTCCAGACCCTGGACTTCAGTCTGCAGGCATTAGAGAAACTAAGCAAAGCGTTTGATCGCTTCTATTTCATTCCAGGCAATCACGACCTTTACTATAGAGACCGGCGAGACATACATGGTGCGGCCTGGGCCCGGCACATACCCAATATCATCATCTGCAACGATTGGCTGCAAGAAGGCGATGTTGTGATAGCGCCCTGGTTGGTAGGTGACGATCATAAACGCATACAGAAAATGAGCGCTCGCTACATGTTTGGACACTTCGAGCTGCCGCACTTCAAGATGAACGCCATGGTAGAGATGCCCGATCATGGTGAGATTGGTGTGGATCACTTTGGTGGTTTTGACCGCGTGTTCTCTGGTCACTTCCACCTGCGGCAGGAGAAACGGAACGTGACCTACATCGGCAATGCGTTCCCCCACAACTTCGCCGATGCCGGCGACGCCGACCGTGGAGCCATGATCCTAGAATGGGGAGGCCAACCAGAATACCATGCTTGGCCGGCACAACCCGTGTATAACGTATGGGACTTGAGCCATGTGATCGATCATGGTGATCAAATCCTTAGACCCAACATGCATGTGCGGGTAAATTTAGACATTGAAATTTCTTACGAAGAAGCCAACTACATCAAAGAAACTTTCATCACCCGGCATGGCTTGCGAGAGATGGCGCTCATGCCCAACAAGCGAGCCGCCTTAGAGGAAGACATGGCTCCGGGCGATGTCAAGTTTGAGTCAGTGGATCAGATCGTTACTGATCAGATTACACGGATTGAATCGGAATTTTACGATTCTCGACTGCTGTTACAGATCTATCAAGCGTTATGACCACACTGGCCCTAACAGGACACACACGAGGATTGGGAGCGGTTATCAATCAATATCTCGCACACAAAGGCCATGTTGTGTTGGGCTTCAGCCTTACTAATGGCCATGATCTACGTGACCACAGCCAAGTGGGTCGCATGATCGATCGGGTGCAGGGATCCGACTGGTTCGTCAACTGTGCCAAGCCCGACTACGCACAGAGCCAGATACTGTATCGTTTGATGGCTTCGGGCTTTGATGGCCGAGTGTTGAATATCGGCAGCCCGGTAGTGCATCGTGCCACTGGCTGGAGCGATTTAGGTCTCCTGGAATATTCCACCCAAAAAGTGGCCCTGCATCATGCACACCAAATGCTGGCCCCGCTCTATCCATCCCAGTTGATCATGTGGGAACCTGATCACACACTAGACTATCAATATGTGTCGGGATATCTTGAGAGACTAGGATTATGAACAAACGAGACTTTTTAGTGCATGATTCCCTGTGTCCTTTGCCTTGGACCGGGATATTCGTCAATCCAGATGGCCAGATCAGAAACTGTGCGATCAGCCGGGCCGATCTGGGCAACATACATGAAACCGATCTTGACGAAATATTGACAGGCCCTGTCAATCAGACCATCCGTAAAGACATGCTGGCCGGACAACGCCACGCCCGATGCGATGCCTGCTATCAAGTGGAAGACAATGCCGGCAATCGCCACCACAACCAAAGCAATCGTAGCTGGTACACGAAATTGGCCATCCGACATCATCAGGATCTAGAGATCTTTGATCATACCGATCGATTTTTGCCCACAGTGCTGGACCTGCGGTGGCGTAACACCTGCAATCGTGCCTGCATCTACTGCGGCCCAGATCTCAGCAGTCTATGGCAAGACATGATGGACATGGAATACAAGATTGATGAATCGGTACTGGAGCGATCAAAAAACTATATTTTTCAAAATCTATCCACAGTCAAACATGTTTATCTGGCCGGTGGCGAACCCCTGGTCATTAAAGAAAATCAAGCTCTGCTGGAACGACTGCTGGAAATCAATCCTGGTGTAGAGATACGCATCAACAGCAATATCGGCAACATCAATACTCCGGTCTTCCGTCTCCTGGAGCGATTCTCCAATGTAATGTGGACCATCAGCGTGGATTCCATGGCACAATCATTTGAATACATGCGTTGGCCCGGCCGATGGGACGAGTTCTTGACCAATCTCAAGACTATCCAGGGCCTGGTGGGCGATCGCATCAACTTCAACATGGTCTGGTGCATACTCAATGATCGAGACATCCTGAGCACTGTGGATTTCTTGATCGATCAAGGCTTCCACGAAAACATGTTTATCATCCAGTGCTTGACCTCTCCCTGGACCTTGAGCGTGATCAATTTGCCAGTGGCCGAACGCGATCAGCTGAAAAACTCTCTCTTGTACCGGCGTGCCCGGGCCGATACCAATTACTGGCTTTACAAAAGCCTTTCATCCATGTATAATTTTTTAGATAATCCCAAGATTGGCAGGCTCACAATGTTTTTTGATCGCATACCGCTGGAACCCGGTCTGGCAGGAACAGTGAAATTTTTGCAGGCCATAGACGCTATGCGGGGCACCAACAGCAGAGACATTTTTCAAAGACTCTACCAATATCAATGATACAGATACGTAATCTCACAGTACGTAATTTCATGAGCGTGGGCAATGCCACGCAAGCCATAAACTTTGATCGCCGCGATCTCACCCTGGTCCTGGGAGAGAATCTAGACCTAGGCGGAGATGGATCTCGAAACGGCACGGGCAAGACCACCATCATCAATGCCCTGAGTTATGCCCTGTATGGACAGGCCCTGACCAACATACGCCGGGACAACCTCATCAACAAGACCAATGGCAAAAGCATGCTGGTCAGCCTGGACTTCCACGTGAACGGACGAGACTACAGGGTAGAGCGTGGTAGGAAACCTAACGTTCTCAAGTTCTACGTCAACAACGAAGAGCAGGCCGCGGAAGATGACAGCCAAGGTGACAGCCGCGAGACCCAGGAAGCCATAGAATCTGTCCTGGGCATGACCCACGACATGTTCCGGCATGTCGTGGCGCTCAACACCTATACCGAACCATTCCTGGCGCTCAAGGCCAACGATCAGCGCGCGATCATCGAGCAACTGTTAGGCATCACTCTACTAAGCGAGCGCGCGGAACGGATCAAAGAGATCAATCGTGAGACCAAAGATTCGATCACGCAGGAAGAGATGCAGATCCGGGCCATCCAAGAAGCCAACCGACGGATAGAAGAACAGATTGAAAGCCTGAAAAAGCGACAGACTCTATGGATGAACAAGCAGCAGGAAGATTGCGCACGTTTCGAACAGGCCATCGCCGCGCTGGAACATATCGATATCGAGGCTGAAGTGCAGGCCCATCGCGATCTCGAGCAGTTCCATGCACGCAAGAAACAGATTGACGAGCACAGCAAGTGGATCCGGCAGATCAAACAAGAGCAGTCCAAGCTGATCCGAGAACAGGACAAACTCCGGCGAGAAATAGCTGCGCTTGATGATCACAAGTGCTATGCCTGCGGCCAGGATCTCCACGACACCAAACAGGATGAGATCCGCCAGGCCAAACAAACGGCGTTGGAAGAAGCGGGCCTGCAGTATGTCACCAACGACACGCAGTGGCATGAGCACACGAACGAACTGGACGACCTGGGCGAACTGGGTCGGGCACCAACTGTGTTCTACGACACCCTAGAACTGGCTCTCAATCACAAGGCCAGCCTGGATGGTCTGCGCAGAGATCTCGCCAATCGCGAAAGCGAAACTGACCCGTATGGTGAACAGATCACGGACATGCAACAACAGGCTCTGCAAGCGGTGACTTACGACACCTTGAACGAGCTCACACGCCTGCAAGAACACCAGGACTTTCTGCTCAAGCTCTTGACCAACAAAGATAGTTTCATACGCAAGAAGATCATCGAGCAGAATTTGAGCTACCTCAACCAGCGCCTGACCTGGTATCTAGACCGTATAGGCTTACCGCACTCGGTCATATTCCAGAACGATCTCTCAGTAGAGATACAGGAACTGGGACGCGATCTGGACTTTGACAATCTATCGCGCGGTGAACGCAACAGATTGATCTTGAGCATGAGCTGGGCCTTCCGAGATGTGTGGGAGAGCTTGTATCATCCCATCAACGTGCTGTTCATCGATGAGTTGGTAGATTCGGGCATGGACACGCAGGGTGTGGAGAACAGCCTGGCACTACTCAAGAAAATGAGCCGCGAACGCCATAAATCAATTTGGCTGGTCAGTCATCGGGACGAACTGGCCGGTCGCGTGGAAAACATACTCCGAGTAATCAAAGAAAACGGGTTCACATCCTACAACACAGATGTGGACGTGGTCTGATGCACGTGATACTCACCGTACCAAGGAAAGCAGCGGTCCGACCAGCTGCGGCCTTGGGTGTGATCAAGCGCATCTTGACCGAGCAGGGCGTGCATAGTCGGTGTTTTGACATCAATCTCGACTATTGGACTACCCTGCAGGGCACTGCCGATCCCGCGCTGTTCAACGAAATAGACGAGTTCCTTTTTGTTAAAAATCGTGAACTTGGCACAGAAGCCATGCAGATATTCAATGCGTTCATCGATAAGTGGATCGACCAGATCGCACAGCAGGAGCCACAGCGTCTGTTGATATCTGTGTTCAGTTGGCAGGCGCAGCGATTCACCGAGCAATTCCTGCGCCGCTGGAGAGAGCACAACACATGCGAAGTGATCATCGGAGGACAGGGCCTCATACGCGAGGAAAATGGCAGCTGGGCCAATAGTCCAACTTTTGCTCATTATCTCCTGGCACAAGGGCTGATCGACCACTGGATACGCGGAGAAGCCGAGACCACGCTGCCTGCCATCTTGCAAGGACGCTATGATGTGCCGGGCATAGACAGCGATGAAATGGCCACCAGGAGCGACATCCGTGAGCATGCGCCCATGGACTTTTCTGACTTTGACATCTCTGCCTACAAGAGTGGCATCGCCACGGGGGTGCTGCCAGTAGAAAGCAGCCGTGGGTGCGTGCGGCGATGCCTGTTCTGCGACATACCTACCATGCACGGTGGCTATCGCAGCAAGTCTGGCCGGCAGCTGGCGCAAGAACTCATACACTACTACGATCGGTATGGCGTGAGTGATTTTTTCTTCCATGATGCCTTATGCAACGGTAGCATGCGAGATTTCAGAGAATTCAATCAGGCTCTGATAGATTTCTATCACTCACGTAGCCTGCCTGATCGCACCATGACCTACAGCAGCCATGCCATCGTGCGACGGGCCACGGCCATGCGGCCGCGCGATTTCGATCTCATGGCACGTGCCGGGGCCGAGACCATGGTCCTGGGCGTGGAAAGCGGGAGCGATCAAGTGCTGGCCAGCATGCGCAAGGATTTCACCCAGGCCGATCTCGACTACACCATGAAGCACTATAGCCGCACTGGTATCTTGGTCTACTTCCTCATGATCACTGGCTGGCCCACAGAGACCGAACAGGATCATCAGGCCAGCCTGGACATGCTCACGCGCTATCAGAAGTATGTGGCCGATGGAACCATAATCGGTGTGAATCTGGGCACCACCTTGACCATCGAGCAGGGCACGCCCATGTACGATCAGCCAGAACTGGTGCATGTGAAGGGATTGGATGGACGGCTGCCTCAGGGACCCGATTGGGTATGCACCATCAACCCCGATCTCAATTACAAGCGCCGCATCATGCGCAGGATCGAGATACAGGAACACTGCAATCGCTTGGGCTATACATTCTGGAAGGGTGATGATCAGCTCAAGATCATGATGGACAAGTATCAAGAGAGATTGGCCCGCATACAGGAGATGATACATTGAATCTCAGCATCCGCCTGAAACTGGGCATGCATTTTGGACCGCCTACGATCAAGATCGCCGTGGATGATTATCTCCTGCTGCATGATGGCGTGGCACAGGAACAGTTTGATTTTGCTGTGCCTTTGGACGACGGCCACCACGAGCTCAAGATCATACACTATGGCAAGACCGTGCATGATCACGTGCTGGACGATAGCGGACAGATCTTGCATGATCGTTATGTGGCCGTAGAGGGCATCAACATGGATGATGTGTCTCTGCATGAAGAACTGTGGCAGGCCCGTTTTTTCCCGGTATACATGCACAAGGCCGATCACGAACCCTACTATATTTCCCCAAATCTCTATCTTGGGCACAACGGCTCCTGGATCATGGAGTTTGCCACGCCCGCTATCTCGTGGTTGATAGCCCGGCGACAGCCGGGTCCAATATTGGACGGCACTATCTTCAAGAGCAGCCGTGAGACCTTGCAAGAAATGAAACGCGCTTTCCAGGACCTGCCCGATGTTTGACATCACCAGCATCCGAGAATACCAGATAGAGATTACCACCTACTGCAACGCGGCCTGTCCCCAGTGCCCCCGCAACATCAACGGTGGCAGCGTGAACCCATATCTGCCATTGGGCCACCTCGAGCGAGAGGTGATTGATCGTGTGTTTGATGCTGATCTGTTGGCGCGATTGGACCAGATATTTTTCTGCGGCAGCTATGGTGATCCCATCATGCACCCGGATTTCCTAGCGATATTGTCCGATTTGCGCCGGAAAGCGCCTGATCTCTGGTTGTATGCGCACACCAACGGCGGTGCACACGCGTCTGATTACTGGCAGGAGATGGCCAGCATCATGGCCGGACATGGGCAGATAGATTTTGGCATAGATGGGCTGGCCAGCAGCCTGCCGCTCTATCGCCGCAACGTGGAGTTTGATCGTGTGATCGAAAATGCGCGCGCATTCATCCAGGCCGGCGGCCGGGCACAATGGAATTTCATCGTGTTTGAACATAACGAGCACGAGATCGATCAGGCCCGCGAACTGAGCCAACGCCTGGGCTTCTACAAGTTCCTGCCACGGCGCACTGGGCGATTTTATCATCATACCCAAGAGTGTGAGATAGCTGAATGGCCGGTCATGGATCGCGCTGGTCAGGTGATCTATCACATAAGACCTCCAGGTCAAGTGCAATGGCAAAACCCCAGCGTGAATCGCTTGCCCGATCTCCGGGCACAGTACGGTGATCTCACAAGGTATTGGGATACCACGCCCATCACCTGCGATGCTGCCCAGGGTCGCAAGGTGGTAATAAACGCCCAGGGATTGGTCCTGCCTTGCAATTTCTTCAATCACAATCTATATGATGCCAGGTTTTACGACAGCGACATCTTGCCTGGACGGCACGCCTTGCACGACCGCCAGGCACGCAATCAAGTGCGACAGTTCCTAGAATCACACGCACTTCATAGTCTGGACATCCATCATCACTCGCTGGCAGAAATTTTTGATTGTGCCATGTGGTCTGATCTGGTGCGCAGTTGGACGCAGGACTTTGCACACGGTCGGCTGTTTGAGTGCGCCATGACCTGCGGCGAAAAATTTACCAAAGTATGGGATCAAGGAGGAAGCACGAGATGAAACACATGATCACGGGAGGCAATCGTGGCTTGGGTCTAGTATTGGCCACGGAATTTAACGGCCGCAGTTACAGCCGGCAGGACGGATTTGACATCACAAAAGATCGCACACAATTGGCACAAGAAAGCCTGGCCTATGATGTGTTCATCAACAACGCATTTGATGGTCCGTTTCAGGAAAGTTGGGCGGATTTTGGCCAAGTCAAACTGCTATACGAAGTTGCCATGCTCTGGCAACAGCAAGGCAAGGCCGGCTGGATCATCAACATTGGATCGGTAGGCAGCGAGGATATTGTGGCGCCGGAACCGTCATGGGAAACCTATCGCGTGAACAAGAGCGCGCTCAAACATCACAGCCAGCAGTGGACCCGGGCGTTCAAGCAAAACCAGGTGCCTTTCCGCACCAGCTTGATCACTGTGGACCGACTGGACACGCCACTCAGCCGCAGCAGGCCCACTTGGACTGGCAACGGCCATGATCTGCATGATGTGGTTGAAATGGTCCGCGTGTGTCTTAACGTAGCGCCTAATACCTGCGTGGAAGAAATAGTGGCCTGGGTCAATCTCGACCATAAACACACATGAATGACATGGCTTTACCAAGCGACCGAAATCACCGAACTTCCCGAAACCTGCGTTGGTTTCGTCTATTTGATCACCAATAGACTGACCGGCAGGCAATATATTGGCAAAAAACTGGCACGATTCAAGAAGACCACATATAAAACTGTCAAATTCAAAAACGGCAAGAAAAAACGCAAGAAAATCAAAGGCAGCACCAATTCGGACTGGCAGACCTACTGGGGCAGCAATGAAGAATTGTCAGCAGACGTGATCTTGTTAGGCGAAGAAAACTTCACGAGAGAAATACTTTACTACTGCTCCAGCCGGGCCGAATGCAGCTACATCGAAGCCCGTGAACAGTTCTCCAGGCGCGTGTTAGAATCAGACGACTACTACAACGGGCACATACAGGTCCGCGTGCATGGCAGTCACATCAAAGGCAAATTACAAGGCTGATCAGACTCCGTGACCAGTGACAGGACTGGTCCCCATTGAGGCTGCGTTCGCGCCGCCAGAAGATCTTGGGTGTCAAAGGCAAGAACCAACTAAGGTTCGAATGATTGGGTCACTGTGAAAAAGATACAAACCCAGCGCACACGACTTCGCTTGTAGGGGTCTGACTGCGTTCCGTTGTGAGTCAAGGCTGGAGTAGGGGGTAGAGCACGACCGCCTCC
>Ga0172372_10010469_pt1 | contig 11872 bp, 9 predicted proteins | sample LakKiv5m_2_FD_114544 | JGI IMG/M metagenome (GOLD analysis project Ga0172372, IMG submission 114544) | Freshwater microbial communities from Kabuno Bay, South-Kivu, Congo - kab_092012_9.5m | ecosystem: Environmental > Aquatic > Freshwater > Lake | place: Democratic Republic of the Congo... | reverse complement strand
CTCGATCTCGATCCATCCGAGATCACCGGATTCCTCGTCACGCTCGGTCAGACCCTGCTGCGCTACGCCGCCAGCTTCGGCAGCCAAATGGTCTTGGGTGCGCTCAATACGACCTTGGCGTTTCTGCTGATGTTATTCCTGCTTTTTTTCATGCTACGCGACGGCCGCCATTTCCTCGCGCGCATCACCCATCTGCTACCGATCGACCACGGACGGCGGGAGCAGCTATTCACACTAATCGCCAATACAACCCGCGCCGTGGTGTTCGGGTCTGGACTCACAGCGATTTTTCAAGGGGCGCTCACGGGGATCGGCTTTGCCCTGACCGGCCTGCCCTCTCCGGTGGTGTTCGGCGTGCTCGCGGCACTGTTCTCTTTACTGCCTGCGGGTGGAACCGCGTTTGTTTGGGCGCCTGCCGCGCTGGCACTTCTGGGCATGGGGCACTCCGGTGCGGCCGTGTTCATGCTCGGTTGGGGTGCATTGATCTCGATCTCCGACAACTTTCTGCGCCCCCTGCTCGTATCGAAACATGCGCACGTCTCGACACTGGCGGTGTTCATGGGCGTCATCGGCGGCGCAGCGGCCTTCGGTGGCATCGGGTTGATCATCGGACCTGTGTTGTTGACGCTGGTCTCGGCGCTACTCGGGTTCATCGAAGAAACGCGAGCGCAGGACTCCAGCAAAAATCCTTAAGCAGGTCCGACGATTCGCTCTAGAATCGCCTCCCTCTTTTCGATCGTCGCCAACATTCCATTGCCATGGACGTTTCGCCCATCCTCAACCCGCTCAACGACGCCCAGCGCGAGGCTGTGACGGCGCCGATCGGACCCGTGCTCGTACTCGCCGGAGCGGGTAGCGGAAAGACCCGCGTCCTCACGCATCGCGTGGCCTGGCTCATCGAGGCGGAAGGTGTATCAGCCCACAGCGTGCTGGCCGTCACCTTTACCAACAAGGCCGCGGGTGAGATGAGAGCGCGCATTGAAGCCTTGCTTGGGATGCCGGGCGCGGCACTTTGGATCGGTACATTTCACGGTATCGCCCATCGCCTGCTGCGTCTGCACTGGCGGGAAGCCAACCTTCCCCAAACATTCCAGATTCTCGATGGCGACGATCAACTCAGACTGATCAAAAAGATTCTCAAAGCGCAGGCGCTCGATGAGACGCGCTGGGTCCCTCGCGATATCCAATACTTCATCAACCAAAACAAAGACGAGGGGATGCGCCCCAAGGCGATGAAGGATGGCAATGATCCAACTCGTCGTCAGTTCATCAAGTTGTACCAAGATTACGAGGACGCCTGTCAGCGAGCCGGTGTCGTCGACTTCGCCGAACTGCTGCTGCGCGCATTCGAGTTGTGGCGCGACAATCCTGAGATGCTAGGCCACTATCGTCGCCGCTTCCGGCATGTGCTGATCGACGAGTTCCAGGATACGAACACCATCCAATATGCCTGGATGAAATTGCTCGTCGGGTCAGAGGGTGCGCCCTTCGCCGTCGGCGACGATGATCAGTCGATCTATCGTTGGCGCGGCGCCCGGGTCGAAAACCTGCAGACGTTCCGACGCGACTTCCCCCACGCGCGCCTCGTCAAACTCAAACAAAACTATCGCTCGACTGGCACCATCCTCGATGCGGCCAATGCACTCATCGCGAACAACAGCGGACGCCTCGGCAAGAACCTCTGGACGAGCGGAACGCGCGGCGAGCCCATTCGTTTGTATGCGGCATTCAACGAGCGTGACGAAGCCGAATTCGTACTTCAGCGCATCAAGGAGTGGACGTCGCGCGGCGGGAATCGACGCGACATCGCCATTCTTTATCGATCGAATGCTCAATCGCGAGTGTTCGAAGAAGTGTTTTTGTCAGCCCGAATTCCTTACCGAGTTTACGGCGGGCTCCGCTTCTTCGAACGAGCCGAAATCAAGGACGCTCTCGCCTATCTCAGACTCGTGTCCAACCGACACGATGACACGTCGTTCGAGCGCGTCGTCAATCTTCCAACGCGAGGGATCGGCGCCAAGAGCCTCGATACGCTACGGGAGCAAGCGCGAGCAGCCAGCAGCTCCCTTTGGACGGCAGCGACCACGGCGTCGGGTGGACTCGGCGCCAAAGCCAGCGCCTCCATTCACGGGTTCCTACAGTTAATCGATCGGCTCGCTGAGGATACGCGGGGCCTCGCGCTGCACGAAATCGTCGATCAGGTGATCAACTCGAGCGGTCTCCTCGAACATCACCGCAAAGAAAAAGCGGAACGTGGCGAAGCCCGGGCCGAGAACCTGCTCGAGCTCGTCTCCGCAGCGCGCGGCTTCGAGCCTGAAAGAGTCGACGGCGAAGATCTCCCTCCGCTCGAGGCGTTTCTCGCGCATGCGGTACTTGAGTCGGGCGAGGGTCAAGCCGAGGCTTGGGAAGACTGCATTCAGATGATGACTCTGCACACCGCCAAGGGGCTCGAGTTCCCGCTCGTGTTTCTCGCGGGCCTCGAAGACGGGCTGTTCCCGCATCAACGATCGCTCAACGATCTCGACTCCTTAGAAGAGGAGAGACGTCTCGCTTATGTGGGTACGACGCGAGCGATGACACAGCTCTTTCTCACCTATGCCGAGCAGCGTCGCCTTCACGGCATCGACAGCTATGGACAGCCTTCGAGATTCATCAAGGAAATCCCCGAGGAGTTACTCGAGGAAGTACGTCCTCGGGTGCAGGGAGGCCAAGGCTACGCCGCCAGCGTGGCCCGCGCCCATTCCCCGCCGCGCTCGACAGGTCCCTCGGCCCTGCGAAGCGAGTCGGTGGCGCCGGGGCTTCGACTCGGTGCGCGAGTCCGCCACGCCAAGTTCGGCATGGGGGTCGTACTCAACATCGAAGGCCAGGGGCCACACGCGCGCGTTCAGGTCAATTTCGAAGGCGCGGGTAGCAAATGGTTAATGCTGCAGTACGCCAATCTCGAACCGGCTTGAGTCGAACGCCCCCGCAGGCGGCGGCTGCGGTTAAACTGCCGTCCCATCATGAGCGCTTCTAAGTTTCTTCAACGACTCGATGCAGCGATGACCTCGACGCAGTCTCTCGTCTGTGTCGGTCTCGATCCTGAGATTGAGAAGTTTCCCGCCCATATACGGCAGCGGCCCCAGGCCATTCTTGAATTCAACTGCGCCATCATCGATGCGACAGCCGATTTAGCCTGCGCCTACAAGCCGCAGATCGCTCACTACGCTGCGGTCGGTGCTGAAGAGCAGTTGCTTGAAACCATTCGCTATATCCGTCAGCGGGCGCCGGGAATCCAGGTGATCCTCGATTCCAAGCGAGGTGACATCGGCAGCACAGCGGAGAAGTACGCGCGCGAAGCGTTCGAGCGCTACGGTGCCGATGCCGTCACAATCAACCCTTATCTCGGTCGTGACTCTGCAGAACCCTTCCTCGAATACGCCGATAAAGGCGTCGTCGTGTTGTGTCGAACCTCCAATTCCGGAGCGCGTGAACTGCAAGACCTCGACGTGGGAGGGCGCAAGCTCTATCAACTTGTCGCGGAGAAAGTCTCCAAAGAATGGAACTCGCGCGGTAATTGCTTGCTCGTCGTCGGCGCCACCTACCCTGATGAACTCGCTGATATTCGCAGGATCACCGGCGACATGACCTTCCTAGTGCCCGGCATCGGCGCGCAGGGTGGCGATATCGAAAAAGCCGTACGCAATGGCCGGCGTGCCGACGGTCGCGGCCTCGTGATCAATTCCTCTCGGGGCATCCTGTATGCGAACCAGGGTGAGGACTTCGCGACTGCAGCCCGACGTGCGACACTCGAACTACGCGATGCGGTCAACGCCGCACGTCGCTGAACCAACTTTCGGGAGGGGGCGCCGATGCTGCGATTGACCCGCTACCAATGGATCGTACTCTTTGCCGCCTGGCTCGGCTGGGGCTTCGATATCTTTGACGGGTTGTTGTTCAACTACGTCGCACCCAATGCCATCCCGACGCTGCTCGGTCTCGAGATTGGCTCCCCAGAGGCCCGCTCCGCGACGCTCTACTGGACAGGGCTCATCACGGCCATTTTCCTCGTCGGCTGGGCGGTCGGTGGCGTGCTGTTCGGACCGATCTCCGATCGCTATGGTCGCAAGCGCGTACTGCTCATCACGATGGTGCTCTACGCCGTCGGTACGGCGCTCTGTGCCTTCGTCACGACAATTGAACAGCTGATTGTCTGTCGAATCATCGCGAGCCTCGGGATCGGCGGCGAGTGGGCGGCGGGTTGTGCACTCGTCGCGGAAGTCGTTCCGGAAGACCAGCGCGTCGAGGCCGGTGCAGTCCTTTATACGGCGGCTCCGTTTGGTCTGTTCCTCGCGACAGGCGTCAACGCGCTCATTGCGGGCCATTTCTTCGCCGATGTGCCCGAAGTCTCTTGGCGTTATGTGCTGATTTTCGGTCTTCTGCCGGCGGCCTTCGCGATCTGGGTGAGGACATTTGTCGAAGAACCGGAGCGTTGGCAGGCTGCTGCTGCCAAGGCACCCCCGCCACGATTGCGCGAGCTGTTCACGCCCGAGATCTGGCCGCGTACGCGCAGCGCACTACTGGTCGCTCTCATTGCACTGCTGACCTGGTGGAGCTGCAATGCCTTCATTCCCGTCGTGGTCGCCGGGCTGGCTCAAGCCGAAGCGCTGCAACTCGGACTCGACCGAACGGCCACGAGTATTCTCACCGAATCCTGGAAAACGCAGGCCACCACGATCTTCAATTTAGGTGGTCTCATTGGCACCTTGCTGACCATCCCTTTTGCCAAGCGCTGGGGTCGCAAGCCGATGTTCGTCATTTACCTCGGTTGCTCGGCGCTTTCGCTACTGTCTACTTTCGGTCTCGACCTGCCGCCGCAGGTTCGCCTCTACATGTATTTCTTCATCGGCCTCACCGTGTTCGGCATCTTCGGCAGCTTCACGTTCTATCTTCCGGAGTTGTTTCCGACGCGCCTTCGTGCAACAGGTTCCGGATTCACCTACAACATCGGTCGTGTCGTCGCGGCTGCAGGTCCATTCTTCGTGGGATCGGTTGCGGCTGCGGGCGCCGGAGATCCGGCTGTCGTCCTGAATACCCTTTTCATGGTGGGCTTCATCCCACTCATCGGCCTGCTCGGTATGGGTTGGGTCATCGAAACCCGCGGTCAAAGAATACCGGACTGATATGGCTGACTGGATCGTCGACGTCATCATCGGCCTCGTCGAAGGCCTGACCGAATTCCTGCCGATCTCAAGCACGGGACATCTTGTCATCACTCGTGCGCTACTCGATCCGGAAGGCGAGATCGGATTCCGTCAGCTCATCGTGGTTCAAGGCGCCGCGATTTTGGCCGTGTGCTGGGAGTATCGCCGCCGCCTATGGGCCATCGGCACGACCTTGATCAGCGATCGCCAGTCCCGTCTGTTCGCGCTCAATCTTTTCCTCGCCTTTTTGCCTGCAGCCGTAGCGGGGCTCGCCTTCGAGGACACGATCCGCAGCGTGCTGTTCGCGCCGATTCCCGTCGCGCTCGCGCTCGTCATTGGCGGTGTACTGATTCTTTGGGCGGAGCGTAGGACCCATGTCGAGCGTGTGACGTCCGTAGATCAGTTGCAGCCCATGGACGCTTTCAAAGTCGGACTTTTCCAGATGCTGGCACTCGTCCCCGGAACCAGCCGTTCGGCCGCTACCATTCTCGGCGGGTTGTTGACGGGGCTCTCCCGCAAGACCGCCGCCGAGTTTTCGTTCTTCGTAGCGATCCCAGTGATGCTGGCGGCAACGGGCTACAAATTGCTCGATGCGCGCGAGCCCATCACGGCAGATGAAGCCCGGTCGATTTTATTGAGTAGCGTCGTGGCGTTTTTTGCAGCGTTGATCGCAATCCGCTTTCTCATCCGCTACGTCAGCCAGCACTCTTTCGCGGTCTTCGCGTGGTACCGAATCGTCTTCGGCGGTTTCATCCTTCTGAGCTGGCAGTTCGGTTGGATGTCTTGGAGTCCCGGCTGAAATCCGGGTAAGGCCCAAGCAGCAGCAACAAGAACGCGCCGGCCAGGAACATGATTGCCGCAGCAAGTAGCATCGGATCAAAGCTCCCGGTGGTATCGCGAACCCAGCCGTAGAGCGTGGGCGACAACGCCGCCATCAAGCCAAAGGCCATGTACTGCACGCCATAGATCTGGCCATAACTTTTCATGCCGAAATAGCGGCCTGCGAGATACGCAATGAGATCCGTCTCGGCGCCCGAGGCAAATCCCATTAGAAATGCGGCCAGAACGGCCATGGCTAATCCGAGGGGTGCGTCCCCCATCAACATCCAACACGAGAGCGCGGGCAAACAAAGAATGGGCAGCGTGACGAGCGGCGCCCAAAACCGGTCAAGCAGTAAACCCGTGATGATGCGACCTGCAAAGATCGACAGGCCAAACACGCTGAGGACCGTCGCGACACTCGTCGGATCAAACTCGCGCTGCTTGAGCATGGAGGGCAGGAACACCAGCGCACCCGCATAGGCCAGCGTGATCAGCGCGACGGAGGTCCAGAGAATCCAGAATCGCCCTTCGCTCATCGCCTCTTTTAATGTGCGTCCGGGCAATGCGGACGGATCCGACGCCGCGCCGACGCCCGGGGGACGCTCTTCGGGGCGTGGCTCGCGAAACCAAAGTATGCCCAGAGGCAACGCCACGGCGAGCGGCAACAACGCCAGCAGGGCGTACGCCGTGCGCCAGCCGAAATGGGTGATGAAATAAGTAGTCAGGAACGGCAAGACGATGGCCGAAATGCTGGTGCCCACCAACATGAGCCCCAGCGCCAGACCGCGCTGCGTGAAAAACCAGAGGTTCACGGCACGGGACCAGGTGACTGGCGTCGAGCCGATTCCAAACAAACCGATCATCAGCCAGACGAGATAAAACGCCCACAATTCGCCCGGTACCACGGCAAATGCGGCAAAGGTCAGACCAAAAATCGCCAAAGATCCGAGCGCGACCGGCCTCACACCATGACGATCCGCCAGTCCGCCAAAGACGGGGGCAAGCAACGCTGCAAGGATGCCGTAAATGGTCACACCGAGACTGATCTCGGTTCGGCTCCAGCCAAACTCTTGTTGCAGCGGGTCGATGAAAAACCCGATGGTGATGAAGGGAAGCGGCGAAGCGCCGCATGCAACGCCAACCATCGAAGCCGTGAGCACTTTCCAGGCGTGTCCGAATTCGGAACGGGTGTTCATGGCGTCCAAGCATACCCCCTCGCCTCTGTTCCGTGGGCGGCGTTGGGAGTACCCTATTCATTCTTATGAAGATCGTGATCCTCGGCGCCGGACAAGTCGGGCGCACGGCGGCCTACCAACTTGCTCGTGAAGAGGCCAACGAAGTCACGGTCGTCGACACCAACGAAGAGCTGCTGCGCGATCTTCAAGATCGCCTCGATATTCGTACGGTTGTCGGTAACGCAGCGTTCCCCTCAATCCTCGAGGCAGCGGGCGCGGCCTCCGCAGATATCCTCGTCGCGCTCACGAGCTCGGATGAAGTCAACATGATGGCCTGCGAAGTGGCGTACACGCTCTATCGCACCCCGACCAAAATCGCGCGCATCCGATCCGCCGAGTACACCCGCCATCCCGAGCTCTTCAGCGCTGAGGCCTTGTCGGTCGACGTATGGATCAGCCCCGAACAGCTCGTCACCGATTACATCGAACGGCTCATTCGTTACCCCGGTGCGCTGCAAGTACTCGATTTCGCCGACGGCAAAGTTCGCCTCGTGGGGCTCTCGGCGCGCAAGGGGGGTCTGCTGGTCGGTCAGGCCTTGCGCAGTCTCAAAGATCACATTCCGAATACCGAAGCGAGAGTGGTCGCGATCTATCGAAATGGTCGAAGCGTGCAGCCTGAGGGAGACACCGTCATCGAAGATGGCGACGAAGTGTTTTTCCTCGCTGCCAAAAACGACATCCGTCAATCCATGGCCGAGATGCGAAAAGAAGAAAAACCTGTGCGCCGAGTGGTCATCGCTGGCGGCGGACATATTGGTTTCGCACTCGCCAAGCGTCTCGAAGAAAATAATCAAGTGAAGCTCATCGAGCGCGATCCGAAACAAGCGCGTCGCATCGCAGAGCGGCTCGATAGCGCCATCGTGCTCGAAGGTAATGCCGCGGACGAAGAGCTGCTCGTCGAAGAAAACATCGACAGCTGCGATGTCTTCGTGGCACTCACCAACTCAGAGGAAGCGAACATTCTCTCGGCGATGCTCGCCAAACGTCTTGGCGCGGCCAAGGTGATGGCGCTCATCAACAAGCCGTCATATGCCGAGCTGATGCAAAGCGGCAGTATCGACGTCGCGATCTCTCCCCAGACCATCACCATCGGCTCGCTGTTGACGCACGTCCGCCGTGGCGACGTCGTGCAAGTGCACTCTCTGCGACGTGGCGCTGCTGAAGCGCTTGAGACCATCATCCACGGCGACCATCGTAGTTCGCGGGTCGTCGGCCAACGCGTGGAAGACATCGCGTTACCCGAGGGCGCGAAGATCGGCTGCATCGTCCGCGGTGACGACGTCATCATGGCGCACCATGACTCGGTCGTGCAGGCCGACGATCACGTCGTGCTATTCATCACGGATCGCCGCCACGTCGATCAGGTCGAGCGTCTGTTCCTCGGCGAAACCGCCGGCAGGCGCTGAGCGAAGCGCTCGTCCATGCTGGCCGTCGCTCATGTTCTCGGTCTGATGATGGCGTTCTTCGCCACGACGTTCATTATGCCGATGGTCTGCTCGATCATCATGCAAGATGGCATGTTTCTCGATTTCGCCATAGCCGCCGGCATCAATGTCGTTCTCGGGCTCCTGATCGCGGCACTCACGAGACGTCATAAGAGGGAATTGAAAGCCCGCGACGGGTTTTTACTAGTGACGCTCGCTTGGGTCCTGATGTCCGCCTCAGCGTCGATTCCCTTTTTGATCGCGCTGCCTCATCTCAGTTTCACGGACGCGTATTTCGAGGCTGTTTCGGGGCTCACGACATCAGGTGGCACAGTGCTCACCGGTCTCGACAACCTCCCTCCCTCCATCAATTTTTGGCGGCACGCGCTGCATTGGTTCGGCGGCATCGGCATCATCGTGCTCGCCGTGGCCGTGCTGCCACTGCTCGGTGTCGGTGGTATGGCGCTGTATCGTGCAGAGACACCTGGGCCAATTAAAGAAGAGAAGCTCACGCCGCGCATCACTGAGACGGCCAAAGCACTCTGGATTACCTACGCCGGTATGACGTTGATCGGCATCGTCGCGCTTCGACTTGCGGGAATGAATTGGTTCGACGCCATCTGTCATGCGTTCTCAGCAATGGCGCTCGGTGGCTTCTCGACTTACGACGCCAGCGTCGGTCACTTCGATTCCGCGGTCATCGAGTTCGTGATGATCGTATTGATGATCACTGCCGCACTCAATTTCGCGCGTCATTTCACGGCTATTCGTACACGCTCGCTGATGCCCTACCGGAAAGACCCGGAGGTCAGGGCGGTGTTATCGATTATTGGTGCAAGTGTCATTGCAGTCGCGGTCGTGCTCAAGGTTCACGGAGAGTACGAGAGCGTGCTCGAGTCGCTGAGGCACGCGGCGTTTGCGGTGGTATCCGTCGCCACGACGAGCGGCTTTGCAGGCGAGGCTTACGACAGTTGGCCGCTGTTCGCGCCCGTGTGGATGCTGTTCCTGTCGTGCATCGTCTGCAGTACCGGCTCCACTGGGGGCGGCATCAAGATGTTCCGCTCGCTGATGCTCTTGCAGCAGGCGCGGCGCGAAATGAAGCAGATTGTTCACCCCTCTGCGGTTATTCCCATTCGAGTCGGGGATCAAGTCATTCCAGAGCGCATCGCCGCCTCCGTGCTGGCGTTCATCTTTCTTTACTTCCAGACGATTGCCGTCCTCACTTTTTTGATGCTGCTGTCGGGGATGGATTTCATTCCGGCGTTCTCGGCGATCGTAGCGAGCGTCAACAACCTCGGTCCGGGTCTCGGCTCAGTCGGGCCGATGGGAAATTTTCAGGGTCTCACCGATTTCCAGACCTGGATTTGCACGGTCGGGATGATTTTGGGGCGACTCGAGATCTTGAGCGTACTCGTACTGTTCTCGGCAGCGTTCTGGCGTAAGTAACGCTCTCGTCAGTAGCGCCAACTGCGCACATCGGCACCCGGTGGCGCGGATTTGAGCATTCTCTCGGTGGCCCAAGGCAACACCATCTGCGGATAGCGCAAGCGTGAATAGGCATTCGCGCGAGTGTGGTCGCCATTCCAGCAGTGCTCGGCTCGATCGCCGTAGTCGATGACGGCATCCGCGGCGGGCTGCGCGGTTCGTAGAAATTCTTCGACCGCGTAGACCGCGTTGTTCAAGTAATAGTTATCCATGTCGCCGACGTAGAGGCGCAACTTGCCGCGCAGCTTCGGTCCGAGCTTCTCCCAGTCGCGGCGCAGGATGTGTCCAAGGTCGTAGTTTTCGCGCCAATGTGCGGCGGTTACGGGATCGATCTCGCCTGTGAGGCGATCAAAGATGCGGCGCGGGTAGCCGTCGGGGCCGACGGGCGAAAACACCGACTCCCACGCGTCCCACTGATCACCGCTGCGGCCTTGAGTACCCAGCGCAAGCTCCCAAAGATTGTTTTCTTCGATCGTCGTGTCGATATGACCCAGCCGGTTTCGATGCGCAGGGCGCGGTGTACGCTTGAAGCGGTTCGGCATGACGTAAGCGTTTTTGTCTTCGTAAATGTTGACGGTCATGTAGTGCCGAAAATCGATCGGGTCCGGGCACGCGATCCACGCGCCGTTGTACTCGTCGGGATAAAACATCTGCGTGGCCATCGCGATCCAGCCGCCAGTGCTTCCACCGAACACGAACCGCGCCCAACCCTGCCCGATGCCTCGAAAGCGTCGCTCGATTTCAGGAATGAGCTCGTACTGGATGGCATCGCCATAGGGACCGTTATTCGCGGAATTGACGCCGTAGGAGTCGTCGTAGAACGGCGTGGGGTGCTGGATTTCGACGAGCAACACTCGAGGAAACCCGGGCCCGTCCACGCCTGGAAAAAATCCCAAGCGTATTGCTGCTGGATGCGGTTGTAGCCCTCGAGCTTGAAGCGCGAACTGTAGTCGGGCTCGAGAGTCGGATCGGGCGGTGTTTCGCGCCAGTTGGAGGGCGCCGAAGAGAAATGCCCGTGATTGATCGCGAGCGGATAGCGTGCATCGGGCCGATCGTTGAAACCGAGCGGCAAGGTGACGAAGGCACCGAGATGCACGTCGCGGCCCCAAAACTTGGACAGTCGCTCGCTGCGCACGCGCACGGATTTGACCCAAGCCGTCTCGCGGAAAGGCTCGACCGGTGGAATCTTCTCGGTCAGCACCAGCCTTGGGAGCGGTGAGGCGGTCAGCGGGCCACGCCAGCGCAGCAGGGTCGGTCTCGAGTACAGGTTGCCGGGCTTTTCGCGCCACTGCTGCCCTTCTCCCCGATCAGGCGGCAACTTGAGCACTCGCCCGTCTGCGAGCCGGAAAGTGTCGTAGCGATTGAGTACGGCCTGTACCCGGTAATCGCCCGGGGGCAGGCTTGAGAGCGCGCGTATCGGAAACCCGAAGGCGCCGTCATCGACGCTCCGGCTGGTTCCCGGCTTCCAGCCCTCGACATCGAGACCAAAAAACGGGATCGCTCCGCTGTCCCAATTGACCAAAAACCGAGGCTCTCGGTCGGGTGACTGGTCGGCTGGAGCCAGGATGAGGAGTAGGCGCCCGTCCTGGGGACCCTCCCGAAGATTGGCCGGGAGCTGAACCTCGAACGTGGCCGCCGGAGCGTTGAGGGAGAGGATCCCGACCAAGATGGCCACGATCCCTTGAACGACTTTTGAGGGTTGGGGTCTCATGGCCTCGATCCT
>Ga0172372_10010466_pt1 | contig 11874 bp, 10 predicted proteins | sample LakKiv5m_2_FD_114544 | JGI IMG/M metagenome (GOLD analysis project Ga0172372, IMG submission 114544) | Freshwater microbial communities from Kabuno Bay, South-Kivu, Congo - kab_092012_9.5m | ecosystem: Environmental > Aquatic > Freshwater > Lake | place: Democratic Republic of the Congo... | reverse complement strand
TAGAAAAACAAGGTTTATATGAAGACGCCATTGCCATGTGTGATCGCGCAATCAATTTAAACTTGGATGATAAAACCCAAGGCGGTTATCGCGGTCGTAAAGAACGCATCATGAAACGCCAATCACAACAAGCAAAGGTAGGCGAATAGTTTTATGTTAAGAAATGCATTAAGAGTTGCCTGGGTTATCTTACTCGCCGTCATCATTTACGTGACGTTCATTATTTTATAATTTAATTCTTAAGGGGGTTGTCCATGAACGACCAATTATTGATTTTCTTATTCATTGTAGGCATCGCTTTTATTGTCTTTGGGATTTTTATTTTATTCTTACCTGAAATCATCGAAGGCAAAGATTCGCTCAACAAAACCCCAGAAAAGAAAAGAAAATTGCCATCGCTTGGTGGCTAAATCCTCGCGTATAGTCTGCTGGAGCGATTGTACTGATGGTGGCAATCATCACCTTAGCAATTGCGACTCGTGTTCCTAGTGAATCCTCATCTTCCACCTCAAGTGGAAGTTCGAGTTCGTTATCTTCAATGAGTCAAACGTTATCTTCGAATACCACCACGTCAGCTGGTTCAAGTGAAACGGAATCATCTGCTGATGTGGTTTCTTCATCATCTGAAATCCCATCTTCTTCGATGATTCTTTTTACAGTTACGTTCAATGCAATGGAAGGATCACCTGTCAATGCCGTAGTGATTTATGATGGTGGTTTGATTCCTTCATCGCCTTTAACCGAACGTACTGGATACACCTTTGATGGTTGGTATCGCTCTGAAGATAATGGTGTGACCTTGGGTGATAGTTGGAATTTTGCTTTAAATTCGGTGACGAGCGATATTACTTTATACGCGAAATGGACGATTAATACTTACTACATATTTTTTGTAAATTATGTAGGGGGGTTGAACATCCCTTCCCGATATGTCTATCAAGCGATTCCAACACCTACGCTTGATGCTGGTGAAACCATTGTGAATATCATTAGTTCTCCAGGTCCTGTGACATATTTCATTACTTCTACCAATCGGACCTTAGCGTTGGGACGTGGCATGGATGGTCAAATCGGGGATGGGGATACCAATATGTTTACGGCAACAGCGTTTAAAAACACTCCTATTTTTATTTCATTTAAATAGCAATAAAAATACCATTTTCATCACCATTAATAAGATTTGGTAAATTTTGTTAAGGCTTGGTTTGAAATCAAGTATTCAATAAAATTTAATTTATGATGTAGTCATGCAAGCAATTATTGATTTAGGTTCCAATACCGTTAGGCTCAATGTTTACCAACTTGTGGATCAAAAAATCCAATTGGTTTTTGCAAAAAAGGAATTTGTTTCGCTAGCCTCCTATATTAATCAATATCAACAATTATCGGAAGAAGGCATCCAAGCCGCGCTCTCAATCATTCGCGAATACTTGAGTATTTTAGAAAGATTGAACATCAAAGAAAACTTTCTAATTGCCACTGCAGCAATTCGGAATGTAGTCAATCGAAACTCGGTGATGGATAGAATTAAGAAATTAGTACCCTTTTCAGTAGAACTTTTATCAGAAGAACAAGAAGCATTAGCTGATTTAGAAGGTGTCTTAATTGATAACAAGATCGAAAAAGGACTCGTGGTCGATATTGGTGGGGGTTCAACTGAACTCGTTGCCTTTGAAAAGCAAGACGTGTTATTTGCGAAAGCTTTAAAACTAGGTTCTTTATCAACTTATGTTGTATACATCAATAAAATTATTCCAAAAGCAAAAGAACTCAAAAAAATAAAAGCAGCGGTTAAAGAACAACTTAAAGCATTAAAGTTGCCTGACTTTAAACCAAAAACCCTTTATGGTGTTGGCGGGACGATTCGTGCCGCTCGTAAGCTTGCGATTTCGGTCTTTCAACTTCCTCAAGACCAACGCGAGCTTACGTTAAAAATGGTCAAAGATTTAATTTCTTTTTTACAAACCAAGGATAAACAAACCTATCTCAAAGCCATTCAAATCATTCCTGAAAGACTGCATACGATCTTACCCGGTTTAAAAATTTTAGAAACTTTAATTAAGCATTATGGAAAACCACTTGTTGTTATTTCAGATTATGGTGTTCGCGAAGGGTATTTAATGCAAAAATTAGGTTTGGTCAAACCGCGTATTATAAAACCTTTACCCATCGTGGAAAAGCAACCGGAAGTCAAGCAAAAGGTCACCAATGGAAAAGGATCTAAACGAAGCTAACCTAGTTCCTAAACATCACATACAAAATCGAGACTTATCTTGGTTGGATTTTAATCATCGGGTTTTAGAAGAGGCGAGTGACGTAACAGTCCCACTTTTTGAAAGACTTAAGTTTATTAGTATTTACACGAATAATCTCAATGAGTTTTTCATGATACGTGTAGGAAGTTTACTAGATGTGTATCATCAAAATGCGGATGCTTTAGATTTAAGAACTACTGCACCGCTTAAAGACGTGATTAAATCTGTTTACAAAAAAGTCGATGTCATCAATCAACTGCGCGATCAGATTTATGAAGGTGTTACCAAAAGTCTACAATCCCTCGGTATTACGATGGCCACTTATAAAATGTGTTCGGATGATGAAAAAGCAATCATGGATACTTACTTTCATGAGCACATACTCCCACTTTTATCTCCACAAATCATTGATGAAAATCACCCTTTTCCTCATTTAAATAATCAGCAATTGCATATTGGCTTAAGACTTAAGAAAAAAGGAAAAGAAACCTTTGGGATGATTCCTGTTCCAGAAGGCATCCCCTCCTATATTAAATTCAATCAATCTGGGCAATTACGCATCATCTTAGCAGAAGATATCATCTTTCATTATGTAAAAGATATCTTTTCCGCTTATGACATTGAAGAAAAAACCATCCTAATGGTCAGTCGTAATGCTGATCTTAATTGGGATGAAAAAGCGGATGCCTTTAATGATGTTCGTACCAAAGTCAAAAAGATGTTACAAACCAGAAATAGACGGTATGTGTTAAGACTGGAAACACAAAAGGATATTTCCAACACCTTACGAGATTACTTATTAGAAAAATTAAACCTTAGTAAATATCAACACTTTGAAGTGACAACCCCATTAAAGCAAGGTTTTGTATTTGAATTAGAAAAAGAAATTCCCGAACTATTAAGAAATAGTTTGTTATTTCCAGTACTTTCACAAGGCCTTCCTCAACGCTATACCCAGGGTAAAGCGATGATAGAGCAAATTGAGCAACACGATATGTTGTTGATGTATCCATATGAAAAAATGACTCCTTTTTTACAATTAATCAAAGAAGCGGCGAATAATCCAGAAGTTTTGTCGATCAAAATAACCGTCTATCGCTTAGGTAAAACCGCGAAGTTAATTGAATATTTATCCCTTGCTGCTGAAAACGGAAAAGATGTATTAGTCGTTATCGAACTCAGAGCCCGCTTTGATGAAAAGAATAATATTGACTGGTCTGAACGACTGGAGCAAGCAGGTTGCCGTATTATCTATGGGTTAGACTATTTAAAAATTCATTCAAAATTATGTGTGATTACGTATCGTGGCAAAAAAGGAATTCAATACATCACCCAAGTCGGAACTGGCAATTATAATGAAAAAACTGTCGATCAATACACAGACCTATCCCTGATTACGGCCGACCCTAAAATTGGAATGGAAGCACTCACCTTCTTCCAAACCATTAGCATGAATGCGACTTCCGAATCGTATCAAACGCTTGTCGTTTCCCCTTTTCATTTAAAGAATCGTTTCTTAGAACTAATCAATCGCGAAAAACAAAAAGGTAAAGATGGTTTTTTAATGTTCAAAATGAATGCCTTAACCGATAATGATTTTTCCAACGCTTTAAAAGATGCCTCTCAAGCTGGTGTGACCATCAAACTCAATGTCCGAGGGACTTGTTGCTTGGTACCTGGCATCAAAGGCGTCACAGATAATATTGAAATTCGTTCTGTAATCGGTCGATTCCTGGAACATGGTCGTGTTTATATCTTTGGTAGAGGCGATCAACAAAAAATTTATCTTGCCTCCGCAGACCTAATGACGCGCAACACGGAACGAAGAATGGAAATCGGTATCCCGATTGAAGATCCTGAAATCAAGACGATTTTATACCGATATGTTGAACTTTATATGAAGGATAATGTGAAAGCGAGACGCCTCAATACGGACGGAACCTATAGTCGCATTACCATGAAGAAAGATGATGAAAAGATCCATGCCCAAGCGATGCTGATGGATGAGTTGTTTCGTTTAAAATTAAAGAATTAAGGGTTGATGGATTCATGCTTTGGCATCATTGATGCCAAAATAAGAAATTGTTAAGAGCGAGGCATCTTCGTTGAATTTCATATAAAGTTAGTTAAAATAACCTTAATTTATCATCGTATAATCGACTGAATATGGCAGTCAAGTTTCTACCGTTTCACCGCAAAAGAAACGACTACGATTGAATGTATTTTCAATCTTTGCCATCCAAAGAAACGATGACGACGATAAAAAGAAAGTCAAGGAGGTATTCACATGAACTTTCTAAAATCGCTCAATTCATTTTTTAGTATCGAGAAGCGTGGATCGACCATTAGTCGAGAACTATTAGGTGGTCTAGTCACCTTTTTAGCAATGATCTATATCCTGCCCGTCAATAGTTTTATGTTAGCCAATGCAGGAATGTCCCAACCAGCCGTCTTTGTGGCGACTGCCTTAGCCGCAGGGATTACCACGATTTTAATGGGGTTGCTTGGTAAGGTGCCAGTGGCTCTAGCCTCGGGTATGGGTATCAATGCCTTTTTTACTTACACTATCGTTTTAACGATTGGTTTTAGTTATCAAGAAGCGCTTGCAGCGGTGCTCGTTTCTGGGGTGTTATTTTTATTGATTTCACTTTCCGGTATTCGCCAAGTGATTATTCAAGCAATGCCCAAGAGTTTAAAGTTAGCCATTGGTGCTGGTATTGGTTTCTTTATTGCCTTTATCGGTTTCAAGAATGCCGGTATCATCGTCGCTGATCCATTTGGGACGTATGTGAAGTTAGGTGATTTATCCTTGGCTCCAGTATTACTCGCCTTATTTGGCATTGCCTTGGTTTTAATTCTGCATGTTAATCAACAAAAACTTGCTCGATTTGCCATCATCATTGCCATGCTTGCTACAGGGGCGCTGGGAATTGTCTTAGGTTTAATTTTTCCTGATTTAGCTTCCCAAATGCCAACCTTAACCACTGCTAATTTAGGTGATTTAGCAGCATTTGGTGATTTATTTGGTCAAGCCTTTGTCGGTTTAGGTTCATTATTGGCTCAACCTTTAGCCTTACCTGTGATTGTCACCTTGCTCTTCGTTGATTTCTTTGACACCGCAGGCACACTTGTATCCGTGTCACAAACCTCAGGATTAGCGAATGACCAAGGTGAATTCCAACGGAAAGAAGCCTTTGTCGTCGATGCGATTGGTACGGTTTTAGGGGCAACCTTAGGAACCTCTACCGTGACATCCTATATTGAATCGAATACCGGGATTCAAAGTGGTGCAAGAACCGGATTAGCCTCTGTCACGACAGGGATTTTGTTCTTATTAGCCTTGTTGTTATATCCTCTCTTCGGTTTCGTGGATGCGGTATTTTTAAATAACGTCGCCTACGCACCCGTAACGTCACTCGCTTTAGTTTATGTCGGGGTTTTAATGATGAAACCTTTACAACAAATCGAATGGGAAGATCCAGTGGTCTTGGTTAGTTCATTCTTCACGATTCTGATGATGGTGTTGACCTTTAAAATCTCAGAAGGGATTGCTTTTGGTACGATTACCTATGCTTTACTTTCATTATTTTCGCCGAAAAGAAAAGACGTACACTGGATTGTGTACGCCCTTGGAGCATTTTTCTTAATCTATTTAGTTATTGAGTTTACGCTGATTTTCTAGTCGTTCTTTTTTGAACTACTACACCAGACTTTTCTACTTTAGGAAGGTCTGGTTTTTCTTCGGGAAGTAGTAGATTAAGCGCCACACCGATAATTGCTGCAAGCGCCATCCCGGTTAAAGCGGCGGCATCATTTAATAAAATCTTTGCTTGGCCTAATCCGATCACCAACATGGTTGAGACGATGATGAGGTTACGCATGGAAGCAAGATTAACCTGTGCATCAATCATCACTTTTAAACCATTGCCAGAGATTAATCCAAATAAGAGAATGAGGACACCACCCATCACCGGGGCGGGAACGGTTTGAATCAAACCAGTCAAGATATTAAAGAATGAGAGCACAATTGAGATGATTGCCGCCATCCCAGTCACATAAACAGAGGCGACTTTGGTCATACCCACGACGCCAGTGTTTTCGCCATAGGTTGTGTTGGCAGGACCGCCAATTAAGGCGGCTGCTAATGTCGCAACCCCATCACCCATTAAAGTTTTATCTAAACCTGGATCTTTTAAGAAATCCTCACCGGTGATCGAACCTAATACTTTGTGGTCACCAATATGTTCAGCAATCGTAACGAATGAAATCGGAACAAACATCAAGACTGCGCGAAAATCAATTGCGTAAGTGCCAAAGAATTGAAATTCTGGAATTTTAAACCAAGCAATGTCAGCTAACGAACTAAAGTCTACGGAACCCACGATGATGGCGAAGACGTAACCCACCACAATGCCACCGACAATCGGCACGACTTTAAAAAATCCTTTGGCAAAGATAGCTAATACAACTGTAGTTGCAAATGCTACCACGGCGATAAGTGGATTACGAACATCCGTTGCTAAAAAGGCAAAGAATGCATCTGCAGAGTCAGGACTTAATCCCGCTTGTCCTGTGGCAACGGCAGCTAATGAAATCCCGATAATCGCAATCATCGGACCAATCACGACAGGAGGTAGGATTTTATTTAACCAATTCGTACCTAAGTATTTAATGAGTAATGCGACAACGATATAAATTATCCCGACCACTGCTAATCCAATAAAGGCGGAACCTACGCCAAAGGATTGAGAAGCAATCGAGATCGCGGCAATATACGCAAACGAGGATCCCAGGTACACCGGCACTTTCGCTTTAGTGAAGAAAATGTAAATCAAGGTGCCAATCCCAGAACTAAATAGCGCAACACTAATCGATAGACCAGTTAAAATCGGCACTAATACCGTTGCTCCAAACATGGCGAAGACATGTTGCAGCGATAAAACTGCCCATTGCCCTTTTGACTTTGGCTTCTCAGCAATTCCTAACGTCAATGTGTGTTTCATACACATCCTCCTTTTGTTGTAGTTTCTTTTTTGCAAAAAAAGACACCGTGTGGGTGTCTTTAAAGTGAGGGAATACTTGGTTCTTAGTATGCTCACAGGCATGCTTTAAAGATCCTACTTGGTATATAGTAAAATAAAAGAAAAAAGTTTAAACAAAAGAATTGTAAATTTTAAATGATGAAAACCTTAATTGAAAAAGAAACCTTTGAACGGACGATTAGAAGAATCGCCCACGAGATTTTAGAACATCATCCTAAACTACAGGATGTCATCTTGGTGGGTATTTTAGGCAAAGGATATCGTTTAGCCATCATGTTACAACAAATTATTAAAGAGATTTCAGATAATGAATTACCATTATTTGGCTTGGAAATTCGTCCCTTTCGTGATGATGAAAAAGTGAATAAACAAATTCCTCACTCATCGTTTTCAGTTGATAAAAAAACCATTATTCTTATCGATGATGTCTTGTACACAGGTCGTTCAGTTCGGGCGGCAATCGAAGCGATTATGTCATTAGGTAGACCCCAATTCATTAAACTGGCAGTCCTAGTCGATCGCGGGCACCGTCAATTACCGATTCGCCCTGATTATGTGGGTAAGAATATTCCCACTAACTACTTTGAAAATATTGAAGTGAATTTTGACCTTCGTTACGTCATCATTAAATAATTTACATTTCTTTTTAGAAATCCATCATAAAATAATGACATGGCAAAATTTTTATTTGTAACCGGTGGCGTGGTCTCAGGTTTAGGTAAAGGGATTTCTGCTGCAGCAATTGGCCAATTATTAAAGGGCCATGGTTACAAAGTAAGTTCGTTAAAGTTTGATCCTTATCTCAATGTCGATCCAGGAACGATGTCACCATATCAACATGGGGAAGTCTTTGTCACCGAAGATGGTGTAGAGACCGATTTAGATTTAGGGCATTATGAACGATTCATCGATGAACCGATTACAAGACTTTCAAGCGTCACGGCAGGTCAAATTTATGATGAAGTTTTAAAAAAAGAACGTGTCGGCGATTACCTTGGTGCGACGATCCAAGTTATTCCTCATATTACGGATGCGATTAAACAACGCCTGATTAAACTAGAAAAAACCCTTACGCCTGATGTAATCATTGTTGAAATCGGTGGAACGGTTGGGGATATCGAATCCTTGCCTTTCTTGGAAGCAATTCGTCAATTCCGTCGTGATCGAGGTAGCGAAAACACTTTTTACATCCATACAACGCTTGTCCCTTATATTGCGAGTACGGGTGAATTTAAAACCAAACCAACTCAACATAGTTTAAAAGAACTTAGAAGTTTAGGCATTCAAGCAGATGCGGTCATTCTTCGGTCGGAAAAAGCTTTACCAATTGATATTAAAGAAAAGATTTCATTGTTTGGGGATTTAACAAAAGAAGCCATCTTTTTTGCAGAAGATGTCTCGATCATTTATCAAATTATTCTTCGCTTTCATGATCAAGCGTTACCAGCATTAATTTTTAAATATTTTCAATTACCGGTAACAGTCTCGACCATTCAACCTTGGCAAGAACTGATTCAAACGATTCAACATTTAAAACAAACCGTTACGATTGGGATTGTTGGGAAATATGTGCAATTAAAAGATGCTTATCTCTCCATTCATGAGGCGTTGTTGCATGCGGGTTATACCTATCAAACCCAAGTTAAAGTTGAATATTTAAATGCTGAAGATTATCAAACCAATGCCTTTCAAGATGCCTTAAAAAGAGTGGATGGGATTCTTGTACCCGGCGGTTTTGGTTTACGGGCAACCGAGGGTAAAATTGCGAGTATTCGTTATGCTAGAGAGCACGGCAAACCATTCTTAGGCATTTGTTTTGGCATGCAGTTAGCCGTCATTGAATATGCACGAAACGTGTTGAACTTAAAACAAGCGCATTCCACCGAACTTGATCCAAAAACGCCCCACCCTGTTATCGATTTACAACGGGGTCGCCTAAAAGGCGAGGATTTAGGGGGGACGATGCGTTTAGGTTTATCACCTGTCACATTAAAACCAGCATCTAAAGTTGCAAATTTATATGGGCAAACGGTGATATCAGAACGTCATCGCCATCGATATGAAGTGAATCCCATCTATCATTCTGCTTTTGAAAAGGATAGGGGATTGGTTTTTTCAGGTTTTGATGAAACCAAGACCTTGGTTGAGGTGATTGAACTCACCCAACATCCATTTTTTCTTGCGAGTCAGTTTCATCCAGAATTTGCATCAAGACCGCTTGGAGCAAGACCATTATTTAAGGGTTTCATTCAAGCATGTCTAACAAAGTCAACATTGTAAAGATATCTTAAACATTAAACAAGTTTCGTTAAGAAAAACCATCGATACCATATTTTGGCATAGATTAAGGGTGTGCCAGGACCCATTACCCATTACTTATTTGCACATAAATTACAACATTATCTATTAGCATTTTTTCCATTTTTATCCACGTACCAATCGTACTATGATGCAGGGTCATTAGGCCCTGATCCCTTCTTTTTTAATGGGGCGTTTTCAATTCAGTCTGAAAATAAAATAAACACGAGGGCTTTTGGAAAGCAATTGCATTTGCAGTCTCCGCAAGTAACATTTGAACCTATCTTTCAGTCCATTCCCCAACTTTGGATGGATAAAAATCAATGTTTAGCCTATACTTTAGGATTTTTAACCCATTATGTTTTAGACGAAACTCTTCATCCTTTTGTGTTTTATTGGTCTGGATTCGATGAACATGGAGGCATTGAATCGATGCCGTATAAAACTGATCATATTCGCTTTGAGCATACGTTAGATCTTGCTTGGATTATTGGGCATGGGCAAAATATTAATGAAATTAATCCTTCAATCGTCTTAAGAATGGAAGAAGATGTTTTAGCAAATATTGAAAAGTTTTATAAAAAAATATACGGGCACGGCAATGCATTCGCCTCTAGTTATCAATCGATGATTAAAGCCTATGATTTGGTATATCTTATTAAAGATTGGAAAAGGAAATTAATGGGTTTCTTATTTTCTAAGCGATCATTTCTTTATGCGCTAACCCATGACCGAACCATTACGCAAGATAAATTCTCGTTAGTTACCAATACCACACAAAAACCTTGGCGACACCCCTCATTAGGCACAGTTCAAACTCAAGATGTCTTTTCACTTGCTCTTGACGCTGAACGTAAGATGAAACGTTTGACGCCAATCCTACATCGCCTATTCCATGCTTTTTATCCTGAAACGATTATTGCGACGTTGTTGAAAGAAATTGGTCTCCAAAATTTTGATGGTGATAAACCGTTTGCATCTAAAACCTTTTTCCAGTCTATTTATCCTGCATACAGGCAACAACCCACATGGAAAACTAATGACCAAAAAACCTTCCAAGTTCGTTGAAACCATCAAAAACATTACTAAAAAACTATTCCTAAGTAAATTAGGTTGGGTATCAATTATATTAGCCAATTTCCTTTGGTCGATGTTTTGGTTTCCATTCGTTTTAATAGGATTATTATCAAATGACGGCTCGTATTATGGCATTGCCTTTGGGATTTATTTATTTTTTGCCCAACCCCTCATTCCCATGTGGATTATCATTCCCCTAACGGCATGGAACATCCTAAAATTAATTGATAGAAGAATATCAAAAACGACAATCTAAAAAGCGGAAATATTTTCCTTACTGACGGCGTTTTATTTTGAGTTAAAGTCTTCTTTTTCAATCTTCAACCATTTACAAATTTGTTTTCTCCTTTATTTTCAGTTGAATTATAATAAATGACATGAATACTTTATCAATTGTGGGACTTCAATTTGGTGATGAAGGCAAAGGAAAAATTACCGATAGCCTTTCGCATCAATTTGATTATGTGGTCCGTTATCAAGGTGGGCATAATGCCGGTCATACGGTGTATGCGAATGGACAAAAGTATGTCTTACATGTTTTACCCACTGGGATTGTCCATCCCCATACGATCAACGTTTTAGGTACAGGGATGGTGATTAGCCTTGATGCCTTACAAAAAGAACTACAAGGTTTTAACGTCTCCCAATTAAGAATTTCTGATCGGGCGCATTTATTATTTCCTTTTCATCAACAACTTGATGCCCAAAGCGAACAAACCACGACTCAAAAGATTGGCACCACCCAAAAAGGGATTGGTCCTGCCTATCAGACTAAAACCTCGCGGATTGGGATTCGGGTTGGATCTTTAAAGGATTTATCGCGTCTCAAATTAGAACTTAAACAACTCGTATCTACGCTAGGTGTGACTTTTGATGGGGATGCGTATGTTGAACAAATGAAAGATTTTATCGCTAAGATTGTTCCTTTCATTACGGATACATCTTATGAAATCTACCAAGCCTATCAACAAAAGAAACGGATTCTTTTTGAAGGGGCTCAAGGTGTAATGTTAGATTTAGATCATGGTACCTATCCTTACGTTACCAGTAGTCATCCAACCCCAAGTAGTATTCCCGTTGATATTGGATTACCTCCTTCTTATATTCAAGAGGCTTTAGGGATTGTCAAAGCCTACACCACTCGTGTGGGTGAAGGTCCTTTTCCTACGGAAATCTTTGGCGAAGAAGCAGAAAAGATACGT
>Ga0172372_10010463_pt1 | contig 11876 bp, 7 predicted proteins | sample LakKiv5m_2_FD_114544 | JGI IMG/M metagenome (GOLD analysis project Ga0172372, IMG submission 114544) | Freshwater microbial communities from Kabuno Bay, South-Kivu, Congo - kab_092012_9.5m | ecosystem: Environmental > Aquatic > Freshwater > Lake | place: Democratic Republic of the Congo... | reverse complement strand
TCGGTCTTTAACGTTACGGTTGCTCTTTTTCGGACTTAATCCGATGCCCCAAAGCCCCCTCACGGACCGTAGTTCCCCCGACGTCAACCTTAAATTGCCGGCCATGAACGAGTTCAACGGCCGTAAGAAAGTTTCCAAACGCAACCCCAGTATCGATCCCGATGCGGTACGGAAGATCTAAAAACACTTTATTGAAGGCCGTGTGGCCAAAGATAACGGTCTTACCAAAGGGGTGCGGCTGGGCGAGAAACTCCTCTCTGATCCAGAGCAGATCGCTCTCTAACTGATTATCCAGTGGCCTACTGGGTGAGAGCCCCGCGTGGACAAAGATACAATCCCCGAGCGTAACACCAAGTTCCGCACTTTTTAGAAAAGATAAATGAGATTCCGGGAGCTTCTCCCGAATCGCCTCAAGAGACCCAAACGGCTCAAGACCATAGCTTTTGAAAAAAGTACCGCCGCCATTTTTCAGATAGTACTCGCCATTCTCGCCGCCAAACCCAAGAAAACTAAGCAGCATCTCCTCATGGTTCCCTTTGAGGAACACCGTGTTTGGCCACTCACGTTGCACCTCGAGCAGCCGTGCAATGACCCCCTTTGAGTTACTTCCGCGGTCTATGTAATCACCGATAAAAACAACCTGGTCGTCCGCACAGCACCCCTTCGAATCGACCAGAAAGTCGAGCAAGCGACTTAGTTCATCTGCGTGCCCGTGGATATCACCAACCGCGAAGATACGTGGGGGATTTCCCGACAGGGGCCGGAGGATCGCTGGCGTTGAACCGTTTTCTTCGGATTTATTTTTCATCACCAAGTTTGAGTACGGCGAGGAACGCCTCTTGCGGAATCGAGACCTTACCGATCTGCTTCATCCGCTTCTTACCCTCTTTCTGTTTCTCGAGCAGTTTGCGCTTACGACTAATATCACCGCCGTAGCACTTCGCCGTTACGTTTTTGCGTAACGCCTTCACCGTGCTTCGAGCGATCACCTTAGCCCCTACCGCAGCCTGAATCGCGATCTCAAACATCTGTCGATCGATAATGTCTTTTAGCTTCTCCGTGAGCTCCTTACCCCGTGGGTACGCTTTCTCCCGGTGAACTATAATACTGAGGGCATCGACCGTATCCCCGTTAAGCTTGATATCTAACTTCACAAGGTCCGACTCTTGATAGCCAACTATCTCATAATCAAACGAAGCGTACCCTTTTGTCAGGGACTTAAGCCGGTCATGAAAGTCGAGAACGATCTCGTTCAGTGGCAGCTCATAAGAGATCACCGCACGGTCAAGTCCGTGGAATGCCATGTTCTTCTGCACCCCACGCCGCTCTTCGCATAACGCAAGGACGTTGCCGACAAATTCCTTAGGACAGTGAATCGTCGCTGCCACAACAGGCTCTTCAATCCGCAGGATATCTTGCACCTGCGGCATCTTTGACGGGTTATCGACGCTAAGCTCCGTGCCATCGTTAAGCACGATCTTGTACACTACCGAAGGAGCCGTCGTGATCAGGTTAAGTTGGAACTCTCGCTCTAGCCGCTCCTGCACGATCTCCATGTGCAGAAGACCCAAGTAGCCGCACCGGTATCCGAAGCCGAGAGCAGCTGAGGTCTCTGCCTCAAACGTAAAGGCGCTGTCGTTTAAGCTAAGCTTCTCAAGCGCGGTCTTTAGGTTTACATAGTCATCTGCATCGACCGGAAAGAGTCCACCAAACACCATCGGCCGAACTTCTTTGAAACCAGGGAGCGCCTCAGTAGCCGGCTTTCTGACGTGCGTTACCGTATCACCGATTCGCACATCGCGCAGATTTTTAATCGCTGCCGAGAAGTACCCCACCTGCCCACTCGTTAGCTCTGGCACCTCCTGTACATGCGGAGTAAACACACCCACCTTGTACACATCGTACTCAGCACCTGTAGAGAAAAACAGAACCTTATCACCGGCTTTAAGCGCACCGTCGATGATTCTCACCTGCGCCACTACACCAAAGTACGGGTCAAACCACGAATCGTACACCAATGCGCGGAGTGGTGCTTCGGGAGAACCACGCGTTGGCGGCGGGATACGCTCGACGATAGCCTCAAGAAGCTCACTAATTCCAATACCGGTCTTAGCACTGATCGGTAGCGCTCGTGACGTATCGAGACCGATCACCGATTCGACCTCTTCCTTGACCCGATCGATATCGGCATTCGGTAGGTCGATCTTATTGATGACCGGAACGATCTCGAGATCGTTTTCAAGCGCCAGGTACACATTCGCAAGCGTCTGCGCCTCAACCCCCTGAGACGCATCAACGACTAACAACGCCCCCTCACATGCCGAAAGGCTTCGTGATACTTCGTAATTAAAATCGACATGGCCCGGGGTGTCGATCAGATTAAGCTGATACGTCTCACCATCGGAAGCCTTGTACGACAAACGAACGGTCTGAGCTTTAATGGTGATTCCGCGCTCGCGCTCTAGGTCGAGCTTGTCGAGGAACTGCGACTGCATTTCGCGCTTCTCAAGGGCTCCCGTGGCCTCCAAAATACGATCTGCCAAGGTCGATTTTCCGTGATCGATATGGGCGATTATGCTAAAATTTCTGATCTTTGGTCTGGTGTCTGTCACGATTACTTACTACTACGCGTCCCTTTAGGCTTAGCCGATTACGACCGACAGAGACACCTGCCGGACTCAAGCCCTCCCATTCGTTATTGACCGCCCTCTCCTCGCTCAAGCCGCCCCTTAAAATCTGCAATGGTTTTTTGTAGCCCCTCATTTAGGTCGACTGTTGGCGTCCACCCGAGCTCTCGCTTGGCTAATTCGACCGCTGGCTGACGACGAGTTGGATCGTCCTGCGGCAAGGGGCGTTTGACTATCTTTGACTTAGAACCAGTCAGCTCGATCACACGCTTTGCGAGATCTACAATCGTCATCTCGTTTGGATTCCCAAGGTTAACCGGCCCATGGAAACCCTCCTTGTTCATCGTAGCGATGATTCCCTTTACCAGGTCATCCACGTAACAGAACGAGCGGGTTTGCAGGCCCTCTCCATACACCGTGATATCTTCACCTTTGAGCGCCTGAACGATAAAATTCGACACTACGCGGCCGTCATTAAACAACATACGCGGGCCGAATGTGTTAAAAATTCTAACGATACGGGTATCGACGTGCCCCTGATCTTTGTAGCTAATCGTGAGGGTCTCTGCTACGCGCTTCCCTTCATCATAACAGCTACGCGGGCCGATCGGATTTACATTCCCCCAATAACTCTCTACCTGCGGATGCTGTAGCGGGTCTCCGTAAACCTCCGACGTTGACGCCAGAAGAAAACGAGCGTGAGTTCGCTTTGCAACGCCGAGCATATTGATCGTGCCCGTGACGTTCGTCTTAATAGTCTTAATCGGATTGTACTGGTAGTGCACCGGCGATGCTGGGCACGCCATGTGATAGACCTGATCGCACTCTAGCAGAATCGGCAATGTGACATCGTGCCGAATAAACTCAAATCTTTTATTATCGAGGAGGTGCTCGATATTGCGCTTCGTCCCTGTGAAGAGGTTATCGACCGCCATCACCTCATGACCCTGCCCAAGCAACACGTCACAGAGATGCGACCCGATAAATCCAGCTCCGCCCGTAACTACAATTCGTGCCATATATCCTACTCCTACCTATCCGCGTACTACTGCCGGTCGCCCGATGCTGTAGTAGGTAAATCCGTACTCCCGCATATCCATCGGATCATAGATGTTTCGACCATCAAAGATCACCGGAGCATTTAACATCTGTGAGATCTTCTGAAAGTTCGGCTGACGGAATGCGTTCCACTCTGTGCACACGATAAGCGCATCGGCCCCCTCGAGAGCATGGTAGTTGTTTTCAACGTACTCAATCGCTGCGTGCGCGCCAAAACGCTCATGGAATGTCCCGTTCGCCTCAGGATCAAACGCCCGAACCTTGGCACCAAGCTGCACAAGCTCTTGGCAGATCGACAGCGCGGGAGCCTCTCTAACATCATCAGTTTTTGGCTTAAACGCCAGCCCCCACATCGCAAAGGTCTTTCCTTTCAACGTATCCTTACCGAAGTGGCCAACGATCTTCTGCACCAGAACCTTCTTCTGTGAAAAATTCACATCCTCAACGGCACGCGCTATGCGCAGATCAACATCGTGGTCCTTTCCAGTGCGGATAAGCGCCTGCACATCTTTTGGGAAACACGACCCGCCGTAGCCGATCCCTGGGAAGATAAAGCTCATGCCGATACGCTCATCGGTACCGATTCCGATCCGCACCTGATTGATATCAGCCCCCGCCTTCTCGCACAGATTCGCGATCTCGTTCATAAACGACACCCGCAGCGCCAACATCGTATTAGCAGCGTACTTAGTCATCTCAGCCGAGCGCACGTCCATTACGAGGATCGGGTTATTGGTGCGAACAAACGGAGCGTACAGCTCCCTCATCACCCGAGCAGCTTGCTCACTCGATACTCCAACTACTACCCGGTCGGGCCTTAAGAAATCGTCTATTGCGGCTCCCTCTTTTAAAAACTCTGGATTGCTCACCACCTCAACAGGAAACTTCGAGACCTTTTCTATCTCGCGTCTCACACGGTCAGCCGTGCCAACCGGAACAGTCGACTTATCGACCACAATCTTTGGCCCATTCATGCACTCGCCGATCCCCTTAGCTACAGCGAGGACGTGAGTTAGGTCTGCCGAACCGTCCTCATCCTGCGGAGTGCCAACAGCTATAAAGATAACCTCAGACGCAACAACCGCATCTTTTAGCGACGTAGTGAAGGTAAGTCTGCCCGCTTTACTGTTACTCTTAACGAGGTCCTCTAACCCGGGTTCAAAGATCGGAACCGCACCGGCTCGTAGCGCCGCTACCTTTTTTTCATTCACATCAACACAGATAACGTCATTGCCGGTCTCTGCAAAGCATGCACCAGCCACAAGACCTACATACCCCGTCCCAACCACCGCTATATTCATCGCTCTTTCTCCACTTGAACCCGTGTGCCTATTACTTTGAGGTTATACCCCAGGGTTATAAGGAGATCAAAGGGTTGCAGCTGATTTAGCCCCTTGACCAGCCCGTGTTGTGAAGCTAATCAGTCTGTTAGCGACCACAAGCGAGCACGAGTTCTACCTATGAAAAGACCGATTAAGCCAATTACTGCATTGTCAGGGGTGTACGCCTCAGGGATGGCGGCAGGGATAAAGTCTAATGGCAAGAAAGACCTGGCGTTCCTGTTCGTCCCCGATGCCTATGGCAGCGCGGGCGTATTCACTCAGAGCGCTTTTGCAGCGCCACCGGTTGAGCTATCACGACAAGCCCTGCGGCGAGGAACAATTAAGGCAGTAGTCGTAAATGCTGGTAACGCCAACGCCGGCACTGGCAAGAAAGGCCTGCGCGATGCGCAAGAGACCGCTACGATAACGGCAAAATTGCTTGGGCTCTCCCCCTCTCAAGTAGCGGTCGCTTCAACCGGCGTTATCGGCAAACCACTTCCCATGGAGCGCCTTCGAAGCTCCTTACCAAAACTACTCGCCAACCCCAAAGCCACAGACGGTGGAGCCGCCGCTCAAGCTATCTTGACCACAGACCTAACTCGCAAAGAGGTCTACTGCACCGGCAAGGTAGCCGGAGAGCGCATCACCGTTGCGGGCTTTGCCAAAGGCTCCGGGATGATCGCCCCCAATATGGCTACGATGTTGGGATTTCTCGTCACCGATGCCAAGGTAGATAGCGCGACCCTAAAAAAACTGCTCAAACAGGCCGCTGACGCCTCGTTCAATATGACGTCAGTCGATACCGACACATCAACCAACGATGCACTGATTGTTCTCTCAACCGGCAAAAAAGGACCGCGCATCACAAGCGCTAAGCACCAGCAAGAGTTCTTAGCACTACTCAGCGAAGCGTGTTGCGTGCTCGCTCGTAGCATCGCAGCAGACGGCGAAGGAGCGACCAAACTTATCGAAGTTAACGTGCACGGTGCGCGAAATCTCCGCGAAGCCAGAGTGATCGCAAAAAATATAGTCAGCTCGCCGCTCGTAAAAACCGCCATTCACGGAGCAGACCCCAACTGGGGACGAGTGCTCGCTGCCGCCGGAAAGGACCCCACAGCGCGCGTTGACCCGAACAAAGTCGATGTAACCTTTGCCGGGGCGCCCGTGATGCGCCGAGGCGTTATCGTAACGCACAACCGCCAAGCGATTCACAAGCTCATGTCTGGCAAGGAGGTGCATATTCATCTGCATCTGCATCTCGGCAAAGCCTCGGCAACATCCTGGGGCTGCGACCTGACGCACGGGTACGTTGACATTAACGTAAGTTATTCGTAGTGGAGCTGTAAGCGCTGCGGCCCGACGAAGTCTTCCGGCTGCTCTCGTTGTTCTGTGGGGACCTGCTCTCGTTGTTCTGGTTATCGTCGATCAAGCAGAGGTAAGTCTATCGGCGAGTATGCCGTCCATTGCTCCGTAATCTTCCAAGGAGCGCGGTTGAGAGCCGTGAGAGTTGCCACGTAGGCGTTGCTGAGCTCCAGCTCCTCTAACCGTTTTGCCTTCGCAAGACCTTTCGGCGACGGCGTGCCGACCTTGCATTCTATTGCAAATTTTTTCCCACCCACTTCGACGATAAAATCGATCTCCTCTCCGTCTCTGCTCCTCCAAAAACAGATGTCGAAGCTCTTTGCACGGTTCGAAAAGAAACGCACCAGCTCCGCAAAAATGACATTCTCGAAGAACGCGCCGCTCATCGGGCTTGTTGCCAGTGTCCCAGGTTCTCGCCATCCAGCTATATAGGCCGCCAATCCAGCGTCCAGGAAGTATAGCTTCGGAGTCTTAACTATGCGCTTGTTTCGGTTTGATGCATATGGGGGAACGATCTTAATTAAAAAACTCTCCTCTAGAATTGACAGCCACTGCTTTGCAGTAGCCGGCGAGATTCCTGCATCAGAGGCGAGTGATTCATAGTTAATAAGCTGTCCTGTGCGAAGCGCACAAAGCTTAACAAATATCTCAAACTCTCGTCTCTTGCTGATTCCTAACAACTCCTGAACGTCGCGTTCTATATACGTTTTGACGTATCCGTTGAGATATACGTCTCGAATGTGCGCGTCATTAACACCGAAAAGTGCCGGAAAGGTCGTTTCGCTTACGCACGAGAAGAAATCCTGTGGCGTTTCGAAACGCGCGCCCTTCTCAAATATCGAAAGCCCGAAAAGATTTAGGATCGCCACACGCCCTGCCAAGCTCTCTCTGACTCCCTTCATGATTTCGAAGTTTTGTGAGCCTGTAATCCAGATACTGCCCGGTGCTCGCTCACGGTCGGCTAAAATCTTGACCTGACTGAGCAGGGCAGGTGCATACTGAATCTCATCGATCGTCAACGGAAGCCGTAGGTCTTGTGCAAAAAGTGCGGGGTCACGATTTGCTGCTTCACGAATGGTCAGGTCATCGAGGTCAACAACTATCCGCCCTGGTTCTGCCATGTGTCGCAGCAACGAACTCTTTCCCACCTGGCGGGGTCCCAACACCATCCAAACCGCATGAAGACGCAGCGGACCACTAGTTTTATCAAAAAGCCCCTCAATTTCCCTTTTCTTCCACATATTTGGCTATATACCATATAGGCTATGGATTAGCCAGAAATATCACTTGGGCGGTCCGACAGCCTCCTACGGCGCAGTCCGCACCCCACGCCCACCGTAATCAGAACCACGGGTGGTGTCGGTTGATGCTGCTAGGGAACGATCAGAAACTCGCGCACTCGTTGATGCTTCATTAAAACTCCCTCCTCGGAAACCTGCCCCTGAGGCTGTTGTTGGGTTGGGCCAGTTACTCTCGTTCGCTCTGCCGTTTGAATCAAGCACTCCGTCTCCGTGTGCTCCGGTGAATGCTCTCCCGTCAGAGTTTGCTACCGTTACTACTCGCTCCCAGACGTTACCGCTTAGTTCTAATGCTCCGTAGTAGCTTCCGCCAGCATATGTGCGTGAGGCTAGTCCGTAGTTGCGTGAGGCAAAGGAGCCGCTCCGTAACGGCCCAGAGACACCTCCACTCCAGTTGACGTGCTCTCCTTCATTCGCAGGCACCTCGGAGACACGACCACCATTGGTCACTCCACTAGCATTCGTGCCACTAGCTATGCCCCATACATACTCTCCGTTCACTGGTGATGTCGGCCCCCTCGCCGCTTTCTCAAACTCTAATTCCGTCATCGGCCGTAGACCCGCCCAGTCGAGGTACGCCGCTACATCGTCCCAGCTAAGGTAATTCACTGGGACGTTACAGTACGTGACTTCATTGGGAGAATCTCTATCTGGCGTAGTCGCTGAATTAGCAGGGTTACTTGAATCCCAACTGATATTGTTTCGTGTAACCACTCCATCAGAGTTTTTCCCAGTGCTGCTCGTGAGATCTCTATTGGTTCTATAGTTGCCAGTTGTCGGGAGAGTATTAAAGAAGTTTCGCCACTGCTCCTGGTTTACCTCGTAGCGCATAATGTAGAAGTCGTTGTGCCCCTTAGGGAACGCCGCTGGCACGGTATAGCCAACTACCCCTTCGTGCACAGTAATTTCGTTTTCACTTGAAATCGTGACCGGGTTATTAGACGATTGTTGCTTGAGCGAATTCGTTGATGTGTTGTTGTCCCCGACCGAAAAAGTCTCACTTGGCACATACACCATGTGGATGGCGTGGATCTGAATATCGATCGGATCTCCTTGTTGCACCCCGTCTTGGGTGTAGGGCCAGACGAGCTTTACTCCGTTAAAGGTGTTGGTGCCAAAGCCGTTACTGCTCTTATAAATGAAGGCTCCTACTCCGCGGTTTGTAGTTAGGTCGTACGCGCTAGTGGGGTCTCGTAGTCCGATATCAATCGTTGCTCCTGCTGGCGCTGTGTGCCCGGTATTAGTAAAGGTCATGTGCTGCCAAGCGCCGCCGTTACGCCGGAATTTTATAATCACCCACATCGCATCCCAGTTATTGGGTGCTGCGCTCTCTCTCCAAGAATATCTCCACGAAAGATTAAACTTTGCCGCCATGGTACCAGCACCGATGTTTAAGTCAGTAAGCGGTGTCGTGGGATCGGCTTGTAGCACCGCAGCAGCAGAGCCGCCGCGGGTTGGCGTGCATGTTGGGGTGTTGGTGGGGGTGCTGGTGGCGGTGTCGGAGGGCGTCTGTGTCGGTGTGATAGTTGGTGTGATCGTAGGGGTCACTGTAGGCGTGAGCGAAGGGGTCAGTGTCGGAGTAATCGTTGGGGTAATAGTTGGGGTAGCGGACTGAGTGCTCGTCGGGGTAAGAGTCGGAGTATCTGTGGATGTGGCTGTAGGGGTTTCGGTGGGGGTGATTGTAGGAGTGGATGTTTGCGTATCAGTTGGCGTTATCGTTGGAGTATTAGTCGGAGTACCTGTTGGAGTTGTAGTTGGTGTCGATGTTGGAGTTGATGTCCAGGTAGCCTCGGGTGTCCCCATAAGGGCTGAAACGACCTCGATTGATCCTGTATTAGAGCGGTTCCAGATCGCTAACGCATCGGTACCAGCACTAGCAGAGGTGTTTGCGGAGATATTCAGTGGCGTACCGTTGGAACTGACGCTGACGGCGGTTGCCCATGATGAGTATGGACTGGCGGCCTCACGCCTCTTAATCGCTCCTGATTCCTCAAACCATACTACGATCTTTCCGCCGCTTGTGATGTATACCGAAGATATCGAAGATACCGTGCCAGCGTGGATCGTGTGCGCCGCACTCCATGTTAGAGGACTACCACTGAGGCTCCGCATGGTTATGTCCGCATTTGAATCTATGTAGAAAAGATAGGTGGTTTCCGACTCGTTGGTTACTAAGGATGCCGTAGAGCCGATGAGTTGGTCTGTGGCAGCCATTTTTTGATAACGCTTGATGCCGCGCCCACCGATGTACAATGAATCGCTAGTAGCGATAAGTGACTGAGGGCTCCACCCCGGGGACATATCGGTCCACGTCGTGCCGGAGATCCATTGATAGAAACCTGAACCCCATGAGCCGATACCATAGATCGCCGAATCAAACGCTGCGAAATCAGAGCCGTAACCCCAGGTTGGATACCCCATATCAGTAATCGATACACCGTCATAGTTTCTGATCGGGTAGTAGGTGAGGCAGTCCCAGTAGAGCTTATCGCCGATCGTGACTAGAGGCTTGCCCGGAGCAGAGCCGCAGTTGTGAAAGTCCACCCAGCCAGTGCCGTTCCAACGGTGGATTATGTAGAACGAGGTGCGGTAGAGCTCGCCTAAAAAGATATCCATGCCATACACAGTCCCTACTGATCCGTAGCCACCACTCCAAGATACCCCGTTCCATTTGGCGAGGTTCGTCGCACTTACACCATTCACCGTTGTGAAGTCTCCTGATATGAATGTGTCACTTCCAGCAAATCTGATGTTATTCACATAGCGCCCGCCGCCTGCAATCCCACCACCTACGACACTCCAGCTACTACCATCCCACTTTGCTAGTCCATTGACCGATACGCCACCCGCGGATGTAAAGTCCCCGCCAACGTAGAGGTCGGCCCCGTTCGCACGGAGTACGCGCACCTGATTGTTGACGCCGCTACCGACACTACTCCATGAGGCCCCATTCCAACGGGCTATATAGTTGTGCGGCGCTCCTGTGCTCGTAGTGAACGAGCCTGCCGCATAGAGAGAGTCTCCTATCTTGGCTACCGCATTCACCCCCGCACTAAATCCATCCCCCCGCTCCGTCCATGATGAACCATCCCACCCATAGAGACCCGCAGAACCCGCGACAACCGTGCTACCATCGAGCGCCAGACTGTATACGGACCCGGAAGAGTTGATCCCTCCAGCTAAACTGCTCCACGCCGTTCCATTCCACTTGGCTACTCCATTTGTTGATATGCCTCCATGCGATGTGCCTCCCGCTACATAAAGATCGGAGCCATTTGCCAAGAGGGCTCGTACTGATCCATTTGACCCTGTACCAAGAGCTGACCAAGCGCTTCCATTCCACTTGGCAATTCGATTTGCGGAAACTCCATTTATTGAGGTAAAGTCACCACCGACGCAGATATCACTCCCAAGTTTGACCAAGCTCCGGCCGGTTGCGCCGCCCATGTCCCCGATCTGAGACCAGGCTGTGCCGGTCCACCGGTACACTCCTTGCCCCAAACCATTACTCGAGCCCGTTATGTAGATGTCACTACCGTCGACTAAAACGGCCGTAAAACGGCCGTAGCAATCGTGAATGGAGCCTGTCCAACGAAGCTCCAGCTTGTACCATTATACCTCTGGATCGTGTAATGTGACGGAGTTCCAACATAAAGATCTCCGTTTGCTCCTCCCGCCAAGCAATGAACTGGTCTACCTGGCCCAGCCCCCAACGCGCTCCAAGACATGCCATTCCACTTTGCAACGTAGGCCAAACTGATCCCCCCGATTGCGGTGAAGTCTCCGCCCACATAAAGACTCCCGTTAGATACCAGTAAGGCCCTGACGACACCATTTATCCGACCACCGACTGTACTCCACCTCGTACCATTCCATTTAGCTAGTGGACCAAGATCTTCTCCAGCGAAAAATCTACCATCACTCCCGACATACAACTCACCATTAAATGCCGCTACTGCGGTCACATTCCCATCAACTCTTCCAGACCCAATTCCCAGCGAGCCAAGTGACCCACCATTCCCGAGGATACTCCATGAACTACCATCATACAGGTAGGATAGGATTCCAGTCGCACCTACTCCCGATATGACGCTTATTACAGTATTCCCTGCGATCGGGACAGTTGAGACCCCACTTATACTGTTCAGGGCATCGCCCAGCTGAGTCGACGCTCCAAAGCTAAGCGAGACGTTTCCGGCTTCTATGCT
>Ga0172372_10010460_pt1 | contig 11878 bp, 9 predicted proteins | sample LakKiv5m_2_FD_114544 | JGI IMG/M metagenome (GOLD analysis project Ga0172372, IMG submission 114544) | Freshwater microbial communities from Kabuno Bay, South-Kivu, Congo - kab_092012_9.5m | ecosystem: Environmental > Aquatic > Freshwater > Lake | place: Democratic Republic of the Congo... | reverse complement strand
TCTCGCCGCGCAGCGGCGCCTGTTCCCTCAAGCCGGCAACGCCGGCGCCCTCTCGCCGCGCAGCGGCGCCTGTTCCCTCAAGCCGGCAACGCCGGCGCCCTCTCGCCGCGCAGCGGCGCCTGTTCCCTCAAGCCGGCAACGCCGGCGCCCTTCGCGGCGCAGCCGCGCCTCAGTCACACCCTTCCCCGAATGCCGCCAGCAACAGCAGCACATCCGCCACCGCCACGACCCCGTCGCCGCTCAAATCGGCCGGGCACGCGCCGCTGCATCCGAAGTCCGCGAGCAGCGCGAGGATGTCTGCGACTTCAATGATGCGGTTGCCGTTCAGGTCCATCGGGCAATCGCAGGCCGCGGGGGCCACCAGTACGCCGGAGAAGGACGCGTCGCACGCGGGTTGGGTCGAGAAATAGGCGCTGACGGCAACGGGCTGTCCGGTGCTGTTGAGGGAAGGCAAGGTGACCGTTCGCGGGCTCGTGCCGATGGGGAACGCCGTGCCGTTGACGACCAACGATCCCGTGGACGGGGCGCCTTGGAAGGTCACGGTGACGGCAGCGCTGAAGTCGTTCGTGGCCGGGTCGCAGGCGGAGGGCGGACCGGCCGCGGCGATGGACAGGATGGCGCAGGGGATGGGGCTGCCGGTCCAGTAGGCCGCGCCGTGCGCCGTATAGCCGATGTAGCTCAAGACGGGGAAGGCGGCGACGTAGCTGCCTGCGGACCAAATGCCGGCGGCCACCGCCGCCGCCGAATTTGCAGCCTCGCCCCCGCCGGACGAAGCACTCCACCGCACGTAATCCGCGGCCGCCCCGTCGGGCCGAACCAGCAGCAGCTCCCCGCCGGCAGACGGCGGATTCCAGCCCGGACAGGCCACCGTCAGCAGCGCCCCGGAGGTCAGCAGCGTGTCCGGCAGCGGCCACGTGGCGGTCCCGGACCGGAGCGACCAGCCGGACGTGGAGGTAGCGCAGGTCCCGAGGAGCCGCAGCTCCACCTGGTCGGCAGCGGGGTCGACGGTGCGCAGCCGCAGTTGGCCACAGCACGAAATCGGGGCGGTAAAGGCTTCAGGGATGAGGTAGCTGCAGTCGGAATCGCCGGAAAAACTGACGGAGAGGTCCACTGGGAGGCCGTTTGCAGGCAGGTTCGAGAGGGTCACCGTTCTCGGGCTGGCGCCGAGGGTGAACGCTTGGCCGTTCACGAGCAACGTGCCTGAGGCGGGCGCGTTCTCGAAGGTGATTGTGAGGGTTTGGCTGTAGGTGTTCGTCGTGGGCAAGCAGGGCGATTGCACGCCTACAGAAACGTCCGAGATGAGGCATTCCCCGGCGGCCCAACCCATGTCCCGGAACATCGCGAGCAGCATGGGGCCGGGGTCGTGGTTCGCTTCGGCCGAGTTGAGGGCCGGCGTCATCAAGGCGTTTACGTTTCCGGCCGGGTAGCTCGCCTCGTTCAGGTGGGAATAGCTCGACCCGGGCTCGTACAGCCCCGGGGCGTAGAGCCGCGGCCGCGAGCCCGCACCGGCCTCGATGCCTTCCGCGCCGTCCCAGTACAACGCGTTCGAAACCAGCGCGGAACCCAGCGCTGTGCTCCCGTTTTCGAGCCCCAACAAATCCGCGCCGAGCTGCGTTTCGGTGAACTGGTCGTACACATACGGCACGCCGCCGGTGCCGAGGAAGCCGAAGCCGTTCGTCCAGTATGCACTGCCGATGAAGCCCAGCCCGTGCGCGATTTCGTGGAGGGCCGCCGTCACGAAGTCGTACTGGCCGGGCGGGGGGAAGCCGTCCGTGCCGAGGTACCAGTTGGCGGAACTGTTGAACGTGCAGGAGAGGTCGTTTTGGGGGCTCAAGTCCGTGCCCGCGAGCCGGTTTGCGAGCGGAGCCGGGTAGTAGGTGGCCGGGAACAGGGCGCCGGGGAAGTCCTGGTGGAGGGTGGTGGGACCGGCTTGGGCGAGGGTGCCGCCGGAGAGGGCGCTCCACGACACGTTGATCCGGATGGTGACCGGTGTGGACAGGGCGTCGGCCCACAGGTCCTTCGCGTAGTTGAAGGCGCTGACGACGGCGGGAGGCGTGGTTCCGAGGTAGTTGACGAGGATGGTGGCCGTCCGCGGGCCTTCGGGGTCGTAGGTGGCCGGCGGCCCGATGCGCGTGAAGGCATCCACCGGCACGCCCACCAGGCCCTTCCCGCATGCCGCATGTCCCTCCTGCATCCGCTGCAGGGCCGGCGGCCCAAACGCACGCTGCGCGCCCGCCGCCCCCCCCAAAAGGAGCAGGACGGCCGCCAGCACGGTCCATCGCAACGGGTTCATCGGGCGCGTCTTCATGGCATCAAATCCGGTCTGCTCACGAAGATACACCGAATCCCCCCCGCTTCGCACCCGTATCTTCGGCGCCATGGACGGCCTCTCCCCCTTCGCCGCGCGCCTCCGGACCCTTCGGCGGTCCCGGGGAATGACGCAGCAGCAGGCCGCCGAAGCCCTGGGCATCAAACGCTCGGCCCTCGGCGCCTACGAAGAAGGCCGGGCCGAACCCCGCCTCGCCGTGCTCGCGGGCCTCGCCCGCCTCTACGGCGTCGGCCTCGACGCCCTCGTCGCGGGCGCAGACGACGCGGGCGCCCGGGTGCACGGCGCGGAACTGCGGGTCCTCACCGTCGCCGTCGGGCCGGACCGCCGCGAGCGCGTCGCCCTCGTGCCGGTCCCGGCCGCTGCGGGCTACCTCGCCGGCTACGGCGACCCCGCCTTCCTCGGCGAGCTCCCCACCTTCGACCTGCCGCTGCCGGAACTTGCGGCAGACCGCACGTACCGGATGTTCCAAGTGCAAGGCGAGAGCATGGACCCGGTTCAGGACGGCGCTTACGTGCTGGGGCGGTACGAGGAGGATTGGGACCGGGCAGGCGGGTTGCGTCCGTACGTCGTCGTGACGCGGGAGCGCGGCATCGTCCTGAAGCGGGTCGAGAACCGCCTCGACACCCACGGCGACTGGCAGCTCCATTCGGACCACCCGGCCTACGCGCCGTTCAGCGTCGGGCCGGACGAGGTGCTGGAGGTGTGGCGCGCGGTGGGGGTGCTGACGTTGGAGTGGCCGGGTGAGGGCGGGCTCGTGCGGCGTTTGGCCTCGGAACTCCGGGCCCTCAAAGGCCGGAGGACCGAAGGCTGAATCGCCCCCTCACACCCCTGCCGCGACGACTTCGCGGACGTCGGGGAGCTTCGCACACAGCAGCTGTTCGATGCCCCCTTTGAGCGTTTGCATGCTCGACGGGCAGCCGCTGCACGCCCCTTTCAGGTGGACGTACACCACCCCGTCGCGGAAGGCTCGGAAGTCGATGGCGCCACCGTCTTGCTCCACCGCGGGGCGCACGAACTCGTCGAGGAGGTGCCGGATTTCGTCGTCGAGCGGGGTCGGCACGATGTCGGCTTCCGCGATGAAGCCCGGCACGGGAGCGGGGGCTGCGCTGCCCGCCGGATCGGCCGACGGCGCCCCTTCGCCGGCGAGGTAGACCTCCAGCGCTTCGGCGTCCACGGCGTGTTCGTGCTCCATCAGCCAATCGCGGATGTACTCGCGGAGCTGTTGGACGATCATTTCCCAACCGAGGCTCGCGTCCTTCGTCACCGACACGAACGGCCCGCTGATGAAGACGTTCGTGACGAACGGAAAGTTGAAGAGCTCCTCGGCGAGCGGCGCGCAGGCGGCGGCCCGCTTCGACCGGAATTCTGCTTGGCGGCCGTCCGGGATGAGGAGCCGGTCCGCGACGAACTTCATCACGGCCGGGTTGGGCGTGATTTCAGCATAAACAGCCGTGGGGATGCGCATGGTGCAAAGGTACAGGCGGGCAGCGCTGCAGCGTGTAACTTGGCGGGCTCAACCCTGCTCCATGGCCTCTTTTTTCCGCGTGTGTGCGGCGCTCGTCGCCGGGTGTGTGCTGCTGGCGCCGGCGGCCGCACAGGAGACCTTTCCCGTGAACGGCACGGTCGACAAACGCGCCGTCCGCACGGCCCTGCTTCACGCCACCGTCCACGTCACCGCCACCGAGGTGCTGCGCGATGCCACGGTCCTCATCGAAGACGGCCGAATCGCCGCAGTGGGGCCGCACGGCACCGTCGCGCTCCCGGAGCCCGTCGTGCGCGTTGACCTGAAGGGCTACCACCTGTACCCCGCCTTCGTGGACCTGCAGTCCTCCTTCGGGCTGCCCGCAGTCGCGCCGGCCGAGAGCCGCCGCCGCGGCCAACAGGACCTCAGCGACAAGAAGGGCGCGTACGGTTGGAACGAGGCCATCCGCCCGGAAATCCAGGCGGCAGCGGAGTTTCACCCTTCCGTCGAGGACGGCGAGGCGTTGCGCAAGGCCGGCATCGGTGCGGTGCTGACCCACGTGCCGGACGGCATCGCGCGCGGCACCGGTGCGCTGGTGTCTACAGCGGCGGTCCCGGTCCACGCGGCGCTGCTGAAGCCGGCGGCGGCGGCCCATTTCAGCTTCCGCAAAGGGTCTTCGTCGCAGGATTATCCGAGTGCGCTGATGGGCGCCATCGCGCTGTTGCACCAAACCTTCCTCGACGCCGAATGGCACGCGGCCCACGCCGCCGATCCCGCCCGCCCGGCGAATTTGTCGCTGGAGGCCTTCGCCGCAGCGCGGGAGTTGCCGCGGTTCATCGCCGTGGACGGATGGCAGGACGTGCTGCGGGCGGCGGCGCTCGGCCGCCAGGTCGGCGGCCCTGCATTCGTGGCCGTGGGCGGGTTGGACCATTACCAGCGGATCGAGGAGGTGAAGGCCGCCGGCGTGGCGTGCGTGGTGCCGCTGAATTTCCCGGCGGCGTTCGAGGTGTCGGATCCGTACCTCGCGCGCTTGATCGGGCTCGACGAGCTGAAGCATTGGGAGTGGGCGCCGGCAAATCCCGCCCGGCTGGAGGCCGCCGGGGTTCCGTTTGCGTTGACGGCGGCGGGGCTCGGGAAGCCGGAGGACCTGCGGGGGGCGGTGCGCGAAGCGATGCGGCACGGGCTGTCGGACCGGGTGGCGCTGGAGGCGCTGACGGAGGTGCCGGCGCGGCTCGCGGGGGTGGAAGATGCGGTGGGGTCGCTGCGGCCCGGCCGTTGGGCGAATTTGATTGTGACGGACGGGCCGGTCTTCGGCGAGGCGACCACGTGGTTTGAATGCTGGGTGCAGGGCCGGGCGCAGGTGTGGGTGGACCGGACGGCGCCGGATTTGCGGGGGGGGTACGATGTGGTGATCGAGGGGCGCACGGTGCGGTTGGAGGTGACGGGGACCGCCGTTGCGCCGAAGGCGCGGTTGCGGCTGGAGGCCACGGCGGCGGCGGGCGACAGCGCGCGGCGCGTGGCCGTGACGTTGCGTCCCGAGGGGCGCACGGTGGGCTTGCAGTTTGCGGGCGACTCGCTGGGGTTGCCGGGCACGGTCCGGATGACCGGAGAGGTGTGGATGGACAGCCGGATTTGGGAAGGCACGGCGCAGTTGGCCGATGGGCGGATGGTGCCGTGGAGCGCCCTGCGCCAAACCGACGAACCCGCCCCCGCCGACCCCCCGAAAACTGCCGAAGCCCCGCCCCCGCCGAAGGGGCCGGTGGTGTACCCGTTCAAGCCGTACGGGTTCGTCGAACGGCCGACCGCCCGAACCGTGTGGATCCGCAACGCCACGGTGTGGACCTGCGACTCGGCGGGGGTGCTGCAAGGGGCCGATGTCCTGATCCACGAAGGGCGGATTGCGGCGGTGGGCCGCAACCTCAACCCGGCTGCAGTGCTCGGCAAGGACCTGCCGCCGATAGAGCAAATCGACGCGGCCGGTCGCCACGTCACGCCCGGCATCATCGACGAGCACAGCCACATCGCCGTGGCGCGCGGCATCAACGAAGGCACCCAAGCCAGCAGCGCCGAGGTCCGCATCGCCAGCGCCCTGGACAGCGAAGACATCGACATCTACCGCCAACTCGCCGGCGGGGTCACGGCCGCGCAGCTGCTTCACGGCTCGGCGAACCCCATCGGCGGGCAGAGCGCCATCATCAAGCTGCGGTGGGGCGCGGCTCCTGACGAGCTCGTGTTCGCGGCCGCGCCGCCTTTCATCAAGTTTGCCCTCGGGGAGAACGTCAAGCAGAGCAACTGGGGCGACGACGCCCGCACCCGCTTCCCCCAAACCCGCATGGGGGTCGAGCAGGTCTACTACGACCACTTCATCCGGGCCCGCGAGTACGAGGCCGCGTGGCAGGTTTGGCGCGCAGGCACGCCGCGCCGTGGTCGCCGGGATGCCGCGCCCGTCGGTCCGCCCCGCCGCGATTTGGAGCTGGAGGCGCTGGCCCAAATCCTGCGCGGAGAGCGCTTCATCTCCTGCCACAGCTACCGCCAGGACGAAATCAACATGCTCATGCACGTGGCCGACTCGATGGGCTTCCGCGTCAACACGTTCACGCACATCCTCGAAGGGTACAAGGTCGCCGACAAGATGGCCGCACACGGCGCGGGCGGCTCGAGCTTCAGCGATTGGTGGGCTTACAAGTACGAGGTGAAGGACGCCATCCCGCACAACGGCGCCGTCCTGCACCGCCAAGGCGTGGTCACGGCCTTCAACTCCGACGATGCGGAGATGGCGCGCCGCCTCAACCAAGAAGCCGCAAAAGCCGTCAAATACGGCGGAATCTCCGAAGAAGAGGCGCTCAAGTTCGTCACCCTCAACCCGGCCATCTTGCTGCACGTCGATCACCGCACGGGTTCGCTGGTGGTGGGCAAGGACGCCGATGTGGTCGTTTGGAGCGACCATCCGCTGAGCCTGGCGGCCCGGGCGGACCAAACCTACGTGGACGGCATCCGGTACTTCGACCGCGCAGCCGATGCCGCCGCCCGCGAAGCGATGGTCGCAGAACGCGCGCGCCTCGTCGCCGCCATGGCCGAACGCAAAGGAGGCGGCGAACGCACCCCGACGGAGAAAGTTCCGCGCCATTACCACTGCGACACCTTGCTGGACGAAAACCGATGAGCATGCGCCTTCCCCTTTTCCTGCGGGCCAGCGGCCTGCTCACCGCCGGCCTGCTCGCCGCGGGACCGGTTGCGGCCCAGCCCACGCCGGCCCCGGCCCAGCGCGGTTCGGTCCTCGTCCTGCACGCCACGGCCCACCTCGGCACCGGCGACGTCGTGGCAAACTCCGGCATCGGCTTCCGCGACGGCCGCATCGATTACGTCGGCAGCGCAGAGACGGTCCCGCGCCCCTACGACCGGGTCATCGACGCCACGGGCCTGCACCTGTACCCCGGCTTCATCGCCGCGAACAGCACGCTCGGCCTCGTCGAAATCGAGGCGGTCCGAGCCTCGGCCGACGCTTACGAGGTGGGCACCTTCCGCCCGAACGTGCGGTCGGTCATCGCGTACAACACGGACAGCGAGGTAACTCCCACCGTGCGCAGCAACGGGGTGCTCGTGGGCCAAATCACCCCCCGGGGCGGAACCGTCAGCGGCTCCAGCGGCATCGTCCAGTTCGACGCTTGGAACTGGGAGGACGCGGTGATCCGCGAGGTCGACGGGGTGCACGTGAATTGGCCCGGCATGCACCACCGCCACCGCGAAGGCGAAAAGGTCGAGGTGCGCCGCCGCAAGACCTACGACCAGGAGCTGCACGAACTGCGGCGGTTTTTCTCGGAAGCGGCTGCGTACGCCCGCGTCGCACGCCCCGACCCGGTGGACGTGCGCTTCGAAGCCATGCGCGGCCTGTTCTCAGGCGACCTCGCCCTCTACGTCCACGCGGACGACGTGCGCCAAATCACGGCCGCGGTCCACTTCAAACGCGAATTCAACCTGCCGCGCCTCGTCCTCGTGGGCGGTTCCGACGCCCCCCTCGTGGCCGACCTCCTGCGCGACAACGCGGTCCCCGTGCTGGTGGCGCGGATCCACCGGCTCCCCCGCTTCGAAGACGACCCGGTCGACCTCCCCTTCAGCCTGCCGAAGCTGCTCGAAGACGAAGGCGTCCTCTACGCCCTCGAAGGCAGCGGGAACATGGAGGCCATGTCCGCCCGCAACCTGCCCTTCTACGCCGGCACCGCCCACGCCTACGGGCTCACCTACGAGCAAGCGGTCCGCTCCATCACGCTGAACGCCGCCCGCATCCTCGGGGTGGATGCACGGCTCGGCAGCGTCGAGGTGGGCAAGGACGCCACGTTCTTCCTGTCTGCGGGCGACGCCCTCGACATCCGCACAAACCGCGTTCTGCACGCCTTCATCGGCGGCCGCGAGATCGACCTCGACAACCGGCAGCGCGAACTCTACCGCAAGTTCGCGGGCAAGTACGGTCAGCCCATCGTCGATTAACGCGGCAAGGCCGCCCGCAGGCCCGCCCACTGCGGCTCGGGGAGTGCCGGCGTGAAGGGTCCGGAAGCAGACGCGCCGCGGGTGCGCACCGCCGCCGCCCGCTCCGCCGAGTCCGGGTGGGTGCTCATGCCGTCCCAGGTCACCGGCTCGCCGGCCGCGAGGCGGTCAAAGAACCCCGCCAGCCCCTCGACGGCGATGCCGGCGCCGAGGAGGTAGTCCACCGCGCGGTCGTCCGCTTCCCGTTCCATGTCGCGGTCGAAGGCCGTCGCCACCGCGGTGCGCGCCGCCTCGACGAGCATTCCACCGGCAGCGCCGCCGTCGATGAAGAGCGAAACCACGGCTGCCAACCCCAGTTCTTTGACGAGCTTTTGCGCCACATGCCCTTCGGCGAGGTGGCCGAGTTCGTGAGCAATCACCCCCGCGACCTCATCGGCCGAGGTGGCTTCACGCAGCAAGGCGGTGTGCAGCACGAGCCGGTGGCCCGGCAGCGCGAAGGCATTCACCTCGGCACTTTCGACCACGTGGACCGTCGGCGGGGTCAACCCATTCGCTTCGACGAGCCGGTCCACCAACGCATCGACCGGAACGGTCACGGCCGGGTCTTCCACCAGCACGGCCGTGGCGGCATAGCTCTCCCAATAGGCCTCGCCGAGCGACTGCTCGACCGACTCCGGCAGGCGCAACACGCGGTCCCACGGGATGGCGCGCACGGCCCACCACAGGGCGAGCAAGCCGAGCACGACCACGGCAGCGGTCAGGAGCAGGAGTTTTTTCATAGCGAAACCGGGTGACCGGCTAAGATCCGGTCCGTCAAGGAAGCGAGGAGGGGAAAACGGACGTCTTCGCCGCGCCGCGTGCGGATGGCGGCTTGCACGGTGCCGATGAACTCGGCCAGGTTGAGCAGGCCGACGACGGCCGCAGCGACGCCGTACTCCCACGTGAGTTCTGCATCGCTGAAGGCGACGGCCACCGTCCACGTCACGAGGGCCGAGTTCGTGACGAACAAGAGCATTTGGGACAAAAACGCCTGCACGGCATGCCAGCGCACGAAGGGGCTGGAACGGCGGCTTCCGAGCAAGAAAATCAGCGAAGCGAGCAAGTTGACGATGGGCAGTGGGACGCCTACAGCAATCGACGCGAGGGAGGCGACGTAGCTGAAGCTCGCTTGGGTGGCTTCGTGGTCGGTCGGGCGCTCGGTCATGGGTGAAGCTGGATCAACCGGACCCAGTGTGCAGCAAGCAACAAGAGCAGCGGCACCGCCACCGCCGGCCGACGTACCGTGGACTCGACCCACGTGTAGGCCCGCCACAGGTCGTCGCGGCCGCGCCACTGGTCATGCACTGCCACCGCGGGCAGCACGACGAGCGCCGCACTGGCGACCAGTCCGAGCGGGTTGTGCTGCCACGCCTGGGCCCATTCGCCCTGCAGGAGGGCGGCCACACTACGCGTCGTCCCGCACGCCGGGCAGGGCGCCCCGGTCGCTGCGTGAAAGAGGCACACCCCGGACGCGTTGCCGTGGGCGGCAGCGACATACAGGTGCCGCGCCACCGCAGCCACGCCGAACACCGTCCCGAGCGCAACCACCCGGTACAGCCACCGCCGGGTCATGCCAGGGCGCGCGAAACCGTTTCGAAGTTCTTGCGCCGTGCGGCGTCCATGATCAGGAACAGGTCCACGATGGCCCAAATCCCGAACCCGCCGCAGGTCAACAACTTGCCGATGCCCATCCCGGTGTCACCGATCAAAAACCGGTCGATGCCCAGCGTGCCGCCGAGGAACCCCACCACGAGCATCATCGTAGGATCCTTCAGGTCGAGGGCCTGCAAGTAGGCCCACTTGCTCTCATCGGCCCCGAGCAACTCCCCGCGCAAGGCCGGGATGTGCCCTGCTTCGAAGTACTTCCCGTTTGCCACGAGGTACATGTCTACGCGCGAACTGTCCATGTCGGGAAGGTACGTTATTCGATGCGCAACGGCAGATCCTTCGGCGCCTTGACGCTGTAGCGCAGCGTCTTTTTCTCCGTTTTTCCGGCGGAAATCTTGAGGTCCCAAACGACTTTTCCGGTGACATCGTCCACCGAGGCTCCGTCGGTTTTTTGGCGTTCGATTTCGATGTCTTCGTTGGTGGCAAGCGGGACTTGGTCCTCGAGGATCATGTGGATGGGCACCTGCTTGCGGTTGATGACCGAGAACTCGTATTCCCGGAGGTAGTCCCGCTTTCCAGACAGCAGCGAACCGTTGTCCTCCCGCACGGTGCGCTTGCGCCGGACCTGGATGCCCATGTCCGGTCCGAGGGAGATGGCGAGGGTGTCTTGGACGAAATCAAGGCGCAACTGGCTTTCTCCCACGTAGTCGTCTTCGAAGTAGATGTGCATGCGGCCGTCGAGCAGGTCGAGCTCTTCCCACCCTGTGAAGTGGGCCGTCAGGTACACTTGGGGGTCGAGCTTTGGCGCGCACTGGTGCAGGTATTCGACGGGCAGCCGGTGTTCGATGATGCGTACACCGTGTTCTTGCGGGTCCGAGGGGATGGTGTGGCGCGAGGCCACTTCGAACCGCGTCTGGGTGGGGCTGTAGGCCACGGACACGGCGCTGTATTGGAACTCTGCCTCAGCTTCCCCGCGCGCGGCGACCCGTTTTGCGGACCGAGAAAAAAGGGCGTCGTCCATGTCTTCGCGGGCGGAGGCGACTTGAACCAACTCAAGTTGCATGACCTGGGGAGAAAGCGCGACGTTCATGACCGGAGCGCTCACAGACAGGCTTTCTTGGGTGTGGCCGGCGTAGGCAAAATTCACCGCGGTCACCCCGGCAGGTACGCCGAGCGTGTAGAAGCCATTCACGTCCGTGGTCACCACACTGCCGCCGGCCCAAACTTGGGCTCCGACCAGCGGATTCCCATGAATGTCATAGAGTTGGCCTCGGACGTCGCGCACGTTCGGGTTGTAGGGCTGGGAACGGAGCCAAGCATTTGCAGCGCCGCTCGCAGCGCCCTTCGGCACAAACGAAGGCCCGTCGAGCATCCACGGCATGAGGTCGGGCTTCGACCGGTTCGCGCTGGGCATGCCGGTGGAGATGGTGAGGCCCACGTTTTTCCAGTCCTCGCCCGTTTGCTGGCGCACCATGGCTTGGTATTCAAGGCGGAGGGGCTCGGCAATCGTGACCACTCGGGCGTTGTACGACGGCGACCACCCGGCATTTTGCATCCAATACGACACCACGAGTTCCCCTTTCGCGGGCTTCGTCGCTTCCACGCGAACGATGACTTCCAGCGAGGTCTTCGTTTCCAACGCAGGCAGCTTCAAGATTTGCTCATCCAAGGCTCCGATCTGTTCGTTGATGGACGCCACTTTCGCATCGATGGCGGCCCGGCCGGTGTGGATGGCGAGGAAACGCTCCCGGAAATAGCCGTTCGCCTTGATGAGGCGCTCGAGGTCTACGCCGCTGTCCTTCACTGTGAATCCTTGGTTGTTCAGGAGCAATTGCTCTTCTCGGTCGAACAACACGCGCTGTCCGTTTTCGATGTTGATTTGTTGGGCCAACTCGTTGCGGCGCTTGTACAGCCGCTGCCGCTCGACTTCTGTTTCCTTGCCCTTCAACGTGTCCGTG
>Ga0172372_10010457_pt1 | contig 11880 bp, 4 predicted proteins | sample LakKiv5m_2_FD_114544 | JGI IMG/M metagenome (GOLD analysis project Ga0172372, IMG submission 114544) | Freshwater microbial communities from Kabuno Bay, South-Kivu, Congo - kab_092012_9.5m | ecosystem: Environmental > Aquatic > Freshwater > Lake | place: Democratic Republic of the Congo... | reverse complement strand
CATCTCTCTTTTCTCTCTTGGCTTCCTTCGCTCGTTCCGTTCTTTTTGTTATGTATTGTTTCATAGGTGGTTAGTCGTATCCCCGTTGGCTGCGGCTGGCCACTTCTTCATGCCATCTACCTGGGCGCGGGAACCTCTTGCTGGGGCTTTGCTGCATTGCCTGAGGACAACGCTTCGTCCCGTGGTGGCTCTGGTCGCATTATGCCTTTCGACCACTCTCGCTCTCGCCGCTGAACTTCCTATCGCCCGCATCGGCACCAATGCGATTCCTCCGGCAGCGTTGCGTACGGCGATCGCGCGCAGTGGGCTGCCGCTGAACGAACCCACCACAGCTCGCAAGGCACTCGATGAACTGCTCACGCATGAAGCTCTTGCTGCCGAGGCCAGACGTCTTGGTTACGAACGGGATCCTGAGGTCGAGGAACAAACCAAACGGCTCATGGTGCAAAGGCTCATCGCGGATAAGGTCGACAAATCGATCGACCGCACCCCTCCCACCGAGGCCGAACTGCGAGCTTACTACGACAGCCACCAAGCCGAATTCACGACCGCGAGCATGGCGCGTGGCCAAGTCGCGACGCTCTTGATCAAGGGGAACGGTAAGCAGGATGAAACGCTGAACTTTGCTAAGGAAGCCTTGGACATGGTGAAGACCAATAAGTTCGAGGAAATGGTGAAACGCTACTCGGACTTCGCCAACGAACGCCTCAGCGGCGGCGACACGGGCTGGGTCGTTAGCGACATCCCGAGCAAGCGTTATCCTGAGTCGGTGCTCAAAGCTCTGATGAACCTCGGCAAACCCGGTGAGATCGCCTCGCCGGTGGTCACCGCTCAAGCGATTTTCCTAGTTCGGCTTACCGAGAAGCGCTCGGCGCAGGTGTCGTCGTTTGAGCAGGTGAAACCCAGTCTGCAACGTGCGGTGCAGAACGAGCGCCGCCAGCGCGCGTATGACGCCTTGTGCAATCAGATCAAGAAAGACCTTGGCGTTGAGATCGACCAGTCGGCTGTGCAACGCGTCGTTGAGCAGGACCGTAGCTCCGCCAAGCCACCGCCTGCCCCCTTCCGAACCCCCTAGCCCCCGTGCCCGATTGCTTCCAGTCCAAATCGCACCTCGCGGTCCCAACGCAGGTAGGGACGCCCCGCCGGGGCGTCCGCATCCGGCGAGAGCCGGATGCCTCGGGGCTAGGAGTCTCTAGGCCTTCTGCGAAAGCTTTGAGGCCTCCAAGCCCACTGAGCCTTGGGAATACTTGGGACATTGAGACTGGGGGACTTGAGCGTTACGGCTGGGAGACTCTTAGCCCCGAACCGTCCGGCCTTGGCCGGACGGGGACGGCGCATCGCACCGTCCCTACCTGGGCAAGTGGACGCTTTTGCTTGGAAGCCACTGAGCAGGTAGGGACGCCCCGCTGGGGCGTCCGCATCCGGCGAGAGCCGGATGCTTCGGGGCTCCGTGTCACCCAGCCTCCCGCACCGGCTTCGAGGCCTAGAGGCACTCTGAGCCTCGGGAAGGCCTTGAGCCATGAGGCTGCTGAGCCTCGGCCCGGCGGTCTTGGGACTCTTAGCCTTGTTCCGTCCGGCCTTTGGCCGGACGGGGACGCCCCATCCGCCTTCGCTAGGGCTTCGGCGGGACAAAGGGCGGGGCGTCCCTACCTGCTGGCCGGACTCGCAGCGGGGCGTCCCTACCCGGCTCTAAGGCACCATAACTCTGGGTTCCTCCGGAAACCACACGTAGGGCCAATCCTCAGGTCTTTCCACGAGTCCCCATCGCACGGGATTGTGCAGGATGTAATCGGTTTTTTCACGTCGACTCTCGCTCGAACGCAGTCGGTGCTCAAAAAAGTCACGTTGCCAGTCGATGCCGAGGTGTTTGGCCGTCCATTCTTTCCATTTCGAGATGCGTTTCTGGACTGTCGGAGCGTCGGGCGGGAACGACATCAGAGCGTGCCAATGATCCGGCATGATCAGGAACAGGTGCGCGAACCAGTCGCGTCTCGTATGACGAAATGCGACGGACTCGGTGAGCCCTGTGCTGATGGGTTCAATGGCCAGTTGGTTGCGTCGACGCACTCGACAGCAGCCGGTGACGAAATAGATCTCGGACTGGGCATCGACCCAAAACGGCACGTGGTGCGGCAATGCTCTGCGGCGCGGGACGAACATAAGAATCAGGGTGTAGATGGAGATAGGCCTTGGTGTCGAACTGGTTTAACGGGGCAGCGAACGCACGATGACCCAGCGTTCCCACGACTCTCTCCTTGGCCCGAATGCTGTCACGTCCCGGCCGCTTTGTCGAGACCGCTCATGAGCGTCACGTCCGCAAGGCAGGTAGGGACGCCCCGCTGGGGCGTCCCCCTCCGGCGAAAGCCGGAGGGAACAGGGCCAAGAGTCTCAAGACCCCAAGCCACCTCCGAGGGCTTCATGACTCTTGGCTCCGGAGCGTCCGGCTGTCGCCGGACGCGGACGCCCCGGCGGGGCGTCCCTACCTGGCTTGCGGACACTCGGCTTTTGGGATGCTTCGCGGCTTATGTGCTGATGGTCTGGTGCTTGCTGGGCATGGGCATGGGGACGATCGCACGGGCGGCGGATGTGAAAAAGGGGGTGGGGTTGGACAAGATCTCGCTTCCGTCGGGGCCGGGGTCGATCGAGGGTCTCGGAGATGCCTTCGAACCGCAGCTGAACTCGGGGACTTCGGCTTACTCGGTGAAGATCGCCATGCCGCCGGGGGTGGCTGGGCTCCAGCCCGAGGTCGTGCTCCGTTACAACGCAGGTTCGGGCAACGGCGCGTTTGGTCTCGCGTGGAGCTGGTCTCCCATGTCGATCCAACGTCAGGTGGAGAAAGGAATCCCTAACTACGGTGGCACCGACACATTTACCTTCATGGGCGAAGAACTGGTCGCGCTGTCGGATGGCACGTTCCGTCAGGAGAACGAGTCGAGCTTCATGCGCATTCGCCGACTCGCCGAGGGTTGGGAGATTCACGACAAATCGTGCAAGCGCTACGTATTGGGCACGAATGCCACGGCGCGCGTGAGCCAACCGGGAGGAGCGACCTTCACGCAAGCCTTCAAATGGTTGGTGGAATCGGTGACGGACGTGCACGGCAATCGCATGGAGTATCTCTATGCAACCTACCCAGACTCGCCCGGGGAACTGTATTGTTCCGAGATCCGCTACACCATCTTTGGGGCAGACTATCATTCGATCCACTTCGACTACGAACCGCGCATCGACGCCTTCAGCAGTTATGTGAGCGGGTTTGAAGCCCGCACGGCGCGACGTTGCCGGGAGATCAGCGTCCGCTCCCAAGGCGCATTGATCCGTCGCTATGGCCTCAGCTATGAGCCCGATGCCAATGATCCTGTCGAAGCCGTGTCAGCGGGGGATGTCGGTCAGCTCTTTTCGTTGCTGCGCAAGGTGACGCAGTTCGACAATCGGTCTGGGGTTAATCCGTCGTACCTGCCACCGTTACGATTCGGTTACACGCGCATGGACGGCGGGCGCACGACCAGTGGTCGAGTCGTCGGCACGCCGCCTTACTCCCTCGGAAATCCGCAGCTCGCTCTCGCGGATATCAACTGCGACTCGTTGCCGGACCTGTTTTACACCGACCCCAACAACGGACAACACACCGTCTATTACAATCTCGGTGACGGGGCCTTCGGGCCGGCTGTGGACTTTGTTGCGTTTCCGTCGGCGGTTCGGCTCGGAGCCGACACCGTCCAGCTTGGCGACTTGGATGGGGATGGTCGCATTGATCTGCTCGAGAAGTTCGGAGGAGCGAACGATCGTTTTGTGTTCTATCCCAACACCACCAAGCCATATGGGAACGACGACTCGCGCCCGGCGTGGGGGAGTGAGACCTCCTACGAAGGGCTCTTTCCACCGTTCGATTTCAACGACCCTTCCGTAAGATCGTTGGACCTCGATAACGACAAGTTGATGGATTACATGCGGACCACGCCCTTTGGTTTCGAGTATTACATCAACCGCACCAATCGTTGGGAAACGCGGGGGTTGTTTCTGTTTGGGGAGCCAGAGATGGGCGATCTGACATCGGCTGACGACGTCGCCTTCAGCAAAGGCGTGGGCCTGGGTGCGGAAGGATCCAATGAACAGGTCAAATTGGCGGACATGAACGGGGATCGATTGCTTGATCTGGTGCGGATCAACGCCTTTGGCACTCTGTTGGAAGTGACGTTCTGGCCTAACCACGGCGGCGGGAGATGGGGCAGCCGCGTGGTGATGACTGGCGATGTCGATCTGCGCACGATCCCGATCGAGGATGTTCACATTCGTGACATCAACGGTGATGGTCTTGCCGATGTGGTTGCGGTGGGTGGCAATTATGTTGCCTTTTGGGTCAACCGCGGCAGCGGTGGTTTCTCCGGCGAGTTTCGAAGGGAGGGAACTCCGGACTACATCCGAGGCCAAACCGTGCTCCAGCAGGCCGATATCAACGGCAACGGTTCGACGGACTTTCTCTGGGAAAACTTTAACTCAACGACGGGCCAGTACGAGGTTGAGTATGTCGACTTCCTGGGTGCCACGAAGCCCAACCTGCTTGCCACGATCGACAACGGCATCGGGCTTCGCACCGAGATTGGCTACAAGTCGACGACGGAGTTCTACCTTGCCGATCGCGCCGCCGGAGTGCCGTGGCACACGCGCCTGCCGTTCCCGTCGCAGGTCGTGAGCCAGATCACGAAGAAGGTTGGCGTGGACCTCGACGGTCAGCTCGGCCCAGACGAATACACCTCCGAGCTCTTCTATTACGACGGTTACTACGACGATCGCGAGAAGGAGTTTCGCGGGTTCGCGTTTGCCAAGAAGGTTGAGCGCGGCGACGACCGATACACCAGCACCCCTGCCATTGCCGTGCATTCCCCGGGAACAGTCACGCGGTTTGGCTTTCACACGGGCGTGCCGGATGGAATCGATAACAACGACAACAGCCAAATCGACGAGCTGCAAGGACGTTCGGGCTACGAGGAAGAACCGCTCAAGGGCAAGGTGCTTTGGACTGAGGCCACGCTGCTGACGGCCGATGTCGGAGGCGTGTATGCCGCGCAGACCAATGGACTCCCGGCGAACGACGCTGTGGTCTTCTCACGCGAGACGAACACATGGCGCATCAAACTCATCCATAGCCCAACCAACGGCTTCGTCTACCGCGACGCATTCGGGGTGGCGCAACCCGGGGTGTCCATTCCCGCGACCACGACCGACGATCGACGGGTGACCTTTGCGTTCGCGGTGTCGACACGCAAGGAGATCATCGAAGCCAACGGAGCGCTGGCAGCCGTGGACAATCTGATTCCTCTGCGTTCCAAGCGAGTGATTGAGAGCGAGAGCGATGTGGACTTCTTTGGGAACACGATTCTGGAGAAGGATTACGGCGAGAACTCACCCGGCTCAACATTCGACGACGAACGGTTCGCCTACTCGACCTACGTGTTCAATCTGGAGGCATGGATCATCGGCGTCCCGGCAGTGAAACGTGTGACGGACGAGGGCGGCCAGTTCGTGAGTGAATCCCGCAGCTTCTACGACGGCGAAGTGTTCGTTGGTCTGCCGCTGGGCCAGGTCGGCACACGGGCCTTGATGCACCGCAGTGAGCAGCTTGTGAACGGCTCCACGCTGCCTCCAGCCTTCGGCACGATTTCTAAAGCTGTGGGCGACCCGCGTCTCGCCGCGAATCATGCCATCACGACGTCGCGCGCCCAGTATGACGCCTTTGGCAACCTGACCGTGACGCGTGATCCCCTCTATAGCGCAGCAGGGCAAGGGCATGAGAAGGAATACACCTACGACTCGCTGTTCCATACCTACGTTGAACGCGAAACCATTCGTGTAGGAAATGGCAGCGCTGATCTCGTCGCGAACGCCAGCTACGACCGTGGGGCGGGAGTGATGGTGGGGTTCACCGACTTCAATGGCAACTCGACCACATTCCAATACGATTCGTTCTGGCGCTTGGTCGGCATCGTAAAGCTAGGCGACTCCGCGCCGTTCCCAACCGCCATGTTCGAATACCGTCCGGGCGACCCGTTTCGTGGGCTGTACTACAACTACGACTCAAGCGGAGCGCTGACGCTCGTTAGCACCGCTGCGGCCGATGTGGTTAACAGCGTCACCACCCACCAGCGCGAAGTTGCAGGGCAGGGGGGCACGTTTGACACGATGAGCTTCACCGACGGGGCAGGCCACAAGCTTGGCACGCTCCACGAGAGCGAGGTGGCCGGGCGCTGGATCGCCAAGGATTTCAAACGCTATTCCAGCCAGGGCGAGGAACGGAAGGCTTTCCTCCCCTTCGAAACCAGCGCGGCGACCTACTCTGTTCCGCCCGAGGCGCAGACCCATGTCGCCAGTTTCTATGATGCTGCGAGTCGCGTCGTTCGGACGGTAAACCCGCCGGAAGCCACGGGCGCGGGGGCCGCGCTGACCCAGACGCGAACGGTCTATTTGCCTTTGGAGACCCAGCTCTTCGACGAAGAAGACATCAATCCTGCGTCGGCTTATTACAACACGCCGCACATCCAGTTCAAAGACGGCCTGGATCGGTTGATCGGCGTTACCGAGGTCACCCGGCTCAACGACGATGGGACGGCGTCGACGGGTCTCAATCTCTGGCCGACCCGCTACGAATACGATCTCAACGACAACCTCACACACATCACCGACAGCCAAGCCAATCAGAAGTGGTTCCGTTACGATGGACTCAAGCGAAAGCTGTTCATGAACGATCCCGATCGAGGTGTGATGACTTACACCTACGACAATGCCTCGAACCTTTCTTCAACGCTCGATGCCAAAGCTCAAGCCATCGGTTACACCTACGACGGAGTGAACCGGCTCAAGACCGAGAAGTATCAGGATGGACACGCGCTGCCGCCGTGGCGATCGACCACCGGAAGCTCGGTCGAGAGTCAGACTCAGAGTGTGGTGTATCACTACGACAATCCAGCGACGTCCGTAGTGGTAGGCGACGGATCGCAAACCACCGCACGGAACACCAAAGGCATGTTGGCCTACGTGGAGGATCTCAGCGGCGAGGAGCATACCAGTTACGATGCACGGGGCAGGGTCGAATGGGTGGTCAAACGGCTGCCCGATCCGGTGTTTCTCTCGCGTACGAATGCTGCGTCACTCATTCCATTGGTCAGCTACCGCACCGCGTTCGCCTACGATTCACTCGATCGCGTGACGACGCTAACCTACCCCGACAGCGATCAGATCGGTTACGTCTACAACGCCCGCAACCTGCTCACACGGATCACGGGTGGACCGGCGGCAGGTCAACCGATGGCGGGCAATATCATTTCGAGCATTGCGTACCGTGCGTCGGATCAGCTCGCCCAGATCGACTACGGCAACGGCGTGCGCACCGCTTACGCCTATGACCCACGCCTGCGACTCAACGTCCTGACGACAAAACACTCCGTCGCGGGCACGGAGCTGCTGAACTTCGCTTATGAGTTCGATGGTGTTTCCAACATCAAAGCCATCCGCGACCAACGTCCAGGTGCCTCGGTGCCTACGGGCGATAAGCGCCGCAACACGCAGCTTTTTCAATACGACGATCTCTACCGCATCACCCGTGCCCAGTATTCCTTTGCTTTGCCCGGAGTGGCCGACGCCAACAACGGATTCGTTTCCTACCGTTATGATCGCATCGGGAACATGCTGAACCAAGGCTCGGACATCGTGCACCAGGACCGAGGCGTGAGCGTGACGGATCTCGGCGCGATGAACTACGGTGGGACCTCCGGCAAATCAGGTAGGGTCGGTCGCGCTGCGACCGATCCGCCCGGACCGCACGCATTAACTTCGGTCGCCACCGGCACCCGCCTCTTTCCCTACGACGCCAACGGCAACATGACCATCATCGACGGCCTGACCAATTCGTGGGACTTCAAAGACCGACTCATCCAGGTGGAAGACACCAACATGGTGGCACGTTACACCTACGACTACACCGACCGCCGCGTCCTGAAACGCGTGTTCCCCAAGGTAGGGTCTGCCCAGGTAGGGTCCTCCCAGGTAGGGTCCTCCCAGGTAGGGCCGCCCGGCTCGGGCGGCCAGCCTACAGGCTCAGGCACCCAGTCCAGTGGCGATGCCAGCTCGGCCTCCGGAACGGCGTCGCAGCGCGACGCCGCTACCTTTGTGCTCTACCCCGACAAATACTTCGAGGTGCGCGAGCACGATGCACCCGTCAAATATGTCTGGAACGGCAACACGCGCGTGGCGCGCGTGACGGGATCGCTCACCACGCCTGTGCGCACGCAGCGCCTGCGGGTGGAAGCCGGGTTCAATCTCGTCTCGCTCGCCATCAACTTGGGAGCACCGGACGTCCGAAAGCTTCTGTTATCGGATCCGAGCGTCGTCACCCCGTCGGCGACCTTCGGCACTGCGCAACGTTGGAACGGGGCTACGTCGAATTGGGTGCCGGTGTCGATGAACGAAACGCTCGCCGCCGGGACGGTGTTGTGGTTGCGCGCGAGCACCAACGCCACACTCACGGTGACCGGCACCTACGCTGAGCCGACCAACCAGGCTCTGCTGCCCGGGGCGAATTACATCGGCGGCTGGGGCCTGCAACCCCTCACGCTTGCCGACGCGCTGCCCAACACGGTCCCCGCTTGGAAATACGACACTCAGGCGCGTCAGTGGCGTCGACTCCTCACCGGTGAGCTGCAAGCCGCCTCCGATGCCCCGCTTACGTTGGGGACGGGTGACGCGTTCCTGGCGCGTTCGCCCGGCGCTGGCGCGCCCACGCTCACCCTCACCGTGCCGGAGAGTGCGCTGCAAGTGCGCTACTACCACCAGGATCATCTGGGCAGCAGCTCGGTGATGACGGATGCAACGGGCGTGCTGGTGAGCGAGACAGCGAACTATGCGTTTGGGTTTGCGCGGAGTGAGTATAGTCCGAGGGGCGTGAAGGAGGCGTATGGGTTTACGCAGAAGGAGAGGGATGGGGAGAGTGGAATGCATTACTTTGAATCGAGGTATCTCGATTCTAGATTATCCCAGTTCATTGCAGTTGACTTTCTGATTGAGATGGCAACACCGCAGTCTCTTGATGCCGCGCAAGGGCTCAACCCCTATGCCTACTGTAAGCGCCAGCCGGTGATCCGAATAGATCCTCGTGGGTTCGCGGACGTACCCTGCAGGGAGTCGGGGGGCCTGAGTCGGGACTTAATGGCAGACTTTGTTGGAGGAGTATCGAAGGCGGTGCAAGGGACTGTTCAATTTGCCAACGATGCGCAAGAACTGGGGGCTGGGACACTGACTTCGCCCAAAGTGATCGCTTCGCCATCCTTAAGAGCGATGGAGATACCTCTGAAGCTATCGGGAACATTCGTGAGTGCGGCAGCGAAACGAGACCCCATCACCATCACTAAGGATGCGATCGTTACATATCAAGCATCGAAGCTGGCAGACGTCGTTTCCGTGGCCTCCCGGCTGTCATTTCCCAAGTTGGTTGTCTCAATGCTCTATGAGTGTCTTCTTGGCAATTACGTGCGTGAGCTCGGCCGGGAGTCCACCTTTGTCAAACCGTTAATGGAATCTTCGGATGCACAGGTCCGCGAGCTGTGGAAAAGCGAGGAAGGCATCCTGAAGACTGGTCGCTAATCGCTCCACCCGTTGAGAGTTGGTATTCGAACATTCTGCAATGAACCCGAAATCCCGATGCTGTGAAAATCCAAGAGGTCCTCAGTCTCATCCAGGAAGTGCGAAATCGCTCCTACTTCCAGCAAAAGTGGAGTTACTGCTTGGCACGAGGGAAGTGCGTGGTGTCTGTAGTAACAACCTCCGGTTCAAAGCGGTATGGGAACAGTGTTCCTGGAAGCTCTGAACCGAGTCTAGGAAGGACGAGTGTATTCATGATTCAATCACGTATTTCCCCGCCCCACACTCGACATTCAACAATTAAGAACACCACCTCGGCTGCGGCTATGAAGATCAGGGCCGTGAAGAATCACTCGCCCGCCTGTGAAAGTATGAACCTCTCGATACCAGCATCGCTGAAGAAGCCGACTTCGGCGCGGAGGCGCTGGAGTTCCGGCTTGATGACGGGAATCGTGCCTTGCAGTTTTCCATGGAGCAACTCGCCGAGCACTCCGGCAACACTGAGCCCGGACTGTCGCGCGACCGCGCGTCCGCGCCTCTCGTCAATGAGCAGGACATCGGGGCGCAGGGCCAAGGCGAGGGCAACGGCTTCGTGTTCGCCCGAATCGGGGGAAACGGAAAGCGGCAGCAGGGGAAGCGGCGGTTGCTCCACGAGCAGCCAGCCTTCCTTCGCGGCGACGGCGAGCTGGAGCTTCGCTGCGGCATGGGTCAGACGGGAAAGTTCAGCGGCGACCGCCGGAGGAATCCGCACCACACCATACCTTTGCCTGAGCAGTTCCAACCGGCCGATAATGGCCAGATTGGAGAGGGGCGAAGTGTTACTGACGGCGCGCATGAGCGACGTCTTCCATGGCTTCGGTCATGCCGTATTGGCGGGGGATGCCGCGTTCCGCCAGCGCGACCCCAAAGGCGTAGTGATCCAAAGATGCCATGCGGGCACCCTGGCCGAGGGTCAACCAGCCGGAGGCGTAAAAGCGACAGGCCAGTTCGATCTGCATGTGGCGCTCGCGTTCGCCCGGCCCGAAGGGCAGGCTGGCAAGGGCCTGCTCATCGAAATCGAGAGTGATGCTCATACGCGGTTATCTTACGCGGCCCAAACAGGTTGGCAATGGTGCGAAGGACCTAAAGGGCGCAGCCACACTATTGAAAAGTAATGAACGTGAATCTGAACATGTCGCCGATCGAAGAGGGAAGCCAACCCGATGTTCAACGCGTCGCTTCGCCAGCGCTGGGAGCCCTGCGGCAAGGTAGGGACGGCGCGCTGCGCCGTCCCTGTTCGGCGAAAGCCGAACGGAACAGGGCTTTATGTTACAAGGCCTTGTGGCGGCTTTTGGGGCTTGGTGACACGGAGACCCCCGAGCGTCCGGCTGGCGCCGGACGCGGACGTCCCATCCGCCTTCGCTCTGGCTTCGGTCGGACGAAGGGCGGGGGATGTGTTGGGCTCGTTCATCGAAAGAACGGTGTATCGGGCATGAATCGGTGGGGAGCTAAGAGATGAAACCCGAAGATTTCAAAATCTGCCGGCTTAGCCGTGAGCAGCGTGCGCAAGGTTGCGGTCCGGATGCTGGCCTCACGCTGTGCGGCGAGGATGTGTTTATGCCCGAGTCGATGACGTTGACGCCAGTCGATGGCAGGGTGTTCCCGGGGATGGACGGAACGGGGCTTTGTGTCACGAGGCTTCATGGCGGCTCGGGGGGCCTAGAGACTCTGAGCCTCCGAGCGTCCGGCTGGCGCCGGACGCGGACACCCCGGCGGGGCGTCCCTACCTCGCGGTGGGGCGGGGCTCCGGGCATGAATCGGTGGGGAGTTGAGAGATGAAACCCGAAGATTTCAAAATCTGCCGGATTAGCCGTGAGCAGCGTGCGCAGGGTTGCGGTCTGGAGGCTGGCCGCATGCTGCGCCGCGAGGATGTGTTTATGCCCGAGTCGATGACGTTGCCTACCGTCAATGGCGAGGTGTTCCCGGGGGTGGACGGAACGGGGCTTTGTGTCACGAGGCTTCATGGCGGCTTGGGAGGCCTAGAGACTCTGAGCCTCCGAGCGTCCGGCTGGCGCCGGACGCGGACGCCCCGTCCGCCTTCGCTTTGGCTTCGGTCGGACGAGGGGCGGGGCGTCCCTACCTGGCGAGGGCGGGACGTCCCTCCTATGAAGAACGTCAAGCAGCAGTCGCGGTTTTTTTTGGTTTTTTTTCTTAATTGTTCTCTGTTTCAGCTCACGGGACCGATTGCACTGCGTGAGCTCAGCTTGTTGT
>Ga0172372_10010456_pt1 | contig 11880 bp, 11 predicted proteins | sample LakKiv5m_2_FD_114544 | JGI IMG/M metagenome (GOLD analysis project Ga0172372, IMG submission 114544) | Freshwater microbial communities from Kabuno Bay, South-Kivu, Congo - kab_092012_9.5m | ecosystem: Environmental > Aquatic > Freshwater > Lake | place: Democratic Republic of the Congo... | reverse complement strand
GGGGTGTCGCGGTCAATGGGGACGAAGCGGGCGGGCATGCGGAGTCAGACGCTGGCGGCGTGTGTGGGCTGCAGGGAATGTGGGAAAATCTTCGTTCGCTAAGTCCGACAGGCTGCTAGCGCCTTCTGCACAACTTCATCAACTTTCGCTTCAGTTTGGCCCAGATACTTTGCTACGAGCCCCGCTCTGTCCGTTTCAATCAAGTGTCCTCGCTTGAGAAGCCCAAGGCGCTTGTAAATCTTCGCAATAATTCTCGCTACAGTAGTTTTTCCAGTTCCCGGTGGGCCAAGCAGTGCAAGGTGCAAGGATAGTGACGGGGCGCGTGAACCACGCCGCTTCCTCTCAAGTTGCAGCGTCAAAAAGCGCTCCAACTTGATGATTTCGCGTTTCACCTCGTTCATGCCGACGAAAGCTTGTAAGTCGTCGCCCTTGTCCATCTCCGAGGACCTCTTTCTTTGCAGTTGAGGTGACGCAAGAAACCATTCCCAATTTTGGCACCACGGTCTGTTTGCGCACAACCGCGCCTGTTGGCTCAGGTCGCAGGAGACGAACTTTAGGCTCTCCTCCACGAAGAGTGCAATTCGACCTCCTCCAAGCCGCAATACTCCAAATCGAGTCGCCCAGTCCTTGTTTGCAACTAAAGAGACCTCGAAACTTCCATCTTCCACTGAAGCATACACAAACCTTTCATCGTCAACTTGCAGCAGATATTTGTCTTGGTCTTCTCGAAACCAAAACCTCGTCGCGTAGCTTTTATAAGTCATTGACGCAGCGAGGATGCCGTCTCGTTCCTCCGTCACGAATTGACCATTGTTCAGTGCTTTTAGGATGTAGCAACAGTCTGGGCTCATGCAGTTTACTTTGCGGTCAGGCGGCGGGTGATGAACTGGCGCACTTGCGGCTGCTGGCACTTCGCCAGCAGCAGCGCGGCCTTGGCCTGGTCGGCGGCGACGGCTGGCTCGATGCCATACCACGTCAGCAGCGGGAGGTCTTTGTCGGTGGCGTCCTCGGCGTGGGCGAGCAGTGCCGTGGCGAGTTCCCAACGGTCGTTCACCGGCAGGCGTTGCAGCGCGGACGAGAGGCCGAGTCGGACGAAGGCAGATTCATCCTTTTGCGCCACCGTCACGAACTTCGCCAGCAGCGCGGGGGAAACTTTCTTGTCCTCGGTCAGCAGGCGGATGGCCCACCAGCGCGCGTGCTCGCTTGCGTGGGTGAGTTGTGCCGTGAGGAACGCTTCGTCAGTGCCGCCCGTGACGTGCAAGGCCCACAACAGGCGAAGCTGTCGCGGCACATCCTTCTCCGCCGCATGCAGCTTTCGCAACGACGGCACGGCGCCTTTGTCCAGTTTGCCCGCCACAGCGCGCTCTTGCAGCAGCCGCTGCGCGTGGCGGCGCTGCCATTCGTTCGCGTGGCCGAGCCGCTCGGCAAGTTCCCTATCGGGGAGAAGTGCGAGGTTTATCTCCGGTCGCGGCTTTGCAGGAGGGTTCGATTCAGGCTTAGGGCCATACGTCACCTTGTAGATGCGCCCGCTGCTGCGATACGAGCCGTCGCTGTCGTGGCATTCACCGAGGTCGCTCCAGTCGGCGATGAACACGCCGCCGTCGGGGCCGGTGATTTGCACCGTCGAGCGGAACCACGGGTCATTCGCCATCAGGAAATTGCCCCCGTGCTTCGCGGTGTAGCCGGAGCCGTTGCGTGACGGCACGTCGTAGAGCACGCGATTGCCGTGGATGTTGCCCATGAAGGCGCGCCCGCGCCACTCGGGCGGAAAGTTGTCGCCCTGGTAAATCATCAGCCCGCAGTGCGAATGGCCGCCGCCGAGCGCCGCGTGTTCCGCGCCAGTGCGGCTGTCCTGCCACTTCGCGCCCTGCCAGTGCAGGTGGTCCGAGCAACTGTCCATCAGCTCGTATAGATGTGGGTTGTCGTGCGTCCCGAACATCCGCTTGTAGAACGCGCCGGGGATGACGTGCCAGAAGTGCCCGATGACGTTGTTCGAGAAGAACGCCTGCCCGTTCTCATCCCAGTCGAGGCCCCACGGGTTCGTCGTGCCACGGCAGACCGTCTCGAACTTCTTCGTCACCGGATGGTAGCGCCAGATGGAGCAGTCGAGCGTGACCAGTTCGTTCTCGGGCGCGCCGGGCCGGCCGACCTTGGACTTCGTGGTGATGCCGTGCCGGCCGTAGAGCCAGCCGTCCGGCCCCCACGCGAGGCCGTTCACGAAGTTGTGCCCCGCGTTGATGTTCCAGCCCGTGAGATGCACGACCGGCGGGCCGTCCGGCACGTCGTCACCGTTCGCGTCGGGGATGAAGAGCAGGTCCGGCAGCGACAATACCCACACGCCGCCGAAGCCCGGCAACGCGCTCGTCACGTTGCGTCCGCCGTCGAGGAAGACCTTGCGCTCCACGTTGCGGCCCGTGCCGTCGCGGTCCGTGAAGATGACGACGCGGTCGGGCGCGGGGTTGGTGACGCCGTTGTTCTTCTTGAGCGTGGGATAGGAGAAGTTCTCGACCACCCAGAGCCGCCCACGGTCATCGAACTCCATCGCGATGGGCTGCATGACCTGCGGCTCGGCGGCGAAGAGCTGCGCGCGGAAGCCCGGCGGCAAGGAAATCTTCTTCAGCGACTCGGCGGGCGAAGTCGGCGTATCGCCAGCCTTCTGTGAGTCTGTGACGCCGGGTGGCAACTGCGCTGAGGCGAGCTGACAGAAAGAAAGGGGCAGAAAGAATAGGGCGCGGAGGAACGGGCGAACTTGCATGGGGCGGTTGTAGGGGAAGGCGGGGCGGCAGGCAAGCGGCTGTGCCAACACTGTGTCCACGATCCGAGCCAGCCCCAAAGGGGCTGCGACCTCCAGCCCAAGGTTGCGCGCAGGCGCTACCTTGGGTGACGGGTTCGGGAGTCCGGCAACCCTGAAGGGGTTGCGACCCCTGCCGCGAGGTCACAACCCCGTTGGGGTTGCTCGCCGGGGCCGTCCGGTTCCCAAGGTAGCCGCGCAACCTTGGGCTGGAGGCCGGAATCCCTTTGGGATTCCACTGCTCGTTCCGGCGGGAGATGCGCGTGTTGCCCGCAGACCCGGCTCAGGGATTCTCCCGCAGCCAGAAGCGGATGGCGGTGGCCTGCGGGTGCTGCGGGCGCAGTTCCAGCACGCGGAGGTAGTGCGGGCGGGCCTTGGCCGGCTGGTTGAAGTTTTGCGAATAGAGGTTCGCCAGGACGAAATGCCCGCTGGCGTCGTCGGGGTGTTTCGCCAGCAACTTCAGCAGCTCGGCGGCGGCGTCGCGCAGGTAGCCGCCGCGCTGGAGGGCGAGCGCGAAGTTGAAGCGCGCGCTGGCGGAGTCCGGCTCCAGCGCGAGCGCGGTCTCGTAGGCGGCGGTGGACTTGAGCAGGTCGCCCATCTGCGCGGCGACGATGCCGAGGTTGTGATACGCCTCGAAGAACGCGCCGTCCGCGCGGATGGCGCGCTGGTAGGCGGCCACGGCGTCGCTGTTCTTGCCGATCTGCTGATTGGACAGGCCGAGCTGGAAATGCGTCTGCGCGTCCGCGCGCGCGCCGGCCGTGGGTGCGGGCGGATCCAAGTAGGCGTAACGCGGGCCGGCCCAGCCGGGCGCGAGCGTTTCGGCCACGCGCGGCGGGGCGGGCTTCGGCGCGGGTGCAGGCGGCTCGGGGCGGAAGACGGACGGTTCCGGCGGCGCGGGCTTCGGGGCGGGCGGTTCCGGCTTGGGCGCGGGGGGAAGCACCGGCGGCGGCGTCATCTTGGCGACTGTGGCGGGCTTGGGCGGTTCCGGTTCAGGCTTCTTCGTGACGACGGGTTCCGGCGCGGGCGTGGGGGGCGGCGTGGGCTTGGGCAACGGCGGCGGCTCCGGCTTGGGCGCGACGGCGACAACGGCGGCCGGCGGCGGATTCGTGGCGGCGACAACGGGGGCGGGTTTGGGCTTCGGCGAAAGTTCCGCTTCGAGCTGGGCGGCGACCTGCTGGACGGCTTCGAGATTGTCGGCCGACGGGTTCAACGCGAGGAAGGCCCTGTATTTCTCCAGCGCGAAGGGCCGGTGATCCACGGGGCGGCGCGGGAGGTAGAAGTGGGAGACGAGCGCGGCGTTGTAGAGCGCGGGCGCGTAGGTGGCCTGCTGCTGCACGCCCTGGTTGAAAGCTTGGAAGGCGTCCGCATAACGCTCGGTGGCGCGGCGCGGCTCCGAGCGCGCGCGGAAAAGCTGCACGATGCCGAGGGTGTTCCAGACCTCGGGCTGCTTCGGGTTCAACGCCAGCGCGGCGCGGTAGCTGCGCTCGGCGGCCTCGAACTGCTGCGCGAGCATCTCGGCGCGGCCCCGGCGGAGCCAGCCGTCGAGCGTCTTGGGTTGCAGCGTGGTGTAAGTGGTGAACTCGGCGGCGGCGGCGGCGGGCTGGTTGATCTCCAGCAGCAAGCAGCCCAGGTTGAAGCGCGCGGGGGCGAGGTTCAGGTCCACGTCGAGCGCCTTGCGGTAGCTGCGGAGGGCCTCGCTGGCGCGGCCCGCGTGGTGGTTGGCCAGGCCGAGATGGTTCCACGCCTGCGCGTGGCGCGGGAGCTGGAGCGTGGCCTCGGTGAGCGCGGCGATGGCGGCCTCGAACTTGCCCTCCTTGATGAGCTGCTCGCCGTTGAGCAACGCGCGCGGCCCCGGCGGCAGGCAGCCCGCGAGCATCGCCAGCAGGCCGATGGACAGCAGCGCGGCGAGGGGCCACTTTTGGTTGGTCAGCATCGTGACCGTCGGTAACATCCGCCGCCCGTAGTGTCAAGAAACGCACAGGAAAGACTGGGAATGATGCGTGGTGCGTGGTGCGTGAAGCGTGAACAACGCGTTCGGCCGCTTTCACGCACCACGCACCACGCACCACGTCGCGCCGTGGCGCTGGCGGCGTTGATGGTGCTGTTGCAGCCCCTGCTGCTCCGTGCCGCCGCCCCACCTCTCACCGCGCCGCCGGCCCTCCCGCAGGCGCGCGTCGTGATCGTGCAGGAGCCGCGCGCCATGACGGCCTTCACGCCCGTGCCGGAGGTCGTGCGCGACATGGTCGAGCGCGGCCTCCTCGCGCACACCGGCCGGACGAACCTCGTTGAAGCCTGGCGCAGCGTGGTGAAGACCAACGACGTCGTCGGGCTGAAGGTGTTCTCCGGCCCCGGCCACACCAGCGGCACGCGCCCGGCCGTGGTCGCCGCCGTGGTCGAGGGCCTGCGCGCCGCCGGCGTCCCCGCGCGCAACATCATCATCTGGGACAAGCAGCTCGCCGACCTGCGCACCGCCGGGTTCTTCGAGCTGGGCCGGCGCTACGGCGTGCGCGTGGTGGCCGCGAGCACCGCCTGGGACGCGCGGACGTATTACGAGAATTCCCTGCTCGGCAACCTGGTCTGGGGGGACCTGGAGTTCGGCCGCAAGGGCGACGCCGTCGGCCGCAAGTCGCACGTCGCCACCGTCGTCGCGCGCGAGCTCACGCGGCACATCAGCCTCGCGCCGCTGATGAACCACAACCTCGCCGGCGTGAGCGGCCACTGCTACAGCCTCGCGCTGGGCAGCGTGGACAACACCCTGCGCTTCGAGTCCACCGCGCGCGCCTTGTCCGAGGCCGTGCCGGAAATCTTCGCGCTGCCCACGCTCTACGACCGGCTGGCGCTCTGCATCACCGACGCGCTCATCTGCCAGTATCAAGGCGAGCACCTCACGCGCCTGCACTACGCCGTGCCGCTGGCGCAACTGCGCTTCTCGAAGGACCCCGTGGCGCTCGACACCCTCTCGCTGGCGGAACTCGAAGGCCAGCGCCAGAAAGCCGGCCTGCCCTCCGCGAAGTTCTCCGCCGACCTCTACAAGAACGCGGCCCTGCTGGAACTCGGCCTCAACGACGCCCGGCAAATCCGCGTGGAGATGAAGTAGGAGCCGAACCGATCGGAGCACGTCAGGCGTTCGCCTTGAGCCAGTTCGCCACGTCCCCGTGATTGCCGCACATGGCGAGGCGGAGGGTGCGCGGCTTGATGAGATAGAAGCCCACGCGCAGGCCACGGGAGGCGCGGAACTCGTAGAGGTTGCCGTGGAGCTTGCGGACGCCCAGCCCCGCGTGCAGATGCGGCTGGCCGAAGCCGTCGAGCAACTGCCGGCAGCGCGCCGCGATGTCGGCGAGTTCCGCGTCGGTGCGCTGGCTGGCCCAGCGCTTCCAACTGGCCCCGACCTCAAGCCTTAAGGCCTTCGATGGTTCCATCCCACTCCTTTGCCGGTTCGCGGGCAAGCTGCCGGCCAATTTTCTTTTCGGCCCGGGCCAGTGCCGCCGCCGAGACGCCGTATTCCTGCAAGGCGTAGTCCTCGGAATAAACCTTCACCGGCCGCAGCGCCACAATCTCGCCGTCGCAGAGGATGCCGATGTCCTTCCCGCGAATGGCCGCTTGCAGCAGCGAACCAAGGTTCTGCCGGGCTTGGGCCTGCGTCAGCGTCTTCATGGCGGCAATCTAGGGCGCGCGAACGGCTTGGCAAGCTCGCCGTCTTACGGTGCCGGCCGCACGCCGCAGAACCAGACCGGCGAGTTCGGCCCGCGTGAACCGGTGGTGGGTAGGGCGGGCTGTCCTCAGCCCGCCGCCGAGCACCCGGACGCCACTGGACCCTGGCGGCGCGGTGAGGACACCGCGCCACCATCGCCGCGCTCCTCACGCCAATGCATTGACAAGCCGCTTGAAACGCGGAGCCTCACGCCCATGACACCCGACCGAAGCGCCATGAGGCTCACCATCGCCTCGTTACTTGTGGTGTTGCTACTCAGTGGTTGCCAGACCCAGCGGGCACGACGCCCCATCGACCCCGAAGCGCTGGGTATGCAGCCGAAGATGGAGCCGACGCCCGACGAAGCGATGGAGTTGAGCCGAGACGCCATCAGCGCGTATGCCGCTTCTTCGTCCGCGCCGTTCCCGCGCCCCCCGTCCCGCTGAGTTGAGTCACTGAATTGCATGAGCGCATCCCCAAAATCCGGGCGCATCTGGCTGGCGGACGGCCTGATCCACTACGAGTCGCAGGACTACGGCTCATGGAGTCTCCCCGTCGCCGACCTCCGCGTGCTTGGCGAACACACGACCGACAATGGTCCGATGATTGACGACTGGTTCCTGGTGTTCGTCACCGGTTCAGCCGCCGGCTGGCAGGAGGCGTCCGTTTACGCGGAGGGGGCCGATGAGTTCCGCAAGCAGTTGGCAGGCGTGCTCGGCGCTGACTCGCTTGATGGCGAGTTGTCCGCGTCCACTGACTTTGCGAGCCGTATCCTCTGGCCGCAGACGTTGCGCGGGCAGCCGCTGTTTCACTACTCCCCGATTGAGGCTCCTGGATGGCGACACGTTCTGGGCCTCGGCAAGCTGCGGATTGAGTTGTCACCACAGGTCAGACAGTGTGCGGGCCATGCAGGATAACCTTCTGATTGTGGAACTGGAGTGAGGAAGTGTAGTGCGTATCGTGTTATGCAGCCGTTCAGCGTTCACTGGTCGCAGATTTCGGGCGAGGCGGCGCGGCGGCACGCGGCGGAGGGATTGGCGCTGTTCGCCCTCTGGCCTTCACCCGTGAGCGACGACGCCTGCTTCCGCGAGGCGGGCTTCACCGACTTCGGGGACGGAGATGAGAACTGGGATGCTCATGCGGCTGGCTTGCTCACGCGGCTGATGGCCGAGTTGAGCAGCCACGGCGTGCCCCGCCTCGCGAGCAAGCCGGTGGAGGGGCATCAGCCTTGGTATCGCCGTCCGTTTGCCAAGCCTGAGGTGCGTGACCTGCGCCAGCAGATTGAACTGCCGATGCAGTGGGATGAATTGCCGGACTGTGTCGTCTTGTTCGGTGAGTCCGGGACTTCGCTCCGCACCGGCAGCGGGCACCACCTCTTCTGGATAGTGCTGCCCGAGCGGGATGCGCCCGCCTTCGCGGAACTCGCAAGGCGTGTGGCTGGCCCGCATCCGGTCTTGCGCACGGAATTGAGATGGGAGTGCTTGGCATAATTGCAATGGTGTCTGTCACTTACCCAGGTAGCCACCGAGAGCAGGCTACACCGCCTTCTTCGTCTTCTTCACCCGCCGCACGTCGCGGATGACCATCGCCTGATCCACGGCCTTGCACCTGTCGTAGAGGGTCAGCGCGGCCACGGTCACGGCGGCCGAAGCTCTCCTTTACTTCCCAGGGGGGCGTTCCTACGCTCGCCGCCCGTTGGAGCCGGCGGCTCCGATTCACTCGCATGATTTCCATTGTCACGGGGCTGGTGGCGGGGGCGATTCACGTCGTCTCCGGGCCGGACCATCTGGCGGCCATCGCGCCCTTCGCGGCGGAGTCGCAGCGCAAGGCGTGGGACGTGGGCCTGCGCTGGGGCGTGGGCCACGCGGGCGGCGTGCTGTTCATCGGCGTGCTGTCGCTGCTGCTGCGGGACTGGCTGCCGGTGGCGGCGATCTCGGGCTGGAGCGAACGGCTCGTGGGCGTGGTGCTCATCGGCATCGGCCTGTGGGGTGGGCGGCGGGCGTTGAGCCAGCGCGTCCACACGCACGAGCACGCGCACGACGGCCAGCGGCACGTCCACATCCACGCGCACGCCGGGGCGGGGGCGCATTCGCACGAGGGCGGCGCGGAGCACCGGCACACGCACGCGGCGTTTGCCGTGGGCACGCTGCACGGCGTGGCGGGCAGCTCGCATTTCCTCGGCGTGCTGCCGGCGCTGGCCTTCGGCACGGCGACGGAGGCGGCGGGTTATCTCGCGGCCTACGGCGTGGGCACGGTGGCGGCGATGGTGGTCTTTTCCGCGCTCGTGGGCGTGTCGGCGCGGAGCCTCGCGGCGGGCAGCGCGCGGGCGTATCGGCAGTTGATGGGCGCGTGCTCGCTCGCGGCGGTGGCGGTGGGCGGGTGGTGGCTGGTGGCGTGAGCCGGAGCAAGATGGGGCGGGACCGGAACCCCAAAGATTTGGGCAGGACAAGGATGGGGAGTCTTCAACCCGAATTCCAAAGTTCAACCACGGATGCACACAGATGGACACGGATATGAACCGAGCAGCACGGCTCAATGGCCGGCCAGGCGGTTTGTTTCGCACGGAATATCTCAACCCCGCCCGACTTTGGCTTCATCCGTAATACAATGACGAAGGTTCATGCACTTTCAGCAAGGAGTTCAGGCGGCCAATTTCAGGTGCGACGCATGGCGGAGAGCAGGCAGAAAGAAGCGGGCAGAAGGAAAACGCTGCTGAGGCGCTTGCAAATCCTTCCGACTCGCCGTCAAACGAATGGGGACAAGCGAATAATCCTTTGAAAAGCATTCGTTTGACTCCCTTCGTTTGACAGGTCCGGGGGTTCTGCAATTGGCGCTTCTTTCTGCCCAATTCTTTCTGCCAGCCATCCGGCTTGTCCGTGGTTGCGGCGCCAGCCGCGTTAGGTGCATCGGTGTCCATCCGTGGTTGCCCATTTTCCTTCTCGGAGTTCAGGTTCAATCTTTGTCTTGCCCGAATCTTTGGGAAGGCGTTCGGACTTTTCACGGATTGCCATCGCCCACCGTTCGTTTTGCTGCGATGTTCGGGGCCACGATGAACCGCGTTATCTGCCTCCTGTTTCTGGGCGTGCTGGGCGTGCTCGCGCCGGCGGCCGAGCCGTCCGCGAAGCCCGCGCCCGTCTGGACGGGCACGGCCACGAACGCGCAGGGCGCGGTGCTCGCGCGGATTGCCGTCGAGGCGCACGAGACGCCGGACCTCGCCGGGTGGGCGAAGCGCGCCGGGCAGTTGTGCGCGGAGTGGTATCCGAAGATTCACGCGCTGCTCGCCAGCGAGGGCTTCACGCCGCCGGACCAGGTCACCCTTCGGTTCCGCGCGGACATGAAGGGCGTGGCGGCGGCGAGCGGGAGCGTCATCAACTTCGCGGCCGGCTACGTGCGCGGTCACACGAACGACTGGGGCATGGTGGTCCACGAGCTGACGCACGTCGTGCAGTCGTATCCGCCGGGCGGGCCGGGCTGGCTGGTCGAGGGCATCGCGGACTACGTGCGGCTGACGCACTTCGAACCGCGCGCGCCGAGGCCGCGCCTGAACCTGGACAAGGCCAGCTACCGCGACGCTTACAAGACCACGGCGATCTTCCTCGAATGGGCCGAGCGCAAGCACGAAGCGAAGCTCGTGTCGAAGCTCAACGCCGCGTGCCGCCAGCGGAAGTATTCGCCCGGGCTTTGGAAGGAGGCGACGGGCAGGACCGTGGACGAACTGTGGGCGGACTACGTCGCGGAACTGCGCGCGAAGGCGGGCGCGCCGAAGCCGTAGCGCGACATTCCAGTGTCGTGCTTCGGGTGTTATCCACGCCACCCGCTCGACATTGGAATGTCGAGCCACACGCTGGCCGCTCCGATGTTGACACCCCCGCGCGGCCCGGCGAACGATACGGCCCATGAACAATTTGCCCGTTCCTCCGCCGTCGTCCCGTCGTGATTTCCTCAAAACCTCCGGTGCCGTCGTTGGCGCGTCGGCCCTCGCGGGCGTGGCGCTGCCGCACGTCCACGCGCAGGGCAGCGACCAGATTCGCGTCGCGCTCGTCGGTTGTGGCGGTCGCGGCGGCGGCGCGGCGGCGAACGCGATGTCGCAGAGCGGCCCGCCGAAACTCGTCGCGATGGCGGACGTGTATCAGCACCGGCTCGATGGCGCGTTCAACTCGCTGAAAAACAAGTTCAAGGACCAGATGGATGTGCCGGACAACCGCAAGTTCATCGGCTTCGATGCCTACAAGGGCGCGATTGATGCGCTCAAGAAGGGCGACGTGGCGATCTTCACCACGCCGCTGGCCTTCCGGTGGGTTCACTTCAAGTATGCCATCGAGAAGGGCATCAACGTGTTCATGGAGAAGCCCGTCACGGCGGACGGCCCGACTTCGCGTCGGATGCTGGAACTGAACAAGCTGGCGAAGGCGAAGAACCTCAAGGTCGGCGTGGGCCTCATGTCGCGCCACAAAAAGTGCCTCCAGCAGCTTCACGCGCGCATCCATCAGGACAACGAGATCGGCGAGATCAACCTGCTGCGCGGCTACCGGATGCAGGGCCTGCTCGGGTCGGCCTTCTCCGAGAAGTATCCCGGCAAGGACAACACCCTGCCCGGCAAGCCCAGCGAACTGATGTGGCAGATTTCGCGCTTCCACAGTTTCCTGTGGGCCAGCGGCGGCGGCTACAGCGATTTCAACATCCACCACATTGATCACCTGTGCTGGCTGAAGAGTCCGCCCGGAAAAGAGCTTTGGCCCGTGAAGGCGCAGGGCGTCGGCGGCCGCACCTACCGCACCAGCCCGAACGGCCTGCCCTACGTGGACCAGAACTTCGACAGCTACGCGGTGGAATACACCTTCGAGGACGGCGCGAAGATGTATATGAACGGTCGCACCATGCTCGGCGCGGTGCCGATGTATCACAGCTTCGTCCACGGCACCAAGGGCATGGCGAACGCGGCGAAGTCCGGCGACTGCAACGGCCCCTCCAGCACGTTCAAGGGCCAGGCCATGTCGCGCGAAAACCTGCTGTGGATGTCCGACGCGAAGATGGCGGACGACCCGTATTTCAACGAGTGGCAGGTGCTCACCGAGGCGATCCGCGACAACAAGCCGCACAACGAGGTGGACCGCGGGGTGATGTCCAGCCTCGTGACTTCGCTCGGGCGCTACGCCGCGCACACCGGGCAGGAAGTCACGCTCGACGAGATGCTCAACCACGAGCACGAGTTCGCGCCGGGCGCGGACAAGCTCACCTTCGACTCGCCCGCGCCCGTGCAGGCGGACGCGAACGGCTTCTATCCCGTTCCCGAGCCAGGCAAGAAGACCAAGCGCGAGTATTGATCCGCACAGCACGGAAACATTTCCGACCGGCCGGCCGCGCGAGTGGCCGGCCGGTTTGCTTTTTGGCGGGGACG
>Ga0172372_10010455_pt1 | contig 11880 bp, 10 predicted proteins | sample LakKiv5m_2_FD_114544 | JGI IMG/M metagenome (GOLD analysis project Ga0172372, IMG submission 114544) | Freshwater microbial communities from Kabuno Bay, South-Kivu, Congo - kab_092012_9.5m | ecosystem: Environmental > Aquatic > Freshwater > Lake | place: Democratic Republic of the Congo... | reverse complement strand
CGCCGAGGTTTTGCCTTCCCCCCCCGGAAGAGCGGCTTAAACTGGACCAAGGTTCTGCCAAAGGCCACCAAGGGTTTTGCCTTCCCCCCCCGGAAGAGCGGCTTAAACTTGGCGGCGGAAAAGTCGGAGAGTTTAAGCGGTTTTGCCTTCCCCCCCCGGAAGAGCGGCTTAAACTGGAACGTGGCCGCGCTATCGTCAATGTAGTGTTTTGCCTTCCCCCCCCGGAAGAGCGGCTTAAACTATAGCCGCTGAACTCGAAACGGCCAAGCGCGTTTTGCCTTCCCCCCCCGGAAGAGCGGCTTAAACTGGATGGACTGCGGGGGCGAGAGCTTTGTCTGTTTTGCCTTCCCCCCCCGGAAGAGCGGCTTAAACTTGGCAGCTCGGAGTTTTCAATTGGATCAAAGTTTTGCCTTCCCCCCCCGGAAGAGCGGCTTAAACTGGACGTTCACATTTTGAGGGCGGAAAGGAAGTTTTGCCTTCCCCCCCCGGAAGAGCGGCTTAAACTCGCGCTGGCCAGCTACGCGCTGCTCGCTGGGTTTTGCCTTCCCCCCCCGGAAGAGCGGCTTAAACTTGCACGCCGCGTGCCAATACTTGAAATCCTGTTTTGCCTTCCCCCCCCGGAAGAGCGGCTTAAACTTACTCGCTGCCGAACTGTGCGAGTAAGAAGTTTTGCCTTCCCCCCCCGGAAGAGCGGCTTAAACTGGTGGGAGGAAGACGTTCACATTTTGCGGGGTTTTGCCTTCCCCCCCCGGAAGAGCGGCTTAAACTAAGCTGAGACGGATTGTTGAGATAAAGAACGTTTTGCCTTCCCCCCCCGGAAGAGCGGCTTAAACTCGTGAGTTGCAAGTCCGCGACAGAATCTATGTTTTGCCTTCCCCCCCCGGAAGAGCGGCTTAAACTGAACGCGCAAAACTCTACGCCGAACTCGGCGTTTTGCCTTCCCCCCCCGGAAGAGCGGCTTAAACTGAAGTGCGCCGGCAGGAGCGCGAGGCCAAGGTTTTGCCTTCCCCCCCCGGAAGAGCGGCTTAAACTAGGCAAAGCCGTGACCAACAGCAACTTTCTGTTTTGCCTTCCCCCCCCGGAAGAGCGGCTTAAACTCAACAAGGATTTCGAGACGCATTGCCTTGTGTTTTGCCTTCCCCCCCCGGAAGAGCGGCTTAAACTGTAAGTCGGCACGCACCTGTCGTAACGGTTGTTTTGCCTTCCCCCCCCGGAAGAGCGGCTTAAACTAAACACGCGAAAACCCCAGCAAAACCGGGTGTTTTGCCTTCCCCCCCCGGAAGAGCGGCTTAAACTAGGCTTGACGGAACGGGTTGAAAAATTAGGGTTTGCGCAGGTTTAAGTCAGCTCTTCCGGGGGGAAGAAGTCTTAACTGATTCGGCGGCGCTGCAACCACTGCCTAGCACGTTGCAGCGCCGCTCTTTTATTCCCAGAACTCCACCTGACCCGGAATCTTCGGGTCTTTCTCCCGGTTATTCTTCCGCGCGAGTTTCGGCCCGGTGGCCGGAGGCGGGGCCGCGCCTTCACCGAGCGGCAGTTCGCCCTGCTTCTGCGCATCCGCATAGTTTCCGCCGATGACGGTATGACTCCGCTTCCATTGCTCGTCCGTCAGAAAGATGAGCCGCACATTTCCGGCGGTGGGGATGAAGCCCTTGACCTTCTCGATCTGCGCGTCCAGCAGGTCATAGGTCACACAAGGCCGCGCATAGACGGAGAACTGGATCATCAAGTAGCCGTGGTCCAGCAAGTCGTTGCGGAAACGGGTGGCCGCCCGGCGTTCCTCGTCGGTCATCACTGGCAGGTCAAACATGGCGAGTATCCATCCCATGCGATAGGGACTGTGCGTCATCTGAAATCTCCGATCTGCAATTTCAAATCTTCACGCCGCCGCCAGTTCCGGCACCCAGAACGCCTCCGCATCCTTCGTCGCGTAGCTGCGTGCCAGCGAGTTCGCGCTTGCGTCAATCGCATCCATCAGCTTGAGCGAGTATTGGCCGTGCCGGACGCGTGTCTCGCGCAGTTGCGTGCCGACATGCTTGCACCACGCGCGCATCGTCACGTCCGGCGACACCATGAACGCCGCCAGCATCAAATCCACCGCCGGGCGGAACGGCTCCATCAGATCATACACCAGCGGATGCGCCCGATACCGGGGCTTGTGCTGCACGCCCAGCAGCGGCGAGAGACCGTGGATGACGAGGCTGCGATGACACAACGCCGCCAGCACCGCGTAGCCGTAATTGAGCATTTGGTTGGGCGGCGAATCCGCCTTGCGGTCCCGCTTGCTCCCGCCCCAGCCGATGGACGGAAAATACAACTGCCAGTAGCGCCGCGCGCAGTTGCTCTCGTCGAACTCCTCCGTCCGCAACGCCAGCTCCAGATGCGCCGACCGGAGGTTCTTGCTCTGCAAGACATGCGCCTGATTGGCCGTCTTGCCCCGCAACATCTCCTGCCATAACCGCGCGTTGAGTCGCGCCGGCTGGGCGTTCTGATTCAGGAATGCCTGCGTGTCCACAATGCGCGCCAGTGGAGCCGTCATCCCGCAGGGCTGATACGCCTCGTCGCAATGCAGCACAATGCCGTCCCCCTCTAGGATGGCAGAGAGGAAATGGCTCGTGAGCGTCACCCCGCGCGCCGCGATGATGACCGCCCGGATGTCCCCATGTGGCAGCCGCCGCACCGGCTGGTCGTCTGCCTTGCAGGTGATGAACCCGCGCTCCTTGGACAGCAACGCGCCATGCTGGAAGACGTGGAGGATGAGGTGGCTCATGGCTTTGGGATTTCAAATTTGAGATTTCAGATTTTTCCCCGCTCCTCCGCCTCGCGCCGCAGCGGATGGCTGGCCGGGAGGCCGCGCAGCAGTTGCTTCTGAAACTCCGCCGCCTTCTGCTTCTGCTCGCCTTCCGCGCGCACGCGATCATTCAGGTGGCGCTGGCCCTTGATGTCCGAGTTTTGCAGCGAGTCGGCCCAGCCCCGGATCTGCCGGGAGCAAGACTCGGCGATGGCTTTGAGATTTGAAATTTGAGATCTCAAATCCTCGGGCCAGCCCGCCTTCCGCGCGCGACGCTCCTTCAGCGTGAGCATGGAGCGCACCTCGCCCGCCGAGCCGCGGGCGATGTAGAGGAAGGCCAGCAGCTCGTTGGTCGTCCCGCGCTCGAAGCCCTCGGCGATGTTGTTGGAGACGGAAAGCGCCGCACGGTCGAGCTGGTCGCGGAAGCCGCGCGTGGCGGGGAAGCCCTCATGCTCCAGCAGTTCCTCGGTTAGCTCATACAATTCGGCGGCCTTCTGCCACACCGGCACGTCTTCAAAGCGCGCGTAAGTCATGGGGAGGGTGATTTGAGATCTGCAATTTCAGATTTCAGACGGATTCCAGCGAGTCGCGACCGCTCAATCCATCCGCCGCCGGCTGTGCAATTTGCCATCCGCGATTTGAAATCGCCCGTCGTCTGCGCCGTTTCGCCGCGTTTGCGATTTGGAATTTCGAATTGGGAACTGGCATTTCAAATCCCGGAGTGCCGGGTGAAGGCGGCCAGCCCGGATGGAAGATGTGGTGGCTCATGGCTCAATCAGCCCGCCGGAAGCCGGCGGCAATCATATTGGCCAGCCCATACAACGGCCAATCCGGATAGGTTCTGCCTTGCTGGTCCTCAATTTGAACGTAGCCGTCATCGCGAAGTGTCCGCAGTTTGTAGGTTCCGGCCGGCAATGGCTTCTTGCGATGCAAAACTTCGCTGGAAACGGTCACAAGGCAGCCGCTTTGGAAGAAACCAAGAGTCTTCCCGTCTGGATACGCCTGTTTGAACGACGCCAGTTTTTGGGTGGATGACTCAAACACATAGACGGGAAGAACCCGCCAACTATCGCCGGATTCAGCTACCACAATCTGGCCGCGATGGTCCTTCTTGCGCTTGCGCCACGCCCCCGTGCCGTCCTTGGAGAGATCCTTGAACTCCGTTGGAGAACCGACACGCATTAGAACCCGCCGCACGAGGCTGCCAGGCGAGCCATTCTTCCCGGCGAGACGGAAGTTTTCGCAGAATGCCTTCCACTTGGCCTCATCGGGCGAAGTGGCGTGAAACTCCGCAAGCTTCCGCTGAACGTGCCCATCCCGCACCCACTGGATTTGCTTTGCCAAATAGTCGGGATCGAACTTCGTCTTTCCCGGAGCGATGCCCTTCATCGCCAGCTTGAACAACTCGACGCGCTGAACAATGACCCGCTCGGCATCGGCACCGCGTGCGCCATAAATCGTCTCCGCCAGCGCAGGCTTTTCGTAGCAGAGGTTCTGCGGCATCACGTCCGCGATCGCCTTGGCGAAGAACTCGCGATGCACCCCGTCCGGCAGTTTAGGCTCCACCTTTTGAGGGTTGAGGAAACTGATCACCATCGCATCCAGGGCGTGGTGGCGGTCGTCGTTGCGGTTCTTCTTCTCCGCTTCCTCCTCGTCTGCCGCGTTCGGATTCAAGATGCGGTTCAACCCATAGCGGCGGCGGATGCGCCCCGTCAGTCCGCCCGAAACGACGAGCACGCGCTTGATCGCTTGCGGCCCGCTGTAGTCCACCCCGTTTCGCCAGCCGAAGTGCAGGCCGACGATGGTCTGAGCGAGCTTGGCAATCCACGCGGTCTCCGCGAGGGCCGTGTAGCGCTCGGCGAGGTCCTCTGCATTCGGCGAGATGAGCAGTTGCACCTTCTTGTTCCGCAACGCGAGTGAACGGGAGCGCACCCGATTCACGTAAGCGTCCCAGCCAGCAGTAGCAGACAGCCATTCGTAAGGCGTGCGGTCGGCTTTCTCCCGGTTGGCTGCCTTGGTGGTGAGCACCTTGTTAATGAGCGAATCAGGCCCGCCGCGAGACTCTGGAACGATGTGCTCAATTTCATATTCGTCCAGCCGTGAAGGCTCCAGGCCCGCATCGGTATAGAGGCAGCGGCCGCCTTGCGCCCGCAACAGCTCCAGCTTGAAGCCGGCAGATTTCTCGGTTGCCCCGGCCTTCGCCGCCTCCTCACGCGCTTTCTTCCGCTCCTCGGCCCGATCACGCATGAACTTGGACAATTCTATTTTGGCCTTCTTGCCCATGAAATCCTCGCGCACAAATTCGAGCACGACATGGTCTGGGCGTCCATGCACGTCGAGCGCCTTGAGCCGCTTGGCGAAGGTGTCGAGCCGATGACGCACCACGGGGTCATTCTGCTGCCCGATGAGCCGCTGAATGGCTTCGTCGGGATCAGCCGAAGACTGCGCCAGGGCATCGAGCTGTTGGTTGGGGATGTAGAGGCCGTCCCAAGTGTCGTTACTCTCCGCCATCTCGCGGAGAAATTTTAGGTCGGATTCCACGAGTCCTTTGTGCGGATCCTTGTTTCCGTTCAAGCGGACCAGTTCATCGCACAAGAACGCCGAGGGCTTTTGGCCGGAAAGGATCAGTCGCTTGAGTATTTCAAGCGCTGGCCGACAGAAGCGACTGCGACCGGAAAAACGAGGCGATTCAATTTCCTCGTGGCCAGGCAGAGGCACTGCGCCGATTCCGGCGCAATACTTCTTCCACGCAGCCCTTGTGATTGCCCAATTCTTCCGCCTCGGGTCATCGTGGATGGCGCGAATCTCGGCTGCCGAAAGGGACTGCTGTTGGTGAGCCCGCTGAAAGCGCAGATTCTTGAGCTTCATCAGAAAGGCCACTTCCACGGCCACCAATGACTGAGGATGCGGCTGGCCTTTCTCGCCCTCGCGCAGTTTGCAGACATTCAGGCGAGGGATCACCGCACATTTGGCAATGATTCGGTTGTCAAAGCGGGGAATCTTTTGGCCTACGACACCCTGCCAGTCAGTTGCGGCACCCTCCCGCAGAAACGGTGTCTTGTTTGGGTTGGTATTGTAGGAGGCATAAGGCTTCTGCGCAGGGCCGTAGAGCAGATGCTCGGCCTTGCCTGCGAGCGCCGGATAGTGCTTGGCCGCGCCGTCCACCATGCGGCGGATTTCCGCCTCGACCAGTTTGCGCGGGACGATCTGGTTGCGCGTCGTTTCCGCGTTGCAGTCCACCCGTAGCTTTGGGTCGGCGGCGGGCTGCGCGGGATTCCAAAGCCCCATCTTCCAAGCATCAAAGTAGGCGGGGAACCGGTAGTCCGGCTGGCTGGGAGCCATCTCGTGCAGCGCCTTCTCAAAGTCCCGCATTCGCTGCTCGGTGCCGGCCTCATCGTCTTCCGCATCGCGTTCATTCTTTCGCCGCGCTTCCCGCGTCTTCCACGGGATGTCCGGGTCGTAGCCGCGTCGCTGAATGGCTGAGTGGAACGCTTTGAAAACCTGCCACGGTTCAAGCTTCTCGCCACGCAGCAACTTGATGCGGAGCAAACAGGACGTGTAGCAGGTCGCTTCGCCCCTCGGAGGAAACTCGCGCTCCAGGCGGGGGTCGCCCAGCTCACCCGGTTTCCAGTCGCCCGTCTTCGCGTCATAGTTGCGTCCGTATAGCACCGGCAGTCCGGCGGCTTGAAACACCTCCCGCAGCCATTGCTCGCGGGCCAGGTGCGCCTGCCGCGTGCGCCACATCCGGCGGCGGTCACGCGCCGTGCGGGTTTCGGCGAAGTCGCCCGGGATCAATAGCGATGCCTTGTGCTTGAAGGTCGCTCCGACGCGCACGGCTTCGCCGATGGAGCCTTTGCCTAAATCGAAGGCCCAAACGCACAACTGATCTGGCTCGCTTGGGGGTAGGGGTGAATTTGCGCTCTTCAAAACATAATCCTTGGGCTGCATGGCTTTGTTTCTACCCAAGCCGGAAGCGGGTTTCAACAGGCGAAAGCCAAAATTATCTTGCAGGGGTCAATGCGTTCGGGCACAAGAGCACCGTCCCAGAGAAAGTTTCCCGTCGGTTCCGCAGCGTCGCTGAGTGGCGAGGTGTGCTGTCCGCCGGGGAGTTCTCCGGGCCAATGCAGGTGTGAACCAAAACCAAAAACCAGAGAGGAAACAAAACTATGCCAAGGATGAGAGTTCCAGAATCGGATGACGCCCGCGCGGCGTTCATGTCCACCGCGATCCGCACCGCCGCCGCAGACACGGCCAAGGGGATCACTTACATCCCCGCCGGCGTGGTCACGGCGGCGACGACGTTCCTGAACGACCGGACGGTCGGGGAGACGACGGTGCCGGGGTTTGCCAGCCTGGTCACGCAGCGCCAGCTCGCCGAGGGCAAGGTGACGAAGGAGGTGGGCGAGGCGCAGACGGCGGAGGACGCGCTGGACACTTATGTGCGGGATTACGTGGCGGTGCTGGGCCGGCGGACGTTCCGGCTGAAGCATTCGGTGGCGGTGCTGGACTGCCACAAGCTCAACCACAGCGCGGAGCTGCCGTCGCTGGGCACGCAGGAGGAGCGTCGCACGGTGGCGCAGGAGCTGATCGCCGGGGACGCGGCGGCGGTGGCGATGGGCTTCCCGGCGATGGCGAACCCGAGCGCGGCGGAGCTGCAAACGAAGCTGACGGACGCGGTGCGCGAGCGCGGCGAGGTGACGCCGGTGGACCGGGACTTGCAGGCGTTGCTGGAGAAGCTGCGCGTGGCGCGTCCGCAGGCGCAGGTGGTGGTGGATGATCTGGTGGACGAGCTGCGGCACAGCACGCGCAAGCTGGAGGCGGGCACGGCGCGGGACGTGATGCGGAGCTATGGGCTGAGTTACGAGACGTTGCCGGGCGAGACGCCGGAGCCGAACGAGCCGGCGAATCCGCCGCCCGCGCCGGCGCCGACGACGTAAAACCGGAGCGCCGAGTGCTGCTCGGCATTGCGTCAGGAGCGCGGCTTTTCAAGCCGCAGCAAGCAGCGAAGTGGCGACGGGTTCGGGTTCATCGGAACCGTCCATTGGCCTCCAGCCGGCTGCGGCTCGGAGAGCCGCGCTCCTGCCGAGCGATGCTCGGCGCTGCCAAAAAAATCCCCGCCCTCTTGCGAGGACGGGGATTGCGAGAACGATCTTGGCGCTTACTTCTTCTGCGCCACCCCGAGTTCCTTCAGCTTGGCGGCGATGTCGGTGGCGGCACTGGCGGGCTTCACCGCCTTGTCCACATGGAGGATCTTGCCATCCTTGCCGATGTAGTAGGTCCAGCGTGACGCCATGCCGCGCTCGTTGAGGACGCCGAGCGCCCGGGCGAATTCCTTCCTGGGGTCGCTGAGGATGGCGTAGTCGAGGGCGAGGGACTTGGCGAAGGCCGCGTTGCCCTTCTCGCCCTCGTGCGCGTCCACGCTGGCGGTGAAGTAGGCCACGTCGAACTTCTTCAACGCGTTGCCCTCGGCCTTGAGGTGCTTGCACTCGGCCGTGCAGCCACCGGTGAAGGCCTTCGGGAACCACGCGATGACAATGGCCTGCTTGCCCTTGAAGTCGGCGAGGCTGTAGGTCTTGCCGTCGCTGCCCTGGAGCTTGAAGTTCGGGGCGGCATCGCCGGCCTTGAGGTCCGCCGCGGCGGCGGTCAGGCCCGTGAAGGCGAGTCCGGCGACGGCACAGAGGAGGGAGAGGGTTTTCATGGTGGGTTCTTGGACGGATCGAGGCCGGCGTGGGTTACTGAAGCTTGGCCAGGCAGTCCTTCACGGCGGCGAAGTTGGGCAGATCCTTCACGGTCGCGGTCTGTTCGCTGTATTGGACAATGCCGGCCTTGTCCACGACGAAGGCGGCGCGGGCGCTGACGGCACCGAAGCCGGCGAGGTCGGGCAGCAGCACGCCGTAGTTGGTGGCGGTCTGCTTGTTGAGGTCGCTGGCGAGGGTGATGCCGATCTTGTTCTTCTCGGCCCACGCCTCCTGCGCGAACGGGCTGTCCACGCTGATGGCGATGACCTCGGCGTTCAGGCCGGAGTAGGCGGAGAGGCCGGCGGTGAGGTCGCACATCTCGGTGGTGCAGACGCCGGTGAAGGCGAGCGGGAAGAAGAGGATGACGGTGTTCTTCTGGCCGAGGTTGGCGGAGAGCTTCACGTCGCTGACGCCGGCGGCGTTCTTGGACTTGAGGGAGAAATCAGGGGCTTTGGTTCCGACGGCGATGGGCATAGTTTTTTCGAGTTTTGGGTTTGAGCAACCGACGGGCGGACATATACGGCCCGGCCGCAGGGGTGTCAAACGGCGTTTCCGCCTGCTCTGCCTCGCTCCATGCCCGCTGCGGAGCCGGAACAGCGGTGGGACCCGGAGGCGACGCCCAAGCCGGATTCAGCCCCCGGTCTTCAGCGGAATTCCCGTGCGCAGTCGCGCGCGCACCTCATGCTGGCAGAGGAACAGCGCGTAGCCGATGCCCGCGCCAAAGCAACCCCCGAAGATCAGGCCCCAGCCGAGCTGCGCGAGCAGGACGCGCTGCGGACGGTTGAGGAGGTTCCCCAGCAACTGCGCCCCGCCCTCGCCGGGCAGCCAGCGCCACCAGATTTCACCGAGGAAGTAACCCAGCGCGTTCAGGAGGATCAGCGCCGTCGCCACCCGCAGGAACTCGCGGCTGGCACCGAAACCCCACGCCAGCGTCCCGGCCATCGCCGCCGACCCCACCAGCGCGCCCGCCACTTCCGCGACCAGCGAACCGCGCAGGCCGAACCACGCCGCGCACCACAAGCCCGCGTAGGCCAGGAACGACAGGGTGAACAGCGCGTAAATCCGGGGCGTGCCGCCCGGGCCGATGACGACCTGTCCAAAGACAATTCCCGCGAGGCCGATGAACACCAGCGCGCACAGCGCGTAAAGGCCCGGCTCGCCGACCGCCGGGGCGAGGCTTTTCCCGCCGAAGCTCCACACGCCAAACGCCGCCAGCCCCACCAGGCCGAAGCCCACGCCGCCGATGAAGAGCGACTGGCGCACCGTTGGCACGCGCGGCGGAACGGCCGAGGCCGCCACCCGCGCGACGATGCTTTCGGTGTCCAAGCCAAAGCGACTCATCGGTGATGCCAATTCAGGATGCTGTGGCACTCTAGTCCGCCACCGCACGCGGGCAACGAAAATAGCCGGCCGTGCGGCAACCCTCGCCTTGCCCGCTCCTGTCCGGGAGCGTCAGACCGGTGCTGTCGCAGGCAAGGCAAAGGTGCCGCCCGAAACAAAGCTCACGCCGCCAACGCCGTGTCCATGCGCGCCAGCACGCGGTCTTTGCCGAGCACCTCGAGCAGGTGGTAAAGGCTCGGACCGCTGGGCTTGCCGGTGCAGGCGAAGCGTGCGGGATGCACGAGCACGCCGTTCTTAACGCCGAGCGACTTGGCGGTTTCCTTCAAGGCGGCTTCCAGGTTCGCGGCGGTGAATTCCGCGAGGCCGGCATAGACGTCCCGAAGCCGCTTCAGGCGTCCGCGCGCCTCCGGCGTGAGCGCGGCCCTTGCCTCCGCGTCCAGCGCCACCTGCTCCGTGAAGTAGAAGCCGCCGTAGGCTGGCAGCTCGGTGAAGATGCGCAGCTTGCCCATGCAGGTGTCCAGCGCGGCCTTCACGTAGGCGGTCGGAAACTGGTTCGTGTCCACGCCGGCGCGGGCGAGCGTGTGGACGGACATCTCATAGAAGCGGTCGGGGGCCATCGCGCGGAGGTATTCGCCGTTCATCCATTTGAGCTTCTCGTGGTCGAAGCGGGCGTTGTGCCGGAGGATTTGCGGCAGGTCGAAGTCGGCGATGAGTTCCTTCAGCGGGATGACTTCGCGCCCGTCCTTCGGCGACCAGCCCAGCAGGCAGAGATAATTCAGCACGGCCTCGGGCGCATAGCCGTTCTCCGTGTAGTAAGTGAGCGCCGCGCCGTCGTCGCGTTTGGACATCTTGGAGCCGTCGCCATTGAGGATGAGCGGGATGTGCGCGTATTTCGGTGGCTCCACGCCAAAGGCCCGGAAGAGCGCGACATGCTTGGAGGTGTTGCTCAGGTGGTCCTCACCGCGAATGACGTGGGTGATGCCCATTTCGAGGTCGTCCACGACGTTGACGAAGTGGAACACCGGCGAGCCGTCCGAGCGCATGATGACGAAGTCCGGCTCCGCCTCCTCGCGGTCCGTGAGCGCGCGCGTCACGTCACCCACGACGAGGTCGCGGATGAGCACCGGCTCGCGGGTCATTTTGAAGCGCACCGCGCCGTCCTTCTCGTAAGCCAGGCCGTGCGAGAGCAGCGCCTCGACGCGCCGGGCGTAGTTCTCCTTTCGCTGCGATTGGAAGTAGGGCCCGCGGTCGCCCTTGCTCGGGCCGGTGGCGTCGGCGGTGAGCGGACCTTCGTCCCAATCCATGCCCAGCCAGCGCAGGCCGTCGAGGATGACGTTCACCGCCTCCTGCGAGTTGCGCGCGGCGTCGGTGTCCTCGATGCGGAGGACGAACGTGCCGCCGGTGTGGCGCGCGTAGAGCCAGTTGAACAGCGCCGTGCGCGCGCCGCCGATGTGGAGGTAGCCGGTGGGACTGGGGGCAAAACGGACGCGGACGCTCATGGGATTCGGGGTGCTGGTTGAACTGGCTTCGCTCAAATTGTGTGCCGAGCATAGTCCCGCGCGGAACGCGGGCGCAAGTGGAGCGCGGCGTTCACGCCGCAGACAGCGACTTGCGCAAGGAGAAGTCCCGAGATACTGAAGCTCCCTTCCGTGTCCACCTTCCTGCGGCGTGAACGCCGCGCTCCCCGTCAAATCGCATCATCGCCGGAATTCGTTCTTGAATCACCTTCACCCTTCCGGCGAAATGGCTCCGGTTTTTCTCGTATGACGCTCGCGGACATTCTTCGGAAAGAGCAAATCGTTCCCGATTTGAAGGCCACCAACCGCTGGGAGGCCATTGACGAGCTGCTCGACCTCCTCGTCCACTGCGGCAAGATCAAGCCTGAGCACCGCGAGGCCATCGCCGCCGTCGTGCGCAAGCGCGAGAACTCCATGAGCACCGGCATCGGCTTCGGCATCGGCATCCCGCACGCCAGCACCGACCTCATCCCGGAAGTCATCGGCGCGTTCG
>Ga0172372_10010454_pt1 | contig 11882 bp, 6 predicted proteins | sample LakKiv5m_2_FD_114544 | JGI IMG/M metagenome (GOLD analysis project Ga0172372, IMG submission 114544) | Freshwater microbial communities from Kabuno Bay, South-Kivu, Congo - kab_092012_9.5m | ecosystem: Environmental > Aquatic > Freshwater > Lake | place: Democratic Republic of the Congo... | reverse complement strand
GCAAGACCTGCTTCCTTGGCAACTAATTTGGCAGTAGCAGGCATTAATTGCATAAAACCAATTGCTCCAACCTTACTTACCGCAGAAGGAACAAATCCGCTTTCTTGTTTAATGATCGCATGCACTAAAGGCGCATGTTCATCACTGGCAACTTCTTTAATAATCTGAAATTTATCTTTAATAAAAAATACATTTTTACGCGATGCAACTTTAGAAATTTTAGCATCAATTTGTCGATCACCAATCTCGTTAACAATTTTCATAATCACTGCAATTTGCCCTTCGGTAGGCGAATTATTAACAAGCCATTCAAATATTTTAGTAGCATCTTCTTTGTTGCCAGTTATTGCTAAAAGATAAGCTACCTGAGCTGCTCGAGATTCAGAAATTTTAATCATATCTCGACCTGTAATATCGGGATTTTTAGGAAGAATTATATCTTCTTGTGCACCAACTGGATCTAATGTTCGATGTTTATGGATTGCCAATTGCCCATAGAAAAATGTTGGATATTTGGTAGCAGTTTTGTACCATTCAATAGCTTTATTTTTTTGTTTTAAAGCTTCGTAACACATAGCGATCCAATAAGCAGATCTAGCAAGAGTAACTGGTTGAAAAACATTTTTATTTAAATATTCAAAATGTTTTAAAGCTAAATCAGGTTCATCATTAAATCTAAGGGCAATCCATCCAGCAGTCCACTGGGCTTCCCAAAAATCATTTGAAGTTGCTGGAAGATTATGATTAACAAAAATTTTATAGGCATTTTCATATTTTTTTTGTTTGATCATTTCTCGACCATATAGTCTTCTTAAGCTCCACCATTTTTCAGGATATTTAGTTTTTTCAGGAAGATCAATCAATAGCTCAATTAAATCTAAAATTTGATCTTTTGCCTTTAGCCAGATAATTTCACGATGAATTAAAACCTCATTTGAACGAAGTTTGCGTGGTATTCTGCTGATAACCTTATCAATATTTTTTGGAGCATCTGGAATTTCCATAATTGCTCGAAACAATGTTTGGTAATCAACATTAACTAATGAAATTATTCTCAAAGCATCGTCATCTTTTACATCAAAAAGCAATCTTTCGATCCTGTTAATATGATCAACTTCAGTTAAGTTATTGCCATATTTTTCAAGAAATTTTTTTTCCTCTTCACTAGAGAAATTTTCCTTAACCCAGATTTTAGCAATTTGCGATTGGATATTTTTTCTTTCGCTATCTTTAGTTTTTTCATCAAGCCTATCGCGAGACAATGCTTCTATCTTTGAATCAACCAAATAAACTTTTGATTCAATTTCACTGGCAGGATTGTTAGAAAAATAAAATTGCGAAACTTCAAAAGGAGTATTGTTTTCAACGGCAACATGCTCAACATTTTTTCTTAACTCACTAACATTTGGATAAAACGGGTTATCGATAACAAATGTTGAAATATCACTAAAAGCAATTGATTTTACTGAAGATTTTGAATCAATTTTTTCACTAAACTTATTCCACAAAACTATATCAATTAAGGCTTCACTGAGATTAATTTTTTTGTCATCGTCAGATTGTTTATAACGAGATTTCATTTCTTTAGCATAACTTAAAGCTTCTTCATAATTCTTTTTTTGAAGAGCAATGCTAACCTTTTTTAATATTTCAACTTCCAAACTAGTCATGGGTTGCCATAGCTTTTGAGACATTTCAAGATTTTTAGCAATAGCTAATGAGGTTGATAAAAAAACTAATAGCAATGAAACTAAGAAATTTAAAAAAAATCTCCTAGTTAAATCTACAAAATTTGAATTTTTTGAGCAATTAAGAAACCCTATATTACAAAGGCTTTGTGGATTTAAAATAAAGTGTTTTAAGCTTGTATTTGCATTTAAAAAATTTTTCACTAAGATTTGGTAAGAAAAGTTTAGGCAACTAAATATTTTAGTTAGATTATAAAGATTTTTAAGGCTTTTAAACATTGATTTTAGACATTACTTTATTTTGCTTAAAGCTAACTTTAATCTCTCAATTCACTAAAATAATTGTGTTTTAAGATATATTTTTAAACAATCTTAAAACATTAATTTAATAAATCAAAAAAAGAATTTCAAATAAGAAATAAAAAAATTTTTGGTTGTTTTACAATTTTAGTTAATTAAATTTTTATACATAACCAAACTTATAAATTTACGTTTAAAAAATTTTATGTTTAAAAAATTTACTTGGGGAGCCAAAAAAGTTGGTGAAGATGAATTTGCCAATCAATATTTCACTCGCAACAATAAAAGATTTGTCGTTTATAAAGGTATTTGTGAACCTTCAAAAGTTCCAATGCATTGGCACAGATGGCTTCATTATACTAGCGATGAAATTCCTAATTCAGAATCTGTTCACAATAAATTCTCATGGCAAAAAACTCATTTACCAAATTTAACCGGAACCAAATCGGCCTATAATCCTAATAAAACAACCACCAAAAAAACTAACTCTTCATATGAATCATGGCAACCCCATTAACCAATCCCAATATTTTTTATGAACAGCAAAAATAACAATTATTTTGATTTTACTATCGGAACATTCGTTTTGTTATGTGCGATAATATTTTTTTACGGCTCTTTAAACAGCAGTAAAATAAAGAGCTCATCTGGATATCAACTTTTTGCAAAATTTGATAATGCCAATGGCATTTCACAGGGAAGTGATGTTAAAATGTCAGGGATTAAAATTGGCACAATTACTGACCAAGAAATTGATGAAAAAAAATTTAGAGCAGTTTTAAAATTCTCCATTGATAATAAAATAAAATTGCCAATTGACTCATCTGCTAAAATTGTTTCAGATGGATTGCTAGGTTCAAAATATCTAGAAATAAGCCCAGGTTCGCAAGATGATTTGCTTAATGAAGGCGATGAAATTACTTTTACTCAATCTTCAGTTAACTTTGAAGAATTGCTTGCTAAATTTATGTTTAGCTCAAAAAATAAAGAAGATTAAATATGATTAGATTTAACATTTTTTTATTTAACATTGCCATAAAATTCATAACCCTTTTTTTATTGCTGTTTTCATCAATTTCATATGGTCAGTCACTAGATGAATCTAAAAAAAATGAGCAAGCAAATACAGAGCCAGCTGGTGCAGTTTATCTTGATGACAAATCTGATAACATTAAATTTTCTTCAACAGCTATTGTCCAAATACTTAACAAAACCACCGCTAAATCATCAATTGTCGAATTAAAAATTAATCAAAAAATAAATCTTGGAACCATAACTTTAAAAGCTCGTAAATGTTGGCAAGCACCCTTGGAACAAAAACCTGAAACTAAAATTTTAATTGAAGTTTTTGAAAATAAAATTATTGATAGTGTCAGTCAAGTCATCGAAAATACACGAATTTTTTATGGCTGGTTATTCGCTTCAAGCCCTTCAATATCAGGAATGGAACATCCAATTTATGATATTACGGCAATTTCATGTAAAAAATAAATTTAAATTTAATTTAAAATGATAAAAATAGCTCCATCACTTTTATCAGCAAACTTTGCCAAACTTGGCGAAGAAGTAGTCAACATTACCAAAGCCAATGCTGATTATATTCATCTTGATGTTATGGATGGAAGCTTTGTTCCCAATATTACTTTTGGCAGTGATGTCATTAAATCAATCAGGCCTTATTCTAACCTTCCATTCGATGTTCATTTGATGATTAACAATCCAGATCAACATATCAAAAATTTTGCAGATGCTGGAGCTGATATCATTACCGTTCACGCAGAAGCATCAATTCATCTTGATCGAACCTTAAGCTTAATTAAATCATTTAATAAAAAAGCTGGAGTATCAATTGTTCCATCAACTAGTGAAGATGTTCTTGATTATATTCTCGATAAAGTTGATTTAATTCTTGTTATGACTGTTAATCCGGGATTTGGTGGACAACAATTCTTAAATTCACAATTACAAAAAATTTATAATATCAGAAATAAAATTATTAATAGCCAACGTAACATTGATTTAGAAGTTGATGGCGGAATTAATCTTAATACCTATCAAAATGTCATTAAAGCTGGGGCAAATGTATTAGTTTCTGGATCATATATTTTTGCAAACACCGATTATTCCCATGCCATTGCTAGTTTAAAAAAAATTTAAATTATTCTAAAAAATTAATTTGAATTTTTTTTTAAAAAAACCCAAAATCATTCTTGAGTTTATTAAAAAAATATTAAAAAATTTATAAGTTTTTAAATCACAAATTATTTTTTTATGGACAATCTTATTGTATATGGTTTGGGCATATCTGGTGTTTCGACTCTTAAATTTTTAGCAGAGAAATTTCCAAATAACCCAGTTATTGGAACAGACGATAATCCCCAAGCATACACTATCGACAAGTCATCTGAGATCCTTAAAAAATATGCAAATGTCAGATTTCAAACACCAGACTCAATTTTATATGACCAAAATTCGAAAATAATTTTCTCGCCAGGAATTCCTCTTTACTTTCCTAAACCACATAAAATTTTAGAAATCTGTAAGAAATATCAAGCTCAACTAATGTGCGATTTAGAATTATTTTATCAACTCAACAAAACAAATAATCACTTCATTGGCATCACTGGAACAAATGGCAAATCAACAACAACTGCTTTAATTGGCTTTATTTTAAAAGAAATGAATATTAATTGTGAGGTTGCTGGCAATATAGGTATACCTTGCTTTGAACTAACTCAACAAGAAAATTATTGTTATGTTTTTGAAATTTCATCATATCAACTTGATTTAGTTACTAACCTTAAATTTGATATTGCAAATCTCACCAATATCACTTCGGATCATTTAGATCGTCATGGCAACATGCTCAACTACATCAATACTAAACAAAAAGTTTTTTTAAATCAGAATAATAACGATTATTCGATTATTAACTTAGATAATTCTGTTACTAAAAAAATATACAATCAGCAAATTGAGCACGACTTACCAAAACCTAAAATCATCGCTATTTCATCAAGTTCTATCCCCGAAAATGGTGTAGCAATTATCAACAATCAACTCATCAATAATATTGATAATATTGGCATAACCTTGCCATTTTCATCACCATATTTATTCGGCGAACACAATGCTCAAAACATTGCTTTTGCATTTGCTAGCGTCTATTGCTATCTATTAAAAATCAACTATTTTAAAGATAATTACTTAGAAGTTACACAAAATATTATTAAAAAAATAAAGTTATTTAAAGGCTTAAAACATCGACTTGAAATTATTCGTCAGATCGATGATATTAATTTTATAAATGACAGCAAAGCTACCAATGCTGAATCAAGTGAACATGCTCTCAAAGCCTTCAACAATATTTTTTGGATAGTTGGAGGAAGAGCTAAAGAAGGTGGTATCAACATTTTAAAGCCATATTTTTCAAAGGTAATAAAAGCCTATTTAATTGGCGAAGCAAGTGATGACTTTGCTAAAATACTTTCACAAAATAGTGTTAATTTTGAAAAATGTAATGATTTAAAAACAGCATTTTCAAAATCACTTTCTGATGCAAAAAATTATAGCATAAATCAAAAGAATATTTTACTTTCTCCTGCATGTGCATCTTTAGATCAATGGAAAAATTTTGAAGAGCGCGGAAATTTCTTTTGCGAATTGGCAAATAAAGTTTAAAAAATTTTAATTAAAAATAACCTAAACCTGATGAAATGCTTTATTGCTTAGCATCTAATAAATCATCAAATATTTTATCTATTCTAAATCCTAAAAAAAATTTTTTAAGGATAATAACTCTGCTGTTGTTTTTTTATTCAAATAATGCTTTAGCTCAACAACTACCTTCTTGTAAAACCCTTCCGCAATTTTTGACCGGTAAAGCCAGTCCAGGGGTTAACTGTCTTGCAGACTGTAATGCCATGCCCTCAGGAGTTTCAGCAAATAATGGAACCAATTGTTTACATGATTGCAACAATATGCCTTCTGGCGTTAATCCAGTTCATGGCAATAATTGTGTTTTTAAAGTTAACGGTCATATCATGCCACTATGCAATTGGGTTCCTTCAATAACTGCTCCTCAAAATCAAATTTATTTTCTTAGATCCGGAATGAACAAACTGCCTCGAGAAAATTGTGCTGATTTAGTTGACTTACCACTTTGTAACTTATTTTCTTCGGGAGCATCAAACAAAAAAAATTGCGTAAAAAAATGTTCCGAACTCAACCCTGCAAATCTTATTGAACGAGTCCATAATCGTGATTGTATTCGCTTTACCTCAGATCCTGAAGCAGACGCAAGTGCAGAACCATCCTCAGCTTTAAAATGCCATCATTACATAAATACTGGCACCGCTCCTTCAACCAGTCCACCCTGCGAAGCTACAGCATGCACTAATCTTTCTGTTAATGAACTTAACAAACCTAGTTTATATTCTCAAGCAGTTTTTACTTATAAATACTGTTTAGCATCTAACAAATGCTCTGACTATAATGCCAGTCAATTAGATGCAATAAAAACTGGATATGACAGTGCAACTGGGAATAAAGCTCCTCCTTTATATCGTTTTTGTTCGCTTCACAATTGTCGAACTCAAGTTGATTCATCTTGTGCGAAACATGCAACAGATGACACTGCTAAAATATCAGAAAGTTCAGTTTATAGCAACAAATATATTCCAACAATTATCACCGCCATTTCACCATCAGTCTCAACGCTTTCTGGTCTTTGCGTTAATAAGGTATGTACTGGGGTTACTAAAGCAAGGTATCCTTGCACTGGTTCAACATTTAACGTTCCTGATCCACTATGTCCAGCTGGATCAACATGCACAGATGCTGTTTGTACTTTTGATGTTGATTGCGATTCATCATCAACATCTGCTGATCTTAAAAATTTATATTGCAATCCTTTAAATGCCCCTCAATCATCTGCTCCGGTTGATACTTCAAATTCATATCATCAGCTTATTGACAAAGCATGGTTTTATTTGCCAAAACCGATGAATAAATCGTATAAAAGTAATAATCCAGCTCTAGGCTATATAAATATGAATAGAGATAATTTATGCCAATCCACGAAAAATATGCATGACAATGGGTTTGGTAATCATATTCAATCATTTGATTGGATATGTTTCTTTACTAATTTTGCCTATGATCACAACTATCTCTCGATGGATACTCGCTCACCTAATGTCTGTGATTCTCCAGATGGCAGATTTGGTCTTAGAGGAACATCGGGTTGGGCAGATATTTGCGGATCAAAAAGTTATGCTAGCCTGCCTGATATGGCCCATCTTGGCTATGTTGAAGGTATTTCCTCGACATGGACTAATGAAACATCATCGCACAGAATTAGAGTTTGTTTAAGATATGATAATGGCATGATTCCAGATCGGTCATGTGGAGCTCGTGAATGTGGTATTACTTGCTCTTGCGGAAGATGTTCTTCAGTGTGTGGATCAGATGTTTGTCTAGATTTAGTAGTTAAAGAAAATGATCCAAGAGAATGTAAAGATCCAACGGATTCTGATAAAGCCTGTTCCGTAACTTATGGCAGTGGTGCAAATTTAGATAATTACTTACGAATGAGAGCAGTTGGTTTTGAAAGAGATAATCGAATCTGCGTTATGTTTGACTGGAAAGGCGGTTTAGCCTATAGCGGAATATTTATGAATGGTGCAGATGCATTACCAGAAGATCCTACTAAATGTTTATCTGGGACTTACGATCGCTTTACAAAAACTTGTATTAACGGGAAAAATTCCAATGATGATGCTGGAAGTGCTCAAATTTGGCGAGCAACAGGCTTGATAAAATATATCGATCAAAATGACACCGTCGAAGGAGTTAAAGGAATTAAGGATGTCTTTGGCAATTTTTTTCCTGAAGCTAACTGCATCAAAACACAATTAAGAGCATCACCTCCAAATCTTTACAATATCGCTAATTACGAAAACTCCCCTAACCTCTTTTCTCCACCATTAATCATCAATAAATCTAAAACCAAAATTGGTGGGGGAGTTTCTAATCCAATTTCATCTTCTGATTTACTTGGTCCAACTGATTTCAATGAACCAGAAGTTGAAATTTTATATGGAACTACTGCAATTAATGTTAGCTTAGGGATTGGTAAAAATGGCAATGAAACTGGCTCTGATATCGATCCTAATTCCAAACAAGTTATTAGCACTGTCGCTTTTGGCAAAACATTTACGGCAACTGTTTTTGCTAAAAAACTTTATGATACTTTGGGCGGTCCAAAATTTTGTATTTTTCGTGAACTTCGTGATAAAAATAATGCCTTAATTGACCCACCTCCAATGATTGGCTGTGTTAAAAGAAAATATCCAGAACTTGATAATTGTGATTTAAGAGATGGAAATTGTAGTGTATCACCTGATCGCAGTATTTATCTTCGCAAATTTCTCCTTGAAAAAGATACCACTCCAGGAAATGATTTATACAACAAAATCATTGTTAAATATCGATATTTAGTTAATTATTCAACTGCCTTATCAAATTTTTCTTGCACCTCACCCAATAAGTGCTCAGGCTATAGCTCTGTTGAATTCAATCTCACCAATTATAATAAAATGGATTATTGTGTCTCAGCTGTTAACGCTGTTGAATCCTATCCGGTTTGCTTCCAAAGAGATGATTGTTCTTTATTAAATATGGAATGCATGGCCAATGAAACGGTTTATAGCAATTCACCAGATACCGCTTCTGATTCAGTTATTTCAATGCAAGAAACTTGTCGAAAAAAATTAGAACTTTGTAATAACAAAAAAAATATTGCCACTACTAGCAAAACTTTTGATCCAAGAAAATTTAATGCAAGTCCACTCAATAACTACTACGGATGGTTTAATGAAGTTTGTTTGTATGATGGCTTTAATCACAAAATTCGTCAAGTTTATGCTTATAAAATCAGCGGTTTCAATGGAAAATGTATAGTCATGCCTCCATATAACACTTACGCAGCTTGTGCTGATGGTGGAAAAATGCCTAGTTGTCCATGCACCATTTATAATCAAAATCTACCTACTCCAGACCATGTTACAGCAATTAATGCCTTAAACAGAACTACCAGAACAGAAACCTTACGTGAAGCAGGTCTTTGCGTTGATATAACCCTTCCTAAAACATGTCCTGCCATTGATTATGTAGAAACTTTTTCACCACCTACCACTGATCCGTTCTTCGTAGAGCGTTCACTAAATTTATTAGCTGCCTCAGGATATAACAATACCACAGGTGTTCACACATCTCATCAATCACGAACCCTTGGTGGACTTGGAAATGCCGAATTTAATTCGACAATTGCTGGAAACATTGCTCGCGGAAATTGCAATGGTTATTGGAAAAATAAAATAATGTATGGTCAAAAGGTTTATCCCGAGCTTTCTTGCACCGCCAACGGAACATGGAATGCTGTTTTAGAAAATTCTTTAAGTTCATGCGAAAGATATAGCTGTCCGGCAATTCTAAATCCAATCTTAAATAACAGCAATGGAATTTATTCCAACAATTATGGCTCACATGAAACCAACGAAAACAAGGGAACAACTGATGGCTTTGCCTATTGGCCAAAAACTTCGATTACCACAGATTTTGCAACATCGGCTTCAGCAACAGACTGCATTGCTGGCTTTAAAAAAACTTCTTCAACGCTAAATTTATCTTATCCAGCATCGCTTGATATTCCATTATCTAAAAAAACTTCCGCCAATGCCTCAACTTTTGGAGCAATCACAGGTTATTCTTCTGGAACATCTCCATCCAGACAATGCAATCAAATAGGCGAGTGGCAAAATGTTACCAATTCATGCGTTAGAATTTCATGCCCTTCAATTAACCCTGGAACTTCTGCTCCAGCTAACGCCGATGATAATAAAGTTTGGAAAGAAACATGGGAACGATTTGGTGGGGCAAAATTTTCAGCCATTAATGCTTCAAGAAGTAAAACCGAAATTATCACATATTCTGAATATAACTCTCGTCAATCGGGAACATGCGAAACAGGACTTGGATTTTATCAACCATCTGGATCTGCATCTCCAACCATGGATTGCGATCATCTAGGCAATTGGACAAATCTACAAAATGGTTGCTTAAACGATTGCAATGCAATTGTCAGAACTTCAACAAATGAATCAAACGGCTTCGCTACATGGCCTAAAGTAACATTTTCCCCCGGTCAAGGACTTTCAGAAACAACTGGCACATGCACCGATGACCCAAATTATTTTAATTACCCATATCCACCAAGAAGAAAATCAGATGGCACCAAATACACCCTAATCTCCTCTGGAACACCAGATTATATTACGACTATTCCAGAAAAGATTGCTAACGATAATCGCTCGCCTACAAACCCCAAAAGAATGTGTACAAAATCAACTTACGGATCGACAGTTGCCAGCCAGTGGAGCGGACCTTCTTCAACCTGCGTTACAATTAGAACTGACGATAGCCTTCCTAATGGATGTGTTTCTGGCGATAGCAATGATTCAAATAGCTTGATGTATGATGAACGAATTGGTGCAGGAGTTACTGAACATAAAATTTTAGATTCAACAGGAAATCAAATAACTATCAAAATTCCTTGGCAACGAAGAAAATTTGGCCAAACTCAAGTGCGTTATTGTGATAGTAATAATAATTATTGTCAAAATTTTTCAGCTTCCACATCTGCTCATAATTCAAACACTTACTACACTTCCAGCAGAACTAAATCTTTTACTATAGCTAGATTTTGTGATACTACTACAAAAAAATGGGCAGATCCCGTTGCATACTGCATTGCTTCTGGCGATTTAGGAAATTCCTTAAATTCTTCAGTTACTGTATCTGCTACAGCATTAGATGGCTCAAATCACTATCTGCTTGGTGCAGGATCTACGGCAGCAATTTCTTGCAATTCAGGATATGCTTCTGCCAGCACCCCATATATTCGTTGCGATGCAAACACTAATTTAAATCAATATAATTTAGTAAGAAATGATAACAATAGCTGTGTTAAATATTGCCAAACTAATTCAGAAAAAAAATTCTCTGGGACAACATACACATATCTTACAGGGCCTTCAGCCAACACTGTCTATTATTCAGGAAATACCGCTACCGCAACTTGCGACTCAGGTAAACCATGTGGCGATCAAACCACTACAGCAACATGTACCAATTCAGGATGGAGCATTCCTGCGCCAGGTTGTAGAGCTTGCAATGGGTGTAATGGTTCAAGTCCAAATAACATTGGAAGCACAACTGTATACACTAGAACAATTAAACATAAATGTATGACGGAAAGATTCGATCCAAAATGTATGCTCGAATGGTCAACAAACAAAATTCCCTCAAAAGATCATGGCGAAAAAATCGGAATTTATAGACAAGTTGAGTACACCGATTGTTGGGCGAAAGTTTGGGAGGATGGAGCAGTTTGTGGAGCAGTTGAATTCACTTGTAATGATGGCGTATGGAATTACACATTTGATCATACTCATACATGGGTATGTGATAGAACACATATTTATTCGATCGAAGCAACATTCAGGTGTAACACGGATGCTGAAGGCGATTATCACCCTTTTAACACGCAAATAACTCCCCAGGGAATAACTCGACCAAATGGTATTTGGGTCTGCTGTAAAGATGAAGATGGATTAAATCTCAAATGCGATAATGATAATTGTGGAAAATAATTTAATTTTAAAAAAAATCTAAAATTCTAAACATTTTATAAAAACTATGACCAAAATAAAAATTATAATGGGTAGTCAATCAGACTATCAAACTATGCAATTTGCTGAAGAGATTTTGCAAGAATTTAATGTTGAATTTGAAACGAGAATTGTTTCAGCTCATCGCACTCCAGATCGGCTT
>Ga0172372_10010440_pt1 | contig 11890 bp, 10 predicted proteins | sample LakKiv5m_2_FD_114544 | JGI IMG/M metagenome (GOLD analysis project Ga0172372, IMG submission 114544) | Freshwater microbial communities from Kabuno Bay, South-Kivu, Congo - kab_092012_9.5m | ecosystem: Environmental > Aquatic > Freshwater > Lake | place: Democratic Republic of the Congo... | reverse complement strand
TCTGGGGCAGGCGCTCCGCTACCAGAAAGATCCTTTCGGGTTCTTTGTGTGGGTGCGGGAAGGCTATGGTGATATCTCCAGAGATGCGTCCTCTTCCTTTCCGCTGACGCAGGTCTATTCCCCGGAAGCGATCGAGCACGTGCTGGTCAGGAATGCCAAAAACTACCAGAAGGACAAAGTGCTCAAGGGTTGGGATCTGGTTTTTGGCGAGGGGCTTTTGATCACGGAAGGTGACAAGTGGAAGCGCGATCGCCGCGTGATTCAGCCAGCGTTCAGTCGTGCAAGACTCGCCGAGTACGAGTCGCTCATGAGCGCTCATGCTCGCCGAGTTGCCTCGAGCGTTGCTTGGCGGGACGGGCAGCGGATCGAAATCCTGGGACAAATGAATGAACTCACGCTCCGGATCGCGCTCGACTCCCTGTTTGGAACCGAGGCCAACGCGACTGTTGCGGATCGGGATATGCGCCTCGTCGCTCGCGCGCTCGAGGATCTGGCTCACTGGTTTGAGTTCTCAAGCGGTGCCTTCATGGTTTTCACGATGCTCGCGCCTTGGTTCCCGTATCCCGCCAAGGTCCGCTACCAACAAGCCGTCAAGTCCCTGGATGGACTCTTGGAGCAGATCACCGAGCGCAAACGTCGCGATATTCGCGAAGGGCGCGCGACCGGTACGGATCTGCTGGGAGCATTGATATCTGCCTCCGATCCCGAAGACGGACGTGAGGCGGTCTTCTCGGATCGGCAAGTGCGCGACCATGCGCTCACGTTTTTCCTGGCGGGTCACGAGACCACTTCTCTTGCGCTGACTTACACGCTCCGGCTCCTGGCACTCCATCCCGAAATCCAAGACTCCCTGCGCTCGGAACTCCGCAAAGCGGCGCCCGGCGGGGAACTCCCCGGATTTGCCGTCCTGGACCAGGTTGAGCTTCTCGATCAGGTCATCGACGAGAGCCTGCGCCTCTACCCACCGGCTGCGGTGACCGCCCGCGAAGCTATCGGCTTTGATATCATCCAGGGGTACCGCATCGATCCGGGGATGACGGTCGTCATTCCCACCTGGGCCATCCATCGGGACCCGAGGTTTTATGGCGCCGACGTGGAAGCGTTCCGGCCTTCGCGCTGGACGCCGGAGTTCCGAAAAGCCCTTCCTCGTTCGGTGTTCCTGCCCTTTGGATTCGGGCCGCGCATGTGCATTGGCTCGGCATTCGCGCTGCAGGAACTAAAGCTCATTCTGGCTGCAATCTTGCTCAAACACCGGCTTAAAATGCGCCCCGAGGATACGGGTTTGCGCCTCCAGTCGTCGATCACCATGCGGCCGCGGGACCCGGTGTGGTTGGAAGTGATAGGGGTTTGAACCCTTCCAGTTTTTGATGTTGGATGTTTAAAATTGGAAGGGTATGATAGAGGTATGCCACACCTTCGTCCCCGGCATGCCTTGAAACTTCTGGAGTCCAAGCTCAAGTATTCGCCAGTCGTGGCGATCCAGGGGGTCCGCCAATGCGGAAAGAGCACGCTCGCTCGCGAGCTATTGCCGGCAGGTGGGAGCGGGCAAGTCTACCGGACGCTCGATCTCCCGAGTGTTTTGGATTCAGCACTTGTCCGGCCGGAGACATTTCTTGAAAGTTTGGCCGATGCCTCCATTCTGATTCTGGACGAAGCGCAAAAAGCCCCGCGGCTCTTTGATGCCATCAAGGCCAGAGTTGATATCAATAAAAGGCCCGGCCAATATCTATTGCTGGGGTCCACCGAATTTTCCACGGCAATGCGGATTCGCGAGTCCCTGACGGGGCGTCTCTCCCGGCTCAAGCTTTATCCCATGACCCTTTCTGAAACCTGCGGGGCGGAGCTGGGTACTTCGAATTCGTTTTTTCTTTCAAAACGTCCGAGAGCGACTCGGCGGGAGTTGGTGCGTTTTTTGGAGACAGGGGGCATGCCCGGGATCTTTGCCACTAGGAGCGTTTCCGAGCGCACCGGCAAGATTCAGGATTGGGTTGCGTTGACCGTTGAACGGGATGCGCTCCAGATTCCCACCCGCAAGTTGATCCCCAGTCTCCTGCGGCGAGTGCTCCGGGAGATCGCCGTCACTGCGGAACCGGATGCCACCCATCTGGCTCGCTCCTTGCGACTTTCGGCGGTCTCGATCCGGAGCATGCTCGAGGCACTGAAGACTCTGTTCGTCATTCATGAAATTCCACCGCATCCGTCGGGGACGGGAAAACCCCGCTACTACCTCTGCGATCCGGGGATCGCAGCTTGGCTCGGGGCAGGATTCGAGAGGCAGTTGGAGACCTGGTTTTATCTCGAGCAACTGTCGCGCCTTGCGAGTCATGGACTCGAGGGGATTGTGGAGTTTTCTTACTACCGCACGACCAAAGGTAGCATCATCCACGGGGTTTGGGAGCAGGGAGGCAAGCACGCTCTCCTCAAGCTAGATATCACCGAAAGAGTGGATGAACGCGAGTTGCTCGTTCTGGAGGCAGCCAAACGGAAACAGTTTCCAGGTGCGGACCTTTTCTTGCTCTCCGGAGTCTCTTCCCGCGAAAAGGTGCGTGGCGTGCATACGCTCCCCTGGGAGTTGCTCGCCTGACCCCCGAGTTCGCGCTTGCCGCTCGGTCGGGGGCGCACTAGGTTCGGGGCATCATGGAATTCTCACTCAACCTCTGGCTCGAGTACCTGATTCGCTTCTCTCACCTCGTGGCGGGTATCGCCTGGATCGGAAGCTCTTTTTACTTCATTTGGCTCGACGGGGCTTTCACGCCGCCCGAAAAGCCCCGCCACAACGTGGATGGCGAGGTCTTTATGGTGCACGGCGGGTTTTACTACCAAGTCGAGAAGCGCAAGATCTACCCGGGCGAACTCCCCAAGACCCTCCATTGGTTCAAGTGGGAAGCCACCCTGACCTGGATTACAGGATTCCTGCTCTTGATCGTGCTCTATTACTTGCGCGGTGCGAGCCTGCTGATCGACCCGGTCGTTTCGCCGTTTACACAGGCCCAGGCCGTGGGCGTGAGTCTCGGACTTCTCGTGGGTTCGTGGCTCCTCTATGATCTGATTTGGCACCCCGAGTGGATGAAGAACAAGACCCTGAACACTCTGCTGTCGGTCGTGTTCTTCACCGGATTGATCTATATCAATACGCGCCTGTTCAGCGGACGGGGTGCATTCATCCAGACCGGTGCTGCGTTTGGCAGCATGATGATCCTGAACGTCTGGGTGCGGATCCTGCCCGGACAGCGCAAGATGCTCAAAGATGCCGAAGAAGGACGAGTGCCGGATTACTCAATCGGGCTCAAGTCCAAGACCCGCTCCGTGCACAACACTTATTTCATTTTTCCGGTGCTCTTCATCATGCTGAGCAATCACTACTCGGGAGTCACTTCGCACCCGCTCAATTGGCTGCTTCTGATCGTGCTGTCGGTTGCGGGTGCGATGACCCGGCATGCGATGGTGACCAAAAATGCGGTTGAGCGCTGGGTGCTCGTGCCGGCTGCAGCAGGCTTGGTCGCCCTCGTGTGGATGACCCGGATCGAGTCTCCGCAGTTGGCCGCGGCTGATATGCCCGCAGTGACCTACGCGCAAGTCCGCCCTATTTTCGAAAACCGCTGTCTGGCTTGCCACGCGGCGCAGCCCACGGACGAGCTTTTCAAGATCCCACCTGCTGGCGCGGTTTTCGAAACCGAAGCGCAGGCGATCGCCTACAAGGACAAGATCTACCAGCGGGTCGTGGTCGAGAAGAACATGCCTTTCAGCAACAAGACTGGCATATCGGATGAGGAGCGCGCGCTGATCGGCCGCTGGGTGCAGAGTCAGAAGCGTTGATCAGCGTTCTTACTTGAGCTCGAGGTGAGTACGAACCGGGTTTGTGGGGGATGCCACCCACGCTTTCTCGCAGGCCACCGTGGCCGCGAGCTTATGGCTTATGCTTTTTTGCTTCTCGGGATCCGGAGACCAAGTCTCAGGTAGTCTGAAAAGCTGATAACCACTGAACCAGTTGCGGCGATCCAAGCTGAATCCACCCATCGATTCGCTCAGGGGCTTCTCGTTGCGGACTGAAGCGTGCAGGACGCGCATATCGAGCCACGGATCCCGCTCCCCGGCAGGCTTGTTTACCATCAAAAATGCGCCATGAGTGCGGCCCTGATTTCCGCTTTTTTTGCCGTAAAAGCGGTTGTGATGCGCCGTGGAGACGCCAAAGATCCCGTAGGCTCCCTCGGGCAAGTCCTTGAGGCAGCGTTCGTGCTTCTTGGGGTTGGACCAGCTGATATATTCAAACTCGAGCTGATCGCGTCCTGCGTTCGGTCCCGATCCCGGGTTCCATGCCGGAAGCTTGCACGGGTAGGCATTGCGCTTGGCAAATCCGCCGACATCCAATTGAGCGCGCCCTTTTTTGAGCAGAACCTGGCAAGAGCGGGGGAGTGCCTCACGCGGGATGGGCTGCCACGGACCTGGGTCCAGGGAGAGCATCTGATCCACGAAATGCTTTCTTGCACCCCAGGCTGGGGTGCTTCCAAAGTAGCGGAGCGGGTCGAGGAGTTTCGAGGCAGGGCCTCCGGGTGAAAAACTCCGCTCACCGGAGTAAGCGAGCGCTAGGACTTCGAACAGCCAGTTCAGGCAGTTGGTTTTCTCGATCGCTGGAGCGACCCCCTGGGGCGGAATCTTGCGCCCTCGGAATCGCGGACGCGGGTCCCAAGTCCCTGCTCCATCACCCAGAGTGTCTTCGTAGATGACTCTCACCGGGGACTCTTCTCGGATGTCCCGTTGGTAGATATCTTGGATGCGGTCTTTGAGGGGCGATGCGGTACTCGTGCTCGAAGTCAGTGGATCCTCCTGCGATCCGGACGCCGGAGTCAGGGAGGGCAGCAGGAACAGCAGGCAAATACTCAGTGGGAAAATTAAATTTGTCAAAAGTCTGACTCTCCTTGGTCGGGATTCGCGGAAAAGGCCGTAGATTTTGTCGTGTCCGGATGAGACAATCTTAGTCCTATGACAAAACATATCAAAACCAATCCGATGTGCTATGCGTCTTTTCTAGTGCTCTCCGTCGTCCTATCGACCTCGGCGTATTCCGCCGATGGTGCCAAGTCCGATGCGTCCAAAGGCGGCAAGAGGGCTGAACGGATCTGCGATACGAACGATGATGGAAAAATTTCCGAACCCGAACTCAGGGAAAACCGTTGCGAGAAGGCGATTTTCAAACGCTTGGTCAGTCTCGAGCGCCGCAAAGTCGCGTGGATGCAGACCGGGTATGCGGAGTTTGAGAAGGTCAATGATGGCGCCAAGATCGGACTCTGCGTGGCCGGTGTCGCAGACAAGGTGTTGAAGGCAAGTAAATCTCTCTCGACCGTGGAATTGATGATCCCTGATACAACTGCGATCACGACTTTCACCAGTTGTCTGGGCATCAAGGAGGAGAAGCTCGAGCAGATTGCGCAGAAGCTCAAGGGAAAGTCGGACGAGCTCGAGGAAAGTCAGCGGGAGTTGAAAGAGTTGATCGCAGAGGCTGGAGGCAAAGAAGCCCTTGCGTCCGCTCTCACTCTTGCAGAGGGCGTCTACAAGAAGAACAACGCCTGGTTGAATGCTGCAAAAGCGACAGCGCTGGTGGGTTCCGAGTTGGCGGTCAACAGCATCAAGTTGAAGCCGGTGGCCGCGGTCATTTCGGTCGTCGCCTTTGCGGGCACAGTCAAGTCGCAATCCGAGAATCTCCGGGACAAGAATGCGGCTCTCTGTGCCGCGGCCGAGGCCGCTCATGAAATCGATCCTGATCAGAACTGGAAGCCCAAGCTGCGTAAGAAGTGCAAGTCCAAGGAACAGATCGCTTCCAACGACGACTGAGGGCGCTGCTTTCACTGATATTTGATATTCCAAACTGCATGACCAGCAAGGAGATCGGGACTTATGGATAAAAATATGTCGCTAGTGAAGACTGTTCTGCTCTCGGTCTCCCTGCTGGGGATCGCAGAAGCAGCGCTCGCCAATACCCCGGCGGGCGGGGCCGAGAAGCGGATGCCCCGCAAGAGGCTTGTGATGCCTGCTCATATCAAGGCGGACGACGATCTGGAGATGGCCAACGGAAAGAAGATCAAGGCCCGCGATATGCAGGAGCTTGCGGACCGATTCCAAGCCTTTGCAGAAGAGAAGGGCCTGGACCTCTCAGATGGCAAAGACGGCGAGGTCGAGATTCCGCTCGATCCCAAGCAAAAAGAGCGGACCAAGATCTCCGAAGACGGATTCCAAGGGCGTTTGGTCAAGCTGCGAGCGCTCAAGGCGGACAAGTGGAAGAGCAAGATCCGCAAGCGGACCGCAAAGTTTGATTCGGCCAAGCTCAATCTCAAGACCCTCAATCGGGTGGAGAAGGATTCCAGTGAAGGGGGTTCCAAATGAATTCGCGCGCGATGAAGAAGGTGGTTCCAGTATTAGCCCTGTTGCCCCTTGCTCTGGGATCTCTACCTCCTGCGCGAGCCGCGGTGCCGGGTAAGTGGATTGATACCGAGAGTCAGCCGCTGGATGCTTCCTGGGAAGACCAACTTGGCGATGGAGATACCATTGCGCTCTACGGCAGCTTTGATTGGGGCCATGATCTCGGGGGGTTTCAGCCCGAGGGGTCCAAGGATGTCAAATTCAACGCCCAGTGCGGGGGCGGCGTGGATGCGGGGGTGATTTTCCGCAACAAGCGCAAGTCGGTGGTCAAAGTGGCGTCCCGCGGTTACGTGCACCCCGACCATCAAAGTGCTTCGACCGAGATGTTTGCTTTCGGAAAAACGGTCTGGAAAAGCGCAAAGCCCGGAAACATGAAGCCACACTCGGCCAAATCCGAATACGACGTGGCTTCCTATCCCCTGATCCCGGGGCTATTGACCGCAAGGCTTTCGGCCTTTGCGCAGGCGGATGTGGGGATCGAATCAGGTCTCGCGACAGATTCCGCCCGCCTGGTTTGCACTTCGGACACTCGGCCCTACACCAAGTCCGTCATCGGCGCCGACGTGACTCTTGATATTATAGGCTTCAAGGATGCGAGTCTTGGCAGTGTCGGCGTGGGGGGACGTGTGACTGTGCTGGATTTGGGACTCCCTACGAAAGGCTCGATCCAGGCTCAGAGTAAGCCCAAAGACACCGAGTTCAAGGAACTCCTCAAAAGCGACCTCTCGCTGTCTTATCTAGATGGAAAAATATATATTTCAGTCGCGACCCGGATTCCCCTCAAAGGAGAAAAAGCCTGGGATTGGGACAAGGACAATTTCAAGTGGACGATCTTTGAGTGGAACGGCAAGAAGTCGGTCGACGAGCTGATCGATCAAAGCCAAACTCACAAGCTATGATGCGTTTTTTGGGAAGTGGGTTGGTGGCGGTCATGCTCTTGGTCCCGTTCAGTGCGGGCTGGGGGCTCAATCCAAGCCCGTTCGTGTTCAAGGCTCCGTCGCCTGAGTGTTCGGAGGTCCTTCAGGGCGCGAGAAAAATCCTCGATCGGCAGGATTCAGATATCACCGTCTCGGAGCGTACTTTTCTCCGCGAACGCTACGCTCGGACGCTCCGTGAAGACGCGAGCTGCGGGGAGTTTGCGTTTCAGCAGCTCGAGAAAGCTCCAGGGAATTGCGGCTTGGGGCTTGATCTGGTGGCAAACGAGCTTTTCTACGCTCCGGACCCGTTGGTACGGCGCGCTCGCTTGGGCCGGATCGCTGCAGTCTTGCGCTCAGGACGAGGGGAGTGCCGAGCGCGCGTGGCGCTCAATACGGCTTTTTTAAATATCACATCAAAGCCCTTGGCTCGGTCCGTACTGGAAGTGGTGCGTACGAGTGAGCCCTCGAGTGATGCTCGGCGCATGGCCTGGCTCGCCTATGGCTCCCTTGCCGAAATCGCTTATTCATCGGGTGATCAGTCCCTCTCCCGCGAGCTTGAGATTCCGATCAAGGAAGCCCTGCTTTCGGCTCGGGGGGTGGAGGAGCGATCCTTTCTGCTTTCGGTTGCCGGCAATGCCGGCTGCCGGAGTTGTTATTCCGAGATTCAGAAGAGCCTCAAGCATCCGCATCCGGACTTGCGAATGACAGCCACTCACTCATTGCGCTTCCTCGAGGCGCCAGAGATGGTTGAGCACCTCTGTGATGCGCTGCTGGGGGATGCGCAACCTGCAGTGCGTGATATCGCAGCTTGGTCCTTGCAGTGGCGGCGGACGGAACCCGAGGCTAGAGCCGAGTGCCTGGTGGCGGCGGCGGCGAGCGATCCGAGCATCCAGGTCCGCAAACAAGCGGTCCTGGCTTTGAACAAGCTCTCGGAGGACCTGGAAGTCGCGCGGGACGGACTCCTGCACCTGACTCTACCCGAATACCCGGAGCCGGTGCGGCGCCTGGCGATGGGGGGATTGCGGAGCTCGGCCGTTGCGCGTGTTGTGGAGAGTGACGGGGCGGAATCGTTCTCGGGGCGTTATTGATATCACCGCCGGCGGAATGAAAAAGGCCGCCCCCGGTGAAGGGAGCGGCCCTCGCAAATCGAGTCTCGGTAACTCTTATTTAGCAGCGGGGGTCCGGCCCATCTTCTCGGCAATCCAGTCGCCCACTGCCGAAACCTTGGAGTAGACGCCGTACTTGGCGGGACGAGCGCAACCAATGCCCCAGCTCACCACACCGGTGAGCACCGGCTTTGCAGCGGCATCGAGTACGACGAGCGGTCCACCGCTATCGCCTTGGCAGCTATCCTTGCCGCCTTCGTCCAAGCCCGCGCAGATCATGCGGTCGGTGATATCATCCGGATAAGCGACATTGCAGCGTTCGGTCGAGACCAGGGGCTTCTCGACTTTGAGGAGGACATCGGATTGCGGTCCGCCCTCGAGGGTTGCACCAAAGCCCATCACAATCGCGGTGGGGGCGGCTGCGGGATCGGAGGGAATATCAATCTCCGCATCCTGCAGGCGCACGGGTTCGAACTTGGACGCAGTGGCAAGCTCGAGCAGCGCATAGTCGTAGTCGAGCGTACTGTTGTTGAATTGCGAGTGCTTGTGCACGGCCTTGATCACATGGCTTTCTGTGTCCTGTTGATCCCTGATGTTGTGGTGGCCGATCCGCACTCTAGTGGTCTGCGCAGTAGACGAGCTCACGCAGTGTGCTGCGGTGAGTACCCAGTTGGGTGCGATGAGGCTCCCGCCGCAGAACGGACGCGAGGATGTCGAGCGCTGAAGTGATACCATGAACGGAAACTCACCCCGGGTGGCTTCGACGCCGCCTACGATGGTGCCGTGGATGGGGGACGCGTTGGCGAGAGAGAGTGACGAGAGACAGGCTACGGAGAGGGTCAAAGCCTTGAGTGATCGCATGAGAGCACCTCCATGTGCTGTTGGTGTGTACTACAGGTGTACTAGAGAGGGTCTCATGCGAGCTCGAGGCTGTGTATCGGTAAGTATTGCCCGGGGTGGCTCAATGGGGTGACTCGGGAGGACTGCATTTTCTGGTGGTCTAATGTAGAAATAGCAGCTAAAAATCCATTATGGATGTAAAAATAGAAAGACAGCTCCGCCTGCCGCAGAAGAGTTTTCTGCTACTGGGTCCCAGAGGTACTGGAAAAAGCACACTCCTCAAGATGAGTGTTCCGGCTAGGCTTGAGGTCAATCTACTGAAGTCCGTGCATTTTCTTCCTTTGCAGCAAAATCCGTCGCTGCTTCAGGAGTGGGTGGGGCACCTCAAGGCTGGTGATTGGGTTGTGGTCGACGAGGTTCAAAAAATCCCCGCCCTGATGGATGAGATTCACGCTATTTACGAGGAAAAACGTCTTCATTTTGCAATCACGGGTTCGAGCGCTCGCAAGCTCAAACGGGGCGGGGCGAACCTTTTAGCGGGTAGGGCGTTACGAGTGGATCTCTTTCCGTTCGTTCGTTCGGAGTTCAAGGATCTACTCCCTCTGAGGGATGTGCTGGACTGGGGCTGTCTGCCGGCAGTGATGCTGGACGTTGAAAATCGGCGTGAAACGCTTGCAACGTATGTCGAGACCTACCTCCGTCAAGAACTTGTTGAAGAAGGATTGATTCGGAAGCTCGAGCCATTCGTTCGCTTTCTCAAGGTGGCCGGCACGCACAATGCACAGATACTCAACGTGGAGAATATCGCGCGGGAAGCACATCTCAAGCGCACTACGGTGGACTCCTATTTTGAGGTACTGGAGGACACCTTGATTGGATACCGCCTTCCCGCGATCAAACTCAATATTCACTCCAAGGAGCTCCAACACCCTAAGTTCTACTTCTTCGACCCGGGAGTGGCGCGTGCGAGTGCGGGGTTGATATTCGACGAGGTCGACTCGGTCTGGCGGGGATTCGCTCTTGAAACCTGGATTTTGAATGAAGTGCGTGCCTTCAATTCCTATCAGAAGCGGGGACGAGATATCTATTATTACAAGGCTACGGGAGGCGCGGAATTGGATCTGGTCATCGAGACCCAGCGGAAGACCCTCTCCAAACCACGAGAGTTGATCGGCATCGAGATCAAGTCAGCTTCAAGCTGGGATCGCAAGTGGACACGGGGGTTGCTGCGCGTTCAGGAAGAAAAAAAGAGCGGTATTAAGCGGAGTATCGGAATTTATCTCGGGAGTCGCACTCTGACGCAGGATGGAGTTGATATTTTTCCCGTGCAGAAGTTCGTGGAGGAAATGTATGCCGGACGTATCTTCTGAATCAACTCCCCCCGCCATCCACGCGGATCGGCTTGCAGTACTCCGGCCAGAGCAGGGGGACTGCGGGTGCCAAGGTGCGGACTTTTTCAGTAAATTCGCCTGTTTTTTGAAGCCAGAGTTCACGCGGTGGCCCGCTCCGCTCGAGCGGGAAAAAGAAATTATCCCAGTGCAGGGGAATCACCCTCCGGGCCCCGGAAGGCAGGATGCGGTTTTGGATCAGCATCTCTGAACTTGGGCGGTTGGCGATCGTGAGCAGGAGGGTGTCTGGTCTGAGGTCCGAGAGCACGTCTGGCGTGAGTACCCGCCCCGGCGCCTGGAAAAGGATTTTTCCCTCCGGATGCGTGAACCAGTAACTCAAGGTTTTCCCCACCCGGTAGTCCCAAGGCGAGGAGCCGGGTGCCAGTGGCTTGGTGATATCACCGTCGGCGAATAAAATGCCCGCGACGTGCGGGGAGTGAGGCGTTTCAAACGCCTGAATCCCAAACGCTCCCACCTGAACGGATTGTCCGCTCTCCATCACTCGGATCCTGGAGTCCGGAATCCCGTGCCCCAGTCCGATCTGGCGCGCAGAAGAGGAGCCAGCAAGGATTCCCCCGTGCTTGCGGACTGCGGTTGGTGCGTCGATCGCGTGGTCTGTGTGCGTGTGGTTGATGAAGGTGGCGTCCAGTTTCTTGATATCACACCGGCCGGCCCAGTAATCCCACTCCTGCTCGTCGCTTTGGACGCTCTGCCAGGGCAGGAGCCATTTTGCTGGCGAAGTGGAGGTCACCGCGGGATCCACAAGCAGCGTTGTCGTCCCATCGGTGAGTGTGAAGCCACTGTTACCCAACCAGCGAAAGGTCAATTCCGCCCGAGCGGGCTGGAGTGAGCTTGCAGTGAGTGCGAGTGCTACCGTCGCAAACAGGATCGCGCGCATCAGTGCCTCAAATCCGGGCCGCAAGCCGTGCGCCTTGTTCGATCGCGCGTTTGGCATCGAGCTCCGACGCCACGTCGGCACCCCCAATTAGGTGCACGGGCTTGCCCGAGCTCTCGAGTCCCGCCTGCAGCTCGCGCAGTGGCTCCTGGCCCGCGCAGATGACGACGTGATCGACTTCGAGCAGCTCGTCGCGGCCGTCTCTGGTGATATGCAGTCCCTGATCATCGATCTTGCGGTAGGTGACACCACCCCACATCTGGACACCCGCGTCCTTGAGGGTGGCGCGGTGGACCCAGCCCGTGGTTTTGCCGAGCCCTGCTCCGGGGC
>Ga0172372_10010439_pt1 | contig 11891 bp, 11 predicted proteins | sample LakKiv5m_2_FD_114544 | JGI IMG/M metagenome (GOLD analysis project Ga0172372, IMG submission 114544) | Freshwater microbial communities from Kabuno Bay, South-Kivu, Congo - kab_092012_9.5m | ecosystem: Environmental > Aquatic > Freshwater > Lake | place: Democratic Republic of the Congo... | reverse complement strand
GGCGCAGGCGGGCTCGACATCCCCGACGCCGCGCCCGTGTGGTCCAACGGGGAGGAGTCGGGCGTGATGGCTCGCCATTCCCCCGGGTTCTACGGCGCCACCGTGTTCAACAACGAGCACTCCTGCCAGGACGCCCAGGACCTCCTCGGCGAGGGCACGCTGCTCTCCGACGCCGGAGTGTTCTCCGGCAAGCACACCCCCACCCCCGGGGTCTACGAGAGCGTCACCCTCACCGGCGACGTGAGCTCGACCAGCGGGCTCGAGTTCGGCGCCACCGTGACGGCCGAGTGGGAGGCGTCGGACTGGAGCGACGCGTGGGTACAGCTCCGCCGCGAGGACGGGGGTTCGCTGGTCGAGTCGGTGACCTGCCGCGCCGAAGGCAACAGCTTCACGGTGGACAAGGCGGTGTGGGCGCTCACCTCGTCCGCGATCCGCACCGACGTCACGAACCTGTACGTGGCCGTGGAGAACAGCGGGACCACCCAGACGGACGACGGGCAGTACATCGAGGTCATCACGCGCGCCATGCACGTCGCGGTCGTTCAAGACTGAGCACGGGGGGCCGCCCGAAAGCACCCACCCGGCGACCGAGCGCGCTCCGCGCCGGCCTGGACCCGGATACCTCTGAGGCGCTGATGCTTCCCTCGGCCGTCCTCCTCGTCGACCCTTCCCCCGTCACGGCGCGCCGCGTTGCGGAAGCGCTCGGCCAGAGCGGCCTGCAGCTGGTCATCGCGCGCGATCAGGCAGAGGCGACGGCCGCGCTGGCTCGGACGGACCTGGGCGTGATCCTCGTGTCCACCCACTTCCCGGGCGGCGACGGCTACGCCTTCGCCACCATCGCGCACGCCCGCCACGAGGAGGCGGTGATCTACCTCCTGTGCGGCTCGGGAGACACCTACGACGACGAGCGGGCCAATGCCTGCGGCGTGGAGGGCCCGATCGTGCGCCCCTTCTCGGTGGAGACGGTGCGCCGGCACATCGAGACCGTGTACGGACCCCTGGGCGACGAGGCGGCCGCGGTCCCCGAGGTCGAGCCGGAGCCGATCGACGGGGAGGAGCCGCCCGCGCTCGGCGCCGAGCACGTCCACAGCGTCGAGGCCGAGGCCCTCCCGCCCGTGGGAGACGAGCGCCTCGCCACCTTCCTCCCGCGCGACTGGCGCACCTGGCCCCGCGTGCAGGTGGACCCGGCGGTGGTCGCGCCGGCGGTGGAACGCGCGATCCTCGAGGTCCTCCCCGAGGTGGTGGAGGTGGTGCTCGCGAAGGCGCTCGGCAGCTCGCGCTCCTTCCGAGACCTGGTGGCGGTGGCCGTGGACGAGGCCGTCCGCGAACAACTGCCGGGGATCGCGCGCCGGGTGGTGCGCGAGCGGCTCCTCGAGATCGAGAACTCCGTCCCGGACGAGCCCACCAGCAGCTGATCGTGGGCCCGGTCCGGGGCCTGCGCTCCGCCGGCTCGGCCGGAGTCGCCCCCTCGGCCGCGGGCCCCCGCCGGGATAGACGGCGCGCTTTCCCGGACCCACCGTGCCCGCCGAGCTGCCCGCCCACTACGAGCCCAAGGCCGCCGCCTCCCGCACCTACCCCGCGTGGGAGGACACCAACGCCTTCGGGGCCGACCCCTCCGATCCGCGCCCCCCGTTCTGCATCGTGATCCCGCCGCCGAACGTCACCGGCAGCCTCCACATGGGGCACGCGCTGAACAACACGCTCCAGGACGTGCTCGTCCGCTACAAGCGGATGGACGGCCACAACGCGGTGTGGATCCCCGGGACCGATCACGCGGGCATCGCCACCCAGTGGATCGTCGAGAAGAAGCTGCGGGCGCAGGGGATCGACCGCCGCACCCTCGGGCGGGAGAAGTTCCTCGCCTGCGTGTGGGAGCAGAAGGAGGACAGCGAGCGGGCCATCACCGGCCAGCTCCGCAAGCTCGGCGTCAGCTGCGACTGGAGCCGGCAGCGCTTCACGATGGACGACGGCCTCTCCCGCGCGGTCCGCGAGAACTTCGTGCGCCTCTACGAGGAGGGGCTCATCTACCGCGACACCCGGCTCATCAACTGGGACCCGGTGGGGCTCACGGCCATCTCGGACCTCGAAGTGGAGACCGAGGAGAACGTGGTGGGGGAGCTCTGGTCCTTCGCCTACCCCCTCGCGGACGGCTCCGGGGAGATCGTGGTGGCCACCACCCGGCCCGAGACGATGCTCGGCGACACGGCGGTGGCGGTCCACCCCGAGGATCCTCGCTACACCGCGCTCATCGGCCGGACCGTGCGTCACCCGCTCCTCGGTCACGAGATCCCCATCGTGGGGGACGCCATCCTGGTGGACCCGACCTTCGGCAGCGGGGCGGTGAAGGTCACCCCGGCCCACGACTTCAACGACCACGAGGTGGGCAAGCGGCACAACCTCCCCATGGTCACCATCTTCACCCCCGACGCGAAGGTGAACGACAAGGGCGGGCGCTACGCCGGCCTGGATCGCTTCGAGGCCCGGAAGCAGGTGAAGGCGGACATCGCCGCGCTCGGCCTGGACCGGGGGGCGAAGCCCCACACGATGACGCTCCCGCGCTCCCAGCGCTCGGGCGCGGTGGTGGAGCCCATGATCTCCACCCAGTGGTTCATGAAGATGAAGCCGCTGGCCACCCCCGCCATCGGCGCGGTGGAGCACGGGTTCACCCGCTTCCATCCCCAGCAGTGGGAGAACACCTACTACGCGTGGCTGCGCGACGTGAAGGACTGGTGCATCTCGCGCCAGCTCTGGTGGGGACACCGCATCCCCGCCTGGTACTGCGCCGACTGCGGGTCGGTCATCGTGGACCGGGTGGACCCGACCGGCTGCGCGAGCTGCGGCGGGACCTCGCTCACCCAGGACGAGGACGTGCTGGACACCTGGTTCAGCTCCGCGCTCTGGCCCTTCTCCACGCTGGGCTGGCCGGACCGCTCCGCGGACCTGGCCTGCTGGTACCCCACCTCGGTGCTGGTCACCGGCTTCGACATCATCTTCTTCTGGGTGGCCCGCATGATGTTCATGGGGCTCCACCACATGGGGGCGGTGCCCTTCAAGGACGTGTACATCACCGGGCTCGTGCGCGACGAGCACGGCGACAAGATGTCGAAGACCAAGGGGAACGTGGTGGACCCCCTGGAGGCCATCGAGACCTACGGCTGCGACGCGGTGCGCATGACGCTCGTGGCCCTGGCCGGCCAGGGTCGCGATCTCCTGTGGAGCGACAAGCGCATCGAGACCTACACCCGCTTCCAGAACAAGCTCTGGCAGGCGTTCCGCTTCCTCCACATGCACGTGCAGGAGGTGCCGGCCGAGGCGCCGCCCGGGGTCTACGACCGGTGGATCCTGGCGCGCACCGGCGCGGCGGTGAGCCGGGTGCGGCAGGCCCTGGACGCCTACCGCTTCAACGATGCGGCCGCCGAGGTGTACGCCTTCGTCTGGTACGAGCTCTGCGACTGGTACCTGGAGCTCGCCAAGCCCGCGCTGTACGGCGCCGACGGCCCGGAGAAGGCCGCGGCGCGCCGCACGCTGTGGTCGGTCTTCCACGCGGTGGCGCGCCTGGTGCACCCGTTCATGCCCTTCCTCGCCGAAGAGCTCTGGCGGCACCTCCCGGGCACGGCCGGCTCGGTCATCGGCCAGGCCTACCCGCGGGCCCAGGAGTTCCCCTCCGACCCCGCCACGCTCGACGAGGTGGCCCTCCTGCAGGAGGTGATCGTCACGGTGCGGCGCATCAAGGCCGAGAAGGGGCTCTCGCCCAAGCTCGCCCTGGAGGCCAACGCGGCGGCGCCGCTGGCGGCCGCCATGGCCGGGCACGCCGCGGCGCTGAAGGACCTCGCGGCGGTGACCCTGCGCGCCGGGGACCGCGCCGAGGGAGCGGCGGCGGCCGTGGTGGGAGGCCACGACCTCTTCGTCCTCCTCGGCGGCGTGCTCGACACCGGGAAGGAGCGCGAGCGGCTCGTCAAGGAGGCCGAGAAGGTGGGGAAGAGCGTGGCCTTCAACCAGGGCCGGCTCGGCAACGCGGAGTTCGTCGCCAAGGCGCCGGCGCCGCTCCTCGCCAAGGTCCGCGCCGAGCTCGCCGCCGACGAGGAGAAGCTCGCGCGTATCCAGGTCGCCCTGGCCGCCCTGGCATGACCCGCCGGTCGCCGCCGCGTGCCACCGCCCGGGCGCTGGAGCTCGCCGCGGCCCGGTACGTGGAGCGCTACGGCGGGACCACCCACCGTCTCCGGGCGGTTTTGCAGCGCCGGCTCGGCCGTGACCCCGACGCGGATCCGGCGCTGGCCGCCACCATCGAGACCATCGTTGCCCGGTACGCCACCTCGGGGCAGATCGACGACGCCGCCTTCGCCGTCTCGCGCGCCGCCCGCCTGGTCCGCCGGGGGGTCGCGCCGGCGGTGATCCGCGGGCGGCTGGGCGCCGAAGGGCTGGACGCCGCCTCGGCGCTGGCCGAGGTGGACGGCGACCCGGGCCTGCGCGCGGCCTCCGCGTTGGTGCGCCGCCGCCGGCTGGGGCCCTACCGCGCCACTCCCGACCCGGCGGGCGACCTGGCGAAGCTGGGCCGGGCCGGGTTCCCCTACGAGCTCGCGACCCGGGTGCTGGCCATGAGCCGCGAGGCCATCGAGGAGGCCGCCCGCGGTCCGGGCGCGCGTGGTTAGTTTGTTCGGATGAGCAGCTTCCGTCGCCTGTCGAACCTGGCCAAGGGGCTCTTCAGCGTGGAGAAGCGTCGGTGGACCGAGGGCGAGCCGGCCGAGCCGGAGGAAGTGCGCGACGCTGCGCGCGTGCCCCCGCCGGCCGCGAAGAGCGCCCTGGCGGCGCCTCCACCCGCTCCGGAGCCGGCCCCGACGCCGCCCGAGCGCGACGAGTCGGGCGAGGTCAAGCGCACGCTCTGACCGATGGCGCGCCCTTCGCAGGCCCAGGGCGTGCGGGGCGGGGGTGGACGGGCCGGCCCCGGATCGCGTAGACTCCCAGCCTTCCGGAGTCCGCTTTGACGTTCATCGCCGGCCTCGCGCTGTTCAGCGCGCCCGCCCACGCCGAGGACTGGGCGCCCGGGGCGTTCATCGAAGAGGCGCTCTACGCGGACGTGACTCCCCAGGGCATCGACTCCGTCGCGCTCCTCGTCCCGTCGCTCCTCCCGTCCGAGATCGAGATCCCCGACACCTCGCAGGAGGTGGTGGACATCTGGGTGTGCAGCGAGGACTTCTCCCTCACCGGCGGGTGGGTGGGCATCCAGGTGGTGGATGCCAGCATCACCCCCGGGAACGGCGTGCTCGAGGTCGACGCGTCACTGATGGTGAACGTCAACAACAGCTCCGACCCGTTCAACCTCTCCTTCTCCGGCTGCATCGACTCCGACTGCCCCGGCTACGTGGATCCCTTCCCGGTCACGATCCACACCACCATCGCGCTCGACGTCGCCCCCGGCCCGGACGGCCTCCCGGTGCTGGACGCCACGGTCGGGGACATCGAGCTCTCCTACTCGCTCACCAACGACGCCATCCACCTGGACTGCTTCATCCAGGACATCGAGGACGTGCTGGGCTGGGTCGGCCTGTCGATCTACGACCTCATCATCGACCAGCTCGCCGGCACCCTGGACGACCTCACCGCGGACCTCGCCCCCACGCTCGAGGAGACGGTGGAGGAGGCCTTCGGATCGGCCAGCATCAGCCAGGACATCGACCTGAACGGCGCGGTCGCCCACATCTCGCTCTACCCCACGGATGTGGGCATCCAGCCTTCGGGGGTGCGGATCGTGATGGGCGGCGCGGTGTCGGGAGACGTCGCCACGTGCGTGGCGGCCTTCGACCCGGGCGGATCGGCCAAGACCGCGACCGCGATGCCCGCCCTCGGCTACGCGCCCTCGGGCATCCGCAGCCCCTACCACCTGGGGATCGGCGTCTCGGACGACTTCGCGAACCAGGCGCTGTACGCGCTCTGGCGCTCGGGGCTCCTCTGCTACACCCTGGCGCCGGGGGGTGAGTTCCCGCTCGACACCTCCATCCTGAACCTCCTCACCGGCGACGTGTTCGCCTCGCTCTTCCCCGAGGCCCTCCCGGTCACCCTCCGCACGCTCCCGCGCGGCGCGCCCACGGCCAACTACACGGGTCCGAGCGACGTGGACCTGAACCTGAACGACCTGGACCTGGAGCTCTACGCGGACCTCGACGGGCGGCAGGCGCGCATCACCTCGGTCACCCTGAACGGCACCGCTGGGGCGAACCTCAACCTGGACGGCGCCACGGGCGCGCTCGCGGTGGACATCGCCATCGATCCCGCGAACCTCGTCCCCACCGTCCGCTACAACGAGTTCTACCCGGACTCGAACGCGACGATCGAGGCGAGCTTCTCGAGCGCCTTCGGGAGCCTGCTGGACACGATCGTCGGGAGTCTGCTGGGCGACGCGATCAGCTTCACCCTCCCCAGCATCTCGGGGCTCGGCCTGCAGTCGCTCGAGACCTCGGCCACCGGCGACGCGGAGGACTGGCTCGGCGCCTACGCCATGGTCGGCTCGGTCACCTACGGCGACGGGTCGAGCTGCGGCGGCTGCGGCGGTGACACCGGCGGTGGGAGCTCGGACTGCTCCTCCGGCTGCTCCTCGGGCTGCTCGGCCGCCCCCGGCGTGCCGTTCTGGGTGGGCCTCCTGCCCCTCGGCCTCGCCGTGCTGCTGCGCCGGCGTCCGTAGCCCGCGCCTCCCGCCGCCTCAGGGTGTCGCGACGCCGCCCTTCACCTGTACGGTCGCCAGCACCGCCTCCACCGCGTGGCGGCCGTCCAGCCTGCGCCCCGCGGGGAGGACCGCCTCGAAACCCCAGGTCATCCCGGCCTCGGGCAGGTACCAGCCCTGCCGGAGCGGGGCGTCGGCGTCCACCGGCGTGCAGGTGCCCACGGTGATGGGTCGCGCCACACGCACCACGCGGTAGCGGCCCCGGCTGACGAAGTCCCAGGTGCACTCGGGGCGCGGCGGCGGCGCCGCGTCGGGGCCGAGCGCGTACACCTCCAGGCGGACGCCGTCCGGGGCCCGGAGGACCAGCCGCAGCGCGCTCTCCGCGAGGCCCGGGGTGGCCGTCCAGCCCTCGGGCACCTCCAGGCGGAGCGGCCAGCGCGCGTCCTCCCACACCGAACCCTGGAGCTGGCCGGCCGGTGCGCTCGCCGGGGAGACCACCGTGGGGTCCACGAGGAGCTCGGGCGGGGGAGGGGGTACCGGGCGCCGACACCCGACCAGGAGGAGCAGGAGCAGGCTCACCGGGCTCGGGAGGCCGCGTCCAGCGCGGCGAGGTGGGCCGGCCCGCCCCAGAGCTCGGCGAAGAGCGTGCGCTCGACCGCGAGCGCCTCGTCGGCGGGGAGGACCGCCGCGGCGTCCACGAGGCGTCGCGCCGCCCGGAGCGCATCCGGCGGCAGCTCGGAGAGCTCGGCGGCCCAGGCGCGGGCGGCGGTGAGGGCGTCCTCCCGCACCAGGTCCACGAGGCCCAGGGCCAGGGCCTCGGTGGCCACCACCGGGCCGCCGGTGAGCAGGCGCAGGGCGGTGGAGCGACCGACCCGGGCGACCAGTCGGGTGCCCCCTCCGAAGCCCGGCGAGACGCCGAGCCGGGCCTGGACGAAGCCGATCCGGGCGTCCGGCGCCGCCACCACGAAGTCGCAGGCGGTGAGGAGCTCGGCGCCACCGCCGAGCGCGTGCCCCTCCGCCACGCCGATGACCACGGGCCCGAGCGACGCGAGCCGACCCGTGGTGGCCTGCATGAACGAGACGAGGTCCGCGCCGCCGCCGGGCCGGACCAGGTGCTCGCGGACGGCCTGCAGGTTCCCCCCCGAGCAGAACGAGCCGCCCGCGCCTCGGAGGATCACCACCCGGGCGTCCACCACGCCCTCCACCGCGTCGGCGAGCTCGACCATCATCGACGGGCTCAGCGCGTTCCGGGTGGGCGGATGGTCGAGGAGGATCTCGGCCACGGTGCCGTAGGTGACGCTGACCACGCCCTCCGAAGGAGGGAGGGTGTCCACCCAGCGGCGGAAGCTCACCGCGGCACCGCTTCGGGTCGGACGCGGCCTTCCCGCAGCGGGGCGAGCCAGGTCGAGCCCTCGAGCCGCCGCGCCGCGGCGGCACGCGCCTCCTCGGCGCACAGGTCCAGGTAGGTGCGGACCCGGCCGTCGGCACGCCGCCGCGTCCAGGAGTCGAGGCCGGCGCCGGCGATCCACTCCCGATGCAGGCCCACCGCGTCGGCCACTGCGCGCACCCCGTCGCCGCGCAGGGCCGTGGCGGTCGTGACGGGGGGCAGCCAGCCGGTGGGGGAGGGGGCGAGTCGGATCGAGAGCTCCAGGTCGCGGGCGAGGTGCTCGGCGCCGGGACGGTCGGCCTTGTTCACGCAGAACACGTCGGCGATCTCGAGGAGTCCCGCCTTCATGGCCTGCACCTGGTCGCCGCTCTCGGGGGTGAGGACCACCAGCACCGTGTCGGCGACCTCGAGCACGGCGAGCTCGCCCTGGCCCACCCCCACGGTCTCGACCACGACGAGGTCGAAGCCCGCCACGTCGAGCAGATCCACCACCTGCGTGGTGGCGCGGGAGAGGCCCCCGCCGTGGCCCCGGGCGGAGAGCGAGCGGAGGTACACGCCGTCGTCGTCGGCGTGGTCCTCCATGCGGATGCGGTCCCCGAGGATGGACCCGCCGGACCAGGGGGACGAGGGATCCACCGCCACCACCGCGACGCGCTCGCCGCGGCCCCGGGCGAGGCGGACCAGCTGGTCCACGAAGGTGGACTTCCCGGCGCCGGGGGGCCCGGTCACGCCCACCACGTGCGGGAGCCCGGGCCGCACGAGCCGACGGGGCGCCAGCCCGGCCATCAGCTCCTGCGTTCCCGGCGCCCGGCCCTCGACCATCGAGATGAGCCGTGCGAGCGCGGGGCGCTCGCCGGCGCACGCGCGGGGGAGGAGCTCGGCGACGACCGACACGTGCCCGCCTATCGCGTCCCTGACCCGTTGCGCGCACGCCGGCGCTCGATCGGATAATGACGCGGCCTCGGAGGACGGATGCGTCGTCTTGCCCTGCCCGCCCTGCTCCTGCCCCTCTCAGCCTGCGGCGGCGGCGCCGAGATGTCCGGTACCGCGCTCGGCATCCCCTTCGGCGACACACGCTACGTCTTCTTCGGCGGCCCGTTCATCGCCATCTCCAACATCGAGATGGACTGCGAGCAGCTCTCCTTCGTGCGGAGCAACTACGAGGTCGGCCAGGCCCCCACGGACGACGACACCCAGCTCCTCCAGTTCGGCTTCACCCAGACCGCCGAGGTCTCCGAGGGTCAGAAGGCCATCGCCGTCACCGCCTCGGTCTCGGCCGCGGTGGTGAAGGTGGTGGACGGCGCCTTCGACTTCGCCTACGCCGACGGCGGGGTGCTCGACGTGGAGTCGGTCTCCGAGGACGAGGTCGAGGGCAACTTCGAAGGAGTCGCGTTCGACGACGGCAGCCTAAACGGGACGTTCAAGGCCTCCTGGTGCCGCAACCTGAAGGACCGGTAGAGCGGTGCTCCTCGCCCTCGCGTCCGTCGGCTTCGCCACCGACATCCTCGTGCCCGAGGCCACGCCGGAGTCGCTCGGCGACTTCGCGTTGGCCTACATGGTCTACGACATCATCCTCAACGAGCTCTCGTCCTCCTCCTACCGGGTCGAGGGCGGCGACGAGATCCGGCGCTGGGCCGGGAAGGACGCCGACGGCTGCTTCGACAACGACGCCTGTCCCGCGAACCTGTGGGACCGCACCGACGCGAGGCTCGCCCTGGTGCTCGGGATCGGGCTCACCGACGACGGGACCTCGATCACCGCCCGCTTCTACGACGCGGGGCACGAGGAGCCGATCCGCGTTCTGAACGACGTGGTGCCCGCCGGCGCGGAGCTCGCCTTCTCCCGGGATCTCCGGGTGGTCGTCTCCGAGGTGTACGCCTCGCTCCCCGCTCGGGGGACGGGCGGCGTGACGCGGAAGGCCCCGGCCGGAGCGGAGGAGGAGGAGCCGCGGCTGCCGCCGTCGGTGCCCGTCGTCGCGGACACCGACCCCGACGATCTCGACGAGCCGGCCGTCCCCACCGAGAAGGGCGGGAAGGCCTCGCGGGCGCCCAAGGCGGCGCCGCCCGAGAAGGACGAGGAGCCGAAGGGCCGCGACGCCGAGATCGACGACTCCCCGGTCACGAAGGAGCGCAAGCCCACCCGGGCCACCGCCCCCCCGGACGAGGAGGAGGACGACATGCCGGACTTCACCGGCGGGCGCTCGTCCACCTCCGAGGAGGAGGAGGAGGAAACCCCGGCGGACGAATCCGAACGTCGCCTGGACGACGCCGAGCTCCCCGACCGGAAGCACTTCGAGAAGGACCTCGCCCAGGCCCAGGCCGGGGCGAAGAAGCTCGGGGTCCCGCTGGGCGCGTACGAGCGCTACGAAGCCTCCGGGCTCTCGGCGAAGGAGTGGAAGGCCAAGGCGCGCGTCCGGGCCCGCACCTTCTTCGTGGAAGGGGCCGCGGGGTGGGCCGTGGGCGACACGGACCGCGCCTACGGCGTCTGGGCCGATCTGGAGGAGTCGGAGGAGGGTCAGTTCATCATCTCCACCGACAGCACCGGGGCCCAGGTCGTGTCCACCTGGGAAGGCTCCGGTCGCGGGGAAGGTGGCGGGAGCGGCCTCGCCGCCTGGGGGGCCGTCGGGTACGCGCCGACCTGGTGGCTCGAGGTCTCCGCCGCGGTCGGGATCCAGCAGGGGAAGAAGTACCTGGAGGCCGGCTGGGAGTGCACCCAGTGCGCCACGCCGATCGAGGAGGTCCCGTTCGATCCCGTCACCGGGACCCAGCTGTGGATCCAGCCCAAGTTCCGGTTCATCCCCGTGCCCACGGGGGTGCTCAAGCCGTACGCGCTGGTCGGCGGCGACGTGGCCCTCTACGATGGCTTCGTCCCCGACACCGACGTGGTGGACTTCCCGAACGCCGAGGGGGGCACCAACTGGGGCGTGAGCCTCGGGGCCGGGCTCTTCGTCGACGCCGTCCCGCACCTCTCCTTCTTCGCCGAGGTGCCGTTCTCGCTCACGCTCTCTCCGCTGTGGCGGAGCTTCGATCACCCGGGTGTGGCCACGCAGCCGGCCGGGATCCCGGGCCAGGGCGGCGTGTTCCGCTTCACCGGCGGCGTCAGCACCCACTTCTGAGGAGTCTGCCGTGTCCCAACCCCTGGTGGGCGTGATCATGGGCAGCCGTTCGGACGCCCCCACGATGCAGGCAGCGGCCGACGTGCTGACCGAGCTGGGGGTGCCCTTCGAGCTCGAGGTGGTCAGCGCCCACCGCACTCCGGACCGCATGTACACCTACGCCCGGGAGGCCGTGGGCCGCGGGCTCCAGGTGATCATCGCGGGCGCCGGGGGGGCCGCGCACCTCCCGGGGATGGTCGCCTCGCTCACCCGCCTCCCGGTGATCGGCGTGCCGGTGCAATCCAAGGCGCTCAACGGTCTGGATTCGCTCTTGTCCATCGTCCAGATGCCCCGGGGCATCCCCGTCGCCACGGTGGCGATCGGCAACGCGGCGAACGCGGGCCTGCTCGCGGCGCGTTTCCTCGCCGTCCACGACGCCGCCCTCGCCGAGCGCCTCGACGCCTTCCACGCCCGCCAGACGCGAGACGCGCTGGAGCCGGCGTGATCCTGCCCGGGGCGGGGCGGATCGGGATCCTCGGCGCGGGCCAGCTGGGCCGGATGCTCGCGGTAGCCGCGCAGCGCCTCGGCTACCGGGTGGCCATCTACGCCCCCCCGGGGGACAACCCCGCGCTGGCGAGCGCCCACGAGCGGATCGAGGCCCCGTGGGAGGACCTCGACGCGGTGGCGCGCTTCGCGGCCGGCGTGGACGTGGTCACCCTCGAATTCGAGAACGTCCCCACCGCGGTGGTGGAGGT
>Ga0172372_10010438_pt1 | contig 11891 bp, 6 predicted proteins | sample LakKiv5m_2_FD_114544 | JGI IMG/M metagenome (GOLD analysis project Ga0172372, IMG submission 114544) | Freshwater microbial communities from Kabuno Bay, South-Kivu, Congo - kab_092012_9.5m | ecosystem: Environmental > Aquatic > Freshwater > Lake | place: Democratic Republic of the Congo... | reverse complement strand
TGGAAGCAGGTTGAGCGGGGCTGTTGTTTCACCCTGGGGTGGGCTGGACCTGGAAAAGGCAGTTGGATCCACAGATTGCACCGATTCCACGGATTGGAAGCAGGTTGGGAAAGGCTGTCGTTTACCCAGTGGCTGAAATGGAAACTGCCAAGCGGTGAGGCTTCTTGTCCCGGTCCATCTGTGAAATCTGTGGATAACCCAACTGCCCTTTCCGGAACGAAAGAAGGGTGCGGCTGCGGAAGGACCGCAGGCGCACCCTTTGCGGGGAAGGGGGAGATCCGGATCAATTCACGGCGGCGACGCCGGGGATCTCGTGGATGGTCTGCTGGATTTCCTGGGCGACCTTGGTGCCGTCCCGGGCCTTGAGGTCCCACTTGATGGCCTGCTGCATGGCGGGGCGTGCGTCCTCGATGGCGAGGCGGACGGTCTTGCCATCGGCGGAGAGCTTGGCGGCGGTGATGTTGATGTTCTCGCGGCCCTTCTTCTTGGCGTCCTTCACGGAGACCTCGGGGGAGCCGTAGTCCTCGGAGCGGACGTAGTTCCAGCGTTTGCCGCTCCAGTTCTGGAGGTCTTCGGCGGAGGCCTTGTCGAGGGGCTGGGAGAAGGTGAGTTCGACGCCGCCGGGAATGGCCTTGAGTGCGTTGACGGTGTAGACGGGCTTTCCGGTGTAGCGGACGCGGTCGAAGCCGGTGATGCGGGAGGCGTTGGACTGCCATTCCGAGAGGCCGGCGACGTAGAGCTGGCCGTCCTTGGGATGGAACCGGGCGCGCATCACGGAGGAGGTGAACTTGAGGGGGAACTTGACGACACCGGCCTGCTGGCGACCCTTGCCGATGTCCTGGCGCATGACGAGGTAGAGGCTGGACTTGCCGTAGGACTCGTGGAGGAGCTCGCCCTTGAAGGGTCCCCACTTGTCGCTGGTGACCCAGATCTGGCCGCCGCCGGAGTTGTCGTAGTCGTTATGCGAGAGCCACATCAGGGGCGGGACGTACGCCTCGGCCTGTTCCTTCGGGGTCAACTGGTTGACGACGCCGTGGAAGGCCTTGCCATCGACCCAGTTGATGGGCGTGGTGGGCACCCAGGTGCCTTCGTTGTCGGAGGTGGTCACCTGGCCGTCGGCGCGCACGCCGATGCCGTTGGGGGCGCGGAGGCCGCGGGCGACGATCTCGAACTTCTTGCCGTCGGGGCTGACCTTGAACAGGGCGCCAGCATGGGAGCAGACGGTACCGTTGCCGCGGGAGGCCTTCTGGTTGCCGAATCCGCGGCCGCCACCGTTCACGGGGTTGGCCTTGGCGAAGTAGAAGTTGCCGGCGGCATCGGTCTGGAGGTCGAACACGAACTCGTGGAAGCCCTCGGTCGACATGACCTCGTTGTTGAAGTTCTCGTAGTAATCGGCCGAGCCGTCCTTGTTGAAGTCGTGGAAGCGAGTGATGCCGTCGCGACCCGAGACGTAGATCATGTCGTTGACGATCTCGAGGCCGAGGGGTTCGTAGAGGCCGGAGGCGAAGCGTGTCCAGGTGAGCTTCTCGAGCTTGTCGTCGATGCCGGAGACAATCCAGATGTCGCCGTCGTGGGTGCAGAGGGCGGCGCGGGTGCCATCGGCGAAGAAGTCCATGCCACCGAAGCGGACCCGGCGGTTCCAGGGATTCTTCTCCGGGGCGGTGATGACGTCGGTGACGTAGGCGCCATCCGGGGTGGAGGACGAGTTGAGCTGGCCCTGCAGGACGACGGGTTCCGGCCAGTGGGCGGGGCCGCCCTTGGTGAAGTCCTTGAAGACGGGCTGGCCAGCGGACAACTGGGTGAAGGCGCTGGCACCGGGCTGGGAACCAGCCCAGATCGTGACCTTGAAGGTGGAGACCGGGGCGCCCTTGGGGAGGGTGAGGCTGACGCGGCCATCCTCGAACTTGAGGGCCCCGCCCTTCGGCAGGTCGGTGGCGGCAATCAGGGTGATCTTTCCGTCGGCGCCCTGGATGCGGACGGCACCCGATTCGACGCTGCCCTGGCCGCCTTCGACGTCGGCGATCAGGATGGAGAAGGCGTCCGGCGTGCGCTGGCGCTTGATGAGCTTGCCGGTCTTCGGGGGGTCGATGCGGAAGGTGCGGACGAATCCGAGCTCCCCGTTGGCGGTGACGGACGAGGGTTGTTCGAGGACCTTGGTACCACGGACGGTGTAGGCGAGCTGGACGTCCATGCCGTTGACGTAGATGCCATCCCATCGGCCGAGGTCGGCCTTCACGGGGCCGTAGGGTTCGGGGCGGAGATCCTTGAAGGAACCATCGGCGCCGGCGACGCCGGGAACCTGGGCGGTGCCGAAGGCCTGGGTGCCCACCATGGCGGGGTGGTTGCCGTGGCTGCCGTCGAAGACGACGCCGCGGGTGTTGACGAAACCACCGCTCCAGCCAGCAGCGACACGAAGGAGGTCGGTGTCGAAGAGGATGGACGCGTCATTGCCCACGCGGATGGCGAGGCCCTTCATGGCGACGTTCTCCTTGGGGAAGTTCGCGTTGATGCATGCACCCAGGAACGGGAAATCCTTCTGGAGCAGTTCCTCGCGGATCTTGTCCTGCGCGTGGACTGCCAGCGAGATGCCTACGGATGCAACCGCAAGGCAGATCGCATTGCGCCAAGTGACGACCGTGTTCAACAGCATAGCGTTCAATTCCTATCCAGTGCCGGGACAAAACCCCTGGAGCCTTTCCGAGAGGTGACCGGACAATTCAGAGACGCCCAATGACTGCCACATTGTGCGTGGCATTCAAATGCGGATTTCGGGGGATGCAGGGGATGCGGCAATGGCCGCGCCCGATTCCACGGCGGGGTGGCGACGTCCTCGTCGCCGTGGGAGGGACTTTGGGAGAGGGCGACGTGGACGTCACCGCCCCGGCTTGGGGCAAAAATCAGCGGTGCGGTTTCCGTTCGCCGGCCTTGATGGGAACGGGGAGCCAGTTCTGGCGGGGCGGGACGGGGCAGGTGGCGAAGGCGGTGAAGGCGCAGGGGGGGCTGTACGCGAGGTTGAAGTCGATTTCGACCTCACCGGATTCGTTGGGGCTTCGGACATGGAGGAACCGGCCGCCGCCATAGGTTTCCTTCCCGGACGTGGCATCGCGGAAGAGCAGGAAGTAATCGTTGGCTTCCGGGTCATCGATGACGTCGAGGCGCACCTCCTGATCGTGCAGTTGGAAGACGAGGGCGCCCGGGCAGGTTTCCTCCGTGGAACCGCCCGTGACATCGGCCACGCGGAGCGTGCGCGGTGGGGTGTAAGGTTCGAAGCGCGCGGTGACCCGGTAGGCCGGGTGGTAGGTGAACACGGGGATCTCCTTGAAGTTGATCCGTGCGGGTGCTTCCGGGTCGCGGACACGGACGCCACGCCGGTCGCCCCGGTGGAGGATCCAGAACTTCACGCGGCCGACCTCGAGGATGTCGGGAGCACCATCGACGTCGGAAGCCAGTTCCTTTTCGGCCGTCACGGCGTACCCGCGCAGCATGACGCGGACGCCGGGAACGGGGGTGAAACGGACGGTTCCCTGTTCGAGACGGAAGGTGCCGACGACGTTGGGGGCGGAGCCCATGGGGAGCTTGACCGGGACGTCACCGCGGGCGCCGACCCATTGCTCCCCTTCCTGGAGCCAGTAGAGGCCAGCGATGGACGCCCAGCCATCGGGACCCGCGATGTCGACGCTGCGGCGTTCGCGCCACGCGTGCCAGCTGGCGGGTGCGGGAGCGAGGCGGGTGCGGCATCCGACCGCCCCCAGGAGGACGAGAGCGAGTCCGAGGACGGGCCAGGAGCGCATCAGGGATCGGGCGTGAGGCATGGGGCGATGCGTAGGGAGGCGTTAGCGCGGGATGACGTTGAGCGTGAAGTACGCCGACGGATGCAACAGCGGTTCGCCGGCGCGGTTGCGGAGCCCCGGGAGCTTCAGTTCGTGGATGTGGCCCTCGACGAGGTCCATCTGGAGCCGGAGCGAGCGGCCATCGGGGGCTAGCTTCACGCCATGGATGGCGGGCTTGCCCTTGTCGACCTCGGGCGAGCCGTAGTCGGCGCGGTAGATGTACGTGTAATTCTCGGCGGTGAAGCCGGCGACGGTGGCGGAGGCGGGATCGAGGGGTTCGGTGAAGGAGATCTCGAAGCCATCGGGGCGCGCGTGGATCTCGTGGATCTCGAACGGGGTCTTCCCGGTCCAGATCAGGCGTTGGAGGGCGAAGGGCTTTCCGCCGCGGGCACCCCAGCCGCGATCGGAGCCGCCGACGAACAGGGAACCGTCGGGGGTCTGCTCAAGGCTGAGGGATCCGGACGCGAGCCCTTCGCGGAAGGGAATGCAGGCGCCCTGATAGACGCCGTCGACCTGTTCGAGGCAGACGCGCATCACGGTGCTCCAGGTCTGGTCGCCGACGAAGAGCTGGTTCTGGAAGGGGCCGAACTTTCCGCCCGAGCCGTCGTTGGCGATGCCGGAAGCGCTCTGCCCCATCTTGCCGTACGGGAAGCCTACCGCGGGCGGGACGAACTCCTTCATCTTCTTCCACTCGGTGGTGACGCGGCTGTTGGACACGGGATCGGCCGGGCGGGCACCGAGGTTGGGGGCGAGGCTGTACCACTTGTTGCCGGTGGGATTGCCGACGAATCCACCGGGCTTCAGGTGTTTCAGCCAACAGGTGCCGTTCCATGGACCCTGGTTGTCCGTGTAGAACATGTCGCCGAGATGGTTGGTGGCGATGCCGCCGGGCGACCGGATGCCGGACACGTGGGGGATGGCCTTGCCGTCCGGACCGACCTTCAGGCACCAGCCGCGGAACTCGGTCTCGCTGGTGAAGGAACCGGTGAGGCAGAGGACGACCCAGATGTTGCCCTCCTTGTCGAACTTCGAGCCGAAGGCGTACTCGTGGTAATCGCCGGTGATGCCCCATCCGTCGGAGTAGGTCTCGAAGATGTCGGCGCGGTCGTCGCCGTTGGTGTCGCGCATGCGGGTGATCTCGCCGCGTTGGGTGGCGTAGAACCAGCCATCGCCGCGGGTGGTGATGCCGAGCACCTCGTGGAGGCCCTGGGCGTAACGCGTGAACCGCACGTTGGCCGGCGTGGGATTGGCACCGAGGGCACCGTCGACGAACCAGATGTCGCCCAGTCGCGTGGTGACGGCGAGGCGGTCCTTGCCGAAGTGCTGGATGGCGCCGGCTTCGAGCACGATCCCCTCGGGGATGGGGACGGTGACGAGCCGGTAGAAGGCATTCTCGCGTTCGGCGAGCGTGGCCGGGGCCTGGGCGGCGAGCGGGAGCGCGCTGCCGAGGGCAACGCACGCGGCGAGGGCGCCCCGGAGGATCGGAAGGATGGACGTCTTCATGGAAGCGGTGGGATGCGAAAGGTGGAAGGGAGGTGTTTCGTGGTGTCGCGGGGTGTTCACCAGGTGATCTCCTGGACCAGTTCGCCCGGCACCTTCACCGGGACGCGCAATTCGCGGCCGACGACCACCGGTTTGCCGCCGGTGAACGTCATCCGGACCTTGCCGTTCACCGTGTGGCTCCCATCGGCGTTTGGCTTGATGTCGCCCTCCGCAGCGCGGAACCAGACGGCGCCCGCGGGCGCGGGCCCCGTGAACTTCAGGGAACGTCGCAGAATGATGTCAACGTCGATGGCCTTCGGCACCGGGGTGTCGTCGACGGTGATGCCGTTGAAGCGGTACCGGAAGGACGGACGCCGGGCGTCGTCGAAGGCGTACCCGAGGAACTGGTACCCGGCGGCCTTGCCGCTTTCCTTCGGCCACGGGGCGTCGGCGGACGACAGCACCGCGAAGGGCGCGCCGTCGGGCAGTTGCACCCGGTGATCGCCGAGGGGTGGTTCAAACCCAACGCCGCGGTCGGTCGAATGGCGGGAAGTATCGATGAAGGCTCCCTGCCAGATGAGGGCAAGGCGCTGGTTGTTGGCGTCGAAGGCGAGATTGGCCTTCTCGGGATAACCCACGCCGATCGCCCGGGGTCCGGCGCCCTCGATGAAATTCCGGTAGATGACGGGTTCCTTGTCCGCCACGAGTTCCTGGCGCGAGCGGATGAGCCCGGCGGGGATGTCGGCCCGGTCGCCGGCGGCCATCCAGGCCCAGATGGCCTTGATCTGGGCGTCCGTGTTGCCGTCGAGGATGTCCGTGTTCGCGGCGCGGCCTTCGGGCCAGAAGCTGGGCATGCGGGTTCCGGGGCGCAGTGCGGCCGGATCGGGCATGTAACGGCGGAACCAATCCCAACGCAGGCGTTCGTGCATCCGGTCGAGGGCGAGCGCGGGGATGCCCATCGATCCGTAGGTCGAGAAGGTATGGCAGGCGATGCAGCTGACACCGTCGCGGCCGACGAGGCGGCGTCCGAACTTGGCGTCGCGTTCGGTGTGGGCCGGTTCTGCCGCGGCGGTGGGGGCGACGTCCGCGGCTTCGAGGGCGGCGGGGAGATGGCCGGTGTTGGCGGTGCCGAAGACCGGCATGCGCGTCGCCATGTAGGGCCGGACCTTGGGGCCTTCGGCGAGCAGCTTCTGGATCCATTCGCGGCGCAGCTTGCCGCCGACCTTTTCCAGGTGGGGCGGCAGTTTGCCTTCCTCGCCGAGGTCGGCTTCCCCGATGACGCGGAACCATCCGTCGCGTCCGGTGGCGAGCGGGCCGCCGACGCCATCGCGGGCATGGCAGGCGAGGCAGCCGAGGCGTGAGAAGGTCAGGGAAACCTGTTCGGCGGGCGTGGGCGCCTTGGCGAGTCGATCGAGGTTCGCGAGCGTCTGGCGCAGCGCGGAACGCTGGGTGGCGGAGAGGTTGAACTTCGGCGCAGCGGCGGGAACGTTATCGGCAAGACATCCGGCGGTGGGACGGCGGGCGATGACGTTCAGCGGTTGGACGGCCTTGGCGGTGAGGGGGCCGGCGGCGTCCGTGAGGGCGTGGCAAGCGGTGCAGTTGAGCTCGGCGAATCGGGCGCGGCCCGCCTGCGCCTTGGATGCGTCGACCGCGAAGGTGCCATGGCCAACGGGGAGCATGGGCTGGCCGAAGTGCTTCAAGGCAGCAGCCGGGATCGGCTGACGCTCGAATCCCGGGCCTGCCCAACGCGCCTTGAATTCCCAGCCGCCGCCGCCCTGCGAGAAGCGCACGTCGAGGGAGTGCGGTCCCTTGGTCAATCGGACCTTGCCTGACTTCTCCACGGGGGCGTGTTCGCCGTCGACGTCCACGATCCGCTTGCCGTCGATGTCGAGCACGGAGCCATCGTCCGAGGTCAGCCAGAAGGTGTATTCGCCCTCGGCCGGGATCTCGATCGCGCCGGAGAACCGGACCGCGAATCCGCTGTCGCGGACGGTCATCTTCACCTCAAGCGTCTCGGTCTCGCCGCTGGAGACCTTCTTCCGGCCTTCCTCGATGCGGGCGGCAGAGGGGCCGAAGCCCACGTAATACTCCCATTTCAACCCGGGAACCGTGGCGAGCGGCGCGTTCGGATCGGTCAACGCCGGGGCCTGTTCCCGGAGCAGGTACGTGGCGATCGCCCGTGCTTCCGCATCGGAAAGGCCGAGGGAAGGCATGCGACCCGAGGGCCGGTGTTTCACCGGGTCCTTGAGGAAGGCGGTGAGTTCGCCGCCAGGATACTTCGCGGCGAGGGTGCCGAGTGGGACGCCGTCCTTCAGGGCGCGCTGGAAGATGTCTTCCGGCATGTCCGGGGGACGATCCACGGGGGCATGACAGGCCACGCAACCCAGCGAATGGTACAGTTCGCGACCCAGATCGAGGCGGGCGCGGTCGGCCGTGGTGAAGGTGGGCTCGCCGGTGGGCTGGGCCGACACGATGAAATGGGTGAGCTCATCGATGGCCTGGCTGCGGGTGGCCTCGGGAAGGCCGTGGAGCACATGGGGCATCGCGGTGCCCGGTTTCGAGGCGGAGGGATTCGCCAGCCACGCGCGGATCCATTGGGGTTCCAGCCGCAGTCCCTTGGCGCCGAGAAGCGGTGCGGGATGATTGCCGAGGCGGTCCGCGATGGCGCGGTCAGCCCCATGACACGCGATGCATTGGAGTTCGCCCATGAGCACCTCGCCGGGATCCGTGCCCTTGGCGAGGGGCGCCGCGGAGGCGATTCCCTGCGCCACGACCGGCAGTGCCGCGCTGGTCGAAACCGCGGCGAGCAGCCCAAGAAACCAATGTCGGAAAGCCATGTGCCTCCGGCCGACGCGATGGAAGATAGATGGATTCACGGAATGATGGGTGAGCTTAGGGGCATCCCGCGGTGCTTTTGAAGGAATGAGTTCGGGGACTGCCGGCAAAACCCTTGACGGTGGATCCCGTGAAAACGTTTGCTGGCTACCGAATCGTCCTGTCGCGGCGGTCGACCGACATGAGCCAGCAGATCCACAGCAAGAACGATGGGCAGATTGCGAAATCCGACCTGGGTCCGCGTTGGTGGCCGCTCGCCCTGCTGGTGCTCCTGACCGTGGCCCGGCTGGTTCAGGTCTGGTGGTTCAAGGACTACGAACGGCAGTTCAAGTTTGCCTCCATCATCCAGTGGCTGAAGCTGGCCCTGCCCGGGGTCCTGATCTGGTTCCTCCTCCTCTCGCGGTTGCGCCTGCGGACGCGATTCGCGGGCCTCGCAGTGCTGGGAGTCCTCGGTGTGGTTGGCGTCACCTGCTTCCGCCTCCGGGGCATCGATGGCGACCGTCTTCCGGTCGTCGAATGGCGGTGGGCCCGGGTCACGCCCGCGGTAGCCCCTCCTGCGGGCACCCATGCCAGCGTGCCAGGCGTCACGACCCCGCAGGCCGGAGCGAGCGACTATCCGCAGTTCCAAGGAGTCCGTCGCGACGCCCGCCTTCCCGACCTGCGGCTCGCGACCAACTGGCTGACATCGCCTCCCGAACTGCTGTGGCGCCAGCCTGTCGGTGAGGGATGGTCGGGTTTTGCGGTGTCCGGCCAACGCGCCGTGAGCCTCGAACAATCCGGGGATCAGGAAGTGGTCTTCGCCCTCGACCTGGCCACCGGCAATCGCCTCTGGGCCTCGTCCTATCCGGCCCGCTACGCCAGTTCCGATGCTGGGAACGGCCCCCGATCGGTACCGACCATCGCCGACGGACGCGTCTTCACCGCCGGGGGCACGGGCGTCATCCGGTCCTGGGACCTGGCCACGGGCAAGGCGGGTTGGCAGGTGGATCTGGTCCGGGATCTCGGTGGACGCATCCCCGAGTGGGGTTATAGCGCCTCGCCCCTGGTGAGCCGCGGGCTCGTGTGGGTTCCCGCCGGGGCACCGGGACGTTCCATGGTGGCTCTGGATGCCAGTACCGGGCAGGTCCGGTTCGGCGGTGGCAATGCGCCCGTGGCCTACAGTTCACCCATGGCTGCGACGCTCGGAGGTCGGGATCAGATCCTTTGCCTGAACGATCTGGGGCTCGCCGGCCACGACGCGGCCGACGGCAAGCTGCTGTGGGAGCAACCCATTCCCGCCGCGCCCCATGTGGCGGCTCCGGTGGTCGTGGGCCCCGACCGGGTGGTGGTGTCCGTGGGTTACGGCAAGGGAACGTTCCTCATCGGGGTCGGTCAGGATGGGACGGGCCGGTGGACCAACGGGGTCGTCTGGAAATCGATCCGGCTGAAGTCGAAGTTCGCGAACTTCCTTGTCGAAGGGGACACCCTGTATGGACTCGATGATGGCGCGTTGGTGGCGGTGGACCTGGGTACGGGAGCCCTGCGCTGGAAGGAAAAGCGGTACGGGCACGGGCAGCTGCTGTGGGTCGGTAGCCACCTTCTGGTCGGAGCCGAAAACGGTGAGGTCGCGCTGGTGGACGCCCGCCCGGGTGGGATGCAGGAGTTGGGAAGGTTCCGGGCCTTCCCGGACAAGACATGGAACCCGCCCGCCCTCGCCGGGAATCTGCTCGTGCTGCGCAATGATCGCGAGGCAGCGTGCTTTCGATGGCCTCTCCCATGACGTCCGGGTCGCCTTCCAACATGAGGATCCATTGGTGGCTTCTTGCTGCCTGCATCAGCCTGCCCGTCACTTCGCCTACACTCAGGGCGGCACCGCCGATCCCCTCCCGCACCACCATCGAGAAGCACGAGGATCCATCCATCACCGTGCATGGCAACTATGCCGCGGTCCGGTTGCCGATCACGCGGGGCGTTCCCCTCTGGAATCCGACCGCGATCGAAGTCGCGCCCGATGGCACCGTGTTCGTCGTGAATTTCACCGGTGAGATCCTGCGGTTGGTGGACACGGACGGTGACGGGTTGGAGGACTCCGCGAAGCTTTTTGCGGACGTCCGGAAGGAAGGGTTGCGTCTTCCGACGAGCCTGACCTTGCGCGGCCGCGAAGTGTTCGTGGGCACCGCCTCCGAGATACGGGTGTATGAAGATGCGGATGGCGACGGAGTGGCCGATTCGAACCGGACATTCTTCGGAGCCTTCCCGAGCACCCTGCATCCGTTCGATTCGGTCTTTGGGCTGACCTTTGATCAGGCTGGCCGGTTGAACTTCTCGCTCTCGACGGATTCCTACAATCCGGCCCCGGCTCCCGATCCCCAAGGGTTGCGGGGATCCCTCCTCCGGGTACAGCCCGACGGGACGGGGATGGAGCGGATTGCCACGGGCCTGCGCTTTCCCTACGGGATGGCCATCAACGAGGCCGGGGAATTGTACTTCAGCGACAACAAGGGCGGCGGCAACCTGACGGAGGAAATCAATCGGGTCGTGCCGGGCTCCTTCTACGGCCATTACCCGGGGAAGTTTCCCAATCACCCACCCGAGGTGCCACCGGAGGTGCGTGTGCGCTTCGGATATGGCCTCGTGGGGATCACCTTCAATTCGGTCACGAATGACTTTGGGGGGACGGGAGGTGACCTGTTCGTGGGGAGTTGGGGACCGGATTTCCGTTGGGAGCGGGGTGCGATTTCCCGGATCCGCTTCACACGGCAGGCGGATGGCAGCCTGAAAGGGGAGGAGTTCCAGTTCGCCCACGAGGTGCCGAAGGTTTGCGATCTGGCCTTTGGTCCCCAGGGGGACCTGTACGTGGCGCAGTTTGGCAAGGAGTCGCCCGGTCACCTTCCCTATTCCAAGCCAGTCGGCGGCGTGTTCCGCATCATCCACGCGCCATGGCATACACCGCCTCCGGGCAAGCCTCCCCATCCGTATATCGAGGGGGATGTCGCTCGCGGCCGCCAACTCTTCGAGTCATTGGGGTGTGCGGCCTGCCATTCCGTGGGCGGGAAGCGCGAGATGCTCGGTCCCGATCTGGAGGGGATTGGCGACATGTTCAACGAGGATGAGGTCATGAAGGCCATCCTCCTGCCATCCGATGGCATCAAGAGCGGTCACGAAGCCGTCGAGGTGGAGTTGGTGGACGGAGAGACGGTGCTGGGACGTGTCCTCACTGCCGATGAGGAGTCCGTGGTCCTGCTCCAGTCAGGGAACCTGGAGCGGACCATTGCCCGGGCCCAGGTGCGCACCAACCGGATGCTCCTGACCTCGCTGATGCCGACGGGCCTCCTGGATTCCTGCAGTCCATCGGATATCGATGATCTCCTCGCCTACCTGAAGGTTCGCCGGGCGGGCCGCCTGGAACGATGGCAGCGCCAGGCCGAGGACCGCTTCCGGTACTGGCGGTTCAGCACGAGTAAGCCAAAGAAGGCGATGATCGCCGCTGGGGTGCTGGGCGCTGGCCTTGTCCTTCTGTGGGGTGCCTGGAAGTGGGTGAAGCGGAGAAAACAGCCGGGCTCCTGTTCCATCGCCTCCTGACGTCGGCCGCCACGCTTCAGGGGTAGCAGACGAGGTCACGAGGCTGTGGTGGGAGAGTTTCGAGGTTTAGGCGAGCTCCTGTTCCATCGCCTCCTCACGTCGGCCGCCACGCTTCAGGGGTAGCAGACGAGGTCACGAGGCTGTGGTAGGAGAGTTTCGAGGTTTAGGCGGGCTCCTGTTCCA
>Ga0172372_10010436_pt1 | contig 11893 bp, 24 predicted proteins | sample LakKiv5m_2_FD_114544 | JGI IMG/M metagenome (GOLD analysis project Ga0172372, IMG submission 114544) | Freshwater microbial communities from Kabuno Bay, South-Kivu, Congo - kab_092012_9.5m | ecosystem: Environmental > Aquatic > Freshwater > Lake | place: Democratic Republic of the Congo... | reverse complement strand
TACACCACCAGAAGAATACCTGATTTCGTTTTCCAGTTGGAGGATGTAGTTATAAACTGGTTCGGGCACCTCAAAGTGTTCCAGTTCTCTTTGATTATTATAACACGAAATATAAGAACTCATTCTTCTTCTCTTGTAATGCTAATAAATCCACACCCTTCTTCTCCACAACCACATACAACATAACGAGTTGATAGAATATCTTTCACATCAATCTCTCCTCTCTTCACACGAGAGTTGTAGATATTTTGTGCCTTGATTGCAGCAGCAATATCTTTTTTAGACATCCAACGATAACTCATAGTTTTTCAACCTCATTAGCAATTTCACGCAAAACCTGAATCGGGCATTCCATTTCCCCTAAATCTGTGCATAACCGATCAGCAACCTCGTTGATTACACGGGCAATCAACTTTTGACGATCACCACTTTTGGGTCTCATAGAGAGTTCCATTGTTGATTCCAAAATTTGGAGTGCTCGTTGTGTAGTCATACTTCCCAATCTCTCCCCTCCCAGTCAATCAGGCACATATTCGTTTGTTCCTTATCAGTATAATTCTCATAAGCATACTGCCGACACTCTTCTTCTGTTCCCTCAAATAACATTTCATACATTTTACCGTGGTCTCCATCGTAGGTAATCTGATAGAGACCCCATTCATCATAACAATCAGGAAAGAACGGCATTATTCCAACTCCTTTTCTTTTTGAAGTTCATAAAACATAGCATTTAGAAACTCAATTGCGTGTTTCCCAACAATCCAAGCATCCTTATCTTCAAAGAACCTGTCCCCTACGGTTCTCATATCATAACCCTCTTTGGTTACATCAAAGAAAGCAAGAGTATAGCAGAAATCATTTTCGTTATGTTTATACCATTTGACGAGTTCATACTTGTTGTTGCATTTACTCCAACGGAACTCAACATCACGAAATCTCATTGTTGTGCCTCCTGATGTTGTTGTTTAATGTATTTGGAGAGTTCCATAATATCATCTCTCATCGCACTACCTTCACCAGATTTAGCAATCTCATCATAAAGATTGGTGATGGCAATGGAGATAATCGTGATTTGTCGTTCAGTGAGATTGAGGTTAGTCATTCCTTTGGTTGCTTATGAGAGTATTATACTACAAAAAAGAGCACCTATGGGGTGCTCTGGGACACTTGTTCAGATGGCACAGGAGGTGGAGGAGGAGGTTGAGTTGTTTGTTGAACAGGGGGAAGTGTGACGGGAGCAGGAATGGTTGTAATTGGTTGTTCTTTTGGTTGTTGTGTTTGTTTCAGTTGTTCTTCAAGTTGTTGAATTCGTTCTTCATAAATCTTTGGTTGTTGATTGTCGTCTTGTGCTAATTTCCATCCAGCAGCACCAGCAGCAAAGATACTTGCGAGTGCGGCAAAAACAGAAACAGTTTTAGTGAAACTCATAGGTATTCGCTCTCATCAAAAGTAAAGTATTCGTGAATAGCAGACATTACAGCATCTTCAATTGCCTCAATAATAGCACCTTCACTGGGATTTTCTACGTGTTTATGAGCACGGTGCCATCCCTGACGCACACCTTCTTCAATTGCAAGATTAAGAATATGATAGATTTTAGGTTTCATCACAAGATCTCCCAATCACATTCCCAATTACAATCGTTGCTTACATTGACCCAGAAGAAGTATTTTTGGTTCTCACTGGCGAGAAACAGCATACCGTCTCCCTTATCCTGCTCCACAATACAGATAGGATTGTTACCCATCATATTACAGAGTCTGTTCTTCGCTTTGCTGCTTTTGGGTCTTACAGTCACTCTTCGCATTGTTCTTCCTCATCAGTCAGGACAGTTCCCATAGGACCCTTTTTCAGTCGTGCCCACTCTTCTTCTGCTTGTTTCCAATCCTCAAACTTACCTTTCAAATCTTCTGCGAGAGTGAGTTCGAACTCTTCTGCAACCTTACGCATATTCTCTACACTTCGGTCCTCACCAAATGCGACACCACAAGCACCTTTCATAATGGTAAGTTCATTGTGACCCATCGCACGGGCAACAGTTGCGAAGAAACGAAACAGTTGATAAACATTAAGGTCTTCAGCAGGAACCTGAAAAGTATAATGCTCTTCAGGGAGCACAGTATCATCAAAACCACTGCTGAAATGAGTAGAAGTCCATTCAGTATCAAACTGAACTTTGAGAGATGCCTTGTAAGTCATTGGTCTGTTGTGTATGAGAATATTATAAGGCAAAAACCACCCCAGAGCAAGTGGAGTGGTCCAGTTCGTCAAGTGTCCTTACCATATCCTGCGAGAGGGTCAATGTCGTTAAGTTCATTATACAGCAACCTCGCAAAAATAAGATGTGGTTTTTCTCTTGTTTCAATCGCTGAACTAGTCGCCACTGCCCACATAATATCCAGTTGTAGTTTATCAGGAAGTTCAGTCATTTCCAAACCACCATAAGGTCAAAAAGGACAAAGTAAATCCGAAGTTCAGGAAACTAAAACTCACTTCAAGTATTCTACCACTACCCATCACAAGACTGAAATAAGGAAATCGCCGTCCATAAACCGCAGTATAGAAGCATCCCTGAAAGACACACCAGTGCTTAAACCTTAAGAGTGTGATATAAAAATCGTGCCCATAATCTTCACGATGCTTAAATTGTATGAGTTTCATTCTTCCAATTCCTGTGCGAGTTGCAGCATATCATTTTTATCAAGCACTAGTATATCGTTCTGTGCCTGATAAAATCTCACAGTTTCGGCAGCAGTCTTCAGAATTGCAGCAACAAGTTTTTCTTCTGTATCAGCACCAGCGTTTCGTGCCTCCCATACAGCGTTCATCAATGCTTGTGATCTCTCTGACATATTCAAAAACTGGATGCTCATATACTATAAGACCCCTGACAGGAATTGTCAAGGGTCAGATGGATGGTTTTAAACTTGTCTATTGTGTCAGAATCTCCTTACAAATACGCTTACATAATGCTCGATCATCACTACATTCAATTAAGCACTGATAATAATCATTAATTAATTCTTCTTGATTCACATAATCATTAATTGTTTTTTCAAGATGACCCCAAGAAGCAAGTTGGTTATGAGAAATTAAATTGTGCATAATACCTCCACGCACAAAATGTATTCATAATAAAGAGTATTTATGTTGTAGTGCTCTCACATTACTATTTTATCATATTATTTGGATTTTATGACATTTACTTTACAGAACTTAATCACGACGACGCCAATTTTCTTCATCATTACCATCTCTATCTCTACCAAACCATTCAGCAATCTCATCAGGAGAATCAAAACCTCTTACACCACCTCTTTCGTGTCCCAATCCACCAATATCCAACTGATTGAGGAAATCATCCAGATCACCTTCTTGCATCGTTGGATTTTCTGATTTTCTTCTTGCTTGACGAAGAAACTTTGCTGCAGTTGGATTCACATTCGCAAGTTTTTCTGCCCATATAATTTCGTTGAGTTCTACAGTTTCTCTTTTCGCAATCTTTTCACAAATACCCTCAAGTTTCAATCTATATTGTGTAGAAAGCATCTATAACTTCTCCATATGTGGTTATTTATTTCTGCGGAAATATTCTTTATAATACTTCTTTTTTAATTCACAAATATAATCATATGCTTCCTTATCTTCAAGACAGTCAAGAATATATGATACTCCTTCCAATTCACTCAACAATCTCGCTATTGTTGTCGGACATTCTGGACTGACGTTCCATTTGGATTTCATTTTCAATTTCTTTGGCAAGTTTTAATGCACGACGCCACATCAGATATTTTACTATCGGGTTACGGGGATTATTCAATAACCACCATTTACGCTTCTGATATTCAAATGTCAAGATTCTTATTACATAATCAAAAGCAGCGGCAACACTACTATCAGTTACGATAAAGTATGCCACCACTGCAAATATAATGAACCATATGTAATAAGACATATTCATTTTTTAGATTGTATAGTATTTAATCTTGATAAGTTTTAACATTTCTCACACAGATCTTAAACTTTTCCCATTCTGCATCAGAAAAATTATCAGAAGCATAAGGAATACCAACGATTGCTGCACAAAGACGATTCACATTAATTGGATAAACCTCTTGAGCAAATGCTGCTGGAGAAAAAAGAATGACTGTCGAAGCGAGTAGAGTTTTCATAGAAATTGATCCAAACTTGAAACAGATTGACCTTTGACCGCTTTTGCAATATAAGTTCTTGCTGCTTTATAGTTGTTTGCAGTATGAACTTGATGTCCATTATGAATAATAATGAACTTTTTTCCAAAAGGAACTGCTGCCCATTGGAGATCTTTTGTCACATAACCTGCAGGGTCTCCCGGTTTTGGATTCAGAAGACCCTCATTTGGAATATTCATCAAAATACAGCAGTCACAGAAATAACTTTAGCAGTAGGGTTGCGAGAAATTGCAGTTCGTTTGGCATCATCATAGTCCCGTGCTTGAACTTCTTCATAGAAGACCTTACCAGCAACATAGAGTTGGACTTTGCAACGCATTTGAGGATTCCTCCTTTGTGTATGAGAGTATTATAAGAGAAATAGAAGTGGGTTCTGTGCCCACTGTGACAGTTCGAAAGGTGTCACCTGCGAACCACCGACACAGCAACCTCACCGTGCTTGAAGATCGTATCAGTCACGGTCTGAACTGCCTTCGCAGTGCCCGCAGATGCCTTGTCAAAGGTCGGGCAGATCACCAGACCATAGGATTTGGTGTAGGACGCCAGATCGCCTGCCTGAAGCGTCCCAGAGCGGATTGCAGCGGCATCGTGAGGGTGCAGACGCAGAGTCCGCCCAACCGTCTGACCGATCCCCACAACGTCCATAGAACGCATGAAGACGACCGCTTCCAGAGCAGAAATGTTAATACCTTCACAAAGCACTGAATGGTGAAAAACAACGAATTTCTTATTCACATTCTTACCCCAAGCATTCAACGTGTCAAAGAACTGCTCACGATTGACCTTCTGACCGTCAATAAAAGCACCGTGCTTGGCAGTAATATGCATCACAGAATAACCCTGCTCTGCAACCTGCTCTGCAAAATCACTTTCAGAAAGCAGACCAATGATATGCTTGGTCGCTTTGGCACAAATCAGAATCTTATTGACAGGATGATCGGCAATCGTCTGCAGCAGATACTCACAGTCCCGTTGAGCAATATCCTCACCCTTGACCGAAAGACGCATTTGCTTGGCGATCACATTGGGAGGAATGATATAACCATTCTTCACCAGTTCAGGAGCAGGAACTTTAGCGATGATATTACCGTAGACAGCAACATCATTCATACCGGGTTTGGAGATCGTTGTTGAATATCGGGGCGTGGCAGTAAAAAAATACGCACGACCTGCTTCAGAAGCAAAATGCTCAACGGCAGGAAAGAAGTGCCGCTGAACACTATTATGTGCTTCGTCCATATAAATGGTATTGACATGAATATCAGCACGAACAATCTGCTGCAGAGAGTTGTAAGTGGTAAAGATCAGTTTGTGACCAGAAGTGTTCTCATACCAAGTGCGAATCACATTGGGGCGAGTGCTGCTGAAGTGATGAGTCTCACCACTATGAACATGCATCACAGAAGCATTCGTGATGAACTCAAGGTATTCTGCAGACAACTGCTCTGCCAAGAGAATGCGGGGGCACACCACTACAATGGTCTGGGAAGTTTCTTTCAGAAACTCTTGAATGGCATCAAAGATCCCTACATTGGTTTTACCTCCTCCGGTAGGGAACACGCACACCCCTTTGGAGTGCTGACGAAGAGCGTCAAGAGCAGTCTGTTGGTGAGGACGGAGTTGAATCACGGGTCTCATTGAATATAGAAATATTATACAGCAAAAAGAGGTCCTTGTGAGACCCCTTGTGCCAGTTCTTAAAGTGTCCTATAAAAGCTTAGATCCTTATCTTCAACAGGAACAAACCTATTCTAATGGGATTCTTGAGGTTTGTCAAGAACAGAATTATTAAACATCTTCATTTAGATACTTTTGAGAATATAGTATTGACCACATTCGTTCTGCGGTGTAAGCATACCCTATATTATTTTTTCTTTCAAAAATCTTTAAATATTTTTCATAAAAACTTTTTGGATAATAACGAACTCTTTCTGATGATATGCAAAATTGTCCACAAGTAGCATATTCAACTTTTTCAAATTTGGGAGGTTTTTCAAAAAGTTCTACATATGTTTCGACTAATTCTGTTTCATTTACATTTTCAGTTGTATACCAATCGGTTAATGGAATATAATCAAAATCTTCAACTTGAATTTTTTTCCTCTTTTCTTGATCCAAAAAACAATCTAGAAATCTTTCCACATTTCCTATAAAATGATAATGAGGACTTCCTTGTAAAAATATCAAATAATTTGGTAGAGAATCATAATTATTTACAATGTGATAAACCCAACTATGGTGCTCTAATCCAATATTTGGGAGTCTGATAAATGGATATGATAAATTATCTTCTCCTTTATTGTAAATAACACAACAATCCAAATAAGGTTTTATCCAGGATAGTCCTTCATCATAACGATTTATAATAATATTTGTGTCTTTACCAGAAAGGTTCTTTGCTGTATCCAAAATATTCAAAGTCATCTTTATAAGTCTCTTGCACAAATTGAATCAATTCGTCAGTATATAGTTTACTATAATTACGATCATATTCTGCTTGATTGAATTTGAATTTATTAATTTCTTTAAGTTTAAAATCCTTTTCCAAATCTTTTAAATCCGTTTCCATTTTATAAATTTTATCACATTTTATATTGTTGTTAATGTCTTTTAAATAATCAACTTGATTTACAAGATAATTGCACGGATCCATTTTCAATATTTTGTTAATTTTTTCGTGATTTATAAACTCGGTTGGAGATGGTATGGAAAATTCAAAATATTGATCTAGATAATAAATGCTTGCATAATAATGGGATATAAACTTTGTATATGGATTTCTGACGGTAGTCATAATTTTTTCATGATTATACATTCCAGATTTTTGCCATACCCAAAGAGGAGAGTGTTGCACTTGAAATAATAATTTTGACTTGGCAATAATAAAATATTCAATTGATATTAATCCCGTCTTTACACATTCACTTTCACACTGCTCCCATAATAAATTCACAATAGGAGCACTTATATCACTAAAATTTTTATCAAAAATGAAATATTCTCCAAAATAATATTTAACAATAATTTTCTTAAGATTCCCACCAGACGTTTTTGGTATGTGAATATACATCCAACCGTCTGCGATTAATTTAAACATTCACTCCAATTTATTAAAAAGACCTAAAGCACCATTTTTTCCAATTTCAACATTATATTCTTTTCCAACTTCCGCAGAAGCATAATCAAATCTTTTAAATTCTTTGCCATTTATAGTTACTTGCCCATCAAAACAAACAAAATAAGAGTTTGGATTATTAATAGACACAATACTATCAGTATTTTTAATTAAACGACCATCCCATTTCACACTTTTGTCCAATGTATTGAAACCAATGTAATTAAAATCAGTTTCTGCTTCCATTGCACCTGGTTTATACAAATATTCAGAAACATCATATAATTTTCCTTCTTCCGAATCAAGAGTAGTATAATTAGAGTCAAAAAGAGGTCCCATTTTTCCTCTACCTTTTATTGCATAAAGATAGAGTGTATATATTTTACTCGGATCTTCGGCCGCAACATATCCAGCTTCACCTATATTTACACAAAGAATGAATTCATCATATTTTTTTAAAAATCTCTTATATTTTGGAGACCCGTCCTTGTTTTGATAATGCGTTTCCGGAAGTTTCATAAGTTAAATCAATCCAATTTGATTTTATTCATTTTATATGTAGTTGAAATCAATTCATCACTATTCATAACAATGACACGATTTAATTGAGTTTGAATATCTACACTTTCAATGACTTCAGATGTTACATTTTGCGGTAAAGTTGGTTCTTCAGATTCTTGTTGTAAAATCAGATAAACTCCTGCTCTCATAATAGAAGCAACAAATTGATTATAATCACCCATATCAATATTATAACAATTTATTGCCACTGGAGCATATTCGTCAATTGATGTTGGCGAATTTTGCCTACAAAATTTCACAATAATTTGGTCCGTTTCTTCAATGTATTCTATAATTTTAAATATTAAATTCATAGTTGTTAATTTTTGTGATAATAAACATTATTTATTTGTTTATTCTTGAATTAACCCCCAAGAAGATAAAATATATTTGGTTTGATTTATGGGTGGATTTCCTCTATGAGTATGAGTAAATCCTGCAGGAAAAATAATAACTCTACCTGCCTGTGATTTGACTCTCTTATTTAAATATAAGAACTCCGTTTCTCCACCTTCTTCAATTTCATTCAAATACATTTGGACAACAAAAATTCTTGATGCTGAACATAAATTAGCACTTTCATAATGCCAATCATGAAATCCTCCACCAGCAGGAATTTTCTTTGCTTTTACATCATAAATCAAAAACTTTCCTTTTGATAAAATACTGTATGTTGAAATATAATCATTGACACAATTTTGAATTGCTGGAAAAAAATGCTCCCCAATCCAAGTCCAAGCAGATAAATCATAGTTATGAGACATATTATTAAACTTATGGTCTATTCTATGACTTTTCTCATCTGCTTGAAAAATCAGCGTATTTTTTTCTAGTTCTTCAATATAGTTTATGAAGTAATCACACTCTTGCTGTGATAAAACATTGTCATAAATTGATAAAAAATCTTTCATTGAAATTAAATTAAATTAAGTTACTGAACCATTATACTGTATTGCACCGTGTAATGTGCCACTTCCCGAAATTGTAACTGATCCACTACCAGAAGTTACAATAATTCCGTTTCCATTTGAACCTGCAGGTCCTCCTCCTCCACTTGTTACATTTCCACTTCCATTTGCTCCGTTTTGAGCAGCATTGCTTGGATCTCCACCTGCTCCACCTGCTCCAGCATTTGCCCCACCACCAGAACCACCACCACCACCTAATCCTCTAACTGTGGCAGTTGAATCATTTCCATCAGCACCCATGCCGCCAAAACCATAATAACCACTATTTGTAGTAAAACCTCTTGTGCCAATGGATAATCCAGCACCACCTCCACCGCCGCCGCCGGAAGATCCGGCATCTTGTTGGTTTTTATCTGGGTCATTCGCAGCATTTCCACCCGCACCGCCGCCGCCATAACCACATTGAATATAACCACTATTAATTAAAGTTGATCCAGAGTATTCTATTCCTAAAGCACTTGTTCCATTTCCACCCGCACCACCGTTTGCATTTCCTCCCTGACCACCAGAACCAAAAATTTGACCTGAAGAACCAATATCTAATTGAAGAGTCGTTCCAGATTCCCAAGACCCAGTTCTTAATGCAACATTACTTGTGGCACCTGATGAAGATCCAAAAGTTTTATTAACATTAATAAAGATTTTTTTTCCAGATCCACTACCGGGAGCTCCTCTAAATCCTCCTATAACTCTTAAATTATTGTTATTATATTTTACTCTGGCATTAACTCTAAACTCTGTTGGTCCAGAATGACAATCAACAACAATATTTAATCTTTTACTGTAGAAATCAGTGAATCTAATCTGACCAGATTGGGGAATTCCACTATCAAGTGGTAGATTGCTTAAAGATCCTACACTTTCAGTAACTCTATAAGATCCCAATCTGTTACCACTTGGAACTCCAAATTCATCCGCAATTTGAGAAAAACTTATTTGCCCAGAACTTTGAAGTGCCATTTATGACCGACTTTTCTTTTTATTTATAGGTTTTCCAGTATTTTTGGGAAATATATCCCATCGAATGAGACAAATATTCTTCCTTTAAAACTAATGTTACATCACCAATGATTGCCAATCTTTCACCTTCAAAATCAGAACTCATAGCACTTGTCGAATGTGTAATTTTACTTGGGAAAAGAATAATATTTCCTTCATTCGGAACCATAAAAAACGTTTCACAATTTACGTTATTATAATCTTTAACAAATTGTCTAGAATAATCTTGATGATCTTTTGTCATCCCAAGAAATAAACTATTTGGCAAATGTTGATTTGAAAATTTCAATGCATGAGCATTTTGTGGAACATTTACATAATATGCAAAAGAAATGTGACTGGTTGAATGAATATGCCAAGGAATCTCATCTTTTGAATTTTGGGATCTTGATAACCAAGTTTTAGTAATAGCAAAATCAAAAACATCTTTCAGCAATAGAACATTTTGAGCATAATTTTTAATATGCTCAACAATTTCTTCAAATAAAGGATTTAAACTTTCCTCTAAATGTAATAAAGGATTACCAACATTTTCACTGACAGTCGTGTTAAATTGATCCCTTTTCCAATCATATTTTGGATAAACTTTATAAAATGATTTTTTATAAGTTTTATGATTTTCAATTTCTCCAACATAAGCAGTTGTTGGAAAAAAATTAATAACTTCAAAATTCATAGTGTGTTATACCGAAGTGCCGCTAATATATTTCCATCCAGCAGTGGATGCATCATAATATTCTAAACGATTTAAAGTAGTATTATACACCATAGCACCACCTAACATACCAGTCAAATTATTTCTTTGCGTCGTAGTCACTCTTGGCGGATACATATACATTTTATTTGCAAATGCACCGGTCAATTCCTTCCCAGCATCTGCAAAATCAACAACAGATCTTAACGAAGTGGTTCCCACCCCAACACTACCAAATATAGCACTTGTTGTTAAAGCATCAAATCCTACACCATTTGTGATAGAAGATGTTTTAACTCCAACAGATCCTTGTGGATTAACAATAAATCTACTACTTGGAGATGAATTAATTTCTAATGGATTATTATTTGGATTTGTTGTTCCAATTCCAACAGAAAAATCAAATAATGCCCTGTCTGTAACTTGGATATCATTAAAAGTAGAAATTCCAGATGAAGCGTTTACATTACCAGTTAAATTACCAGTTACATTTGCAGTTATGGCACCTAATACAAGAGATCCATTAATAGTTAAATCACCACTTATTTCTACATTATTTCCAAAGTAAGCATTGGATGTTACAGTTGATGTTCCAACAACGTGTAAAGTATTGACTGGATTTGTAATCGCAATTCCCAACTTGCCATCATAAGTAAGTGCCATCAATCTAGCAAAATTCTTTCTTCTATGCCAATAAAAGTTTCCAGTGCTAATTCCGGGAGTTCCTGCTTCCAGATAGAAGTTTAAGTTTCCGGTAGAATAATTAATAATATCAAGAGAAGTTCCATTACTGTATGGGAAAAGACCAGAAGTGTTTCCAAATCTCAAAACGCCATTTGAAGATTCTAAAGAATTACTTCTTCCAATTGAAATTACTGCAGATTGAGTGTCACTTGTAACTAAAATAGAAGCAGCAGTGGCATTTTTAATTTGGAAATCTCCAATTGGAAGATTGGTTCCAATACCAATACTCGTTTGAGAAACTAGAGTTGTAGTTGTAGTGAGGCCAGAAACGCCAAGAGTTGTTGTAGTTATAATACCACTTGCGTTCAAATTAGAAGCAGTTATATTTGCAACCGTAATAGATGGACCTCCAGTAAGAGATTGTGCTGTGCTGGCAGTTCCTGTTACATTTCCAACAAAACTTGATGCAGTTATAATACCAGAAACATTAATGTCTGATGGAAGTCTGCTATTTGATAGTGTTCCTGAAGAAATATTGGAGGCATTAATTGCTGCAATATTAGTGCCAGATCCAACAAAACTTGATGCAGTTATAATACCAGAAACATTAATATCATTTGGTAATCTAGAGTTTGATAAAGTTCCGGAAGAAATATTAGAG
>Ga0172372_10010435_pt1 | contig 11895 bp, 10 predicted proteins | sample LakKiv5m_2_FD_114544 | JGI IMG/M metagenome (GOLD analysis project Ga0172372, IMG submission 114544) | Freshwater microbial communities from Kabuno Bay, South-Kivu, Congo - kab_092012_9.5m | ecosystem: Environmental > Aquatic > Freshwater > Lake | place: Democratic Republic of the Congo... | reverse complement strand
TTCGCCATTTTTCACCTTTTTTCAGTTACGTAGCACCGGCTATGCGCCTTCAAAAACGCAAAAACTGACAAAAAATCAGCCTGTTTTTGCCAACGGCAGAGAATCCTGAACAAGCTCTTACTTTCGAAAGTACTGTAAAGTTAAACAAATTTTTTTAAAAATCCAGAGATGACCACAGGAAATGCAAAATTTTTTTTCAAACCTGCCAGGTCTGTTTCAATACACCCGGAAAAAATACCGTCCCGGAAATATTCCTCACCGATATTTTCAGGTACAACCAGTTCTCTGAAAACGGCGGTGATTTCTCTGTGAGTCAGGGTCTGCCGGTAAAATTCGGACGGTTCGCCCAGCGAGAGGCCTTCGGGTACTTCTCCGGGGAAAATGACCCTGATATCCGTTTCTGTCAACTCCCCGGCGCTGTCGGTTTCGATAGAGGGAAATTCGTACAGCCCGTACCATATATCGCGGCCCGCTCTTTTGCGTACCAGTGTTTTGTCGCCGCGTCTGACAACCAGATATTGAATGAACCGATCTTTTTTGGCGGTTTTCTTCAACCGTACCGGATAATCGGCGGGCGAGCCTTTCACCAGTGCCAGACAGCGCTGCTTGAGCGGACAGTTGCCGCAGTCGGGCTGAGCGGGTGTACAGCACAGCGCACCGAAATCCATGATGGCCTGATTGAATGCTCCGGGCTGTTCCGGATCGAGCAGTGTCCCTGCCAGGCTGGCGAACATTTTTTTTGATGAAGACAAGTCTGTTGCGGCATCCAGGGCAAAGTACCTCGACAAAACCCTGTAAACATTGCCGTCCACCACGGGGTAGGGGAGATTGAAGGCAAAAGATGCAATGGCGGCTGCGGTGTAGTCTCCCACGCCTTTCAGGGCGCGGATATCTTCGTATTTGTCCGGGAACACACCATTTCTCTCGTGGGCAATATGGCGGGCGGCACTTAACAGATTTCTTGCCCGGGAGTAATAACCAAGTCCCTCCCACATTTTCAGCACCTCGTCTTCAGGTGCGCCCGCGAGTGCGTGCACCTCCGGGTAGGCTTTCACGAACTTTTCGTAGTAGGGCATACCCTGTTCTACCCGCGTTTGCTGGAGAATTACTTCCGAAAGCCAGATCTTGTATGGATTTTTTTCGCCTTTCCAGGGCATGGGCCTTAGAGTCCGTGCTGCCCACCCGAGCAACCCGCGCCTGAAATTGCTTACGTCCTCTTCACTCATACAGCGGGTTCGTATTCTATTGGTAAGTGGCTACCAATTCCTTTAGTTCTTCCAGATAGCGGCGTTTTACCGGCTCGCGCAGGGTCTTGTTGGTTTCGGTATGGTACTGGTGCGACGACAGAAAACTTACCTGCAGCCTGTTCCAGGCCTGCTCATCATGCAGGATACTGTATTCAGTGAATTCCTCGAAGAGCGTTTGTCCGATTTTTTTGAAGTCGTCCCGTCCCAGATAATCAAGGTCGGCATCACAAAGAATGGATTCGAGCAGGTTGGCGGGAGACTGCGGGATTCGGGTGGCCATGATCATTCCGCAGATGGTGGTTATATCGGCTTCCGAGTAGCCGAACGACGGAAGGTTTTCCCGGGCAATCTGGCAACCTTCTATTTCGTGCCCCTTGTGTTCATTCTTTACAAACCCGCAGTCGTGGAAAAGAGCTGCCGTTTTGACAAGCACCATCTCGCGCCTGCTTACCCCCTCGCTCCCTGCGATTTCACCTGCCATCCGGAGTACATCCAGCGTATGGTGCACACCGTGGTAGCGGAGCTTGTCAGACAGCTCGGCGCGGAGTTTTTTTATGATGAATTGCTTGGCAGCGCGATAGTTCATGCAACGGGTAATCCGGGTATGTCAAGCTCTAACGTGTAATTCGGGGTGTTTGTTTGAAAGACGGCTCAAAATTGCGGCTTTTCTTAAAAATAATGCGCTGTTGCAAAAATTATTTCGGTAACTAATCAAATTTCCGTTGGTTTGCACAACCAATTGTAACCCCGGTTTTTATCTATTCACGCTTTAAAGGCATTTTCAGCACATGAATTTATTTGATCTCCTCCAGGGACAAGTTTCCGAAGACATGATTTCCCAGCTCAGCCAGCACATTGGCGCTTCTCCTGAGCAGACATCTCAGGCCACTCAGGGTATTCTCGCCACGCTTGTTGGCGGTTTGGCAAATAATGCCTCCTCTGAAGGCGGCCTTTCTGCACTCGCAGCCGCCCTCGACCGCGATCACGACGGCAGTATTCTCGACGATATCATGGGTATGGTCGGCGGAATGATGTCGGGTGAAGCCAGCGGAGGTGCAGCAAACGGAGCGGGTATCATCGGTCATATTCTTGGCGATAATCAGTCCAATGCAGCCGCACAAATAGGCCAGTCGGCCGGAATCAGCACCGATCAGGTGATGAGACTGATGCCTATTCTGGCACCGATTGTAATGAACGTAATTGGAAGAGCCCGCAGCAGCGAAGGACTGGACTTGGGCGGACTTGCCGGTATGCTCATGGGCGGCGCCCAGCAGGCCCAGCAGTCGGGTATGGGCGATCTCATCGGTTCTGTTCTCGGACAAGTACTGGGCGGAGGCGGACAGCAGCAGCAAAGCGGTGGCGATCTGCTCGGCGGCCTTATCGGCGGATTCCTCGGCAAGAAATAATTCAACACAGCCCGGTGGCTGTCAAAGTCATCAGTTATCTGATAAATAATGAAAAAACTCCTTTTTCTAACCTTGTTTGCTGCAGGCGCGATTGGTGTGTCGGCCCAGGATCAGAGTAAAATTACCGGCGCACTGCAGTCCAACGGCAATTTTTTCATCAATGACGAACGAATTGTTGCTCCGGGTATCCCGCAGTACGATTATCAGAAGTTTGGTGCTGAAAGCTGGCTCAATCTGAACTACTCCAACTGGGGGTTTGATATGGGCGTCCGTTTCGATCTGTTCAATAATTCCAACCTACTCAATCCGGCAGGTTCCTACACCAATCAGGGAATTGGCCGCTGGTTTGCCCGCCGGAAAATCGGCAGTCTGGATCTGGAGGGCGGATATATTTATGACCAGATCGGGGCAGGTATTATCTACCGCGCCTACGAAGAGCGGGCACTCATGATTGACAATGCGCTGCAGGGTGTAAAGGTGGGTTATTCATTCAATGATAACTGGCATGTAAAGGCCTTTACCGGCCGTCAGAAACAACAGTTCGACCTGTACGGAACGATAGTCAGGGGTGGCGCACTGGAGGGCTTTATCAAGCCTGACTCCACACGCAACCTGACTTTCGCTCCCGGGGTGGGTATCGTGGCACGCACGTATGACGACCCCACTATTACCCAGATTGTCAATACAATTGCCACCTATGCTCCTCAGGACAGTACCGGCGCGCAATACAACACGTATGCTGCCTCTGTTTACAATACGCTCACAGCCGGCAAATTCACCTGGTATGCAGAAGGCGCGGTCAAGAGTTACGATGTCATCAATGATCCCAATGCCTATTCTGTAAAGGGTCTCAGGGGGAAAATCGAGAACAGGCGCGGCTACACCTTTTACAGCAGTCTCAGTTATGCGGGAGGCGGACTGGGTGTAACACTTGAGGCAAAGAGAACGCACAACTTCTCTTTCCGGCACTCACCCTTTGCAACCGGTGTTCAGGGCCCCATCAACTTTCTGCCTCCAATGGCCCGGCAGAACACATATCGCCTGACTACCCGATTCAGTCCGGCAACACAGGAGATTGACGAACAGGCTTTACAGCTTGATATCACCTATAAGATTAACAAGAAGCTGACAACCGGGCTCAATGTTTCACTCATTCAGTTCCCCGATGGTACAGAACTTTACAGAGAAATTACCCCCGAATTCATCTGGAAGGAAAAAAGAAAATGGCAGGTAATCGGCGGACTGCAGATTCTGAAGTACAATATTTTCATCTACCAGAGCAAGGGAGATTATGTGGATGCGCTCACACCCTATGCAGAGTTCCTGTATCGCTTCTCCTCTAAAAAATCAGTGAGGGTTGAGGCCCAGTATCTGGATACCGACGACGAATTCGGTTCGTGGATCAATGCGCTTGTGGAAGTTGGTATTGCTCCTCACTGGCTGTTCTCTGTTTCTGATATGTACAAACTGAGGCACAAGAGCGAGGGCGGCGTGGCGCCGCCCGTTGAAAAAACCAAGTACGACGGACTTCATTTCCCGGCCGTTTCGGCTGTTTATACACACAAGGCAAACCGGATTGCGCTTTCATTTGTCAAACAGGTGGAAGGCATCAACTGTGCCGGTGGTATCTGTCGGTTTGAGCCGGCGTTTTCAGGAGTCAAACTCCAGGTAAGTTCTGTTTTCTGACAAGCAACAATCAATATCCCATGAAAAAATTATTGCCATTTCTTGCTCTGTCGCTCTTTGGCTGCGAAGAAAAAAAGATTGAAATCCCGGACCTGTCTGTGGGCAATCACCGGGTACTTGTAGAAGAAATTACCGGCGTCCGCTGTTCAAACTGTCCTGAGGGGTCCAGGTTGCTCACCGACCTCCAGGAAACCTACGGCAAGGAAAATCTGATTGTCATTTCCATACATGAGGCGCCCGACTTCTCTGCTCCCTACACTGGCTCTTATGCAAACAAATATGATTTCCGCACCCCGGAAGGCAAGGAGCTTGCCGACTACATAGGTGTATTCGAAGGAGCACCAAGTGCCGCTGTTGACCGGTTTGAAACTCCCAATGCCACTTCTCTTTTCGTAGTTCCCCATACGGAATGGCCCGGACTGATAGCCTCGGAGTTTGCAAGAGATCATGAACTGGGTCTGTTCATGACTACTGATTTCAACAAGCTGGAACGGGATCTGGATATTCAGGTTAATATTGCTCCGGGAAAGACGCTTTCGGGCGATTTGCGCCTGATGGTGGTGATTACGCAGGACAGTATCATGGATGTACAGAATGATGACAATGTTATAGTGAAAGACTATGTTCACAGGCACGTGCTGCGCGATGTGGTGACAAGGCCCTCGGGCGACCAGATAAATGAATCATTGACAGCCGGTACTGTTATCAGCAAAAATTACCGGGTAAAACTCCCTGAAGCATGGGACGCAAAGCACTGCTCGGTCGTTGCCTATGTTCACCGCGGTGGAGATCCTGTAAAAGATGTGCTGCAGGCAGTTGAGGAGCACGTTGAATAGTCAGTTTTCGACAAGCCACTTCTTGAAGGCAGCCGATCGCTCCACGCTGACGATTGTCTCCTGATCGGTTTCAGGCTCCAGGTCTATTTTTACCCTGCCCTTGGAATACATCTGCATTTCCCTGATTGACTTTATACCCACGATAAACTGCCGGTTAATCCTGAAGAACCGGGTCGGATCCAGCACTTCCTCCAGTTTATCGAGGGTATAATCGGTCGGATATCGTTTGCCGGTATCGCCTGATACCAGAAAAGTAATTTTATCGCGTGTGTAGAAATACACGGATTCATTTATCTCTACCAGCTTGAAACTGTTTCCCATGCGGATCAGTACCCGCCGCAGGCAGTTGTTCCTGTCGCTTCCCGATGGTGCCAGTTTGCGATAGTTCGTAGCCTGGTTACCGTGTATTTTCCTGTATTTTTCAAATGCGGCACTTAGTTCGGCAGGTTTGACCGGCTTCAGCAGGTAATCAACGGTGTTTTCCTTGAATGCGCGCAGGGCGTGCTCATCATAAGCCGTTGTGAATATAACCGGCGAGGTTACTTCCAGGTGTTCGAATATTTCAAAACTCGATCCGTCGGCCAGATGTATATCCATCAGTATCAGATCGGGAGCCGGGTTGGTGCTCAGCCACTCCACGGCACGCTCCACACTGTCGGGCTTTTCGGGAACAGTTGCATCGGGCTCTATGTCCAGCACCATTTTTTCCAGTCGCCGTGCTGCTGCTGCTTCATCTTCGATAATCAGTACCGTCATAAAAGGGGTATTTTTACGGTGAAATAACCGGAATTATCTTCTGTCAGTACAGGTTTCCCGCTGAGTAACTGATAGCGCCTGGTCAGACTCTGAAGTCCGAAATGAGTGCCTGACTCTGGATTTGTTTTACGCTGAAGGTTGTTTCTGACCACAATATAACCGTTTTCAGTGTATATTTCCACAAAAAGCGGGCGGGTTGCTGATACGACATTATGCTTGATGGCATTTTCCACAAGCATTTGCAGGGAGAGTGGCATAATCATTCCAGACTGCTCCGTCACATTCAAAGCCAGTTTGAAGCCTGACTCATACCGCATTTCAAGCAGGTAGCAGTAACTGTTCACCATCGACATTTCTTCCTCCAGCCGTATCAGGTTTCGCTCCCTGTACAGCAGCATATTTCTGTAGAAGTCGGCAAGGTGTTCCACATATTCCACGGCTTTTCGAGGATTCTCTTCAATGGCACCAATCAGTGTATTGAAGCTGTTGAACAGAAAGTGCGGGTTAATCTGGCTTTTAAGCGCCGCGAACTGCGATTCCACCATTTCTCTCTCCAGAGATGCTTCTCTGTTCAGCTGGGCTTCCCGTGTGCGCACATACATACCTGTGAGGGCAGAAATGATTAGCAGCATTCCTGCAATAAACCACCAGCGCTTCCAGAAAGGAGGCTCAATGGTGAAACTCCATGAGACCTCCGGAGCACCGTTAAAATTATTGTGTTCGCTGGCCTGAATACGCAAAGTATAGGTTCCGGGAGGAAGTTGGGGGTAGGAGGCAAAGTTGTCCCGGGTTGTTTTCCAGTCCGGATCAATTCCGTCGAGCCGATAGCGATACCTGACCGCCTCGGGGTTGGTATGCCATAATCCCGTAAAATGAAACTGAAAAAAGTTCTGATCGTGTGGGAATACGCTGGTTTTCTGGAAGTCAACAGGTTGAAAAAATACTGATACACCGGCAATGACAGGCTGAGGGTCATCGGCGAGCGGTTCGCCCGGACAAGCACACCGGAGAAGACCATTCTGGCATCCGAGCCATACATTTCCCTCCTGGTCAGTCCATGCAGCATTCAGATTCACCTCTGCAGACGGAATCCCCATGTCTTCATTACAGAAATTGACATGTCCTCTTGCGGGATCCAGCAAATCAAAGCCGTCGGCATAACCGATGACTATCCTGCCTGTGCAACTGCTCGCCAGGGCAGTAATGGCTGTACTGTGCAGATAATCGGCTGTGGTATATCGTCTGAATGTTGATCCGTTGTAGCAGAACAAACCGCTTCGGTCTGTACTGAACCAGATATTCCCGCTATTATCTTCTGTTACAGAATAAACAGTTCTTATTGGCACACCGTTTACCTCTGTAAATGATCGGTAACTGTTGTTCTCGAGTACAACCAGTCCCTTCCCGTCGGTTCCGAACCATACCCGTCCCCCGGAGTCGGTAAATACCTTATACACATAATAGGAACCGAGTGCCTCCGGATCAGGTCCTGAAATAAGTTGGAATGTTCCGGGATGAATACTGCTTACTCCTCCGAGCGTTGCGAGCCACACTATTTCACCGTTTCCTGATATGGAAAGCACACTTCCATTGGGCAGTTCGGCGCCTTCTTTGAGTCTGCGCATAATTTTCCCTGCCGGTGAAATCAGAAAGACGCCGTTTCCGAGGGTGCCCACCCATATTATCCCATTGGCGGGCGACTCCCAGATGGAGACGATATTTTCACTGCGCGGCAAAATCTGACTGAATCCGTTCCCGTTTTTGAGGAATAATCCTTCGCGGCAACCCACCCACATTTTACCCGATTTGTCGGTACAGATTGCCTGAATACCGGAGAAAGGGGGCTCGGTCATTCCATAAGCCACATTGGAGGAAAACAGTTGTCCACGGCCGGTAAGTCCCCACAGCAGGCCCTCCCTGTCCTTGTCCAGAAACCGGATTCTGTTGCCGGCAAGTTCTGTGGAAGTAGCTACCGGATTATACAGACCGGTTTTCAGATCTGCACAAATCAGTCCGTAACGTTCAGTACCACACCAGACAGACTGGTCGCCCAAAACGGCCAGATCGGTAACGGGACCTGATTTCCAGTCAGGAATGGAGAAATCAACCCTGCCTGCAGACGTGTTAATCCGGAAAATACCCTTCTCGTCTGCACCGGCCCACACATTACCCGACTTGTCGGTGGTGATGGATATAATCAGCTCATCAGTCAGGCCTTCCGGAATTCCGATTTTTCCGACCGATTTCACCCCAAATGACGGCATGGTACAAACGCTGATTCCCGCATCGGTAGCAGCCCATATACGGCCGTCGGGGGTACTGGTAATGGCATATACATCGTCGCTACCCAAACCATCGTCGCGCCTGTTAAAATTGAACAGCCGGTTTTGTTTCCAGACATAGACACCTTCACCATAGGTTGAAAACCACAGTCCTCCGTTGCCGTCGGTGCAGAAGCCGGTAACCGGTGCTGCGGGCAGGCCCTCTTCGGGCGACCACAGTACCATAGACGGGGCGTTACCCAAATCAGTTTCCACATCGCCTGATGGCACAGGTATCGTTGCTCCTGCAGGTCTGATGGTGGCAATTTTTCCGTTCTGAAACCCGGTGTAGAGCAGTCCGTCGTATTCAAAAATAGCTGAAACCGAACTGTTTTCTGCCTCTTTCGGACCTTTTACGGGTACGAAGTTTATACCGTCGAAGCGAAAAATATTGCTGCCGGCACCCAGCCACAGCCAGCCGCCGGCAGTATGACAGATGGCAGTGAACGGAATATTTCCGTAGTTGGTAGTCGGATAAAAGCGCACGAGGGGTGTTTGTGCGGTGGACAGTGCACAAACACAGGAGAGGATGAATATTTGTACGAGTCTGATCAAAGTGGTTACATCGTCAGGACGGCCTCCACCGATACCTGAATTTCCTCGGCAATCTTCTGGTGAACAATTCTCGGAATGGCAATATTGTGATCGGCCACCGGCACGGTAAAAGTACTGCGCACAAACAACTTTCCGCCCTTGTTTTCTATCTGGCATTTGAGAATGCGCTCCTGTTCAACACCGTGAATATTCAGTTTGCCTTTGGCTCGTACTGTTTGCGGACCTTGCTGCTGAAAATTGACCTGTTCTATGATTCTGCCTGTAAAAGTGGCTTTCGGATAAACGGTGCTTTCCAGGTAGTTTTCATTGAAATGTTCCTGTTGAAGGGGTGAGTTGAAACCTTCAAAATAGCGAACCTCTATCGTCCATGCGAAAGACTGGGCTGCCGGATCAATTACCCCGCGGAGTTTGCCGGACCGGGCCTCGATTACTTCGAGTGCGGCTGTTGATTTCAGGTTGATTTTCCCGTTTTCACACCTGTAAACGGCGTTTTGCGAGCGTATCACCGCGGGCAGAAACATGATAGAGATAAACAGGAATGCTTTCATAATTTACTAATTCAGCCTCCGATGGTGGCCATGGATGCACCGTGCCCGGCGGCATTCTTTTCAGCTTCCCACCCGTCGCGGGGGCGCTGGCGGAATGCCTGTTTCAGTGCGGTGGTCAGTTCGGCATCGTGTGCGCCCGTGCGCATGAGGTCGCGGATACTCAGTACGCCGCCATCATACAGACAGGTTTTGAGCATTCCCTGAGGTGTTACACGAATCCGGTTACAGGTTCCGCAGAAGCTGCGCGTCCAGGCCGCAATCACGCCGAGCCGGCCTTTCATCCCGGGTGCCTGATAATTGGCAGAGGTGGATTCGGGGGCATCGGCGCAGCGCGTCAGTGCCGGCCAGCGAGTTTTTAGTGTATCGAGAATTCTGACGTGATTCCACGCCGGGGTCCCGGTGCCGTGATCGCCGCCATTGAATGGCATTTCCTCTATAAAACGCATATCCAGCGGATATATTTCGGCCAGTTCAGCCAGCGGAACGATATCGCTGTCGTTTACCTTTTCCATCACGACCGCGTTCACTCTCACGCGGAAATCGTTGTCGAGCAACAGGTGAAGCGTTTCCATCACTGCCGGAAGTTCATCCCTGCGAGTAACCTGAAAAAAGCGCTCTCTGTTCAGTGTGTCCAGACTGAGATTAACCGATCTGATGCCCAGTGCCTTCAGTTGCGGAATAAACTGTGCGGTTGCGACACCATTGGTGGTAATACCTACTTCATTAATCCCGCTGATTCCGACCAGTTGCTCAAGAAAGTGCATCATATCCCTCCTGACCAGCGGCTCACCGCCTGTGATTCGCACCTTTTCTATACCCAGTGCGGCGAGAATCCGGCAAAGACGCAGCATTTCTTCATACGTCAGCAAATCCGATCTCGACAGCCAGTTCAGTCCGTGTTCAGGCATACAGTAAGCGCACCGCAGGTTGCAGCGGTCAGTCACTGCGAGGCGCAGGTAGGTAAGCGGCCGGTTGTGGTTATCGAATAACAAGGTATCTGAAAGAGTGTAACACTTGCAAAGATAGGGTTGCAGCGGATATTCGGTCAATCCATTTTTTGCTGTAAACTTGCAGCGGAAAACAATTTCGTGTATTTGACGGTTTCAGCAACGGAGTTCAACAACACTGCAAGATGGAAGTTTACGGAAAAATTCTGCTCATTGCGATGCCAGCTTTTCTGGTGCTGGTTCTTTTTGAAAAGTGGTACGGATGGTTTCGCGGTCGCGACACATACGGCCATCTGGATATGATTTCCAGTCTGAGTTCGGGTATTACGAACGTGGTCAAGGATGTACTGGGACTGAGCGTGTCAATTCTGTCGTATCGCTGGCTGGTGGACCGGGTGGCTGTTTATCAGGTGGAGGACACATTCCTGACGTACCTGACGGCCTTTGTGGCGCTCGATTTTTCGGGTTACTGGACCCATCGCCTGGCGCACGAGATTAATTTTTTCTGGAACAAGCACGCCATACACCACAGCAGCGAGGAGTTTAACCTTGCCTGTGCATTGCGACAGAGCATTTCGTCCTTCGTGAATCTTTTCACCATTTTTCTGCTGCCCGCAGCCCTGCTGGGTGTTCCGCCACAGGTGATAGGCGTTGTGGCCCCGCTGCATCTGTTCGCGCAGTTCTGGTACCATACACGCCACATCGGCAAAATGGGTTTTCTGGAGCATATCATTGTCACTCCCTCACATCACCGGGTGCATCACGCAATTAATCCGGAGTATCTGGACAAGAACCACGGACAGATTTTTATTTTCTGGGACAAACTCTTCGGTACGTTTCAGAAGGAATTGCCGGATGTGCCGCCGGTTTACGGCATCACACGCCCCGTGCGCACGTGGAATCCGATCAGGATTAATTTTATGCACATGTGGCTGCTGATAAAAGACGCCTGGAGGGCCGGCAACTGGCGCGACAAACTGAGAATCTGGTTCATGCCCACAGGCTGGCGGCCTGAGGATGTGGACCGGAAATACCCGGTGGATAAAATTGAGGATGTTTACGATTTTGAGCGCTATGCACCGCCCGTTTCCGGTCTGCTGAAAGCCTGGTCGGGCGTACAGATGGCTTCAGTGTTTATATTTGTCATGTATATGTTCGGCAATCTGGCCTCCATCGGCTCGCCGGGTATCTTTATTTACGGCGCCTTTGTTTTTCTGTCAGTACACGCCTATACGGAGCTCATGGATCGCAACCGGTATGCAATATGGTGGGAGGCCCTGAAGAATCTGTTCGGGCTGTTGCTTGTTGTGAACACCGGCGACTGGTTCGGACTGAACAACTATATTCCCGGCGGCTCACTGATAATAGCCGGCTGGTTTATTCTGACAACCCTGGTTACATACTGGTTCGTAATCCGCGAGACAGAAAAAAAAGTGCCGGAGTTACAGGTATAACCCCGGCGCTTTTTAAGAGCTTGTTCAGGATTCTCTGCCGTTGGCAAAAACAGGTTGATTTTTTGTCAGTTTTTGCGTTTTTGAAGGCGCATAGCCGGTGCTACGTAACTGAAAAAAGGTGAAAAATGGCGAAAAATGA
>Ga0172372_10010433_pt1 | contig 11896 bp, 8 predicted proteins | sample LakKiv5m_2_FD_114544 | JGI IMG/M metagenome (GOLD analysis project Ga0172372, IMG submission 114544) | Freshwater microbial communities from Kabuno Bay, South-Kivu, Congo - kab_092012_9.5m | ecosystem: Environmental > Aquatic > Freshwater > Lake | place: Democratic Republic of the Congo... | reverse complement strand
GATGCTGATGTCGTGCAGAAAGAACTGGCCAACATCATTCTGCACTACCAGCTGATAACAGCAACTCGGATGGACGCCGCAAAACAGCGCAAAGTTCCTCCCCGCAAACTGAGCTTCACGGAAATCAGGGATTGCGTTCGCAACTTCTTTGAACGTTCAGTTGGCAGGACGAAACAGAAGGTACGCGCACAATTTCGGGCGAGCATCAGACTGGGGTCGAAGTGCAGGATCCCCGACCGGCCGGGGCGCAGTGTCAGACGCGAAAGCTACAAGAGACGGCCACGGTGCGACAATTTCCCAAGACGGTCAGTTTCGCAAGCGAAAACTCCCGCTTCCAGGAAGGCGAAAACCTCTTGAGCCAGGAAAGTCAAGGCCATTGGGCGAATGCCGTCCGGAGCGCCGCATCTTCGATTTCACGCGACGCCCGCATCCCAATAAATTCCCTTCTGGCTTCGCCTTCGATGCAGAACATCAGTCCGATCGTCTCCAGAGGGCCAACAGCCAGTGAACCCCCGAATTCAGGCTTTTTCGCGAGGTTTTGTTCGTCTTCGAATCAGGCACCCCCGGCACAGCAGTCGGACTGCACACTCGAAGTGCACGGCAACTTGACCACTGCTCCACACCGCTCTGCAAAATTTGCCGAGCCACAACCCGATCCGGTGCTCAGAATACTTGTTTTCTCTGATGCGGACCCTTAACATCAGAAAATCAACCACCTCGGAGGTTCCCCTGATGTTGATTGCCGAACAGATTTTTCTGAATACCTGCAGGGCGACGTTCGGAAAATTCCTCCATGATAGCCGATTTCTGACGTACCTTCTGTCAGGACTGACGTCATACCGCGGGTCTCGATTGAGTGATTGGCAGATTGGCAGCCTCGGAATCGCTCTGCTACGCACCTTGCCGACTGCTCCCGTACGTCCACAACTTCTTGCAGCCATCGAAGCCCACGCGAATCGTGACCGTCTTGTGCACGAAACGAACGTTCTGCTGGCGGACTACTGGCCAAATCTCGCACGGCTATTGGCCCTCAAATCGTCCAAAGACGATCTGGACGCAAGCCGTCTGGCCATTCACTGCGGCAGTGCGATCGAATCACCCCTGATCCGGGTCTTCGAGCGACATTTGCTGGTGACTTCCGGGTCAGACATCGGAGATTGGCTCCAAAAAGCTACTCCAACGGGCCCCCAGTCGCTCGGACTACACGTAACGAAGAATCTTGCGAACCTGGTTGGGTTCACTATTCGCGATGTGATGACGAGGCACCGTGGAGTGGTTTACCTGCAGCTGCCACTCGAGTGTCTTCGCCAGTGTCTTGGACGCCTGCACCATTTGAACGCAAACCAGACCCCCACGGATGCTCTGCGGCAGTTGCAACAGGGAGATCCGCTTCAGCGTCACTTGATTGAGGCTGCTCATGAACTCCCCCAGCTGCAGCGTTTCATATTGATCGCAACAGCATTTGGGGGTTTCCCCATCGACGATTTGGCGATCGCTCTGTCCGAAGACGACGCAGCGTTCGAGAGCGGGAAGATCCACTTCGCAGAAGTGTTTGGCGAGCTTCAAATTGCCTGGAAACATGCATTCAACAGGATTCTCTGAATTTTCCGCGCGCAATTTTCCATGGTGTCTCGTATTGACTGGCAGACGGTTAAAAGAAGGTCCCGATGCCTCCGGCCTCGTCAGGCAAACCGCGAATACGATGCCTGTCAGGGGTCCGTCTGGTGATATCATCACTGCAAAGCCCCCCCAATCTGTCACCGGAGTCGTCTCTTGGCATCGGCAGGGAACCATGAAGGCGTGACGCATTCAGAGTTGCATCAACTCCTGAAGGACGTCGCGTCATCAGCCGAACCAGGATCCTCCCGCAACGAAGCGTTCGAACTGTTGTACCAGCAAATCTACCCGCAGGTTTGTCGTCGAGTGGGCGTGCGTTTGCGTGAGGCTGGCTTACCGATTTCAGAGGCGGATCACATCGCAAACGGGATTCTGTTTCGTGTCTACCAGGCGATTCGAGATGGCAAATATGATGCAGAACGGCCCTTTAATCCGTGGTTGTTCCGCGTGACGGACTACCTGGTGATCGACTGGATGCGAGTTCAGCACCCGGTTGTTTCGATTGATTCTGTTGAGTCAGCAGAACCGGCAGCCACGATCAGTTTATCTGAGGATCCAGAGCAACAGGAACTCTCAAATCGACTTCACGCAGTTCTCGATTCACTTCCAGAGGAAGAACGCCTTGTGATGCAGCTCCACTATCTTGAAGATCTCACAATAGCCGCCATTGAGCAACGACTGAAAAAAACCAATGGTGCCGTGCGCGGCCTGCTGGACCGGGCGAAGCAGCGTCTTCGCAGGAAGTTTCCAGGGTCATTTCGAATCAACTGACAACACGGATGCTGTCAGGTGGCCCGGGAAAATTCAAAATCTCTGAAAGCCTGTATCAGCCCTGATCGATCTTTCCGGTCGATCACCGTTGATTCGGCCAACCGACTGGTCAGGTCATTTCTTTAACTGGCTTAACCATTCAACGGAAACAAATCACATGTCTAAAACAGAATGTACTACAGGCCTTTCCAACAACTCTGTTCCCATTACAGGAGATACCCCCGACGTGCGCGGTCGCTGCCCACTCTTCAAGGCTCAGTTGTACGAACTCGCCGAAGCCGAACTGGCCGGAGAGCCACTCACTGAGGAGCAGACTGAGTTAAAGCCTCACGCTGAGACATGCCCTGTCTGCAGTGTCGTCTACCACGGAGCGATCGCCTTCGCTGCAATACCACTCCCCGACAAATCCGACAACGCTCTGACACAACTGCGTCAGGGATTCGAAGACAACCCGCTCCGGCGATTGAAACAAGCTGCCGCCCAGACTCCGTATTTCCAAAGCCCCCAGCGAAATGGTTCGTTCGCCGACTATGTCCGTGGGCTGGCTGCAGAAATACCCATATCTGAGGGCGATGCTCTGATTGCTCTGGGCTTCTCCGATATCGATGGACTGGATTTAAGCGTTCTGAATCAGCTCGACGAAGATACGGCACACGCAGCCAGACTCCTTGGATTCACGCTTGATGATTTTCGGCAAGCAATGCAGTGCAGTAACACCACATTGCGTCAAATCGAAATGGTATTTTTCGTCGATCAAGGGTAGGCGGTTCGAGTTGGCAGCGATACCATTGCAGCTCCATAGTGCATCGCCTCAACTATCACCACGACTGACCAACGGAGCTCAACGGATGGACGAACATGTTGCCATAGTCGAAGTGCTTCGGTCGAGCGATCACAAAGACTTCTTGTTAACCTACGGGACCCTCTCCTCCGGAATGAGGGAACTCTGCCATCGGTTTGGATGGAAGGAAGTTGAAGTTGTCAGGGCCTTCCAAAAGGCGAACATGGCTGATATCACCGCACTTGATGATAATGCAACAGTCTGCGGACACGTTGGGCGAATGCTGGTTTTTCCGTGGAACCGTCTTCGAATTTCATTTTCGTATTCGATGGCCTATCGTATGGCTGGTAGTGTGTATGAATCTCAATCACGACTTAGCTATGTTGAAATCAGCTCGCGTGAACAGCGCGAAGCCCGCGCGACCGAATTGTATTTCACATCAAGTCAGAAGCGGTCATCAGCGTGCACGACCGCAGTCAATGATATCGAGGCCAGGCTTGAACAAATCTACGTTGATTATCCGATGATAAAAGAACGCGTCAACCGGTCGCTTAACGCCCTCCTTGACGCGTTCGACAGCGAACTCCCGTAGCCTCGTGCCGATGAATTTGTGCAGCAGTGGATTCACGATGTCAGACTTTGAGGCAGGTGCTCGCAGCCGTATTACTGTCGATGAGATCGCTATCCATCTGGGTGTCCTTGAAAACGGCGTTCCACCGGGTGTGGCTTTACGTTTCTATAAGTTCCTTACTGACCTCTCGAAGCAAACATTGCGCTTGCATCGCTGCCGACCGCACCCGACGAAGCAAACCCTGACGCTCTCATGTGACCTGCCATTTCGTTTTCGTGGTGCAGGGGACAACCACATCGTCTTTGTTGGGGAAATTACGGATGAGTCTCAACAATCAATTGAAGTGGCGTCCAAGGAGTCCGCCGCCCGCAAATCGATCTGCATTTTTTTCTGCCTGACTCAGGATGCTGAATCGCATTTGGAGACCCAACGGCACTTATTAAATTCACGATGCATAGTAGTGGGAGTCGTCGGCACACGCCAGGTATTCCTCAGCCCCGAACCTCGTGCAGCATTGCGAGATGCAATCCTCGAACGCGTTTCTCGGAGATCCCTCATTCCCTTTGTCACATCCGAACCTGCCGAAGGAGGCTGTTTCTTCGGGCGAGAAACCGAAGTGGAAAAACTGACATCAGGAGATCAGGACTACGCGCTCTGTGGCGCTGGTGGCATCGGCAAATCTTCCCTGTTACGACAGATGCGGTGGTCGTTGAGATCTCGCAGAGATGATCGTTTCAGTCGATTAGTAGAAGTTGATATGCTGGGAATGTCAGATCTCAATGCGGCTGCACGTTTTATCGCAGTTCGGATCACCCCCACTCGTGAGGCACATGACGTTTCTCTGAACTCACTCGAGCCATTCCTCCGGCGTGTCCGGTCCGGCGATGCTCGTTTTCGGGAAGGTCCAATAGATCTGGTACTCGACGAAATGGACACGGTTCTTTCAATTGATCGCAGATCAACAACTGTACAACCTGATAGCGATAGTCGGTGTCGCCCCCACGGAGACCATTCACAAAAAATACAGATTGACCAAACTCGACCGGGTACGCGATACCCGTTGATGCAGGTCCTCCGCCATTGCAGGATCCAGGGCCTCATTCGATTGACAGTTTCGGGACGACAGGAAACGAACACCATCCTTGAGGATACGGAAAACCCTTTTTCTGTCGATCCCAAGGGTCCGGGCGGCACTGTTTCCAGACTCAGACAACTCCGTGTAGAACCACTCACAACACCCGAGGCAGAGTCCATGCTGATCAAGCCGCTTGAAGATCTTAAGTATCTTGATCGTAATGAACAAAGGGGGCTTTTTCGAGATGCTCTGCAGCGATTGGCAAAGTGTAAGGGCATTCCGTTCCACATCGCTGAACTCGGGCTCAATCTGATTGATGAACTTACCCCTCGTCTTCACTCGACCGGCTGAATCCCAGATGTCTCTCGCTCCGTTTTCGACTGCAGGCCCCATCACCACTCGCACGCACCGCTTTCATCACGAACTGGTATCCCGATCGTTCATCGAACAGACTGGAGCCAGACTTGTTGAAGCGAAATCGGTCGTTCTGGTTGGTGCGCACGGCGTCGGCAAAACACGCATTCTCGCAGACGTTCTCCAGCGATTCACGAGAGATGATCGCTACCAGGTAATTCAGGTTCCCTGTGACTCATTTTCAAAGGCAGTTTCGGAAAAAGCGATTGTTCAGGAAATTATCAGTCAACTTAAGGGCGTTTCCTTCCTTGCCAAAGATTTTCGAGGCCTGCATGAAGAACTCAGGCTTCACCTTGAACAGACACCCTGTCATTTGATTCTTGCCTGCGGTAGCCTCGATCAGCTTCCTTCGGCCTTTGCTCGACGGCTGCTGATTATCGCTAGAGAGCTGCGCGGGCTGGGTGAGGCTGCTCAGGGTAAATTCAGCGTTTTAGTGTCGGGTTCTGTCGATATCGTGCCGCTGGTGTACGGTGCAGATTCTGAATTCACAGCAGACTACCAGTCGGTAGTCCACGGATTTGACGAAGCATTCTTCATCGAACACGCCAACCAGCAATCGGATACGGTTGTGGCTCGAAGCCCCCCCGATGTCCAACGGTTGCTGCATAAAATCTGTGGCGGAAGCCTGCTTCTGCTGCAAATCATTCTGAACGCAGTCAGTTCCACTCGCCGCAGAGTTGGCCAGTCGCTTGCGGGTGAAATAAGTGCCACGGAACTGCATCACGTTACAGAGCTTCTCTCTGATAATCAATTCCTCCTGACGGACGCATTGCGCCCGGCATTCTCTCGGGCCGAGTCGTCACAGCAGTCGCTGCTGTTGCTCCGAAAACTCCTGAAAAGCGATGAGTTGCCAGTCCCAATACCGAACAGCTCTGAGACTCACGCCTCTTCAGAGACCGCGCCAACGGAACTGGAGTTGTGCGGACTTGCTGTCCGCGACCAACAGCTTCTCAGGTGGCGGTGTTCACTGATCCAGCGGCTCGCTCAGCAATATTTCTCTGCGCGAGTTCTTGGAGACGCCTTCGCCCTCAACAATTGCTGGGAAGAAGCAAAAGGCTGTTATCAGGAAGCCGAGGATTACAACGAGCCATGGATTGACGCCGGACGAAAACGCCCGGGTTTACAGGCGGCTTATCGAGCATTCGAAGCGAAGGTCCACGCCATCGCAGGCGAGGGAGACAATCCGATTGAACGCTTGATGACGTTCTTCGCAGAAGGCGTGCGTCATACGGTCGGATTTGACTCAGTAATTCGCTGGAGTAAAAACACTCAACAATCCGAATGGAACGCTGAGCATGTCTATACCCGTGCTCGAATTCATTCTTCGGAAACCGATCGCATCAGGACGCTGCTGCCGGCATCGATATCCCCAAAGGCGGGGCTGATAGAGGTCACCGAGCGCGCCGACTACCCGTTCGTTGTACTCATAGGGTTGCCAGGAACAGATGGATTTTCCGACGAAATCTTGGCCCTTTCCAGCCTGCACAGCGAAACACCTCTGACACAATTCAGACGGGAGCAGATTACTGCCGTTGCTCAAGCGTTCTGCTTCGCCTATGAACGGGCGCAGCGAAAGAGATCCACATCAACGATGATCCGTTATCAGAAGCACTTATTGGACGCTTTGCCCGACGTCTTTCGCATGATCGGACAGGCTCCTGAACGGACAAAAGGTGCGCTGAAGAAAGCCGGCGACACGCTCCGCGAGTATGGTTATCGACGCGTCATGTTTTCTCTCGTTGATCAGGCATCGCAACGAATTCAGGGTGTGATTGACTGTCGAGAAGACAACGAGTTTGACCTTGCCGCTATCACTGACTACGTGTTGATTGTGCCTGCAGACGGATTGGGCACTGAGCGGCGGGACATTCAGCAGGAGTGCGTTCTGCGACGAGAAACCATCCGAGTTCCGAATGCTTCAGACTGGCCGACCACGAACAAGGACGCAGTGGAAAAGGCCCGTTTGCAAGGAATGGCATTGATCCCAATTCAACTTTGTTCTACTGGCGAAGTGCTGGGAACGATGCATATTGAGCGATGCGATCGGCGAGAGCTGTCGGATGAAGAGGTAGCGACACTTCAGTATTTCACTGAACAACTGGCGGAGGCGATCGCTGCTGCGTCACGAGTCGATTTTCTTGATGATGCCCTGCAGCAGCACGGTGATGCTCTGGTGCTGCTCAATCACGCAGACGAAGTCGTCTTTGCAAATCAAAATGCGGCTAAGATGTTCAAGGTCCCGTCACAGTGGCTGCGAGGTGAGGACCGGGTACTTGGTCGAAATTGCCTGCCGGCGATTCTGCTTGATGTGGTGAAATTGGCGAAAGAACATAACCACACGGTATCTCGATACGTGGACCAGCAACCTGGGGGGAAGAATGTGGTTACTGCCAGACCGCTCACAGACTGGCGTGAAACCCGCAGCGGTGTGCTCCTGCAGATTCAGAATATCGAAGTCACGAGCGTATTATGGCAGTCGATCAGAGATTTTGCAGCATGCACTGATCGACAGAGTCTGTCCAGAGAAGTGCTGCGCGCAATTCGGGATCGGGGTCACAAATGGGCACGACTGTATCTCATCGATGAGAGCCTCAGCGTTCTCAGAGGATGGGATCAGTTTGGCATGCAGCCCGGCGAGCCCGGGGCGAACGACTTCGTTACGCGATCATTGCTGTTGAAACGACGAAACGAATCGCCTATCAGTTGGAAGTGCTTTGATTATGGTCATCCAATTGTTCTTGAAATGGCAGCTGAAGGTGAAGCCGAAACAGAAGACACGACATCAACCGGCCTGCAGTATTTCAAAGTCAGCGATTCCGGATATGAACGCCCCTACCTTCTCAAGACACCGGGGGTTCGATGGATTGAGGTCCCGCTCTGTTCTAAGGATCGAAGGCGACAGTACGGTAAACTGACCATCGAATGCCCCGAAATGATGACGCTGGACGACATGGAACGACTCAGGATACTTGCCGAGGCGGCAGGTGCAGCGTTTGCAGCATTCGCTGATCTTGAAGAACAGCAGCAGCAACAGCTTGAACGCAATCGTTCCGCTGCCGAACTTGCGCTGGAGCGGACATGCCATCAGCTCCAGTCCAACATCACTTCATTCAGCACGCTCAAGCGCCGATATAAGCATGCGAGGACACAAACGCAGATCGATGAGCTGAATGCCGACTGGGACAAGCGTCAAGTGCTGCTGGAGACGGTTCTCCGGAAAACAATGGGACACCTCCGTCCGATCCAGCCCGAGTTTCGTTGCATCGATCTGGTCGAAGAAGTAAGCCGTATCGCTGTCAAGCATGTCGGAGCTGACAGATGCGACGTGCGGTGCGTGGATCCAAACGGAGCAACTGCGCAATCACTGGCTGCCGCATGTGACGTCTCATTGATCGAAGAGGCGCTGGATGAATTGGTGCTCAACTCGCGCAAAGCTGCGGGTGAGCCTCTCAGGATTGAGTTGCAACTCAGTCAGCGAGAGGCTCCACTGCAAGGCGAAAGGCTCATTCAAATCCGTTATCAGGATAACGGCCCGGGAATTTCACCCCAAGTCGCTGATTGTTTGTTCGAGGAATTCTGCAGTCACTGGCCGAATGAGGGCGTCGAGGGAACGGGACTGGGGTTGTCTCTCGTGCAGCGGATTATTCGCGCACACGGTGGCCGAATCTGGAATGAGCCTTGCGATGGCGGAGCGTGTTTTATTATCGAGTTTCCCAAAGTAACCCGCTCCGAAACCAGGACCAGTGCTAACCACTTCAAGGCGTCAGAGGGGTAGTAATGGAAATTCTCTCGCAGTTGTTTTGCCTGCTGGTTGTGGAGGACAATCCAGGTCTGAATCGTGATCTCAAGGCGTTGCTTGAAATTGAGATTCCCGGGACCCTGGTTTTGTCGGCCCTGACTGTGCGTGAGGCCTTTCTGAATTTGGATGACCCACTCCTCCCAAAACCTGATCTTGCCATTCTTGATCTGCGTTTGCCGGAAGTTCCGGGGGCCGTCAAAAAGATCCATCCCGTTCTGGCGAAGCGCGTCACAGAACTTGGAGTGCCGTCGATTCTGATGTCCGGATACCTTGGGAGTGAGGATGTTGAGTCGTTTATCCGCGATCGAAAGCTGCACGATCCACCGGTAAAGGTCATTTCGAAACGCGACCCGGATTATTTCGACCAGCTGCAGGCCACAATCAGGGAATTCTTCATCCACAAGAGCTCAGCTGCCGTAGAGCAACAGCTTTCGGCCGTTTTTGGACACAGCCGATCGCTGGCGCAACCGGGAAGCACTGGTACAGCTGAGATCATGTCGCTTCAGCGACAGATTCTCGACTACTGGGACTATCTTTCAGAGGCGACACGGACTCTTGCAGGAAAGTGGTTTACAGTTTTCGAAACAGTGGATGGGCAGCGCAGCATCCGACTGGAACTGCCCAGGGGCTGATCATGTCCAATGCTATAAAAATGACTGGTTCACAGCAGCGACGTGTCGTGAGTGTAAACGACAGACCCGTTTTTGAACTGCAGTGGACAACTCGCACTGGTCGCGGAACAGAAACGGAACGACGAAATGGTGTTTCGAATGAATCTTTAATTGAAGAGTACGCATACGCCCTGCAAAAGCATTTCTGCTTACTGACCGGCCCCACATTTGGATGGAATGAGGCAGAAACGTCCCGACACACCCCTTACCCGGTTCTCATCAGAGACCTCGGGCCGTGGATTCTGGGAACGGCGACAACTGACGGGCATCAATTGCCGTACCTCGCGTTTTCCTGCCGAAATCCTGAATTATCTCAGAATCCTGGTGCTGGAAAACGCAGCGATGTGGTTCTTCATGAGCTGGTTCACCTGTTTCAGTTTCAGACGGATACCTGGCGATATTGGCCGCTCCGAAATCGCTGGGGTACGGCCGACCCCAACTGGTGGCTCCACGAAGCAACTGCGCTTGCTGTTGAGGCAGAACTGGCTGTGCACGTCTCATGGTACCCATGGTTATGGACCTGGGCAACGCAGCCGCAACGGTCCCTCGAATCCGACGCAACGGGTGCCATGGCCGCACCGTTCATTCAGTATCTGATGCGTCGATTCGGCCGGCCTTTCGTCGCTTCCATCTATCGTATTTCCGAATCTTCTGCGCCAACGATGCGCGGGACCGAGTTGCTTGACGCAGCTATTCGTGTTCAGACAACTAACTCTCAGAGTGATGACGGAAGTCACTTGTCGGATTTGTTTCTTGACTATTGCGTAGAAGCCGTTGCTCCCCTTCCGGATCAAACGTTCCTTGATCCATCAATCACACAGATTGTTGGGCGACGCCTGATGACTGCACATGTCAATGAACTCCCTTTTGAAATCAGTAACTCCGAATCCACGATCGACCATCTGGGCTGCCGTTACATTGAGATTTCGCGACCACTGCACGGCAGACGCTTCAAATTGGAATTGATTCATCCGAGTACCGGTGAGCGGTGTGTACTTCACACCGCAGTCGTTGAACTCGATGAACATGGAAAACACTTGCAAAAAACATATTGGGCGCCAGACCTGTGTGCTGGATCGCTTAGCCTGATTTTGATCCCCCACGAGCTTACAAAATCTTTCATTCTAACAATTGTCAATATTGCCTATGGCAGTGGCTGGGAACGATTTGACAACCTCCCACTGCAGTTGCGTATGGTGACTGAAGAGCAGTAGTCATATTCCATGTGCCTGTCGCTCGATTCGGTATCCGAAAAGGCTATGTACCTCCGCTGCCTTCGGTCCATGTGAGAGCACAGATGCCATGCGCCAGGGATCGAAACGCACCTCAGCGGTTGGGCGGAAGCCCCCGGCGGTGTTCCGCACCGAAGGTGCCCGCGCTGCCAAAGGCACTGGCAGCGCGTCGCCAAGCCCCTTTGCCCGCAGGCTGCCGCCATGCGGCTGATCAGCGGTTGGGCGGAAGCCCCCGGCGGTGTTTCGCACCGAAGGTGCCCACGCTGGCAACGGCACTGCCAGCGCGTCGCCAGCCCCCTTTGCCCGCAGGCTGCCGCCATGCGGCTGATCAGCGGTTGGGCGGAAGCCCCCGGCGGTGTTTCGCACCGAAGGTGCGCGCGCTGGCAAGGGCACTGGCAGGGCGTCGCCAGCCCCTTTGCCCGCAGGCTGCCGCCATGCGGCTGATCAGCGGTTGGGCGGAAGCCCCCGGCAGTGTTCCGCACCGAAGGTGCCCGCGCTGGCAACGGCACTGGCAGCGCGTCGCCAGCCCCCTTTGCCCGCAAGCTGCCGCCATGCGGCTGATCAGCGGCTGGGCGGAAGCCCCCGGCGGTGTTTCGCACCGAAGGTGCGCGCGCTGGCAACGGCACTGGCAGCGCGTCGCCAGGGCCCTTTGCCCGCTGGCTGCCGCCATGCGGCTGATCAGCGGTTGGGCGGAAGCCCCCGGCGGTGTTCCGCACCGAAGGTGCCCGCGCTGGCAACGGCACTGGCAGCGCGTCGCCAGGCCCTTTGCCCGCAGGCTGCCGCCATGCGGCTGATCAGCGGTTGGGCGGAAGCCCCCGGCGGTGTTTCGCACCGAAGGTGCCCGCGCTGGCAACGGCACTGGCAGCGCGTCGCCAGGGCCCTTTGCCCGCAGGCTGCCGCCATGCGGCTGATCAGCGGTTGGGCGGAAGCCCCCGGCGGTGTTCCGCACCGAAGGTGCGCGCGCT